>Ga0224528_1000242_pt1 | contig 46202 bp, 40 predicted proteins | sample CBST25metaG_2_FD_179888 | JGI IMG/M metagenome (GOLD analysis project Ga0224528, IMG submission 179888) | Peat soil microbial communities from Stordalen Mire, Sweden - C.B.S.T25 | ecosystem: Environmental > Terrestrial > Soil > Wetlands > Peat | place: Sweden: Norrbotten County, Stordalen Mire...
AGGCACGCACCAAAGAAGCTCTCGACCAAGCTATTTCGGAACTACTGCCTGAGATCACACCAGAAAACGCCGTCGCATGGTTCAGACTCGGACAGGGTACATCACACTAACTGTGAAAATGCTCTAAGCCGTAAAAACAGCATTCCAAGGCAAGATCAAATTGTTTCATGGCGATATATTCGGCTCCACGCTTTGAGAACGGTCACTTCCTGATTTTTCATGGAGTACCGACGGGCAATTTCACGCCCGGCCGAGATGCGTAAGTCCCATTGTTCAAGCTCCCTCGGATACGATTCCATAACCTTTTCCACGAATTGCACTAACCCCACAATGTCGGCGTACTCAAACTCATGCTGCGGCACCATACACTTAAGAGGTCCATAGCTAAAGGCGACTGATATGCACCCACAGGCCATTGCTTCAAGCGGCATTCTCCCCAATCCCTCTGCGACACTGAAAAATAGAAACAGCAACGAGTCTCCAAGAATCGTTGCTGTCTCGACCTCGGTTTGCTGTTCAAGAAATATCCACTCAAATTGCTTGCCGCAATTCAGACCTGCCGCTGCTCGTGAACGAATCATGTGATACACCGGGAGCAGAATCTCAGGATTCTTGGTCGCACATACAATCTGCGGCTTCTTGGAGGCTAGTGACCGGTACTGAAAAACTTTCTCGTCTATTTCAACATCGACCTTATCTACCACAAGACGTGGAAATGCAAACTGAAGCAACCTCCGATTATGCTCCGAAACCGTAAACACGCCTACGACCTCGGGAGATTGGTACGGATAGATCGGAACCGCATCGAGGCCAAATGCCTGAAACCCAAGAAATATGTTTTTGTTGAATATCACCTTGCGTCCTGGGAACTCGAGTATGTGCATACCCATAGTTTCTGGAAGAACTAAAAAATCCCGTTCTGGACATACTGAACTGAAAAACTCGGCCTCGCTGATTACACGCGTATCATTCTCAAACCAGGATAGGCGGAAATCACTCTCACCAGGATGAAAGGCCACAGCATCAAATCCATTATGGTTGAGGATATCAACGTGCCGGTAGGTATGTTTCTGCCCGCCGCGCGGCGTGTTGTGTCGGTAACAGTAGTAATAAATTCTGGGATTATCACTCATGGGATACTCGCACAATACGCCGCAGGCCCTTCTTGGCCAGCCAGAGAATGCAGTCCAGGTCAAAACCTTCATGGCGCAACTCGCCGATGCTCACCGGAGCGCCAGCCGTTGTCTCCATCAAGCGCATGACTTCGACCTGCGCTCGTGGATCATAGAACTTCCACTGCTCAAGTATACTGAGGTCATCTACGGCCGTACCGGGTATCCGAGCGAGTAAATCTTCAGGGGCAAGCATCGTATCTGCATAGTGGCTAAAGGACGACAGAACTGGAGATGCCTTCCTCGTTTTTGCGCCTTGTGCACATTTCAGTTGCTCATCCCAGAGTGCGAGAAACTGATCCGCAATGTGCGGCCAAGCATAGAGTGACTCCACACGTTTGCGCCCGGCAGTTCCCATCTCAATACTCAGTTCAGACCGGTCGGCAAACAAAGAAAGTTTCTCAATCAACTCGCCAATATCCATGATTGTGCGCTGAGCCAAATAATGAGCCGTGGAGAGTGGGGGAGCAATAGTTGATAGAATCGACGCAGTTTCTGCGGCTTCAGGAACCCATATTGTCTTTATCAGGAAACCAGTCTTCCCATCTTCTACCAATTCTCTATAGCCGCTCCAACTACTTGCGATCACGGGCCGCGCATGAGCCATTGCTTCCAGTATCGAAAGTCCAAATGTTTCCTGGATGCAGTCTGACGGCGATACCACAACATCGCTGGCAGCATACACGGATGACTTCAGAAATTCCGGGGAGTTTTCGACGCAGATACTTCTGTCCGCAAGCATCAGAGCGGCCAAGCGTCGTTCAAGATGCTGACTATATACGCGGTCCAGAGTTTGCCCCGCCAATACCAGCCATACATTATGGCCGTTTGCGTGCAGATGATGGACTGCTTGAAGTAGAGGATCGAGATCGGCCTTGTATTGTTCGGAAAACCTTCCGAAATAGAGAACTACAAAGGCGTCTGCCGGTATACGGAACAATGCTCTGGCGCGTTTCTGATCGAGTTCAGTTTCAGCAGGGATTTCGGTTCCGAAGGGAATTTGCACAATGCGGGGCGTCCCTATCGCGCTTTGTGCGATGCCGAGGCGATCCGCAAAACGGTCTTTCGAAGCAAAAAAGATATTCTCAAGCGTTTTTCTCCCCGCTTGACTGCTGGCGACAATTACATCGTGGGGTTCCATGGACAGCAGTAGCCAACTGTATCCAAACAAAAGCTCCTGTGTGTAAATAGAATGCGTAAGCGCGCAGATAGGCATCGTATAAGCGGAAATCTGTGCCCGCAGATCGTTGACGCGGGAACACATTGCAACATTCGAGACGAAGAGATAGCGTGGATCGACCGAAGCTTCCTGGAACTTATCATAGGTGCGTACCTGAACACGCTCTCCAAATTGCCGTTTAAGATCAAGCAAGTCTGGTTGTCCGAACTGCCCAACATGCGTACAGGTGAGCGAGGGCAATACTTCAGCGCTCCACACATCCCACTGTAGTTCTGCCGATTGCTGAAGAACTGCTCGAGCCAATTCACGCTCGGCCATATTTGCACCGAACATCTCGCCGCTAGCAGCCTTGTATAACGAGGGTGCATGAAAGCTCAATGAACCGCATTTAATCAATGGTAGCGTACCACTATGCCTCTGATCCTAATCACGATCGTCAGAAAGCACCGTCTGTTGATGTCTTCTGCCGCCATTCTGTCATTTGTCGACGATACACACATAAACGCTCACGCCATTTTCACTTCACAACTGTGTCTGGCAGTCGTCCAGATGGTGGAGTGATCGATTTCTCTGTATAGCCTTGTGGAATCTGAAACAGACTCTCATTCTGAGGCCCGACAGTCACATTAGATACTTGCAGAGTGAAAGTTCCAGTCAATGGATCTGTGTTCTGGATCATCACGATAGCCTCAAGATCTGGACTGATCCAGATATCCCGGGTGGTAACAACAGCCTGTTTGCTCCCAAGGGCATCTGCTGGAATTATCTCTGCAAATCGTGTTCCTTCCGCCTGCATTCCTCCTATAGATTTTGTCCCCAATGATTCGGTTCTATGTTCGGCCCTGTGGACGGAGCTACTCGGGAAGTTCATCCTCAGTCGTTGGATATCTTTCGGTATTGCAAAGCTCTCAAAAAGACTCCGTGCATGTTTGTCCAGCACATCTCTGTCGAAGGAGATCGTTAGAGCTGTAGTCGAGCCGCTATGCCACATAGACTCGGTACTATTCTTAACAGTGTAAACATTGACTGATGTACTTGGATTTGTCACCACATCCAACCCAGTCCGCATCAGAGACGCTTCTTCCCTGACATTCCCTAGTTGATCTCGCGATATTGTGCCTGTCACCTCGGCAGTCAATACTTGTCCGTCAGCAAGGGCAAGACTCCACGTCGCCTTGACATCCGCTCTATAAGGATGATCTGAGACGAAAGCCGGAATTCCCGAGACAGCTGGAGTACTATAGGCTTGAGAATAACAAACACAAGTCTCCTCAATAAAACTAATCGAGCAAATAATCACAAACAATCTTCTCAACCATCTGTAGTTCAACTTTGCACCTCCAAGGTGTAACATGATACTGATTATTCCCCCCTGAGTCTGGCATCTGTCAATGTTCTATTGCTTCGTTGATTGAGAGAGAATCCATACCGCCCACTTCTCGTCGTTAATGGCCATCTCGGTATCTGTAGCTGCATTCATTTGGGTCCCTTCTGATACGCCGCCAAGAATCGGTCCGCCAATGCTACTCGCAATAGTTCCCAGTAATGTATTGTTTGCTGCATCGCGAAAGTACGAGGTAGCATCATCGAGTAAGATGTCAGCAAGAGCGTCCGGTGTATACAGCATGGGAACCCCATTCACCGAGCCCGCTTCTGCTGAATATCCTACGATGTCAGTCAATACACCTTGTGTGTTGAATTCGAATTCTACATCAATATCCCCCGTTGTATTGTTTGCGAGGAAGAGAGCTGATGTTCCGTCAGAATACTGCATAACAAAAGAATGATCGTCCCCAAGTTCGGAAGTTGGTACAGTAATATCTGCTCCTGTCGCGTTTAATCCGTGAGGATCGACCCGATTGACTGGATCATTGCCAACGAATGCGTAGCGATTCCATGTATCAGGACTTCCAATGTGAGCACTTTTCTCGTATGGGTCAGGCGTGATAAAGCGGCCCAATGAGCTTGAGTAATAGCGCTGCTCGGCATAGTCAAGTCCCGAGGCACTATCCCGTTCATAGCCACCAAACTTGTTGAGTTTATCGGATGTGCGCTGGAGTTCTTCGCCAAACGGCAAATATTTCGTTGATCCGGCTCCGCGCTTTCCGCTCCAGGCGCGCGTTGCTCCCAGCCGATCAAGAACGACGACTTCTCCGCCAGACTGGACCATCCGCCTACCAAAGAAGATGTTGCTCTCGCGCAGCTTCAGGCTGATATTGCCAGTCGCATCCGTGAGAACAATGTAGGTGGCCAAGCGCTTCGTTCCTTCGTAGAGAGAAAGAATTTCGCGTCCGTTCGCGGCCTTTTTCCAGATTCGCAGATTCTTGTGATCGTAGCCATACCATTCCTCTCCAGTAGCGGAGTTTCTCATGTGAACCATGCGATTCTGCACGTCATACCCTAGATCCATTTGCGGCAAGCGGACAATATTGCCATTGGCATCATAAACCATATCATCGCTCAACATCCAATTAGTGGCCGGATCGTGCCGAACCTGAAATGCATATGCTTGCCCTTGGGTAACGGATTGGCTGACACGATTTCCAAATCCGTCATATGCAAAACCAAGCCCCCAGGCCGCATCGCTGCTCTGCGCGCTCAGGATTCTTCCATGATTGTCATAATCGTAGGAAACGCTCTTGTTCGCGACATGATCCGTTTCCGCCAAGAGCTTGCCGTCGTCCTTCCGGTATGCGTATTCGAGATCGACTGTCGGCAGAGTTGCCGATTCATCAGAGGAATTCTCCGGCAAGGCGAGAACCCGCGTCAACCGGTTCCGAGAGTTGTAAATATATCCCTGGGAAAGATACTGATCTTCGTTGTTCGCCAATAGTTTTATATCTGTCAATTGTCCAAGGCTGTTGTAGGCGACATCCTTTACCACGGAATCGGTTGAGGTCAGTGCACCATTGAGACGCCCCATTGAGTCATAGGTGTAGGTGAGGGTCGGGCTTCCACCTGGATATATGATGGATGCCAGTCTACCCTCTGTATCATACGAGAGCTGTATATCGAGATCGGCATCATTTGTCCCACGGTTCAGCCTAAGGCGCTTTGCGGCAAGTTGACCGGAAGCCGTGTAGCTGTACATCTCAGTGAAAAGACCTGACAAGGTGTTAGCGCTGCCCCACTGCACGGCCGCCAAGCGCCCTTGGACATTCTGAGAAAAGCTGGAATCAAACGGGTTCGTGTCATAGTAATAAGCATAGGAATCGTTCGGCTGCAAGGCTCCAGCAGCGTCATAGCGATTCACCGAGACGATGCGTTTATATGTATCCCGTGTGTAAACGTGTTTCTGGCCTTTGGCGTCAGTCTGCGATGCCAAAGTACCGTCCGAATTGTATGTCCGCGTCTGCTTGCCGCTTTCAGCATGTTGCCGCACCACGACTCTGCCGCCAGCATCATAGGCGAAACGGCGAATCTGTGTACCATTGGATCGCGGCATAGTTACGCTGGTTAAATCGCCAAGAGCGTTATAGGAATACATGGTTTCGAGATGTGACGACCCATTCGCATCCGGCATGATGACCTTGGCGATCTTCCCGCTCGCATTGTGAATAATTTTCTTCCATCGCCCAGCCGGATCGGTCACTTGCACCGCGTTCCCTGAATAAGAAATCTTCTTCGGTACTCCAGTGTTGGGCAAATCCTGCGATATAGTTCTACCCATATCATCGTAAGCCGAATTGACCCACTGCGGCTTGTCGCCTGCTCCATAGGGCAATGATTGGCGCTTCAACTTGCCCACGGGGGCATTCGCTGCCGGTCCATATTCGTAGCGGACAGTGCTCTGTGTACCAGATTCATTTCCGTGCTCTTCCTTGACGATCTGAGCAAATCCATTCAGCGTTGTCTTCCTCCAGCGATTCTCAACTACCGCTGTAACAGTCGATGGCTCAGTACCATAAGCGGTTGAGACAGTTGCCCCGCTGGGCAACGTAGTCGCAGTCAGTCTCCCAATAGCGTCATAGGAGTGGGTCGTTTGATTTCCATTTGGAAGGGTCACAGAAGTCGGCTTGCCTGCCGTGTACTGAATCTGTGCGCCAAGGTTCTCGTTTCCATTTGGCAGGATCATTCCGGTCAGCGTATTGTTGCTGCCTTCCGCCGGAACGAGCGAAACCTGCGTTCCGGCACTATCCACGACGGATGCCGGTTTACCTGTAATGTCGTATTCGATGCGCTTGTATACCCCGCCCACATATGTCTCAGTCACATTGCCGCGCACAGTATTTCCAGCGTTGAATGACGCGGAATCATGGTGTGTAAGGCCAGAACGGCTGGTTAGCGGCGTGGTGTCGTACTGATTGCTGCGTACCTGAAGAGTCTCTCCGTTCCCTTGCACCGTGGTTGCGAGGCGTCTGTTGAGGATATGTTTGTCAAGATAGGCCTGATCCGTTAAGTAGCTGTGCGTAGTCACTCGCGTTGGAGTTCCTGAACTCCCATAATCGTACAAGGCGTGTGAGGTAAGGTTGCCATAGGAGTCTTTGACAATCTTGTGGATTGCACTCTGTTGGTGTGAGGTACCAGGATCAAGTACCACCGTGTGGCTAGAAACATACGGAATGCCACTCGCTGTCGTGCTCCACTCCATGGATCTTTGGCGGACAACAGTTCCCCCGCTCAATTCCTGCACGCTTGTGAGATGCCCAAGATGTAGCGAGCCGTACTCGTTTGCAAACCCCAACTGCTTTTGTGCGTTGCCGGATGGTCCTGAAATGATCGATGAGCCATGCACCAACTGGCCGCCATCCGAAGAATCTCGATCAAATGAATGCGTGTGCGCATTTGACGATGAATAGGGATCCGACAACGAGCGGCTGGAAACCTCGCGAATACTCCGGCCATCTTGAAAGCGGAAGGTTTTGTAGTTCCAACCAAGAATTCCGCCGTGCGGCTGCTGTGCTTCAACGAGTTCCCCGTATCCATTGTATTGAAATATGTGCTCTTGCCCTGTTGCGTGTGTAATGCTCTGGAGCACATTTACAATACTGCCCGCTTCGCCCGTCTGGCCAAATGGCGAGGATATTTGTTGCGAAGCATATGAAAACGAGTAGCTCTCGCTGCTTCCAACAGCATTGGTGATTGACAATAACCGCGGATGCAGTCCTGCACTGTAGAGGAAAAGATAACTGTATTGACCTTTCCCGATATACCCGGCGCGGGCATCCTGAATCTGCGAGATCCGCCCGCTTGAATTGTTCCCTGTCTGACCGCTGCCAGGCAAATAAGTAATCAGAATTTGGTTCCCATTCGTATCCTCAATCAGTGTCGGGTAAAGCGTCCCTGCATCCGGCTCCCGAGAACCGGCGATCGAGGCAAATGTCATGGACGCACCGTTTGAAAACCAAATCATCGATTGTGCCGGATTCCAAGTGATATAGTGCCCATCAAGCGACAGCCATGTGTCGCCATTCTTGGTGAGCCTGTACTCTGCTCCAGTGCTATCCACATACGTGTAGCCCACAATGCTATTGTCATTGTTCTTGGGCACCACAGACGCGACCTGAATGTGCCAACCATAGCCTGCGCCGGTATCACGACCATATGACTTTGACCCAGTAGCCCCCTGTTTCCACAACTGCGAGTTGTAACTTAGACGAACTGTCGAGCTGCCCCCGCGACTCGTGGGCTGAAGGAGCGCAACAGAATAGGAAAGATTGCCAGAGAGGAGATCAATCTTCTCCTCTCCCTGGCCCCAATAGCTTCCATTTTTGCGGACCCCCACACGGCGAATGTCTGCACCTTCCCCACTTGCCAGTGCGTCCTGGGCCTCTGCCCCATGCACCAAAAAAAGAGGAGAAACTTTTGCCAGCGCCATGACGCCAACGCCTAACCGCCCAAACTCACGCCGTGTGATCATATGCACTCTCCTATACTCAGAGACAATCAATGAAACCAGTTCTGATGGAAGGATCGTTTAGCCGAATCCGGCCGTTTGGATACTCCTAAACGGAGGTCTCGAAAGTCGAAACAATAGTAACACTCGTTTTGACGCGACTGCGAATAAATATTTGATAAAACTCAAGATTTCTGTGGAAAACGTCAAATCCGAATATCTAATTTGCCTTGGATAGTCATTACCAAAAAACATCAGCGTGTTCATAATAAACATCTTGCATAGGCATTGCATCTGTGACATTAGGTTACTATGGTTATCTGTGCTGGTTACCTTGCGCCAACCAAACAACGGTACGTCTTACCTCAATTTTTAATAGATCCGCCTGCCTTCTTCGAGACATCGAGAGAGAGGCCCTGACTTGTGCTAAGGTTTGGCTCAACAAGGCGATCATCAGTCCCCCCCCCCGCCACACCAACTTCGTGTCTGTGAAGCTTACGCTTTGCGTTAACAAAACGCCTTGATTCGCTTCAGGCCGTCAAACCAGATTACGTGACTCAATCAGGGGACTCGCCTCATTTATCTGCGACGACCACCTCGCTCAATAGAGCGGGCTTTCCAGGTCAATAATGCGATTGACTTGACAGTTGTTAATCCACCCCCCGAAAGAATATAGTCACATTTGACTAATTTAGCATTCACTTGAACATGGCAGAGGTCCTCGATGATTCCTGATGAGGTTTTCGCTCGTTTGGGTACGCTCCCTTATATGCGCCTTGACCAAGGGCGTATGTTCTACGATTTCATTGTTGCCAACCGTCTGCACATAGGATTGGAACTCGGCTTCTTCCACGGCGTGTCGACAGCTTATCTCGCGGGCGCCTTGCAAGATCTTGGCTCCGGCAATCTGATTACAATTGACCTAACCAAGGCAAAGGAACGAGAGCCGAACATCGAGTGGGTTCTTGAAGTAACAGGTCTATCTCATCTAGTGCAAGTGTTCTATGAGCCAAAGTCTTTTAATTGGCGACTCATGAAGCTGCTTGAAGAAGACCGCTACGAGTCGTTTGACTTCTGCTACATTGACGGTGGCCACACCTGGTACGATACCGGCTTTGCATTCTGCCTAGTTGAGAGACTCCTTAAACCCGGAGGTTGGGTGGTATTCGACGATTTACACCATACTTATCGGGGTTCCAACAATAGCGAAAAACCCTACGTCAAACGGATGCCAGAGGAAGAACAGACTGTGCCCCAAGTTGAGCGAGTGTTTGAGCTTCTAGTTGAATCTAATCCATATTTTGGATTGTTTCGTCGCATGGGACGTTTTGGACTTGCGCAAAAGCAACTTCCTGTTTGGTCACATGAACAAAGAACCATGCATAACGAAGAAGTGATCGTTTCACGAGCAATTGAACGCGCCCGCTCAGATCCTGAATATCGACATGATCTCATCCAATCACCTAGCACAGTGCTCACCGCTCTTGCCGGAAAATCAAGCAGATTCTTTCAAAATGTACGTTTTGTTGAATCCGACCACCTCGCACCAACCTCAGCACTTGTCGATAAGTCTGGAGCAACAGTAATTCCTCTTGAACGTCCGTCATGGGAGCAATTCGTAACGGAAATTGAACTGCAGAAAATGCTTGACAATTAGGCGAGAATATTCGGTATCGCAGCGAATCGATTGAAAACATTTAAGACTGTAATCAATAATCCCGAGAAACGGAAAGAATCATATTCGCCATACAGCAACGCAATGCACAGACTTTACAGATCAGGTAAGATATGCTTCAATGATTGATCTAGAAGGCCTTGCGGATTCTATTGCAATAAAGCACTCCTGCATTGTATGTATATTTCTATCGTAACGCCCACTCAATGCCGACAGCATCGCAGTCTCGATCGAATCCACAGTCTGCTTCTCAGGGAAAATCGCCTCTCCTAATCCGTGATATCTTATGCGCATCGCATTATACGGTTGATCGTGTGACTCAGGCAGCACTAGCATCGGAACGCCTGCCATGATTGCTTCTTTCACACTTCCAAGACCTCCGTGCGTGATAAAGACGTGAGTATTACGGAGCAGGCTAAGTTGAGGCACTCGCTCGCACACAACTAAGTTAGCAGGGAAATCTAAAGATTGATTCAACATACTTGGCTGCGTTATGCCTGTTGCTAGTATAAATTGTAGTGACGATTGTCTGCGTGCAAGTTCTGCAATATACCGAATTTGCGCCAGCAACCGCCTGTATCTGATACTTTGCGTACCAAAAGATATAAGCACCACTTTGCAAGATAAGTCGAACTTTCCGGTCCACTCATCATCCACAGGTCGGATGCTTGGTTCAACATAGTGTATGTTTGGACATTGATGACGAAACTTCGGAATCTCAAGTTGTTCAGGACAAAATATCAACATGGGCGACTTTAGGTTAGTATATTCAGATATCTTCCAGTTGGGCAATGAGGCTGAAAAAAGCAGATAAGGTAGACCGTCTACAATTTCTGACACATTGATTTTATAGCTTTTAACAAGGATGCGGTCTAAAATCACTAAGTTAAATCCAGTTTCTCTCAAGACTGTGCGAAGCAACTTATTTAACCGCATCGCCTTCAATCCTCGACCTGTGTCAGGTGCAAACTGATTCCAGATGTGTTGCCCAGTATAATTCTTCCCAATGTCATCTTGTGCTAGAATTGACCTTAGAAATGCACCAGATCGCTTGATGACTTCGGAAAACTGTGGCGCGGTAAGATAGACCACTTCGTAGCCCTGTGATATCAGGTACTGAGCTACACTGATTGTAGGCAAGATGTGACCATATTCTGGAAGTGGAACAAACAGAATTCTCTGCATGTAGTTAGCCTTTCTCCCTTCCCAATAAATTCATCACATGGAATGCAGCTCGGTACGCACCATCTGGTACGTCAAGGCGTATGCGCTCTACTGACTGGTTTAGACGTGCGATAATTAAACGCGATAGAGCTTCGGCGGTTTCGCCTTCAAAACAATCGATATTGGCGTATTCCATAGCCATATTATGCGCGCGCTCAAACTGATTATCGAAGCCTCGTTCTGCTGGCAAACATATGGTGGGCGTGTTAAGGGCCGCTAATTCATTGATTGAGTTATACCCCGCCTGTGAAATAACCAACGCAGATGTAGCGCAAGTAGACGTAAAATCAGGATCAAACGGAAGAACGCGCACATCAGACGTCAAATTCAATCTTCCCCATTCTGTGAACAATGGTCCTGTAATCAGCAGGGCAACGACATCATGCACCTCGGATTTCACTTGCACAAATGCTTTTAGGCAGAAATTAAAGTAATCAATTGTATCGAGGCCACCACCACCTCCTCCACAAATAACTATAACGCGCTTCCCAAGAAGGTTAAACTTCATCTGCACAGGTTCAGGATTAATTGGCAGTGACTTCACAATCGGTCCAACGTAAGTTGCACGTGACATCAACGAAGGTGGAATTTGAAATTCGTCCTCCCAGTGCGGCACTAGAATTGCCGCATCCGATTCGATTACTGTTCGCACCCTTGGATCAGATGCGTACGCTTCAAACTTCTTTACCTTGCGAATACACAACATACTTTTGATACCAAGAGCTATGGCAGCATGGGCAAAATGAATACTTGGAAAACAATCATAAATAACAATATCTGGTCGACTAACCTCTAACATTGTAATCGCGAGTGCCTTTAGAATCTCCTTTTTCTCATCCTTTGACCATGCTCCCCAGCATTCCGATCTATTCACAAGATCAGGAGATGGCAGTGTTACATAAGGCAAGGAATGCGATTCCAGCAATCCGTGCGAAGATCCTTCGACCACAAACAGAACACGAATCGCCGGGTCCATTTCTCGAAGCGCAAGAGCGACACAAGCCATGCGATTCATATGGCCCAGTCCAACTTGGTTTGGAACTTGAAAGAGCACCAAGGAAGAGCGAGGCGCGGACCTAACGGACACTATCAGCTTGTTTTCATCGTTTACTTTTGCTCTGGGTTCCTGGAATTTCTGTTCTGGTGTTTCTGTGCTTGTGCGAGTCCAGTATTTTGCAAGAATAGCATCCCATATTGCATTGTTTCCACGCCATTGTTCTGCATCCTCTGAATGTGCGCAACCTGACTCGACATATATATTAGGATGCTTGATTGGCAAATCGTACCCGGTCGGAACAAGGATCAGCAGGCATACGCGGTTGTCCCCTGCTTGCTTAGCCAGCACATCATAAAGCTCTTGAGCTTCAGAGACCGATGGTGCTTCTTGACGAATAAATAACACGGATTCCGATTGAATTGTTTGATACCAGCGACGAATAAGAAAATTCATCTTTTCGCTTTGTTGCTCATAGTCGCGCTCTATTGACAATGGATCAATAATCTTCGTTCCTGGAAACTTCGAAAAGTTGTGCCGAAAAGATATTCCATTACTTTGATCAATTACTGTAAGCCGATCATCGGATATCATAAGATTCTGCTTCTGAAATATTTTACTAAAGTTACTGCGCAGAACCTGTATGAGGCCGCAATGTGGAGTACCCAACCAGTCAAAGTATGATGCTGTCTCGTCTCCAGTATATCGGCGAATTTGGTACGCACACTCGCAGCGACTTCCAAGAGATATCAATCGGCTAAATGGTTTCATGCTGACGGGCATTGTGCCACCATTCCTGAGATTTCCACTTCTTCTGGTGTTTGTATGGGCTGACCAAGCAAATTGAACGCGCTCTACAGTATAGCAGAATGAATACTGCTCGAGGGTCCAAATATCTTTTTTCACGACTTTACACGACAATCACATGATAGGTATTCCAGTGGAGGTATACGTTTAGCCGTAGCAGAGATAGGCGGCGATCCGCCACGCGCGGGACCATAAGAAACTATGCGACAATTTGCTGTATAGGCCGATGCGCGGAGCGATCTGCCAGGCACCGAAAGGATGCAGCGGCTTTTGGCATGGAAAAGTGTACCCCCCCCGCTGTATTCCTTGATCTGATTGGAAGCGATAATGGGGAAATCGGGAAAGCCGATCGATCTGCTTTTGCCAATCAAAGTCTTCGCTCCAATACCGGCAAAGATCCTTCAGAAATTGAAGCTCGTCGCCCCAATCGGACTCCCGAATCTCATCGGGCCAGCGCGTTCGTTTGATACGGGCACGCAAGTCTTCCCACTGGTCGGACGAAAACGTGGGGGTAAATGGTTCAATCGAAGTCATGATCTCCCTCTAAACTTGCCGAGTTCTATACATCTACCTCCAAGATTAACGGAAGGCTTGGCGATTTATATCACGAGAGACTCTGGATGGGTGCAAAATTGCCATACCACTCAAGGAGCGGACCAGGAAGGTGTTTGACCGTGCCCTCAGCCCTCGTCTCTCTTAACCGGCGGGACTTGAAAAACCTATATTCCGTCGTAGGCGTGGAGGTTGGAATGTGAGAAATCGACGCAGCGATTTTCAAGGGCGGTGGGAAGCGTGGGAAACGGCTTCATCGCTTTCCCATGCTTTCCACAGACCGGCATTTCCACGGCCAACGGGGTTTCAGCCGATACCCAGGCGGCAGTAGACTTGAGCATGATGACACTCCCCAAAGAAAAAAGCGCTGACGCACTTCAAGTCGCGCTCCGGGCCGCCCGCGAGAACGAGGCAAGGTGGATGGAAATGTCGCCTGAAATCTCTGCCGACAGCGATCGGATGGAGCAGTGGGCCAGTACAGCGAAACTCCGGCGGCTTGAAATCGAGCGGATCGAAACACTCCTGGCCGAGGTGGAGAATCCAAGCCCAGGCCCAACGCTGCGCTAGGGCCGCGCAAAAACCAGATTATCCGACCGATTCCATAGAGCCTCAAAATCGGTGGAAAACGCCGTTACCGCATCGGGCGTTTGAATGTAAAAGACATCGTTGTCCTGATCTTCCAGCCCAGCCCGCGACCAATTGGCCGATCCGGTACGGATAAAGCTACTGTCCACCGCATAGCTCTTCAAGTGCATCAATGCCCCGCGGGCCTTGACTCTCACATCCACCCCAGCCGCTCTCAGAACCGCGCTCGTCGTCTCATGGCAGTAGGCTCTCGATTCCTCTTGCGCGTACTGCTCAGCATCGCGGTACACGCGGACCCGCACCCCTTGCCGCTCCTTGCTTGCAAGCAACTCCGCAATCTCTTTATCTGTGAAGGCGTACATCGCAACGTCTATATTGCGCCGAGCCTTGCCGAGCACAGCGATTTCCTCAGCCTCAAGATTCGCCCCAGGCGCGTAATCGACATGCTCCGGCGTCCTGCCCGCCGCCGAGGACTCCGCAGCCGCTACAGCGGCCCGTCCGGCGCCGCCCGGCGCAGCCGCAGGGGAGTGCTGCAATGTCCGAGCCATTATTGCCAGCGTCAGCACCCCCATACCGAGCATTACCGCCCGCATGACGCGCTTGTTCAGTCCCCGCCGTCTCTGCTGCTCCGCAACGGTCATAGAGGCGTCCGGCGTGGCGCTAGAGCCACGCCGAAACGCATAATCCCCAGCTTTCACTACCATCTGCGCCAGGTCCATACAGCCCTCTTTCTGATGCTCCTACTTGCGCCGCCTTTTGCGGTCAACCCCATCCACCAATTCCGACAGGCTCATATCGTACATCTTCGCAACCTTTAGCAGCGTTTGCAGTGAGCAGGTCTTTCCGGCTTCGATCTTTCTCCAGTGGGATTCAAAGAAGTCGAAATTACGTGCCACGTACAACTGTGTCCAGTTGCGCTCAAGCCGGAGTTCCTTAATCCTCTTTCCGATCTCCAAACACAACGCCTCGTACTCATCCAAATGGCCCTTTCGCGATCCCTTTATTGTAGAAAGTCTCGGCATATTGTTCCGCCATTTATTCGTTCTTGAAACCGCTCATAAAACATAATACATATAAAATTTATATTGAACGCAACCCCGCTCCCGCCCTGTCAACTTTTCCTGCCACAATCAGGTTACTTTATGGTTACCAGACGTCCAGGTCACTTTCCGCTTACCAGACATAAAGGTTACTTTTCGGTTACCCAAAAAAACGCGCACACCCACTCAATACGGCATTTCTACAATACCGAGCGCCAATGTACCGCATATTTTCGTATGCGGTAACGAATTTGCTCTGTTTTAACACATCAGGCACTTGACATAGGTACTAAAGATCACATAGTTTTTTAATCAAGCCTCCGTTTGGCCAAAAAAACCACAGTTACAGAAAGGCAATATGAAGATTTCTTCATTGCTCCCTTCCTGGGATGCTTCGACCCCCCGTGTCTTCTTACGGCGTCCCTCACCGTCACTCGTTCGCTCCGCTCTCATGATCGGCGGGGTCCTCATCCTTTGCTCAATCGCAGCACATGCCACCCCCGTAACATCCTCTGGCGATAACGGCTCACCGTTCGGTCAGGCGATGGACAACGTACTTCAATTCATGACCGGCCCAGTTGCCAAGGTTGGTTCATTTTGCGGCATCGTTCTAGCTGGCATCTTGTACGCAACTGGCGACCCGACCGCAAAGAAAGCCGCCGTTGCCGCTGGCATCGGCTCACTTATCGCCCTCTCTTCAAGCGCACTTTTAACCTGGCTTGGAGGCGGTTTCTAGGCTATCGCCCGCAACTCACTCCACCAAACACACACGTTCCCGAATGGTTGCAGAGGTGTAAGATGGCAAGCAATTTGCAGCGTCGTAATCGAGTATTCAAGGCTCTCCACAAACCTCTGCTACTGTTCGGGATCGAGCGTAAGCTATTCGGCGGGGCGATCATTATTGCCCTCATGATGAATACGGTCACGAGCAGCCTACCGTTCACCGTCATAACCTTTTTTCTCGCTGCAATCTGTGCCTATATCATCACCGTCAAAGACCCCATCTACCTTACAGCACTTATTAAGTCGCTGAGCGCCCGTCCCATTTACGACGCCGCGAAACAAGACCCCCAAAGGATGACAATCGAATAATGCTAAACCTTGCGAAAATCATCAAGCCTTGGCAGGAATCCGGCGCTCTGAACGCGCAAATCAATCTCTATGGATTCTGGAATGAGAACACGTTTCTGACGAAATCCGGCGACATGGGAACTGTCCTGAAAGTCGAAGGCATCGACTACGAGTCACTCGACAAGGATAGCCAGGTCGTAGCCGTCAACCACCTTGAAGCCGCCTTGAAGACTTTCACGACGGAGTTTCGCGTGTATCAGTACCTAAACAAGACCAGCCGCCCGTATATCCCATTCGAGGAATACGGCGATCCACTTGTAGACGCTGCCATTGACCAGCGCAAACGGTACTTCGAGGCAAAGGCCGACTCCCTGTACCAAATCGACATCTATTATGTCATTGTCTACGAGAAGAAGAGGGCCAAGCGCGGCATTCGCCCTGCATTGTCCCACTTGTCCAGCGATCCAGGCCGCGCATTCAAGGACATCGGCGCACTCTTGAGCGGCAAGCAAATGACCATGCTTCTCAAGGAAGAACTCAACCTTGACGCGTCGATACTGCATCAGCGTGTATCAGGTTTCCGCCGCCACGTCGAGCAGGACTGCGCTCTTGAGGTTCTCGATTCCGACCGGCAGTTTACATTCTTCCGGTCCCTACTCAATTACGACCAATACCGCATCGCCGGAAAGCCGAAGGCGAGCTCGTACCTTGATTACCAAGTAGTCAATTCAAACATCGAGGTAGAGCGCGATCACCTGAGAGTGGGCGACCACTTTGTAAGGGCGCTCACGATGAAGGAGGCCATTTCAGAAACCAGGCCGATGGTTCTTGACAACCTCATGAAGCTGAACGCGGCCTTTTTAGTGTGCCTAGAATGGCACGTCCTGCCCCCCGGCAAGGCCAAGAGCATGACGGAGGGCCGACGCCGCCACGCCAATGTGGCCAAAGGCAGCTTATCAATCGGAAAGGCCAACCAAAGCGAGAGAGACACCCTTGTAGATGAAGGCAGTCAGGCCGTAGTGGAGCAACTTGGAGCCGTTCTGCGGCACATCGGCGACGGCGAACCGATGGGCGAGTTGAGCCTTACCGTCATTCTGTCTTCAAAGTCACTCGACGAACTTATAGACGAGACAGCGAAAATAGCGTCCATCTTCGCCAACGCGGACGGCGTACTGTTCGCTGAAACGTACAACCAATTGAACGCCTACCTTGCCATCGTTCCAGGGAACACAGTACACAACTTGCGCCGCTTGCTCATGCGCTCTTCAAACTACGCCGATCTCTCATTTTTTTTCACTATTCATACCGGCGACAAGAGAAACAACCATCTCAACTCGGAATATCTTGCTGTTCTTGAAACAGACAACAAGACCCCTTACTATCTCAACCTGCATAACGGCGAAATTGCCCATACCCTGATTCTCGGAATGACGGGCAGCGGCAAATCGTTCCTGTGCAACTTTCTTCTCAACAACACACAGAAGCTAAAGCCCCAAACGTACATCTTCGATATTGGCGGCTCTTTCAAGTCGCTCACGGAGATGTACGGCGGCGCCTATGTCAATGTCGGCCAGGAGTCGAAGGACTTCCATATCAACCCGTTTTGCCTTGAGCCGACGCCGCAAAACCTAGAGTTTCTTTACTCGTTGTTCCGCGTAATCATTGAGGCAAACCAGAAGTACGAACTTACCTTAGAGGACGAAAAGAGTCTCTGGTTTGCCATCACCAGCCTCTATAGAGTCGAGCCTCAGAATCGCACCATGACCACATTCAAGAACCTCATCGGCCAGCTAAAGCCGCGCTTGGACCGCTGGACACAGGGAGGGCAATACGGATGGCTTTTCGACAACGTGGACGACTCCCTTACCTTTGCATCCTTTCAGACATTCAACTTCCAAGGCTGGGGCGATGCTACCGACGTTCTATCCGCACTCTTGTTTTATGTGCTCCACAGAGCTAACAACGAGATTGTTGATGTAGACAAGACCGGCACATTCAAGACGTTCCTACTTGACGAGGCATGGCTCTTTCTTGGCAACGAAACCATCCGCAATTACGTCACCAAGGCTCAGAAGACATGGCGCAAGCACAATGCAGCCATGATAATGGCCACCCAGAACGTCGAAGACCTCCAGAAGTCAGGAATGCTCGGCCTGGTTGCGACGGCCTGCCCAACAAAGATATTCCTAGCAAATCCAGATATGGACCGCAATCTATACGCGGAGTCATTCCATCTTAATGACACGGAAATTGAACTTATTGCCGGTTTAATCCCTCCAGGCGAAATGGTTATCAGAAGAGCCAGATCGTCGAAGAAGGTACGACTTGAGGTGGACTCTGTGAGTTATTGGATGGCCACCAACAACGCCAAAGATAACGTCAAGAAGCAAGACTACTTCGCCCGATTTGGAATCGCCGAGGGAATCAAACGACTGGCGAAAGACTTTCCATTCCGTGCCCGATAGGCACCCCAACCAGCTACCACACCCACAGGAGAAAGCATGAAAGTACGCGGGGCATTATCGTTCATTTTGTTCGCTGCGTTCGCAACGAGCTACATCATCGGCCAGGATGCACCAAAGCAGGAAACCGCCCGGACAGTCCAGTACCACGCCCAGGACATCGTACCGATTCACGCAAAAATGAATTTCACCACTCTGTTAGTCCTGCCAACGTCCGAGGAGGTCATTGACGCGGCAGTCGGCGACAAGGAGTTTTGGATAGTTGAACCAGTTCAAAACTTTGTGTTCCTCCATCCGGCCAAGGAACACATCGAGTCAAACCTAAACCTCATCACAAACAAGGGCAACGTCTATTCATTCACCTTGTCTGACGTGTCCGGCACCGCTACGCCGGTTGACCTCAAGGTGATTATTCAGACGACCGACGTTTCGTCAATCATCCCCATGTCTACCCAGGACCGTTTTGTTCCAGCCGAGCAGCTTCAAGCGGCCCAACAGAACGCTGAAAAGATCAAACTCCAAACCGCCGCATACTTGGATTCCTTCAAATCCTCTTATCCGGCCAAGATGGTTTTCGACTTCCATTTCAAGCCAGAAACCAACCCGTTTTACGTGCAGCAAATCTACCACGACGACAAATTCACCTACATCAAAGTAGATCCTCGCAACCAAGAGAAGTTCGCCGTCTACGAGGTGAAAGACGGCAAACCCGACCTCATCACTTGCGACCTGCAAGAAAACGGGGTCTACATCATCACGCACATCGTAGACGCGGGCTACCTGAGAATCGGCAAAAAGCAGCTTGACTTTGACCGGAAAGGACTCTAAGCAGCCATGATTGAACCCCCCGAGTCTCCACTCCCTCCACACGAAGCCCCAGGCTCCATCGGCCAGCCAGGGCTAACGACCAACACGATCAAACCCAAAGGCCCATTCGGCGGCAACCTCAAGGCGGTTATCGCTATCGGATTGGCCGCATTCCTTGGACTGGGGCTGCTGCTCATGCCATCCCCGAAGAAGAGGAGCACCACAGGCACCAATCCAACTGCGCCCATCGTCGGCGGCGATCCAACGCAGAAGGCCGTGCAGATGAGGAACGCGGCCAAGGACGAAGGCGACCGCCAGAAGCGCGACGAGGACGCCGCCCAGGAAGCCCTTGGCATCGCACAAGGCGCGGACACCACGCCGCTCTATGACGCCCACGGGCAGCTAATACCACCTGCCCAGCGGTCCAAGGTGTACAAGCAGCCCTACGAGGGCGGCAACGGCGCACCCCTGCATACCAACCAACCAGCCGCGCCCGTGGCCAAGACGCCGCTACAAGAACAGCAAGAAGACCTCGAAAAGAAAGAGCGCGAGATGGAGTTCCAATCTCGCTTTCAGTCCAATCTCGCTTACCACGCCGTGCCCGTCGCCAACGAGCACGGCCAGGCCCAGGGCGAGAGCCAGGGCGAGGGCCAGGGCGCGACCGCCCAGCGTTCGCCGGCAGTACCGGCCAACGCCAGCCCCGGCGCCGTTCCAAGATCGGCATCAATGATGACCCAAACAGAGAAGGACAGGGAAGAGGAGGAATACAGCCAGGAGAAGAGCACAAAGAAACACGCCCTTGAAGTCAACATAGACCGCGCAGTAGGCAAACCCTATGTCATCTACGAGGGCAATTTCCTTGACACAGTGCTTCTCAATCAGCTTGACGGCGATTCATCCGGTCCCGTGATCGTCATGGTTACACAACCGTTCTACTCACACGACCGGCAACACGTCCTTGTACCGGAAGGTTCCAAGATCATCGGAGAGACCAAGAAGATTGGGCGCGAGGGTTTTGGCCAGCAGCGCCGGATGACCCTCGCTTTTCATCGCCTCATCATGCCCGACGGCTACACCGTTGACCTGGACAAGTTCACGGGCCTAAACCAGATCGGGGAGCAAGGCGTCAAGGACAAAGTAAACAACCACTACATCGAGATTTTCGGGACTTCCATAGCTCTTGGCATCATCGCTGGAGCCGGCGAGATCGAGGAGGGCGGCTCTTCAATTGGCGCAAGTGGAAGCCAAACGCTCATGAACGGCATGTCTCAGTCTCTATCCCAAACATCCGGCACCATGTTAAGCCAGTTCATGCAAATTCCACCCACTATAACCATTCGGCCAGGAAACCGGGTCAAGGTGTTTCTCACCCAGGATTTGCTTCTACCCGCGTATTCCAACCACACAATCTCCCCCACTTTCTGAGTCCTCACGGCTCACCAGCGGGAGGTGAGCCAGGAGGTCACACCACGTCTACTTTTTCACCAACAGAACAGGAGGAAATGAATGCGTAAGAGGCTTTTCCTTTTCGCCATTGGCGCTGTGCTCTTGACCACATGCAGCGTCGCTCACGCGCAATTTGGCGATCCAGTCGCCGATTATGAACTCCCACTCATCCAGATGCAAACCCTTGACGTGCAAGGACAGGACATCCAGCAGAACGTGAACTGGATGCAGCAACTCCAGCACAACATCAGTGTCGATGCGCATGACGTTCAACAGGACATTACCGAGTCCTCAACCTACGCCGAGGTTGTGCAAGTGTACACAACCGCGCAATCGACATTCAAAACGGCCGTCCAGGCGTACAACCTCGCCTACACGATGTATTCAGCGCCGGAAATGCTTTACAACAGGATGAAAACGCTCCCGACCACGTACAAGTCAGCATTCACGCCACACGCTGACACCTACCAACTCGCCCAACCACTGCTACAGATCATCAATCTAGGCTCTGCAAACGCCTTGTCAGCGTATGGCGCGATGAGCGCACAGCCCGTCAGCTACCAGCCGCGCAATCTGTACAACATGAGCGGCCCAGGACTGACGGTTACCCAGGCCCACGCCTCGAATATGTCTGCAAACGATTCATTGATTGCTACATCGTTGCAGCGCGTGTCCGATGTTCAGGCCAGCACTATTACCGACCAGCAGACATTGGCCACACTCGAAACCAACACGCTAACCACGGACAGCACCCAGGCAACGGAGTTGGCCACCTTGCAGCGCATCAATGCAACGCTGCTCATCATGACCCGCGCCCTTGAAGACCAGAACGCAATGGCAACTGTGAACCAGATGCAGCACCTGATGGAGTCGAAAGAAACGCTCGACAACCAAAAGGGCGACATGGCCACCTGGTCAAATTGGCAGAACGGCATGGCCACACTCAGCAACGAACACAACAGCAACCAAGCCAGCACTGCGCTGCTTTACGTCCCACAATAACCACGAAAGGCATAGGCAATGGACATTCTCTCGACCATCTCGCAATCCTGCGATTCCTTAACAGCATCTCCCGCATCGGCGGCGATTGCAACATCCGGTCATGGTCTTGCACTTGGACTCGGCCTATGCGTCATCGTCTACGAAGGTGTCAACGTCTCGCTCAACGCGCATAGAGGCCATCACATCGACCTCATGCGCCTTGGGCGCTCTCTATTAGGCGTCCTTGTTGTAATCGCGCTCGTGCAGTTTTACGACACGCCAAATTGGATTCTCGGAGGCTACTCCTTCAAGAACCTCATAGGCGCAGAGACAACCTACCTTACCAATGCGTTCGGCAGTACGGCTGTAGACAATGTAATGACAACCGTCGATCAAGACCTCACGCTCTTTGACACGGGCAGCGGCATCAGCCTCCTCACGCAGCCTATCGTCTTTTGTTCCCTGATGATCTACGTCGGACTGTTCACGCTGCTGGAAATCGCTTTTACGTGGGTCATCGCTTATGGAGCGATCGCGACAACCGTAGTGGGCCTATTCGGCCCGCTCTTCATTCCTTTTCTTCTTGTACCGAAACTGGAATGGCTGTTTTGGGGATGGTTCCGCGCGTATCTAGGGTTTGCCTTTTACAAAGTAGTCGCGGCAGCAATCGCAAGCGTAGTTGCTTCCGTTCTAGTCAATTACCTTTCGCCAGGTTCGCAGTTCTACCAACAGATGCAAGACCCGACGCAGCTTTGGGCGGCGCTTCCAATCGTAGCTGTCGTCCTCGTAACGTGCATCTTCGCAGTATTCAAGGTTCCCGCAATCACCGCATCCATCTTTAGCGGAACAGTAGGCTCGGATGCGAACGTGATGGGCGCGGCAACGTCCGCCGCGACTTCTGCCGCTGCACTAATCTAACCGCACCCACGTTGGAGAGGACATTCAGATGGAAACGAAGACCGAACATCCCGAAATTGCGGACGCCGGCAGACGCTACCTTGAGCAGTACGGCGATCCGCTCGTCACAAATACCTACCTCAAGATCGCTGTACTCGTCATGGCTTTTGTCGTCGCAGTGATGGCCGGAGCCATGCTCAAGGAGTTCAAGCAGCTTGCGAACATCCGCCCGCTCATCATCCGCGTTGACCAGGTAGGACACGCCGAGGCAATCGACTACAAGAATTTCAACTACAAGCCTCAGGAGTCCGAGGCCAAGTATTACCTAGCGCGCTGGGTGCAGTTGGCGTATCAGCGCAACAAGTACACCATCCTTAACGATCTTACGCAATCGACGTACTTTCTCGACAACAACACAGCGGATATGTTCATCAAGAACGAACACACAGGGAAACTCATCACCGCGTACCAAAAGGAGACTCTCCCTTATGTCGAAGTCGAAGTTACCAATGTCGTGCTAGGCGACCTCTCCACAGCGCCATACACAGCACAGATCGAATACATCAAACACATCAAAGACCTAATCAGCGGAGCGGACACAAGCACCGAGAGGTGGACAGCCACCGTCAACTACACGTTCCGCGACACAGTACCGAACAACATGATTGCAGTCAACCCGCTTGGATTCGTAATCATTCACTACCACACTGACCAGGCATTCTCTACGCAAACGCAACAGCAAGCGACACAGACCCAACCGGACACCGCCGCTGCTACGAAGCCCAGCGCCGGAAACACAATGAGCACGCGCTAACGACTTGGAGCGTACATGACGACCGCAACCTTAGAGTTCCCTTCAGTCAAGCCAGCGCTGACGCAGCCAGCACCGACGCAGCGCGGCGCTGGCCTTACTGACATATCGGTGATTGCATCGTTCCTGAAACCGATAGCGCATCTACTCGCAGACGAAGAAGTGACGGAGATCATGGGCAACCAGGATGGCCGATGGTTCTACGAGTCAAAACGCTTCAAGACAATCCAGCCTGCACACATTCTTTACGATCAGCAAGACCTCTTGACTGCAATGACCGTGATAGCCAACATGCTCAGTAAGCCTTTCACGGCAGAGTGTCCAATTCTTAACGCCCAGCTTCCAGACGGGAGCCGCCTTGCAGCGACACGCCCGCCAATCACAAAACCAGGCTTAACAGTGACCATCCGCAAATTCCCGACGCATCGTTACACGATGGATGACCTTATTGAATACGGCACTCTTACGAGCGAACTAGCCGACACAATCAAAGAGCAGGTTATCGAGGGCGGAACATTCCTAATCAGCGGTTCGACAGGATCAGGAAAGACGACCCTGCTAAACGCAATGACCGACTTTATCCCCGACACCGAACGCATCCTGATTATCGAAGACACGCGCGAACTCCAGATTGACAAACCGAACATTGTCAACATGGAGTGCCAGAACGACACGTACACCGAGGAATCGCGTGTCACGTTCGACGATCTTCTCAAACACGCTCTGAGAATGCGGCCAGATCGAATCGTACTTGGCGAGGTTCGCAGCAAGGAAGCGCGTACACTCCTCGACAGTTTCAACACCGGACACGGCGGCAGCATTGCAACAATTCACGCCACATCCGCCGTACTCGCGTTGAGCAGGCTTGCCGAGCTTGCGATGCGCGGACACCAACAGAGCAATAAGGACGACATCTCTAAGGAAATCGCTGCAAGTGTACATTACGTGATCCAGGCGAAGCGTACAAGTGCAGGACGCCGCGTAACTGAAATGATTCACGTCACCGGATACGACAGAACAGAGAACAGTTTCCAATTCGATGACGTGTTTAGGTTGCGCAAAGACGAAGCACAACACCACTAGGAGGAAACACATGGCAGCACTTCTCACAGTCAAAAGCATTCAGATGACAACTGCAACAGTGACCGTCAATTCTGAGATCGTTCCGCGTTTGAATGCGTATGCAGCATTTACGTCATCAACACCGGATGCAGTAATCGTTGCAGCACTCGAATACGTGTTTGGTACAGACAAGGAATTCATAGCGTTCTTTGACAAGCACAAGGATCATCCGGCTTTGTTGCGCGTGAAGGAAGCGAAGACCCCACAGAAGCGGCGCAAGGTCAGGCAGAGTGATTCTACCCCCAAGGTTTCATGATGAGCAGGGGTTGTGCTTCGCACAAGTTGATTTTGAACACTTCACTCATTTCATGGTCGCGTGGGAGAACAATTCGTTCTCGTGTGCGAACTAGCAAAATCAACAACTTACAAAATAGGAGTTCTCAGAGGAGAACGCCTATCAAGAATTCCAACGGAGGCTTAATGAGCGATAAACCCCCCAGCTACGAATCGAAACTCCGCCGCCCTATGCACGTCGGATGCCGGTTATCCGAGAAAGAATATGCGCTCGTGTCCGCTGCCACGACCGACGCGAATCTCGCTCCTGCCGATTGGTTCCGTCGCACAATCCTCGATTCTCTGGCCCCGAAAGACGAACCGACGACGACCGTACTCCTAGAGGAAATCGAGGCGCTAAAGCTCATTTTTGCCTCTACCGTTCCCCCGATTCTGGCAGGTACACGGATGCAAAAGGATCAATCCGCCGCGCTGATGCGCGACTGTGACGCCGCCAAGACGGACGCCGCAAAGAAGGTACTCAGGGCATTTACAGATCGAAAGGACCGGCCATGATACCGACACAATGGGGCAGACGCGAGACGTTCTACTTCCCCCCTCACCAGCCCATTTACTCCATCGGCAACTTGCTTTTATGGATCATGCTGACCATCCTTTTTCTGATTCTCCGCATGGACATCTCCGTTTCTCCACTCGGACAAACGGACATCGGAATCTATGTGAGAACCGGAGTAGCCGCGTACTTCTCCCCGACAACCACCGCCACATTTAGCCTAGTCTGCATCTCGGACGGCGTACACACACATATCGCTAAACCCGCCGAAGTAGTGCGCGGGAAAACGATTCTCCCCAACGGGAAGAAGTTCAATCTTGCGCCGTCCGATGAAGCGCAGGCGCGCGGTTACAAGACCGTGCTGCGCGGACCAGAAGCCGACTATGTGGAGGCCGCGCTACATCAATACTTGCGCCTTTCTGTCTACGAAGGAGTCGGACTCAAGGGGCTTTTCCTGCCGCCGCTCTTGACGGCGTTCATCCTATTTGTAGTCTTGTTCCCTTACTGCATTTACTTGGACATCAAACGCACAAAGGTGATGAAGTATGGGCGGCTGCTACGCGGACCGATTGTCTGTACCCCGGCGCAATTCAACGAGGCGATCAAAGGAGACGGGATCGTTTTTCCCACCGAAGAAGGTACGAGCGTCTTGATTCCACGAAACGCGGAAGCCCAGCATTTCGAGATTATCGCCGACACAGGAGCCGGAAAAACAGCCCTCATAGTGCATATGCTTTTGCAGATCAGGAACCGCAACGACAGCGCAGTGATCTACGATCCAGCCGGGGAATTTGTCGAGAGATTTTACGACCCGAAGCGCGGAGACGTGATTCTCAACCCCATAGATGCCCGCTGTCCCTATTGGAGTCCGGCAGACGAATTGAGACGAAGAGCCGAGGCAAAAACGCTGGCGGCTTCTCTCTTTCAGAGCACACAGGACAAGAAGGGAGAATTTTTCGTTGAGAGTCCACAAAAGATTTTCGCTCACCTTTTGACGTTCGGGCCAACCCCCAAACAGATGGCCGAATGGATGGCAAATCCAGTTGAGATCGAGAGAAGAGTACAGGGTACGGAATATGCGCTCTTGATTGATAGGAGCGCCCCACAGCAGCGAACCGGCGTACTTTCTAGCCTTGGCATGGTCGCCGAAAGCCTACGGATGCTCCCGACAAAGACGGAAACAGAGAGGGTGTGGAACGCAACCCAATGGTCTGAAAAGCGCGAAGGGTGGATATTTATGACCTCACAGGCGACCGTCAGGGAGGCGCTGCGCCCCCTTCATAGTCTCTGGATTGATTGGTTGGTTCTCCGTCTCATGACCAGGCCCGAGGCCGGCCAGCGTCAGGTCTGGTTCATCATTGATGACCTAGCAGGACTGCAAAAACTCCCTCAGCTACACACCGCACTGACGGAGAACCGAAAGAGCGGGAACCCCATCGTTATGGGCTTCCAGGGGAAAGCCCAACTTGAAATGATTTACGGCCATTATGCCGAGGTCATGCTGTCCCAGCCAGCAACCAAAATCTTTCTTAGGACCGGCGAAGAGAAAGCTGCCCTTTGGGTTTCCAAGACCATCGGAGATGTAGAGATCGAGCGAGTCAAGCTAACCCACCACGAAGGCGGAATGGGAGGCAAGAACTACTCCGTTGACAGACAAATTGACCCCGCTATCATGCCGTCAGAGATCGAGGGTTTGCCCGATCTTCACGCAGTTCTCAAGCACGGCAACCACGTTGTACGCTTCGCCTTTCCCTATCCAGACATCCCGATAGTGCAGACCGGGCTAATTGCGAGGTCAGTCCCGAACGACGAGTTGAACTTCGATCCAACACTGAGCCAAGACACCAACCGGAACCCCGTTCCAACCGCCCCACAAGCCGCCGCAGCGCCACCGCCAACCGCTCCACCCTTGTCTACGCCAGCGCAGATGCCAGCAGCACAGGCCACCGCCCAAACGCATCCAACAACGCCGGAGAAGCCGCTTACAAGTACCGACCAACTGCCCCTATTTTCCGATGATGCAGACTCGGAGTCCGAACCCGATCCAGAAGCCGACGAGGCAATCTCTTCCGAGTCGAATACTTCCCCCGTGTTTACCTTCTAAGGATACCCATGCTCAAGATTTCCCAATCGCTCGGATCGTCCCAAGTCAAGGACTATTACACCAAGGAGTACGTCGCAAAGGAGAACTATTGGCAGCAGGACGCCGAGGCACCGGGCCAGTGGCACGGCAAACTAGCCGAGGACATGGGCCTAACCGGCGCGATAAATTACCAGTCTTTTTCCAACCTCGCAGAGGGTAAGAATGCAGCAGGAGACGCCCAGCTTATACGGCACATTGACCGGGCAGCATATACAACCCAGGAGGGTACATTCGTGCGTCCCGTGGAGCACCGCGCGGCATGGGACGCCGTGTTTTCCGCGCCAAAATCCGTTTCCCTCACCGCTTTGGTGGGAGGCGATGAGCGAATCATCGAGGCCCACCGCCAAGCCGTCGATGTGGCACTCAGCCGCCTTGAGGGGTTTACCCAGGCCCACGTAAGCAAGGATAAAGCAGAGACGACCGGCAAACTACTTGCCGCCAAGTTTGAGCATCAAACCTCTCGCCCGGTCGATGGATACTCCGCCCCTCAACTCCATACGCACGTTGTCATGTTCAACATGACCCAGCGCGCAGACGGACAATTCAACGCCCTCGAAACGAAGGCGCTTTTTGCCAGTCAGCAGTACGCCACTGCGATCTACCAGTCGGAATTGACGTACCAGCTTCGCAATCTCGGCTACACGCTGGAGACAGGCAAGAGCGGAGCGCCAGAGATCAAGGGATACTCGAAAGAGTACCTTCAGGCATCCAGCCCACGGCGCGAACAGATTGAAGAGTACCTAAAGACAAATGGACTCTCAGGACCAGCCGCCGCCGCGAATGCCGCCCAAAACACCCGCGACAAAAAGCAGCCAATGACCCAGGAGGAGATTCTCGCTGCCCACAAGGAACTAGCGGCCACCTACGGCAACCAGGCCGACAAAGTTGTATCCGAGGCCGCCAGAAACCACGCGCTACAAACCGCTGGCCACGCCGTAGGCAACCAGGCCACCGGAACCACCGCCGTTCAATTCTCCCAGGACAAGAACTTCGAGCGCGAGGCCGTCATAGACGAGCGCGCCCTTACCCGTGATGCTCTCCGGCGCGGCATGGGCGAGGTGCGGATTGGAGACGTGGAAACCGCCCTTGCCGCCAATTTCGCCAAGGGAGAACTCCAGACCGTTTCCAGGGAGAACCGGCCCGACATCCCGGCCCGACTCGTTACCTCACAGGACGCAATAAACGCGGAAAGGTCCATTGTCCAAACAATGCAAACCGGCCAGTCTTCCGTTGAGCCGATCATGCAAAAGGACGCCGCCACCGCCCAAAGCAACACCCGCGACTATTTCAACGAAGCCCAACGCCGCACCATTCAGGAGGTTCTAATGTCTCCCGACCGGGTACACGGCCTGCAAGGGATGGCCGGAACCGGCAAAACTACCGTCATAGAAACCATCCGCGAAGGCGCCCAACAAAACGGGTATGTAGTCCAAGGCTTCGCCCCCACATCCCGCGCGGCTGCCCAGCTAAGAGAGGCCGGAATATCAGCGGACACTCTTCAAGGATTCCTCACCAAAGGGGGGGAACACACCGGAGCGAAGCACCTTTATATGCTTGACGAATCCAGTCTCGCCAGCACCATACAGATACGCCAGTTTATGAATAAACTAGGCCCCGAGGACCGGATTCTGTTTGTAGGCGACACCCGCCAGCATCAAGGCGTAGACGCTGGCAAGCCCTTTGAGCAACTCCAGCAAGCCGGAATGAGGACATCCCAGCTTGACCAGATCGTTCGCCAGAGGAACGAGCCGGAGTTGCTCAAGGCCGTAGAGCACCTTTCCAAGAACGAGACCGCCCCAGGCATCAAGCTACTGGAGGCCCAAGGCCGCGTACACGAGATCAAGGACGCCACCGAGCGCATCCAGGCAATCGCCGCGGATTACGTCCAACGCCCTCAAAACACGCTCGTCATCTCCCCCGACAACGCCACACGCCGCGAACTTAATCTAGCCATCCGCGAGAGCTTACAGGACAGTGGCGCAGTCTCGAAACAAGACCATGCCATGAAGGTACTCGTCAATCGTTCCGACATCACCAGCACCGAGCGCGCATGGGCCGCTCGTTACGACATCGGCGATGTGCTTCAGTACCAGAGAGGGAGCAACGAACACGACATCGCCGCCAAGAGCTTTGCCCGTGTTGTAGATGTAGATTCCGCCAAGAACCTCTTAACCGTCGAGAAGCAGGACGGCCAGCGCGTGGAATACAATCCCGAACGCCTAAAGGGAGTCAATGTCTACAAGGAGCTTGACCGCGAGTTTGCAACCGGCGACCGGCTCCAGTTCACCGCCCCGGACAAGAAACTTGGAGTTGCAAACCGCGATCTCGCCACAATTGAGGCCATCACACCGGCCACCGCCGCCCAGGCATCCCAAATCACGGTGAAGATGGACGCCGGCCACTCCATCACCTTCGATCCTCAGACGATGCGAAATTTCGATCATGGCTACGCCGTGACCAGCCACTCCAGCCAGGGCCTTACCTCAGACCGCGTGCTTGTCAACATGGACACCGACGCCCCCAGCCAACTCCTCAATACCCGGTTTGCCTATGTGTCGCTATCGCGCGGCCAGTCAGACGCCCAAATCTACACGAACGACGCAAACCGTCTCCCCCAGGCCCTAAGCGCCGACATAACCAAAGAATCCGCCATCGACGCAAAGGCTCTCCTCAAGGAGCCGACAACACACGACCAGGCCGAAGCGATCCTACACAGCCAGGAGCTTACCATTCCCAGCGCGGCCCACGGCCCCGATCCATCGCATCAACATGACGCCGCTCTGGACAACCTCTCACACGCACCACTCACCCCGAACGACCCAACCAACCTGCAAACGCTCGATCCAGCCGAGGCCAATCTCGCCGCTCTGGCCAACATCAAACATCCCGACATTTCCGAATATGTGATTGACATGGGTATCGAATGAAGAGAATCAGCATCAACAAGTATTCCGTGAGCTTCCGGCAAGCGTGCGTAGATTGGAAACCGGTAAAGCCGTGACGTCATTTAGCTCACCTCGTCATGTTCGATCAGCTTCGGAGACCGAGTGATACGGAACCGCACTGTGTGCACACTTTCAGCCCCAGATCAGATGGAACTCAGAGACGCTCCTCGATTCTTGCGTACCTACTACGGCCCAGTGCCTCCCGACCTGTAGAAGCTAACTTAGGGACACAGCATCACGCCCAGATTTCGGGCGAGACTACCTCAGAGCGATCTGAAGGCTCCGCGCAGGGCCATTTCAGCTCCTAATCATGCCAACAGTTTTGAGATGAAGAGAAGGAGAGTGTCTGAGAGATGAAGTTTCAGCTTCGATCAAGCTGGAGATCCGTCTTGCTTTCCCGTCTCGCGCAGATCTCCATCCCTTCCCCGGATCGAAGGATTGGTCCTTCCAGTCTTCGCGTCGCTTCGGAGGATTACCTCCGTACTTGAATCCGTTTGGCCGGTCCTTCCACTTTCACGAAAAGCAGTGCCATTTTCAGGTCCGCACAGAGTTTTCTGGCATCCGTCTCGAATGTCGGACAGTCGGCAATCACTTCCACAATCTCGCCCGGCTTCATCTCACGACTGACACTCATCAACTGCAGAGTGGGCCGGGGGCATTTCATTCCGCGGCAATCTAATGTTCTCGGTTCCATGGTTCAAGCCTCCTACTTTCAATGTCCACCTTGATATGTGGCGAGGATACTATCGGCCAGATTGGTGTAAACGTTCAGTTTCCGTTCGTCTTATTCGGAATGTCGGGCAAAATCTTTCAATGAACAGATCGACAAGCGAAGCCATCGTGGCTAGTGCGAATATCGCGGCTGAATCATGAATGGTCACAAAACCGGTGTGCGGATTGATATTCCGCCGGAGTATTGCCGATAAGTGGTTAGATTTACTGAAACTATTCGGCAGAAACTGTTTTGGTGTGAGGGGCGGAGGTTGCTTCAATGGCGCAAAAGCCTAAGCTGGCGATGTACTGGGCTTCTTCCTGCGGTGGTTGTGAGATTGCCCTGGTCAATCTGAACGAAAAGCTTCTCGAGGTTGACGCGCATTTCGATTTCATGTTCTGTCCTTGTCTCCTCGATACGAAAATCAGTGATATCGAGGCTTTGCCGGATGGCACCTTGGCCATCACGCTATTCAATGGGGCTATACGAACCTCGGAAAACGAAGAGATGGCTCACCTGCTCCGCCGAAAGTCGAAGCTGTTGATTGCCTTTGGCTCCTGCTCGTCTAAAGGCGGCATTCCAGCCTTGAGCAATCTGTCCAGCAAATCGGATCACTTCCGGACGATCTATCTCGACAATGTCTCTCTCGACAATCCGCAAGGCATATTGCCCCAGACACGCACCACGACGCCCGAGGGCGAACTGGAACTGCCGGAGTTCTACGAGAGAGTGCGGCATCTGGCCGAGATCGTGGAAGTGGACTACTTCATTCCTGGATGCCCACCGGAACCACGCCAGATCTGGAACGTGGTTGAGGCTCTGGTCCAGGGCGCGCAGTTGCCGCCGAAGGGCAGCACGCTGGGTGGCGGCATGTCAACGGTTTGCAATGAGTGCGCCCACCGCAAGGAAAACAAGACCATCAAAAAGTTCTACCGTACATACGAGATCGTTCCGGACCGCGAGCGTTGTCTGCTGGAGCAGGGAATCGTGTGCATGGGAATTGCCACACGCGACGGATGCGGTGCGCTTTGCCCGCAGGTCAACATGCCTTGCACTGGCTGCTATGGACCTCCTGAAGGAGTCCTCGATCAGGGAGCAAAGATGGTATCTGCGCTAGGGTCGGTACTCGACATAGGCAGCTTCAAAGAAGAGACTCTGTCCGATAAACAGATCTCCGGAAGAATCGATGCGGCCATAGAGGGTCTGCCGGATTTCGCCGGGACTTGCTACAAGTACAGCCTTGCAGCATCACTGCTTGGGGGAAAATCACGATGAAGCAAATCACGATCAACCCGATCACGCGCCTGGAAGGACACGGAAGGATCGAGATATTCCTCGACGCGCACGGCGATGTCGCCAACGCGGTTTTGCAGGTGCCTGAGTTGCGCGGCTTCGAGCAATTCTGCGTCGGGCGAAAGGCCGAAGACATGCCGGTCATCATGAGCCGGATCTGCGGCGTCTGTCCGGAAGCGCACCATCTGGCGGCCACCAAGGCACTCGACCGGCTTTTCGCCGTCGAGCCGCCCCCAGCCGCCAAGAAGATCCGCGAGTTGCTCTATATGGCGTTTTTCGTCACCGATCACACGACCCACTTCTACGCTCTGGGCGGGCCGGACTTCATTGTTGGTCCGGATGCTCCTGCTTCGGAGCGAAATATTCTGGGAGTGATCAGGAAAGTGGGTCTCGACGTCGGCAAGCAGGTTATTGCTTGCAGAGCGCGCAATCATCATGTCATCCAAATGCTGGGCGGCAGAGGAGTTCATTTGGCCGCGGGCCTCCCCGGCGGCTGGAGCAAGTTTGTCTCCGAAGAGGAGCGCAAAGAGATTGAGAAGATCGCAATCGAGAACCTGGAGTTTGCTCAGTTCACTCTCCGGATATTCGCGTCGGTGGTGCTCAACAACAGCGTGTATGCTGACCTGATCCAGTCCGATGTTTACTGCCAAGAGACCTACTACATGGGCACGGTGGATGAGAATAACCACAGCAACCTCTACGACGGAGAGATTCGCATTGTCGATCCCCAGGGGCGGGAGTTCCTCAAGTTTCCCTCGGCAAAGTATTTTGAACACATCGCCGAGCGCGTCGAGCCTTGGACGTACCTGAAGTTCCCATATCTCAAGAAGGTGGGTTGGAAGGGACTTGTCGACGGCATCGACAGTGGCGTCTATTGTGCTACACCTTTATCGAGATTGAATGTTTCCGACGGGTTGGCGACCCCGCTGGCTCAGGCGGAATACGAGCGGTTCTATGCAGCATTTGGCCGCAAGAAAATCGATGGCCGCTATCAGCCGGTCCACCACCGTCTGGCAACGCATTGGGCACGGCTTATAGAGATTCTCTACGCCTCGGAGCGCATGTTGGAGTTGGTGCGCGATAAGGAGATTACTTCCCAGGACGTGCGCCGCATTCCCAGCAGCGTGGCTGGGGTGGGCGTCGGGTCGGTGGAAGCGCCGCGCGGCACCCTCTTCCATCACTATGAGTCGGATGCGAACGGCATTCTCACAAAAGTCAACCTGATCGTCGGCACAACCAACAACCATGCCGCCATGGCGATGTCCATCAAACGCGCCGCGCAGAAGCTGATCCGGACCGGCCAGGTTATCGAGGAAGGGCTGCTGAACCGGATTGAAATGGCGTTCCGCCTTTACGATCCTTGCCTCTCTTGCGCGACCCATGCGCTTCCTGGCTCAATGCCTTTGATTGTGAATCTGAGGAACGACGACGGCGAAATCGTACGCTCCTTTCGGCGTGACGGATAAGCCATGACCAATGCGATCGTCATCGGCGTGGGCAACCCGGTTATCGCGGACGATGCTCTGGGTCTGGCTGCCGTACGCTGCGTAGGGCGGCAACTGGGCGGCCAGAGCGGAATCACGGTTGCCGAGGTATACAACGGCGGCCTTGAATTGATGGAAGCCATGGCCGGATACGATCATGCATTCGTTGTGGACGCCATTGTTTCTGGAGGTCGGCCTGGAACCATTTATCGCCTCGGAATCGAGGACGTGGCTACCACCCGTAACACCTCCACGACGCATAACGGAAGTCTTTCCGCCGCACTTGAACTGGGCCGTATCGCTGGGATCAAGCTTCCCTCCCTGATTCGGTTTTGGGCAGTGGAAGCTGAGGATGTAACCACCTTTGGGGAAGGCCTTACTCCGGAAGTCGAAGCGTCAGTTCCGGTCGTGGCCAGGGAGATCTTGAGCGCACTGTTGTCCTCAACCGGCGCATTACGTGAGGAGTCTTAGGAGATTTGTCCCATGAAGATCGGACTCTATGTTTGCACTTGCGGTACCAACATCACTGCGACAGTCGATGCCGGCAAGGTGATCGACGAGTTGACGGCGCAGTTTCCCGAGTCCTATGCCGCCCAGGTTGAGTTTATCTGCGCAGCAGAAGGCAAAGAATTCCTGAAGGATCACCTTATCGCCAACCGGCCCGACCGCGTGGTGGTTGCGGCGTGCTCACCGCGAGAGTACGAGAGCACCTTCATGCAGATTCTGGCTGAAGCGGGAATCAATCCTTATTACCTGCAAATGGTTAACATCCGGGAACAGGTCGCATGGGTGACGCCGGACCCAGCCCAGGCTACACGAAAAGCCATCACCGCGATTCGAGCCGCCATGATGCGCGTCTGCTACCAAGAGCCCCTGGAGAAGATTGAACAGGAGGCCAACGGCGACGTGCTGGTGATCGGCGCCGGTCCGGCCGGGTTGCAGAGCGCCCTTTTCCTGGCCGAAGCGGGGCGCAAAGTCGTGTTGGTGGAGAAGACTCCGGTGATCGGCGGCATGCCCGTTCTGTATGAGGAACTGTTTCCCACCATGGAGTGCGGCCCCTGTCTGCTGGAACCGTTCGAGGCGCAGGTTCTCCACGGCGACTTCGCTCACAACATCGAATTACTGCTGCTCTCCGAGGTCACGGGGGTCACAGGCTATTACGGAAATTTCACCGCGACCATCAAGCAGGCCCCGCGGTTTGTCGGGACCACATGCATTGGCTGCGGAATGTGTGTCGAATCCTGCCCGGCTTCGGCCGCCAATGAGTTCAACTGCGGCATGGACGAGAAAAAGGCGATTGCCATGCCATTCATCGGGGCGCTGCCCAACCTGCCCTACATCGATCCGGGTTCCTGCCTGCGGAGTCTTGGTCAGGACTGCCAGCTCTGCCTTGATGCGTGCCCCATGCCGGGAGCTGTGGATCTCGAAGACAAAGGGCGCATCGTCGAGCGCAAGGTGGGAGCCATCATTCTGGCTATCGGCAGCAAGCTCTACGACTGCCGCAAGGTGAACGGTCTCGGATACGGCGAAATTCCCGGCGTCCACACGAGTTTGGAGTTCGAGCGTCTGGCGTCGTCCAATGGACCGACCGCCGGCGAAATCAAAACTCCGTCGGGCTCCAACCCAGGCAGCGTCGCGATCATCCACTGCGTCGGCAGCCTCGACCCTCAACACCAGCAGCACTGCTCCGGCATTTGCTGCGAGTATGCCTTCAAGTTCAATCGTGTGCTGGAACATAAACTGCCGGGAACCAAAATTTACCACTTTTATAAAGAGATGGTGACGGCCGGCAAGAGCGATTTTGTCATGTATGAGCATGCCAGGAAGAATCCCGATGCCGGTTTCATTCGCTACCGCGAGATCGAGGAAATTCAGATTTCGGCCTCGGCAAGCGGGCAGAAGATCGCTTACCGGCGCGAGGACAACACCGTTGATTCAATTGCCACGGGCATGGTCATTCTGTGCCCCGCGATGGTCGGCAGTGGCGACGCGGCCAAACTCGGCGACATGATGGACTTGACCCGCGGTGAAGCCGGCTTCTTTGACGAACTGAACGGAAGGTTGCACACCACGCAAAGCAAAGTGAAGGGCATTTATCTGGCCGGAACGTGCCAGGCGCCGATGGACATAGCCCAAGCCGCCAGCCAGGCCATGGCCGCCGCGGGATACGTTTTGTCAGGTCTGGCCGCTGGGAAGAAGCTCGTGATCGAGCCGATTTCCGCTTCAGTCGATGAAGAGCGCTGCTCGGGTTGCCGCATCTGCGGCGGCGTTTGCCCTTACAAAGCCATCACCTTCAAAGACGATACCCGCACCTCCAGTGTCAATGCATTGCTCTGCCACGGTTGCGGCACATGCGTAGCAGCCTGTCCGGCGGGAGCCATTCAGGGCAACCATTTCACCAACAAGCAAATCCTTGCGGAAATCGAGGCCATCTTACAATGACAGCGCAAGCAATGACGAACATTGGCACGCCAGTCTCTGAATCCTTTGAACCAAAGATTGTCGGCTTTCTGTGCAACTGGTGTTCCTACGCTGGAGCCGACAAGGCCGGCTCATCGCAGACGCCCTATCCGCCCAATGTAGCCGTCATCCGCGTCATGTGCAGCGGCCGCGTCGATCCCCAGTTCATTCTGGACGCGTTCCAGAAGGGAGCCGACGGCGTTCTGATTCTGGCCTGCCATCCTGGCGACTGCCATTACAAGGAGGGCAATCAACGGGCAGTTCAGCGTTATCGCATTTTACTAGGACTGCTTGAGCAGTTTGGAATCGAAAAAGAACGGTGCAAATTCGACTACGTCTCCGCTGGCGAGGGAGAAAAGTTCGTCCGCGTCATCACCGAAATGGTAGACACAGTCAAAGGTCTGGGGCCCTTGACCCTTCCTGTCCGGGCCTACTGACTACTGCACGCTCTCCAATGCTGAAGAACCCCGCGTCCCCAATGCCGTGATTCTGCATGGGCGATGTTTACTGATCTTGAATGGAGACACAGGAATAAGGGCCGGTGCGGATTATTTTGGCGGCCCTTTGCCCCTGACCAAAAACCTTCCCGGAATTTTGATGCCGGCCCCTTGTTTTACGGGCATTTCACGAAGCTCTCTGTCCATGGCCGAAGACTATCCTTTTCGGCCATCAGGAGTCCATCATAACTCCGCCGGATCGGGCAACCGCGTAGTTCGCGCAAGCGCATCGCGATAGTTCCACGGCATCCATTCCGCGGGCCGGGCGGCCAGTTCCCGGGCGTGGCGCTGCAACTCGACCAGGTAGTCGAAGGAGTTCACGCCACATAACTGGCAGGTGTGGATCAGGCTCATGAACAGATCGCCGACCTGCGCCCCATTCAGGGTGCGGTAGAACAGGGCGTTCTTTCGATGTAAGACAGCTCGCTTCAGCGACCTCTCGACGATGTTGTTGTCCAACGGGGCTCCGGCCTGCCGGAGGAACAACGTCAAGGGCTGCCAGTGACGCAGCAGATAATTAATCGCCTCGCCCAGTCCGGAGTTCGGCTCCGTCTTGCGCTCGTCAAGTTGTGCGTTCAGCCAGATGTGCAGTTGGTTCATCACTGGTTTGCTGCGATCTCGATGAAGCTGCAACCTCTCGTCCGGTGTCAGGCCGCGCTCACGCGCTTCGGTATCGTGGCCATACACTTGGCCCAGCATCTCCAGCACGTAGCGACATTCGTCGGGGAAGTCCTCCGCGACATCCACGAACTGCCTGCGGCCATGCGCGAGACAGTTGGCCAGCATGATCTCTACGCCTGCAGGCAACCGCGGAACGTTGCGCGACAACGCATCGCACATTTGAATCGGATTCGGTAACTCCGCACTCCGCTGTTTCAACACGTCGGCGATGTTCTCGCCGGCATGCTGGCCGCCAGTGAAGTACAGCGCGATCTTCCAGTCCTGGCCAACAGATACGATCCCGCTGGTAAACACACCCGTACGCTCGTCCTTGGGATCGCGCTGCAAACGCAGTACCCGCATGCCGGTGTCGTCGTTGTGCATCACCTCGCCCTGGGCTGCCTGCCGGATCAACTCGTCACAGGCCGGTTTTATCACCTGCGCAGTTTCCTTGACGATGTCCCACTGTGTAGCCGCCGGCAACGGGATGCCCAACTGGTTCTCCAGTTGTTCCAACCGGTAGAACGGGGTCCCGCTGCCGTACTTGAGCTGAGCGATCATGGCGGCCGCCGTTTCATCGTACTTCTCTTCGCCCACGCCTTCCGGTTCCTGCGCTGTAAACACCTGGCCGCAGGCGCCACACCGCAACCGTTCGAGCGAGTAAACCGTGCCCGCCAGCGGTGCCTGGCCGATGATCCGGACCAGCACCTTCGGTTCTTTCTGCCCGTACACATTGCCTTTGTCGCACTCCGGGCAACGGTCTCCATGGGTCAGTGTCTGGTGCTTGATCTCTACCTTCCGTGCACCCGCAAACGCCTCTGCCCCCTTGCGGCCATGTCCGGGTGGCGGGGGCTTCTTGCCAGCAACCTGCTCTCCGGCGCCTGCTTCCGAGCCATCCGATTTATCGAACACCGAGCTGGTCTTCTCTGTATTGCGCGACCGGATCAGAAGCGCAGCCATCGCATGCAGTGTGTCTTTGAGCTTGCTGTGATCGGCCTCGCTCAGCGGCGACTGCCGCGCATCGTCCAGAACCCGATCCAACTCCGCCAGGTTCACATTGATGCGGCGCCGTGCGGTCTTCATTTCACGCCTCCGAGCAGCTCACGAAAACGCTTCGTCAACGGATAGCCCAGAACCTCCTTGATCGACCGGTTCGGAACATAACTGTTGGACTGCTTGCCTCGTCCCGTCGTCCTGCCCATCAGCACCCAGTTAGCCGCTCGATAGCAGGTTCCGCGGAACCGCTCCGGATCGATGAACGTCTCCAGGAAGTAAATCGGATGCCCATACATTTGCTGCCAGTCGTCGGAGATTTGCGCCGCCATTCGGCCCAGGATGTGCGACGCAAGATGCTCGACACGCACCCAGGGCAGGATCAGGAAGCGGTTGTTATACGCGATGAAACGGATCTGACTACGCCGTGCCGAAGCATCCCAGCCGATGTAGCGATCGCGGCTGCCAAGATGGCGCGGAGCCGATGACCAGGCCACGCAAGCGATGGGACGGCCTGAAGACCACACCAGATATTTCAGGTGCTCTCCAACCGGCTGTTCGTAGCCAAGGTAATGATGTTCCTCCATCAGGCTGTTGAACAGCGGCTCCTGGGCATTGCGCCGTACCTGCTCGAACTCCAGCGGTTGAAGTGTGCGCAACGGATCTTCGATGGGAGTCTTATCGATCAGAACCGGCTCCGGCCGGGCCCGCTTGGACAGCGGATTATGCCGCACGTAAGTCACGGGAGGCAGCGTGATCTGGCCGGCCCGCTCCAGCATCAGCAACATACCGCGGCACACCATGTCACGCAACGCGCCATTCGCCTGGCGCCACTGCCACGCCTCGCAGACTCTGACTGATAGCTTGCGGCGGCTTTCCCCCGGATTACCCTCGATCAGCGTGCGTATGGAGAGGATGTCTTCCTCGCCGATCACACGACCGCGATATCTGAACTCTGCCATTGCCAGCAGTATGACTCAGCTCTTTTTGGAACGCAAGGGGGTAAATGACTTTTTCTTGCGAGCCTTACTTCAGCACGCTGACCCGCCGCCACATCGGCGCGGCGCTGATTCGCGACACATCCCCAGCCACCATCAGTAGCTGGGCCTCGTATGCCTCCAACTGCTTGGCCGCCGAGGTCGACTCCGGCCACCACGCGAACCGCCCTTGGGAAAGGCGCTTCTGCGCAAGCCAATAACCCTGGCCGTCATACGCCAAGATCCGAATCGACTTCCCGCTTCGGTTAAGAAAGAAGAAAACACAGCCAGAGAATGGGTCCTCAGAGAGCTTGTCCTTGCAAATCCGGGCCAGTCCATCTATTCCTTTGCGTCCGTCGACCCGCTCGATCGCAACCAGCACCCGCATCTGCGCCGTGATATGGATCATCTTTCCGAAGCCCGCCAGGCACCAAGAAGGCTGGTCCAGTCCGGCACCGAAGTGCCCTTCCACTGAATGCGCATCTTGCTTCCCAATGCGGACTCGAACTCGATCATGCACTCCGACATCGCCGTCGGGTGAGAAGCGATCAGCTCCACAAACGCCGGCGCGGTTGCCTGCCTGGGAGTATCCACAGCTCCCTCGAGACGCTTCTTCAATTGCGTATAGTCCAACCGCAACGGATGAGCAACCGAATACAGACCGTGTTCCCGGGCCAGCTCCACCGCAGCTTGCCACACTGTCTCAGGAAGCTTCGTCCGATGCGGCCGGGTGCTGCGAAGCTCATCCAACCGCCGTTGCAACTGGACGATAAGCTCGGGGATGGGGGATGCGATTTTCTTGGTCAAGACCAGCCGACCTCGACGGCTGTCTCAACTTAACAAGGCTGCCTAAATGGCGTCACGCACCCTTGCCGAAAACTCACGGTATACGACTCGGCTGGCGTGGAAAAGACGTTTGCTGAGCAACTGGAAAAGAACGATGCGGTCAAGGTCTACGCCAAGCTGCCGGGCTGGTTCAGGGTGCCGACGCCGCTTGGAACCTACAACCCGGATTGGGCAGTGCTTATCGAGAAAGATGGAGTTGAACGGCTATACTTTGTCGTTGAGACGAAGAGCAGCTTATTCACTGACGACCTGCGTGATCGGGAATCGGCTAAGATTGAATGCGGAAAAGCACATTTCAAGGCATTGGCCGTCGATCAGAATCCAGCCGAATTCGTTACAGCCAGGAACATCGACGATTTGATGGCACGAGTTTAGCGTTTCAACCCCTAACACACTCGCTCTCGTTGATCGAAGTCCTTAGCCATCGTTTTTCCTTCCTCTTCACGCTCCCCCCTGCGGGGTTACCCGACTTTCCGAACAGGTGACTCCGCATCTGGCCGCAACATCGGCAACAGCACCGGAGCGTAAGTGCCTTCGTCGATTCCGAACTCCACGATGCCAGACGGATAAAGCTGAAAGGTCCTGGAAAGCTGGTTGACTATCTACAATTGAGCATCTTTGCCGCTTAGCTTTACTATGTATAATATATTTTCGTGATTGCATATACAGCAAATATGTTATAGTGTGAAAGATTCGTTTAAAAATTAGATTTTTCACGAATATGGGTGGACACCCCAGACGCTCTGGCAACAATGATGCGGAAGTTGTGTCTAACGAGGAAACAGGGAGCATCTTGTTCTGTGAAATCAATCGATTCGGAAAGGAGTAAGGGATGACAGTCGCAGAAGCTGAAGAGAAACTCGAAGCACTCACACGGAACCTTGCATCCTGCGAGATTTCACTTTCCCAGCGGCGCAAGTATGGAACACAAGCCGCTCGCTGCCACCGATTCATTCAAAGAGCAAGACAGAAAGCGCACAGGTCATTGGCCTCTTTTGCAGAAACGCTGCTCGGCATGGCCAACGACACGATTTTCGACCAAAATCAGAATGCCGCTCTCATTACCGCAGCGTATCTCATTCGATGCGCTTCTACCGAACAACTGGCCGTTGCCGTTCCTGCCGCCATTCGTGAAGCATCGACAAACGGAAGTCCGCCTTCTGAGGCTAAATACCATGAATTCACGGACACTGCCGCTTGCCTTCTTGGCCTGAATAACGAGACATTTTCCTGCGAGTGCAATGTCGCTATTCGGACTGCTCTGCAACTTGGCAATATCGTTGGACCGCGACAAATTCGCCAATCAGTTCGACGTGCACAGGCTGAATCAAGCGCGGTGGGGCCAAAGAGCATCGTAAATCGGTTAACTGATGTCTGCTCAGCGTACAGCCCGAAAAGGTCCGCATCGAAGCCGCAATCTTCGTATTCACAAGTGACGACTTCGTTTAACACCGCCCCGGTCTCCGAAGGCCACCAGTGATGAGCCTGCACGGGGAAGCTCCACAAATGTTTCCCCGTGCAATAAACCCACTACAGCCGTTCCTGTTTCCAATATCAAAATCCCTTTAATTGCCGTTGTTTAGCGAAAATTCACTTTCATTAAAGTACAGAAATGCTATATAATACATCACAGGAAGGTAGCGACATGACTACTGAGAAGAATGCACCAGTCCGAACCAAGCGCCGAGTCGTTTCACCAGTTGAAAAGCGCACTCAAATCCGACTCACTGTAGATTCCAAGTTCACCAAGGCCCATTTCACCCAGCTTTTTGCCGTGCTGAAGATCCGCAACAAGAATGCCCTTGCCGAACACATCATCATGAATTTCAAGACCAAGACCGCTCAGGCGCAGTTGGTTGCGTTCTATAACGGTCCGTGGCTGGATATCCCATTTCAGAGTATCGACACGGCTTTCGTATTCCCTCTGACCTACGAGATCGCGGATGAGTTGGAAAGAGTTGGGGGAGAGATTCTCGGTGGCGTGAATCGATCCAAGACATTCCGTGTGATGGTCGCCTACTTTGCCTCCATTCACAAGCTGAAAACTCCGACACAAACCTTCGCGTAGTTCTCTCGGAAGAACGCTGGACATGAGGCATCCGCATGAAGCTGATGATTGTCGAAAGTCCAAACAAGATTAAGAAGATTAAGGCAATTCTCGGCAGCGGCTGGGATGTTGCTGCAAGCATTGGGCACATTAGGGATCTTCCGGTGAAGAGCCTAGGCATAGAGCCAAACACCTACCGGCTCGAATATCAGATCCTCGAACGAAGCGAGTTAGTCGTTGCGCAGTTGCGACAACGGGCAGTTCGGTCCGAGCAGGTTTATCTCGCTACGGACCCCGACCGCGAGGGCGAAGCCATTGCGTGGCACCTGCAACAGGTTCTCAATCTTCGCCGATACGCACGCGTCACCTTCGATGCCATCACCGAAAATGTGATCCTCGCCGCAGTCAAAGCGCCGCGACAACTCAACCTAAACCTTGTCCACGCGCAAGAAGCGCGGCGCGGTGCCGATCGCCTCGTCGGCTATCAGGTGTCACCGGCTCTCTCCCGTCAAACGGGCATTGCCCGACTGAGTGCCGGGCGCGTTCAAAGTGTTGCTCTCCGGTTTGTCGTGGATCGGCAACGCGAGATCGAAGCGTTCAAGGAAACCAAGCATTTCGGTGCCGAAGCGATATTCGACAATGGAAAGTGGCGCGCCCAGTGGGACACGGTTCCCTTCCTCAAGGAAGGCGAGGAATACATTCTGGATGCGGCACTGGCAGAAGAAGCCGCGAAGTGCAGACTCTTTGCAGTCACCGCCGCGGCCACCAAGCCGGCTACAAAGGCCCCGCCACCGCCCTTCACAACGGCCACGTTGCTTCAGGCGGCAAGCGTGACGCTCGGATACAAGCCGGAGCTGACCGCACAGATTGCACAGCGGTTATTTGAAGAGGGGTTGATTACCTACCACCGCACTGACAGCCAAAACTTCTCCGCAGAGGCGCTGACCGAGATTCGGGCCTACGCGGCCAGCAACAACCTGCCCTTGCCACCCAAAGCTCGCACCTGGAAATCCAAAGAGAGCGCCCAAGAGGCCCACGAAGCCATTCGCCCCACCCATCTGGAACAACGCTATGCCGGGATGGATGACGCCCAGAAGAAGCTCTACGATCTCATCTGGACCCGCGCTGTAGCTTCCCAGCTTGCCGATGCCGAATACAGCGTGAACACCCTCACGCTCGCCGCCCTGGACGGCTCGCAGCCCTTCGTCTTCAAGGCTATGGGCCGAACCCTCAGCAAGCCCGGTTGGCGCACCCTAACGGCCAAGGACGCCACCGAAGAACCTGACTCGAACGACGTGGAAGAATCGGAGAAACAATCTGACGAGAATGGCCGCGTTCCCGCGCTTGGGCGTGGCACCCAGATCCATGCAGACAGCGTCCGCGTGTTGAACAAGCAGACGCGCCCGCCGAGCGGCTACACCCAGGCAAGCCTTATCAAGAAGCTGGAGCATGAAGGAATCGGGCGGCCCTCAACCTACCCGGCCATCCTCAAAAACATCATCACCCGCAACTACATCGACGATTCCAAGAAGATATTGCGGGCCACGGACCTCGGCATCCTGCTCATCGACGCGCTCAAAGGCCACTTCGCCTTTCTTGAGTACGACTACACGCGCACCCTTGAGCAGCAACTCGACGATATTGCCGAAGGCAAGGACCAGTATCTCAACGTGGTCTCCGGCATCGACGGCCAACTCCAGAAGGAACTGGCGCTGCTCCACATCACACCGCAGCCCACTCTGGCGTCGAGCGGTTCAGCGCCGGCAAAGACAGGCGCTGCCCCGCCGCCCGGATCACTCGTGTGCCCGAAATGCAAGCAAGGTACTGTTAAGAAGCCCAATGGGCAAAACTTCTACGGTTGCAGCCGCTACCGCGAGGGTTGCAAATTCAGCATCAACGAAACCATTGCGAAGAAAACCCTCACCCCGAAGCAGATCGAGACGCTCTGCACAAAAGGTAAGACCGGCCTGCTCAAGGGCTTCATTTCCAAGCAAGGCAAGCCCTTTGAGGCGTACTTGACACTGGGCGAAGAAACAGACTGGAAAGCACAGTTTTACTTTGAGTCCAGGAAGTGATATAGCTCGTCCGCCAGAAAACTCGCCTGGGATAGCACACTGCAAGGACTCGATTCAAGAATCGTTCACGCCAGCAAAGTGCCACCAACAACCGTCCAAGCGATTTGTTCCAATATGGCTGGCGACATGGGCGTTTACCAATACTAATCCGGTCTGTGACAAATAAGCCACACTGAATGAGCGCAATGGGCTGTTGGCGACAGTTGACAGCCGAATTTCTGAATACTGGGCGAGATTTCGGGACCGATCTTCAGCAGCGGGTCGGGAAATCTGTCGGACAGGGTGGCCTCGTACCGGGACTCTCGGGGTCGGGAGCGCCCGAGGTAGGCTCAGGGAATTTGCCTCGATATAACTCGGAAATAACTATTCGTCTTCTGTATAGCTCTTTCGCAGTCTCGGCCACATACACGAGCAGTTCGAGATCTTTTCCGCCTACGATAACTAGGACGACAGCGAATGAAACGAAATCATAGTCGGGATCAACAAGAATGCCAACCAAAGTGTTTAGATCCCCTGCGGAAAGATGGTGCAGGCCCACCACGTGACTGTGCCATTCGCCGACGTAGTCTGCGCCAGATTCTTGATAGCGACGGGCAAGGAACTCTCGGCAGTAGCCGGTGTCCCGCAGGAAATGCGCAGCGGACTGCTTGGCGTTCGGGCCTGCGCCTGAAGCCGCGACTACCTCAATATCTCTCCCCACATTGTGCCCAACGAGAATTCCGCCGCATTCAATGTCCTGAGAACTACGGGCAAGATCCCTCATTTCAGAGAGCGCTGAAAAAGTAATCGATACAATCGATGAGCCTTCACGCTGGAAGTTTATCGAATTCAGCGAGAATTTGAGCGAATTTTCCATCGATATCGACCCCTTCTAAATCTGCATGGCGAAGACCGCATACCGGGCAATCAGCCCTCTTTGAAACAGGAACGTAGTTGAGCGACAAGGGGTGATCGAATCTGAATGGATCTGCATATTCAGCACTCCTTTCACGACCCCAAACAAGATAATCCGCAGGCAAACGCCCATACGATTTGGGATCAAGGACCTGCAGGGCGACGCGCGTGGCAAGAGACGAGACAAACCCAATGTCAAATCTTAAGGCTGCCGACTGTAGATCAGCCGCCTCTCCTCCGAGGTATGGATTGAGCGGGCGTTGGTCGGATTCTGGGGCCTCAAGCGCCGCCCCCAGTTGTGTCCTGATGCATTCATAGCAGGCGGATTCCCCGGGTCGCACGAGCATGATTTCGCCAATGCGGCCTCTGTCTAGTATCCCTGCAATCACGAGCGGGATGCCGAAGCCTATTGAGCACAAATTGGCGAACCGCCTGCTATCCCTGGAATCTGTCGCGCAAATGATAAGGTCCGGTCTGTTCCCCGCGAGACTCTCACGAAATTCGTCAGCCCAGGTCACGATATTTCGCGCGTGGGTAACGACTTTAGTTGGAAGGTTCCTCTCCCGAAATGCATCTCTGAGGCCGGCGATCTTCGTGCGGCCTAGAGCATTTTCACCGATAGTGTAATCTGTGTATGGCGAAACTCCGGCGACGCGAGAGCTATGGCGCGAGCCTATGAGGATGATTTGCGGCGGAAGTTATTGGCGGCCCGAGCGCGAGGCGATGC
>Ga0224528_1000244_pt1 | contig 45851 bp, 40 predicted proteins | sample CBST25metaG_2_FD_179888 | JGI IMG/M metagenome (GOLD analysis project Ga0224528, IMG submission 179888) | Peat soil microbial communities from Stordalen Mire, Sweden - C.B.S.T25 | ecosystem: Environmental > Terrestrial > Soil > Wetlands > Peat | place: Sweden: Norrbotten County, Stordalen Mire...
CCGGAGAGGGTAAGCTGCATAATGTGGGGTTCCTTTACATTAAGTTTGGTCTCGTAACCCTATTCTAATGTTCTGAATTCCCACACTTAAATATGGTTAAAGCTGGAATTTTGCAAGAGGCTCATGTGCTGCACGATAAGGACCGGGAGGGGGAAATCGGCCGGCAGCCCGGGAAGCAGAATATCGAGCGCCGCGGGACCGCCGGTGGAGACGCCGATGGCTAAAACCTCCGGCGGGACGAAGAACGGCGGAGCCTTGCGCGGAGGAATCAGAGGGAGGCTCCGGGCGGCCGGAACGAGGCTTTGGTCCAAGCTCCGGGGGGGGGTGAGCTGCCACGCATGGGGTTTGGCGGTGAGGGCGTGAATCTTGGGAATCAGGTCCTGCGCCAGCGTTTGGATGGCGCTTTCGGGGCCAGACTGGTGGGTGGGTTTCGCCACATAATCCGAAGCGCCGCCCGCCAAAGCCTCAAGGGTGACCCTGGCTCCGCGCTGGGTGAGCGCACTGCACATGATCACCGGCATTCTGTGTCCGCGTCGGCGCAGTTCTTTGAGCGTGGCCAACCCGTCCATAACCGGCATCTCTACATCCAACAGGATCAGGTCGGGGCGGAGATTCTCTACCGCATTCAACGCCGATTCCCCGTCGGACGCAGTTCCGGCGACCTCCAGGCCTGCTCCGGTGGAGACGACCGAGCGCAGCACGCATCGCATCACGGCGGAGTCATCGACGATGAGAATGCGGACGGGGCGCGCGACAACCATGGCTCAGGCCTCTACCGGACTGTGCAGAAGCCACCTGACAAAGCGTGAGTCGTACCCAATGAGCGTGCGCATGGTTTCCTCCCGAGGGCGGGGCCTCTTGCTATGCGGCCATCGCCGCGCCCAGGCGCATGGGGTCCAGGCGTTCCGGGTCCAGCATCACCAGCAGGCCCGCCTTAAGCTTGTAGGCGCCCGCAAACAGGTTCTTTTTGCGTTCGTCCAGGATGGAAGGATTGGGCTCGTGCTCGGAGGAGGAGACGGTCAGCACCTCGCCGACCGAGTCCACCAGCAGGCCGAAGCAGCCGCCCGAGCTTTCCAGAACCAGAATGTCCTGGGGAGCGTCCCTGGGCGGCAATCCGAGCAGCTGACGCAGGCTGACGGTGGTGAGCACGTCGCCGCGGTAGTGGACCAGCCCGCCGACAAAGGCCGGGGCCAGAGGAACAGGCTGAGGGCGGGCCGAGCCGACGATTTCGAGGATGTGGGCGATGGGCACGCCGTACAAGGCTGGCCCCACGCGCACCGAACACATCTCCACCAGCGCCGCCTCCTGGGGAAGGGCTACTTTGCTTGCGCTCATTTGACGCTCTCCGCAATCTGGCTCCATGCCGTGGGAGCCTCGTCTACGCCCGTGAGCTCGGGGACGCTACACAGGTCGACCACGCCGGTTACATGCTGCTTGAGCAGGGTGATGCCGCCGGCGCGCCGGGCCGTGCCCGCCTCGAAGAGATCGCCGCCGGCGGCCACGTCCAGGACATGGGAAACCGCAATGCCCACCTGGCGATTTCCCTCGCGGCAGACGACCACGACGATCTGTTTCTGCGGGTTGTCCTCGGCCAGAATGCCGCCGGAATCCTCGACCGGGAGCAGTTGCCCCTCGAAGTTGAGCACCGGGCGGTAGCCGATGAACTCGATGCGGGAGAGCGGAATCTGCTCGATGCGCAGCACCTCGTTCAGGGGCACTGCGGCGCGGTGTCCGGCAACTTCCACCAGCAGGTATTCGAGAGTCGCCCCAGCTTCCTCGCCGGCTTCGTCTTCGGCCAGTCGGCGGGGATCTTCTTCCGGACTCATGGAGATTCCGGCGCGCTGGGCGATGGCTCCGGGGTCCAGAATCAGCGCCAGATCGGCATTACCCAGGACGGTTGCGCCGGAGTAGAGGCCGATCTGTTTGAGCACGCCGGAGAGAGGCTTGACGACGATCTCCTCGGGATCGGCAAGACCATCGACCACCAGGCCGAAGCGGCGGCCGTCGGCGTCGAGGACGGCGATGAAGTTGTCGCGCTGGGCAGCGATCCGATGCTCCGCCGAGGGCTCGAGCAGGCGGTCGAGAAAGACCAGCGGCAGGAGCTTGCCGCGCAGCCGGTAGAGAGGGGCGTTCTCCATCCATTGGATGGCCGTTGCCGCCTGACCGGGGGGAATGTGGACCAGTTCAGAAAGTGCGCCCTGGGGAAGCGCGAAGCTCTGGCCGACGCTGCGCACGATCAGCGCAGGAATGATGGCCAAGGTGAGCGGAATGCGCAGCCGAAGAGTGGTGCCCTTGCCCACTTTCGAATCGATTTCGACCTTGCCGCCGATCCGTTCCACGTTGGTCCGGACCACGTCCATACCCACGCCGCGGCCGCTGACGTTGGTAATCGACGCCGCCGTGGAAAAGCCGGGCACGAAGATCAGTTGCAGCAACTCGCGCTCGGACTGATGCGCGGCTCGCTCGCGGGTGATGAAGCCGCGTTCGATGGCCTTCTGGCGGATCTTTTCGACGGCAATGCCGGCGCCGTCGTCGGAGATTTCGACCAGAACGTGGCTCCCCTCCTGGAACGCGCGCACTTTGAGGAGTCCTTCGGGCTCCTTGCCTGCGGCCAGACGCACCTCGGGAGGCTCGATGCCGTGATCGAGCGCGTTCCTGACCGCATGGGTCAGCGGGTCTTTGATGGCTTCGAGCAGGCTCTTGTCGAGTTCCGTCTCCTGCCCTTCCATCTGCAGGCGGACGCGGCGGCCAAGCGCCTGCGTGAGGTCGCGGACCATGCGCGGCATCTTCGAGAAGATGTTCGAGACCGGCTGCATGCGAGCCTTCATCACCGCCTCGCGCAGGTCGGCCGTCACCATGTCGAGGCGGCGAGAAAGCATGGTCAGATTGGGGTCGGCAGAGGTGGCCTGCAGAACCTGGTTGCGGGTCAGCACCAGTTCGCCCACCAGGTTCATCATGCGGTTGAGCAGGGTCACGTCGACGCGCAGCGTGCTTTCGGCGGCGGTGGCCTGGGGACGCGGACGGGCGAGATCGGAGTCGGCGGCAACTTTGACGGCTTGGGGAATGGCCTGCACCGGATCGGCAACCTGGACCGCCTCCAGCGGCGCAGAGGAGAACGCGGCTGCGGGTTCGACGGCGCGGAGAGCGGCTTGCGGGCGGGTTGGGTTCGGCTGCTCCGCGCGCGTCTCCGCCGGGTTCTGCAATTCCTTCAGGCGGGCGATGAGGGTTTCGTCTCCACCGTCGCCCTCGCTGCCGTCGTTCTCGATGGCCTTGAGGATCGCACGCAGGCCGTCCAGCAGTTCGAGAAGGCCGGTAATGATCGGCCCGGTGGCTTCGAGCCTGCCATCGCGGAGCAGGCCCAGCAGGTCTTCTCCGGCGTGGGCCAGGGTTTCCAGACGCTTGAAGCCGAGAAACCCGGTCGTCCCCTTGATGGTGTGTACCGAACGAAAGATCTCCGCCAACAGGGCCGTATCCTGCGGCCGCTCTTCCAGATCGGTCAGGCAGCGTTCCATGCGGTCCAGACCTTCCTGGCTCTCAATCAGGAATTCCCGCGTCAATTCATCCATTTCGTCCACTCAAGAGGTTTATCGGAGCGAAGGGGCGGGACTTGAGGGACGAGGTTCTAGGGGCTAGGGGCTAGGGGTCAGCAAGACTTGGCGCTCTGAGCTTCAGGTGTACAGACGGCGCGGAGATGCTTTAGCCTCAAGTTTCACGCTGTGGACCAAAGGGGGGCGTAACCGATGAAGGCTGAGAATGGGCTGAGCGAACTGCTCGCCGGGCTTCTCGACGAGGCGAGCAAGGCGGCGCTCCATTCCTACTCGCCTTACTCGGGCTTCAAAGTGGGCGCGGCGCTCAAGCTGACCAGCGGCGAGACGGTGACCGGAACCAACGTGGAGAACGTGAGCTACGGGCTGACCATCTGCGCGGAGCGGGCGGCGCTGGTACGGGCGGTTTCCCAATTCGGACCGGAAATCCGGATCGAGGCAGTCGCGGTCGCCAATCTGAACGATTCGGCAAGCCCCCCCTGCGGCGCCTGCCGGCAGGTGCTAGCCGAGTTCATTGAGCCGGACGCGCCCGTGGTCTTCCCGGCCGCGGACGGCGTACGCACCATGGCCTTCTCGGCGCTTCTGCCGCTGGCCTTCGAAATGAAATTGAAGTAATGGAAGGTCAGAATCTGCTCGCGCTGCAGTTGACGCAGGCTAAATCAGATCGATCGAGACTTTACGTCCGACCATTGCCGCTGCGCGCTGGAGACTGGAAAGCGTAATGTCGTTTTTCGGGTCGAGAAGGCGGTCGACCTGGGTGCGGCTGGTCTTGAGCAGAGTGGCCATTTTGCTCTTTGAGATCTTCCGCTCCTTCATCGCCTCGGCAAGCTGCCACGCCACCACCTCTTTCACCGCTTGCGCCTGCGCTTCCTCGAAGATTCCTTCTTCCTTAAGAAAATCGTCGATGCTGGAACCCACATTTTTTTTGCTCATCGCTCCAACTCCCTGCGGCGTTTTCGCGCCAATTCCAAATCAGCTTCCGGCGCCGTCCGGGTCTTCTTGATGAACCCATGCAGTGCGACGAGATTCCCGCGGTAAAAGCAGATCAGAACGCGCGCGGTTCGCTTCGTCGGCAAATCAGTCCGAATCTCCCACAGTCCCTCGCCCAAGGGGCGGCAGAGCGGCATTCCTACCGGCCACCGCCATTGCGCGCGCAACAGGTCTTTTCCGACGGCCTGGCGCTCCTCTTCCGGCAGTTCCTTGAGTCACTCGCGTACGGGCTCGGCTCCGGAGTCCGTGCGATAAAAAAACAGCGGGATTTTGTGCGGCTGCGGGTCTTCTGCCATCCTGCACCTTACTTCGTACAATGTACTTTAAAACGTGCAGACAGGCAACTATCAGGTCCCTCCCGAAGTTCTTGCGATAATGTCAAGAGTCAATACTTGGAGGCTTACTTCCGTCATGTCTACAACTTCTATCGTCCCTCTGCACATGATCGACCTGATCCGCAAAAAGCGGGACGGGGGCTCACTGGACGCACGCGAGATCGGCTTTCTGGTAGCGGGCGCCGCCGCGGAGTCGATTCCGCCGGAGCAGCTGGCGGCCTGGCTCATGGCGGCGTGGCTGCGCGGGCTTTCTGCCGAGGAAACGCGCGCCCTCACCGTGGCCATGCGCGACTCGGGAGAAAAGTTTTCCCCTGCGCGTCTGGGCAAGGTGGCTGTGGACAAGCATTCAACCGGTGGTGTGGGGGACAAGACCAGCTTCCTGGTGGCTCCGCTGGCCGCAGCCTGCGGCGTGGTGGTGCCCATGATCAGCGGACGGGCGCTGGGCCACACCGGCGGAACGCTGGACAAGCTGGAGGCGATTCCGGGCTACAGGACGGCGTTGACGCTGACGGAATTCGAGGCTGTGCTGGCGAAGTGCGGCGCTGCGATCGTGAGTCAGACACCGGCGCTGGTTCCCGCCGACCGGGCGCTCTATGCCCTGCGCGACCGGACCGGGACGGTGGAGAGCCCTGGGCTGATCTGCGCGTCGATTCTAAGTAAAAAGCTGGCGGCGGGGCTGGACGCGTTGGTGCTGGACGTGAAGACGGGTTCGGGAGCCTTTCTGCGCAAGCGGGAGGACGCCGAGTACCTGGCCGCTTTGATGGTAGCCACGGCCGAGGCCGCCGGAACGCGCACCGTGGCTCTGATGACCGATATGGGTCAGCCGCTGGGACGGATGGCGGGCAACTGGATCGAGCTGATGGAGTGCGTCGAATTGCTGTTCGGAGAGCGTCCGGAGGGCAGTGAGGACGTGCGCGAGCTTTCGCTTCGGCTGGCGGGCTGGATGGTCCACCTGGGCGGCAAGGCGGAGTCGGCCGAGGCGGGCTACGCGCTGGCGGAAACCGCGCTGGAGGACGGATCAGGCCTGCGCGTTTTTTTCGAGATGGTCGATTCGCAGGGTGGAGACGTGCGGGTCTTCGACGACCTCAAGGGGTTTCACAAGCCAGGGGCAACGCATGTGGTCGAGGCCTGGGAGAGCGGCTTTGTGACAGAGATGGACACCACGGCGCTGGGATGGGCCGTGCAGCGACTGGGCGCCGGGCGCGAGAAAGCCGGCGAACCAGTCGATCCGCACGCCGGGATCGAATTCCATGCGCGGCGCGGCGCGCGGATCGAGAAGGGACAACCCCTCGCGACTCTCTACGCTACCCGCGTGGCACTTCTCGCCGAGCCGGAGGCAATTCTCAAAAAGGCGATCACACTTTCCGAGACCCCGCCCCACGCAGTGGTGCCCTTGGTGAGCCGCATCTTCACCCGCGAGACGGCCGAGGCCTATCTGCGCGATGCTGTAAGGTAGTTCGATAGAGAACAGGGAGCAGGAGTCAGGGATCAGGGATCAGTTGCGGGGAGTGTCAGGCCTACTTTAACTAGAGAGTGGACGATGCCGCAAGAGCCTCCCTGAGATCAATCAAAGCGGGGTGGCGCCCGGAGGGTTTCGCACCGGCACGTTGGTTGGAGACTGATCCCTGCCCCCTGATCCCTGCGTTTCCAAGGAGAGCTCGTTTTGGATCGATACACCGGAGTGCTGGGAATTTTGGCCGTTCTTTTTGCGGCGTGGCTGGGCTCGACGGACCGCAAACATATTCGCTGGCGCACGGTGGCCTGGGGTTTGGGATTGCAGTGGCTCTTTGCCTTCCTGGTGCTGCGCTTCAACTTCGGGCAGCAGGCGATGGCCTGGGCGGGCGGCGTGGTGACCAACATGCTGGGCTCGACGGCGGCCGGCACCAAGGTTCTCTTCGGCGCGCTGGGCACTCCGAACACCTCCCTGGGATCGATCTTCGCCTTCCAGGTGCTGCCGACCATCATCTTCATCTCGGCGTTCTTTGCGGTGATGTACCACATCGGCTTGATGCAGATCATCATCCGCGCCCTGGCCTGGGTGATGCTGAAGACCATGCGCATTTCCGGCGCCGAAAGCATGAATGTGGCGGCCTCCATCTTCATGGGACAGACCGAGGCGCCGCTCACCATCCGGCCGTTTCTGAAGGGCGCCACCCGCAGCGAGTTAATGACCATCATGACCAGCGGCATGGCGCATGTTTCGGGCGGAATCATGGCCATGTACATTGCGCAGGGGGTGGAGGCGCGCCACCTGCTTTCGGCGGTGATCATGACCTCGCCGGGCACGATTCTGATCGCGAAGATGCTGGTTCCGGAGACCGAGGTGCCGGCCACCGAGGGCCGGGTGGTGATTCCGGAAGACGAAGCGCACAAGGAAGAGAACCTGATCGGCGCGATTGCCCGCGGCACCATCGACGGCGGCAGACTGGCCCTGAACGTGGCCATCATGCTGATCAGCTTTCTGGCCCTGGTGGCTTTGCTGGACAGTCTGCTGGGCTGGACGCATGGGCTCTACGGCATGTATTGGGTTCCGGCGAGCCTGGGTCAGATTCTGGGATTCTTCTTTGCTCCGGTGGCCTGGCTGATCGGCGTGCCGTGGCGCGATTGCGGCGCGATCGGCAACTTGCTGGGCACGCGCATGGCTCTGAACGAAGTGATCGCCTACATCGGCCTGGGCGCGCAGAAAGCGGCTCTGCTGCCCCGCTCGTTCACCATCGGCACCTTTGCGCTGTGCGGCTTTGCCAACCTGGGGTCGATCGGGATGCAGATTGGCGGCATCGGCGCTCTGGTTCCAGAGCGGCGCAACGACCTGGCCAAGCTGGGCGTGCGGGCGATGCTGGCCGGCACCATGGCCAACCTGATTTCGGCGTCGATTGCGGGAATGTTTCTGGGATAGGAGCGCTATTCCGGCCGCGGTTGAGCTTCCGCCCTCCTTCGCCTGACACGGTAGAACACCGTCAACGCCGTCACCGTTCCGCAGGTGAGCAAACTGGCGGTCATGCCCAGGATCAGCGAGGGGTCGCGCTGGTAAAGCCCGTGGACGATCCCCACCACCTGCAACACGCTGAAGCCGCCGAAGGTGACCAGCGAAATGCCTTCGTCACTCTTCTTGCGCCACAGCGCGAAGATTTGCGGAACAAAGAGCAGGGCGTTGCCGACGAGGCCCAAGCCGAAGAGGACGGCGACGATTTCTTTCATGCGGTTACTCTCCCAAGGGCCGCAGCGGGCCGGTGATTCCATCCTCTCACCGCGAAAAGGCTGGCCTGCAATTGGCTGCTGCACGGCAAGCAAAAGACGACTCGAATCGTGCTAGACTTTCACTGCCCACTCTTCCCAAGAGCCGAATCCACGGGGGCAAGAGGCGAAGGAGCTACGATGGCAAACAGCTTTGGCGCGGATATTCTGCTTCAAGCGCCGGACCCCAAGAAGGCTGCGTCGTTTTACGTCGACCATCTCGGCTTCGAAGTCACAGACGAAACGCCGCAGATGGTGAGCCTCCAGGGCGAGCACATCAACCTGTACATCGAGCGGGGCCCGGCGCTGGGACCGGTGCTGGAAGTCACCGTGGACAGTGTGGAGGCGGCCAAGCTTCGCCTGGTGAAACAGGGCTGCCAGATTCTCAAAGACGAGCCGGAGTTTCCCCGCTGTTACATCCGTGATCCGTTCGGACTGATCTACAACCTGAGGAGCGAGAGCGCAGCGCAGTAACGCGCCCCGTCCGGCCGACTGTCTCGCGGATTTCCCAAATCCGATAGAGTATTCCTTATGGGCTCCTCGTATTTCGATCAAGTCACAGAGGCTGCGGCCTTTCTGAAGGCGCGCCTGGGTTCGCTCGCTCCGCGGGTGGGAATGGTGCTCGGCTCCGGGCTGGGAGCGGTGGCGGATGCGCTCAAAGAGCCGGTCGTGGTGCCCTACGGCGAGATTCCGCACTTTCCGCAATCGACCGTCGAGGGGCACTCGGGACGGATCGTGGCGGGGTTGCTCGGCACAGCGCCGGTGGTGATTCTGCAGGGCCGCGTGCATTTCTATGAGGGTTATTCACCCGCGCAGGTGACCTTTCCGATGCGCGTGCTGGGGGCTCTGGGCATCCGGGCCGTGGTGCTGACCAATGCGGCCGGCGGCATCAAGGAAGGCTATCGGGTGGGGCAACTGGTGGCTCTGGCCGACCACATCAACCTGATGGGCTGGAATCCGCTGGTGGGACCGAACGAGGCGCGATTCGGCTTTCAACCGGGGGCAGGACTCCGTTTCTTCGACATGACCGAGGCCTATTCGAAGGCGCTGCGGGCCCTGGCGAAAGAGGCCGCGGAGGCCGAGGGAGAGACGCTCGAAGAGGGAGTCTATCTCGCCGTGAGCGGGCCGAGCTTCGAGACGCCGGCCGAGATTCGCGCCTTCCGGAGCATGGGAGCAACGCTGGTGGGCATGTCCACGGTGCCGGAAACGATTGTGGCGCGGCATATGGGAATCGAAGTGCTGGGACTGAGCTGCGTGACCAACCTGGCCGCGGGGCTGGGAGCCGCGCAGCTGAATCATGAAGAAGTGATGGAGACCGGCCGCCAAGTGGAGCAGAGGCTGGCGCGGCTGCTGGAGCGTCTGGCGCCCAGGATGGCCGCGCGGGGGGAAGCAGCCCAAGAGGGGCGGAGTTGAGCACGAGCAGCCAGGGCGCGGCGCGACTTCCCTTTCCGCCGGTGGTGGTGGCAATCGCGGGCTGCTCGGGGTCGGGCAAGACGACGCTGGCCGCAGAGTTGGCGCGAACGCTGGGAGGCGTTCCCTTCCCTCTCGACAACTACTATCGCGACCTCGGCCACCTACCCCTGGCCGAACGGGCACAGCAGAATCTGGACGATCCAGCGATGATTGAGAGCCCGCTGCTAGCTACCCACATTGCGGCGCTGGCCAGGGGCGAGGCGGTGGAGCGGCCGCTCTACGACTTTGCGACCTATGTGCGGATTGAGGGAAGGACGGAGACGGTGCAGGCCGGTGCGTTTCTGGTGGTGGAGGGGATTTTCGCCCTTTACTACCCCGAGATTCTTCCGTTCTGCAACCTGCGGGTGTATGTGGACACGCCGGACGAGCTGTGCTTCGAGCGGCGTCTGAAGCGGGACATCGAGCAGCGGGGACGGACCCCGGAGTCGGTGCGACGCCAGTACGACGCGACGGTGCGGCCGGCGAGCCTGGCCTTTGTGCGGCCCTCGGCGCGGAATGCGAACCTGATTGTGGACGGGACCGCGGCGCTGGACTGGAAGGTGGAACAGGTTTTAGGGGAGATGGGGAAGCGTGGATTGCGGCGCTTTGCACGTTGAGCTTCGCGCGTTCTCTTGCTGCCCTCCCTGGTTCATTTATCGGATTTTCATTGGAGAACTACGAGCAGTTGCCGTTCGTACTACTAAAGTGAGCGTGATGACGAAGCGAGCCCTGGTAACGATGAAGCGCAATGCGGCGGTCTGGCTGCGCCAGGGAATCTCGCCCCGGCGGCTGGCGCTGACGCTGGCTCTCGGCTTTGCCATCGGGTGCATTCCAGTGGTGGGGATTCCGACCGTGCTGTGCGCGGGGCTGGCGCTGCTTCTGAAACTCAACCTGCCGGCGATCCAGGCCGCCAACTACGTGGTGATGCCGCTGCAGGTGGCGCTGATCGTGCCGTTTGTGCGGCTGGGCGGCTGGCTTTTCAGGTCTGGGTCGAGCCGGGCCGTGCCGAGCGGGCCGCTGCTGCACATGCCGCCGTTGGAGTTGGTTCTGCACGTAGGCGGGCTGGCCGGGCAGGCGATGCTGGGCTGGCTGGTGATTGCCCTGCCGGCAGTGGCGCTGATGACGGCAATCCTGACTGTTGTGCTGCGCAGAGTACCGGCGCTGGCGGCCGCGAAGTTGGCTGACAGCTAACAGTGGACAGCCACCCCGGAGAATCGGTTGCGCCAATATTCTGCATGCAAACCGAGAACAGCTCTCCCAGCGACGAACTCCACCAGCAGCGAACTTCAGATCCACTCGTGTGGTGAATCTGAAGTTCGCAGCTTGGTTTGAGGACTCATTACTGTGCGAAAAGTATTGAAGATGCAGAGTCTTCGATGTGTTCCCTATGAACAAAAGCAGCAAGTTGGCTTCCGCTTCGCGGAAATCGCGAGTTAGCGAGTTGGCGGCAGCCCACCATTAGCTATCTCCCCTACTTCGTTGCATACGGGTCGGGTACGGGGATGGCGCTCTGCTGCCAGGCAGAGTAGATCATGTCGCGTAACATGCTGGCTCCGGCGGCGAGGCGTTCGGCAGTAAAGTCGCGCGACTCGGGTGAGCCAGCGCCTGTGAACCCGCCCGCCTTTTCCAGTTGATAGACCTTCTCGACATATGTCGCGGTGTGGCGCAGATAAGCGACGTACGCATCGAAGATGTCGCCGTCGATGGCTTTCGCCGGGGTCATTTTGGCGCGCACCTCGGACTCGTGGAGATTGGCTGCGACAAAGGGTCCCTCAAACTGCCAGTGAATGCGATGTTCCGTGGTGTAGCCCTGGGGATTGGGGCCGACCCATCCGTTGTACTGAATGGTGGTGTGCAGGGGCTGGGAAGCGTCGCCGGCGTAGTGCCCGAGCCAGCCGGCATAGAAGAGAACAGCCTGTTCGACGGTGCGGGTGTCCTGGTGTTCTGCAGCCAAGTGGCGATACTCGCGCAGGGCCGCCTTCAAGCGCTCCCAAACCTCTGTCGCCTGCCAGGGCTGGAGGCCGACCTTCTCCGGGCGCTGGCTGGAGGCGAAGACTTTGGCCTCGAAGTCCAGGCGGCGGTGCGGCAGGGGGCCGAGCGCATCGGCAAGTTCCAAATCGATGAAGTGCTCGGGCGCCTGCACGGCATTCAGTTCCGGTTCCGCGGAAGAGCGCCAGCGGTCCGGCTCGGGGCCCAGGTACTCAATCTCAGCGACCGCGTCGGGAGAGTGCAGAAAAGCCGGCACATCGGCGGGCAGAGAGGTTGCGGCTAGGCGGTTGATGAGGCGATGGCCCTCGTTGCCCCAGGCGTGGGCCATGGGCGGCTGAAGAAGGAGGCTGGCGAGACCAGCAGCGACCAGAATCGGAGAAAACAGGGTGCGCACGACAGGCAGAATCGGCATAAGGCCAGTATAGGTTCGCGGCGGAGAATGGAATTTTAAAACCTGTCCCTGCCAAAGCTGCAGTAACAAACATACGGAAATGGTGTAGCGTAGGAGTCAACAAGCAAGTGCTCACTTACCCAAGGTGCTCCGGGAGTCAACTCCGGCCCAGGAGTGTCTTATGGAACCCGTGAAGATGGAACGACTCCCTGAGGGTGAGGCGGCGAGGCGAAACGAGGGTTGATTTCTCATCGGGAAGGCCGGAAACGCAGTTTCTCCGGCCCATGCCACGGGGAGAAGAGACACATCCAGGAGACACATGCAAAACGGGGTCAACGGCGAGAAACGGACCGGAAGCAGGCGCCCCACTGAGTTGTTGCGGGGTGGGTTCTTTCTAAACTGGCCGGCGGTAGCAGGGTTGTGGCTGATTCTGGCCGCGGCAGCAGTTGCGGCGCGCCTGGCGACTGGCCCGCGGTTCGATGGATTGCTCTTGGCCGCGATTGTCGCCGGGGTTGTCGTTGTTCTTGTGCGTGTTTATCTGGACAAAACAGAGACTCGTACCTCTGCGGCCGGCAAGCGGATGAAGGAACTGCTGGACTCGGCTGGTCCCATGGTGATGGCTGCCGATCTTCAGGGGCGGATCACGTATGTCAACCCGGCCATGGAGCGGGTCCTCGGCTACCATGCATCCGAACTGCTGGAGATGGAAACCGTAGGGCTGGTTCTTGCTCCGGACGAAGGACCGCGCCTGATTCACGAAATTGTGAAGATTGCCGGCGTACACCGGGGCGAGCCCTCTGCGAAGGACACTTTGGCAGAGTTTCTGGGAGGCGTTGGGTCTCTGCCTCCCAGCCGGGTGCCCAGCTTTGACGCGCAGTTGCGCCGCAAGGATGGCAGCGGGGTGCCGGTGACCCTGCACATTTCGGCGATGCGCGACAGTTCCGGAGCGCTCACAGGACTGGCGGCGGTGGCCCTTGATCAGACGGCTACGCTTCACCAGGAGCAGGCGCTGCGCGAGTCGCAGGGGCGTTACCGCGATCTGTTTGAAAACTCCAGCGAGATGATTGCCACGCTCAGCCCGGCGGGACAGTTCCTGGATGCGAATCCGGCCTGGAAACGCTGTTTTGGGATGGACACAGCCGCCCTGCTGGCGCTGGGAACATTTGAGGAAATCTTCGGGCCAGGATGCCGCGCCGAGGCCGGGGCGCTCTTTCGCCGCGCGCTGGAGGGAGAGACGATCGATCGCGCGCCATTGCGCATCCGCACCGCGGATGGCTGCGTAATGGAATTGGAGTTGAGCCTGAGCCAGCGGCAGAAGGCCGGCAATCCGCTGGCGGTGCGCTGCCTGCTGCGCGATGTGACCCAACAGAAACGGCGCGAACACCGGTTGGCCTTGCAACTGGTGGTAAGCCAGATTGTGGGCGAGAACACTTCCTCCGAACTGGCCGCGATGCGGATCCTCGAAGCCCTGTGCGTTTCGCAGGACTGGGATGCAGCCGTGAGTTGGAACGTGAACGCTGAGGAAGACCAGTTGGAGTTCAGTTCGGCGTGGAGTTCCCCGGAGGCGCGCGCAGAGGCCTTGATCCAGGAGACCATGGGTCAGAAGCTGAACAAGGGAGTGGACCTGCCGGGACGGGTTTGGAAGGAAGGCCGTACGGTATGGATTACGGATCTGGCCGCGGCGCCGCCCACTCCGCGGCTGGAGTGTGCCCTGCGCCAGGAGATGGTTTCCGGCTGGGCAGTGCCGGTGCGGGTGGGCAACAAGACTCTGGCCGTTCTCGAGTTCTACTGCCACTTCCGTTATTGCGAAGACCGGGAGGCGATCGCGGCGATGGAAAGCGCGGCAGCCTCGTTGGGACAGATGCTGGCGCGCAGCCATGAGCGGGGCCGGGCCGAGGGTCTCTACCGCCAGCAGGAGATTCTGCTGGATTCGGTGGCTGACGGCATTTGCGGAGTGGATCGCAGGGGGCTGGTGAGCTTTGCCAATCCGGCCGCGGCGCGGTTGCTGGGCGACGACGCCGCCAGACTGGCCGGCAAACCGGTGCATGAGCTGTTGCACGGTGCGGCCGGGGCAGGGCACAAGTGCGGCCCGGATTGCGCTTTGCGCCAAGCCACGGAACGCCCCACAGTGTCGGCCGGCGAGGACAGCATCTTTCGCGCCGATGGAAGCAGTTTCCCGGCGGAGTATTGCCTGACGCCGATGCTCGATAAGGGACGTTTCCTGGGTTCAGTTCTGAGCTTCCGTGACATCAGCCAGCGTTTTGCCTTGGACCGCCTCAAGGACGAGTTCATTTCGACGGTGAGCCACGAGCTGAGGACGCCGCTGACCTCGATTCGCGGGGCGCTGGGGCTGCTCTCCTCGGGGATTCTGGGGGAGATCAACCCCAAGGGAGCCAACCTGCTGCGCATCGCGCTGGCCAACTCCGACCGGCTGGTGCGGCTGATCAACGACATTCTCGATCTGGAGCGGATTCAGAGCGGACGCGAGCCGCTGGCCTTCCAACCCGTGCAGTTGGGCGAAATCGTGTGCCAGGTCATCGACGGAATGCAGCCGGTGGCCGACGCCGCGGGGGTGCAACTGATCCACGACAGCACGCAGGTGGAGCTGGCTGCCGACCCGGACCGCCTGGTGCAGGTGCTGACCAACCTGCTTTCGAACGCGATCAAGTTCTCGCAGCCGGATTCGACCGTCTCGGTGATGCTGCAACCGGGCGCAAACGGCGTAACCCTCTCCGTCATCGACCATGGACGGGGGATTCCGGCCGACAAACTGGAAGCGATCTTCGGGCGCTTCCAACAGGTGGACACCTCGGACTCGAAGCAGAAGGGCGGCAGCGGACTGGGTCTGGCCATCTGCCGGACCATTGTGCTGCAGCACTCGGGGCGGATCTGGGCGGAGCGCAACCCGGTGCGCGGCTCGACCTTCCGCGTCTACCTGCCCTACGCGCCGGTCGCAGCCACGGTGCCGCCGGGCAGGTCCGACTGCGCGGAGGGACACGGCACGGTTCTGCTGGCCGACGCTCACAACTCCACCCGCCCGCTGATCGCCGCCAAGTTGAGCCAGCACGGCTATTGCGTAGTGGAGGCATCCACCGTGGAGCAAACTCTGGCCGCGGCCCACGAAGGCGTGCAAGCCATCCTGCTGGACACATCCCTGGACGGAATGAACGGCTGGGAGATTCTGCCCCTGCTTCGCCAGATGGACCCGGAGGCCCGCACGCCGGTGGTCCTGTTGAGCCTCGACGACCAGGAAGGCCCGGTCGAGCTTCTCGCCACGGCCGAGGGACTGGTGACCAAGCCGCTGGAAGAACGGGAGCTTTTGGGCGAGCTGGCCCGCGTACTCTGTGGCCCTGGAGAAAGAGTCCGCATCCTGGTGGTCGAAGATGACGCGGACCTGGCGCAGGTGATTGCGGAAGTCTTCGCACAGGACAACATTGAGGTCGAGATCGCCAGCACCCGGCAGTCGGCGCTGGACGCCTGCTTTGCCTTTCAGCCGCACCTGCTGGTGTTGGATATTGGCCTGCCCGATGGCGACGGCTTCAACGTGGTGGACTGGCTGCGCCAGCACGAGGATTTGTCCCGGCTGCCGCTGGTGGTCTATTCGGGTCGCGAACTGACGCCGGTGGAACGCCGCCAATTGACCCTCGGCCCGACGCATTTTCTAGCCAAAGCGCGGGTGCAGCCGCAACAACTCGAGGCCCTGGTCCTGACCATGCTGCGCACCTCGCGGCAGATGGAAGAGATTCCCGCCGCGGTGCCGGCAGCCGGGTAGCCGAATGCTGCAAAATGAGAGTAGTGGGGTTTCCGGCGTGGCGCATCGCATTCTGATCATCGACGACGAAGAGGACATTCGCGAAGTGGCCGCACTGAGCCTGGAGACCGTGGCCGGCTGGGACGTGATGAAGGCCAGCTCCGGCGCGCAAGGCCTGGCGTGCGCCATTGAGTACCAGCCCGAAGCCATTCTGCTGGACGTGATGATGCCCGGCATGGACGGCCCCTCGACCTTTCACGAGTTGCGCAAGAATCCCGCCACGGCACACATTCCGGTTCTGCTGCTGACCGCCAAGGTGCAAGCCTCCGACCAGCGCCGCTTTGCCGATCTGGGCGTGGACGCCGTACTCTTCAAACCCTTCGACCCGATGACCCTCTCCACGCAGATTGCAGGCGTGCTGGGCTGGAACTGAAAGGCGTTCGCCATGGATCCCGTTGCTCCCCCCGATCTTGCCGCTGCACTTGACAGCATGTGGACCAAATTCCTGCCGGAACTGCGAGAACGGGTCGCGATTCTCGAAGAGGCCAACACCGCCCTGGCTACCGGCACGCTCAGCGTGGAACTACGCGCCAAGGCCAATGCCGCCGCACACAAGCTGGCCGGCGTCCTGGGCACCTTTGGGCTCACGAGGGGCACGGTTCTGGCCCGGGAGGCGGAGATCGTTTACTCCGGCGAACCCGACACGGACCCAGTCGAGGCTGCCCATCTGCAAGAGATCGCGGCTGGACTGCAGGCCGTTCTGGCAAGCAGGAAGTGATTCCGCAGTCCGGCGCGGCAAAGGTTGGGGCGAATCGCAAATAGCCCCCTTCCGCCGCCCCAGCAATTACACTCGACAATGGTGATTTCTCACGACCCATTTGCGCCGCAGCTTGGCCTCAACTTCGAGGAGCCGCAGAGCGCCCGCCGTATCTGGCCAGTGCGGGAGCTGGTTGGACAGGTCCGCGAACTGGTGGAGCAGGAATACGGAGACGTGTGGGTGGAGGGCGAAATCTCCAACTTCCGCCCCGCTCCCTCCGGCCACGTCTACTTCACGCTGAAGGACGCCGACGCACAACTGCCCATTGTTCTCTTCCGCCGCCAGGCCATGCTGCTGCGCTTCCGCCCCGAGGACGGGCTGCACGTGCTGGTGCGGGGCCGGGTCAGCGTCTACGAGCAGCGCGGCCAGATGCAACTGGTGGCCGAAACCATGGAGCCGGTGGGCGCCGGGTCGCTGCAACTGGCCTTTGAACAACTGAAGGCGCGGCTCAAGGCCGAGGGCATGTTTGAAGCGGACCGCAAACAGGCGCTGCCCGCCTTTCCGCGCACGGTGGGCATTATCACTTCTCCGACCGGCGCGGTGATTCGCGACTTTCTGAACATTGTCGGCCGTCGCCACTCGGGGTTGAACGTGCTGCTTTACCCGGTCTCGGTACAGGGCGATCAGGCGCCGGCCGAGATTGAAGCGGCACTGGCCGAACTGAACGCCTCCGGCCTGGTGGACGCGATTGTGCTGGCGCGCGGCGGAGGTTCTCTCGAAGACCTGGCTGCTTTCAACAGCGAGCGCGTGGCGCGGGCCATTGCGGCCTCGCGGCTGCCGGTGGTTTCGGCCATCGGCCACGAAACGGATTTCACCATTGCGGATTTTGTGGCCGATCTGCGCGCGCCTACGCCGTCGGCCGCCGCCGAACTGATTACCGAGGCGCAACACAAGATCGCCGAGTACCTGGCCGACCAGTCGCACCGGCTGGAACGCGCGGCCCGCTATCAGATTCTGCAGGCACGCCAGCGGCTGACGCGGGTGCCCGCGAGCCGCACCGAAGGCCGGATGGCCGCGCTGCTGCACCGCCTGGAACAGCGCCGCGACGAACTCGCATTCCGCTTGGAAACGACCGTGAGCGACCAACTGCGCCAGCGGCAGAGCCGGGTTGCGGAGCTTACCGCGGCGGTTCTACGCCACGATCCAAGGCAGAACCTGGCCCAGGCCCGCGAGCGCCTGCAGGCCTGCCGCACACGCCTTGACCGCACCATGGAGCGGATGCTGCACACCGCCGCCTCCACCGTCAGCGCCCTCGACGCGCGGCTCCATTCACTTTCTCCTCTCGCAGTGCTGGAGCGCGGCTACGCGCTGGTTCTGGACCCCCAAGGCGGTCTGGTCCGCTCCACAACGCAGGTCGCCGCGGGCAACCTCGTCACCACCCGGCTTTTCGACGGCGCCTTTACCAGCCGCGTGGAAACCTCTGCTCCCAACCCGGGCGCAACTCAACCTGCAAGCCCGTCGGCCGGCCCCAGAGCGCCGCGCAAAACCCAAAAGAAATGAGACTATGAGCACAACCACGAAACGCAGACTCTTCGGCACCGACGGCATTCGCGCCGTGGCCGGCGAAACTCCATTGGACCCCACCACCATCTTCGCCTGCGGTCTGGCGCTGGGCCGATCGCTGCCAAAGGAAGGCGCAGCACCGAAAGTAATTCTGGGCCGCGACACGCGCGCTTCGGGACCGTGGATTGCGGCCACCATGACAGCCGGCTTGCGCGAGGCTGGCGCACACGTCGAGAGCGCCGGCATCGTGCCCACGCCGGCCGTCGCGTATCTTGCGCACACCCATGGCTTTGACGCCGGCGTGGTAATTTCCGCCTCGCACAATCCCTGGCAGGACAACGGCATCAAGCTCTTCGGCGGCGACGGCTTCAAGCTGGCCGATGCGGTGGAACTGGCCATTGAGAACGAGATTCTGCACCACGCGGCGCAGATCGCAGCGCCCGATCCGGCTTCCCTTCCCCCGGTCGAGGATAATCCGGCCTTTCAAGCCGATTACATTCAATTTCTGATCGATTGCGTGCCGGGGCTCAGCCTGAAGGGCCTGCGCATTGTGGCCGATTGCGCCAATGGCGCCTCGGCAGCAGTAGCGCCCGAACTCTTCCGCCGGCTGGGTGGCGATGTCACTCTGCTCAACATCACTCCCGACGGCGAGAACATCAACCTGGGCTGCGGCGCTCTGCACCCGAAGTGGGTTGCGGCCGAAGTGGTGGCGCGCGGCGCGGACCTGGGCCTGACCTTCGACGGCGACGCGGACCGCTGCATGTTGACCGGCGCTCACTCCAACGTGATCAACGGCGACGCGATCCTGCTGATGGCGGCGCGCGACCTAAAAGCGCGCGGCATGTTGACCGGCGACATGGTGGTCGCGACCACCATGTCGAACATGGGCCTGGAAGCCGCGCTGAAGCGGAGCGGCATCAAGATGCTGCGCGCTCCGGTTGGCGATCGCTACGTCCTCGAACAGATGCAGAGGAACCATGCCGCGCTGGGCGGCGAACAGTCGGGACACATTCTGCTGCCGCATCTGGCCACCACCGGCGACGGATTGCTCACCGCTCTTGTCGTTCTGGATTTGGTTGCCCGCTCGGGAAAAAGCATCGAGGAGCTGACCGCGGATTTGAAGGTCTTTCCGCAGGTGATCGTGAATGTGAAGGTGCGGGAGAAGAAGCCGCTGGAAGGGATTCCGGTCGTGGCCGCGCGGATTCGCGCCGCGGAAGAAGAGCTGAAGGATTCCGGCCGCGTGGTGATTCGCTACTCCGGCACCGAACCCTTGGCCCGCGTGATGATCGAAGCCGAAAGCGAAAAGGCGATGCGGAGGTTAGCCGAGTCCATCGCCGATGCGATCCGCTTCGAACTCGGAATTTAGCGCGACGGGATAAAGTATTGCCCCACCGCAGGTGGTTAGCAGCACCGCATCGGAATCGAGCCGTTCTCCTGGGAAGGCCCGAAGGCTTCCGCGGGAAGCGGCTCTCCGTGCAATGTCTTCCAAATGCGCTTCACCGCCTCAATGGCAACCAGAACGACTCCGATAATGAAGACCGTCATCAGGATTGCATCCAGATAGCCTTGCAGGGCCGTGGCCGGCGTCTTGGTCAGCGGCCAGAAGATATTCTTGATCGATAACACTCCGGCGAAGACCGTAGTAACTCCCACAAAGATCGCCGGCACCGCCGTAAGCCATGCATAACGAGCCTTGCCCATGTTCACCAGAAACACCGTGGACACCGCCAGGGCAATGGTCGCCAGCAACTGGTTGCCGGCGCCGAAGAGCGGCCAGATGGTGGAGATGTTTCCGGTATAGATCAGGTAGCCCCAGCACGAGACCACCAGCGCGGCGATGGCCGCACCGGCCGGAATCGATTTCTGATTGCCCAGCGGCTTCCAGACCTTGCCCAGCAGCTCGTGCATCACGTAGCGGGCCACGCGGGTTCCGGCGTCCACAGTAGTCAGGATAAACAAAGCCTCGAACATGATGGCGTAGTGATACCAGTAGCCGATCAAGCGGTCCATGCCGGGAATGCCATGAAAGATCTGTGCCATGCCCACGGCCAGCGAGACCGCGCCACCGGTGCGACCGGCCAGGTTTTCGCCCACTGCGTGCGAGAAGAATCCGAGGTTGACGGTGTGCAGTCCCAGCTTGGCAAAGACCGCGGGAGTGGTGTTGATGGCGAAGTAATCGCCGGGGGCCATGGAGCAGGCGGCAATCAGAGCCATCACGCCCACCAGCGACTCGGCCAGCATGGCGCCGTAGCCGATGAAACGCGCATCGGTTTCCTTGTCCAGCATCTTTGAAGTTGTGCCGGAAGCCACCAGCGAGTGAAAGCCGGAGATGGCTCCGCAGGCAATGGTGACAAAGAGAAAGGGAAAGAGGCTGCCGCCGATGATGGGACCGCCGCCGTGAATCAGATTCGTGGTGGCCGGAAACTGAATGGCGGGATGCACGATGAAAATTCCCAGAATCAATGCGGCGATGGTTCCCAGCTTGAGGTAGGTCGAGAGATAATCGCGCGGCGTAAGCAGCAGCCACACCGGCAACGTGGAGGCAATGAATCCGTATCCCGCCAGCAGCAGCGTAATCTGGTGGGGAGTGAAACTGAGCAGGCTGGCATAGGACGAAACCGCTACGAAGTGCCCCCCAACCAAGGCGGCCATCAGCAGCGTAACGCCGGCAACGCTGGGCACGCCCACCCGGATTTTGCCGCCCGGCCCCTTGAACATATAAAGGCCCATGCCGATAGCAATGGGAACCGTCATGCCGATGGTGAAGACGCCCCAGGGACTCGACGAAAGTGCGTTGACCACCACGATGCCCAGCCCCGCCAGCGTGACCAGCAGAATGAACAACACAGCAATCATGGCCACCAGTCCCGCAAAGGAGCCGATTTCTGTGCGCGCAATTTCGGCCAGCGATTTGCCCTTGTGGCGTACGGAGGCGACCAGCACCGTGAAGTCTTGCACCGCTCCCGCAATCACCGCGCCCAACACCAGCCAGATGAGCCCGGGAGCAAAGCCGAACTGCGCGGCCAGCGTTGGCCCCACCAGCGGACCCGCACCGGCGATGGCTGCAAAGTGGTGGCCGAAGAGAACCCACTTGGGCGTCGGGGAGTAGTTCTGCCCATCCTGCAAGGTGTGCGCCGGCGTGGTGCGTGCATCGTTCAACATCAGCACTTTAGCGGCTAGAAATGCGCTGTAGTAGCGATAGGCCAGCGCAAAAATGCACAGAACAACGATCAGAACGGAAAGTGTATTCATAGTTTTTTCGGGTCATGCGAAGCGCTGGCTCGGATCCGTAAACCGGCGGCCGGCGAAACTCTTCACTTCAATCAATACAGCAGCCTTGCGGAACCGGCTGTGACAGCGCTCGCACCAGTTCCGCTTGCCAGGATCGAAGGCCCGCAAATCGCGCAGGGGAGCGCAATTTCCTGCACTCGCTACAAATCGCGCCAGTTAGATCCGAAGCCCAGGTCCACCACAAGCGGCACGTCAAGCTTCACCACGCCTTCCATCTCCGTGCGAACCAGGTCTTCCACTTCGGCGACTTCGTCGGCGGGAACTTCGAAGAGCAGTTCATCGTGCACTTGGAGCACCATGCGCGTCTTCAGCTTGCGCTCAGCCAGCTTGTGGTCCAGGGCAATCATCGCCAGCTTGATGAGGTCGGCGGCAGTGCCTTGCAGCGGCGTGTTGACGGCCGTGCGCTCGGCAAAGCCTCTCTGGTTGGCGTTGCGGCTCTCGATCTCCGGAATGGGCCGCACGCGCCCGTAGAGCGTGCGCACGCTGCCCGTCTTGCGCGTCTCTTCCAGAGTCTTCTCGATGAACGCCTTCACCCCCACGTAGCGCGCAAAATAGCGGTCAATGTAGGCCTTCGCTTCGGCCTGTGGAATGCCCAACTGCGTGGCCAGTCCGAAGGGCGAGATACCGTAGACGATGCCGAAGTTCACGGCCTTGGCGCGGTTGCGGGTTACCTTGTCCATGGTTTCGGCCGGCACGCCGAAAACTTCGCTTGCGGTCAGCGTGTGGATGTCGATGTTGTTCTGGTAGGCGTGGACCAAGAGCGGGTCGCCGCTGAAGTGAGCCAGAAGGCGCAGTTCGATCTGCGAGTAGTCGGCGGAAAGCAGTTGCGTGCCGGGCGCGGAAGTGAAGGCGGCGCGAATCTCGCGGCCCAGCTCGGTCTTGATGGGAATGTTCTGCAAGTTCGGATTGATGGAGGAGAGCCGGCCAGTGGCTGTGGCCGCGGCCATGAACGTGGTGTGGACGCGCGAATCCGCATCGGCCAAGAGCGGCAACGCGTCGATGTAGGTCGATTTGAGTTTGGAGAGGTGACGGAACTCAAGCACAAGCCGAGGCACTTCATGCTGCTCGGCCAGATTCTCCAGCACGTCCTGCGCGGTGGAAACAGACTTCGATTTACCGCGGGCCGCGGGAGCGGGAAGGCCGAGGTGCGTGAAGAGAACTTCGCCGAGTTGCTTGGGCGAATTGATATTGAAGCGGCGGCCTGCGTGCGTGAAGATGCTCTCCCCCACGCGCTCCATTTCGACGGCGAAGCGCTTGGAAAGGCCGTCGAGAACGGAGAGATCGATGCGGACGCCAGCCTGCTCCATGCGGAAGAGAACCGGCGCGAGCGGCAGATCGATTTCTGCATAGACGCGCGTGACTCCGGACTTTTCCACTTCGCCCTTCAGCGCCGGAACCAGCGCATGAATGGCCCCTGCGCCGGTCGCCAGCGTTGCGGGCGCGGGTTGATTGCTGCGCGCACACACGTCGGCGAGCGACTGCGTCGAGTGGGTCGGGTTCAGCGCGTAAGAGAGCAGCATGGTGTCATCCACCTGCCCGCGCAGCGTCACCCCATGTGTGGCGAGCTGATGGAGTGCGGACTTCCAGTCATGCGTGCTCTTGTGAATGGATGCGTCTTCAAGCAGTGCGCGTAACTCGGGCGTAAGTGCGAGACGCAGGGCTGTTGCCGGCTCTGCGCAGACGCCCACGCTGAAACTGCCCTGTTTTTCTGCGGCATCCACCACATCCAGGAGCGAGAGATTCTGCGGAACACCGTCGTCTTCCTCTTGCGGCGCAGGCGCGGCAGCGTCCAGAGAGAAAGCAAATCCATGCGGGCGTGCGGCGGCGTAAAAGGCGTCGGCCTGCTCGTCTGTTGGGTCTTCGATAATCTCAACCGAAGGTCCGCCTTCCGCAGGCGCAAGGTCGCGCAGCATGGAGGTGAACTCCAGCTCCGTGAAAAGCTCGCGGCAGGCTTCGATGTTCGGCGCGCATGTTTCCATCGCCGCCAGGTCCAACTCCAGCGGCACATGGCAATCGATCGTGACTAACTCCTTCGACAGCAAAACCGCGTCCCGATTCTGCTCCAGTGACTCGCGATAACTCTTGCGCTTGACCTCGGCAAACCGGTCGAGCACCGCTTCGACGGACCCGAATTCCTGAATCAGATCCACCGATCCTTTGTCGCCAATGCCCGGCGCGCCGGGAATGTTGTCGACAGAATCGCCGCGTAGAGCCATCACATCGATGACCTTTTCCGGGGGCACGCCCAGGGTTTCCGTCACCTTGGCGGGATCCAGAATCAGGTTGTCTTTCTGCGGGTTGAGGATCTTCACCTGCGGCGTGACCAGTTGCATCATGTCCTTATCGCCGGAGACGATGAAGACCGGGTGCTCGTGCTCGGCGGCCTCGCGGGCCAGCGTGCCAATCACGTCGTCGGCCTCAAAGCCTTCCGCCTCAAGAATGGGGATGCATAAAGCCTCAAGGGCGCGGCGGATGTAGGGAATCTGGCGGCGCAGGTCCTCGGGCATCGGCGCGCGGTTGGCCTTGTAGCCCGCGTAGTCGACCTCGTCGAAGCTCTGCGTCTTGCCGTTCCACTTGCGCAGCGGGCCCATGGTGCGGGCGCGTTCGTCGCGAAAAACCTCGCCGCTCACGTCGAAGACGGCCGCAAAGTAGTGCGGCTGGAAATCGTCGCGCAGCTTCTTGATCATGTTCACAAAAACGAAGACCGCCGCCGTGGGCAGCCCCGCGCGGGTCGACATCGGCCGCGAGCGCTGCATCGCGTGGTAGGCGCGGAAGATGAACGACATGGTGTCGAGCAGGAATACGGGTTGTTTGGTTTCTTCAGGCACGGTTCAGAGTTTAGCAGGGAGCGAGGGGCAGCGAGTCAGCAAGTTAGCGAGTAAGCGGAATCTCTCGTCAGGCGAGAAACATGCAGTCGCCGTAGCTGAAAAATCGGTATTTCTGTTCGACGGCGTGGTCGTAGGCGGCCAGAACCCGCTCCCGCCCGGCAAACGCCGAAACCAGCATCAGCAGGCTCGACTGCGGGAGGTGGAAGTTGGTCAGCAGGGCCTGGACAAGCCGGAAGCGAAAGCCGGGAGAGATGAAAATTTCCGTCGAGCCGGAATGCGCTTCGAGCGGGCGTCCCTCGGCTTGAAGGGCGCAATGCTCAAGGGTGCGCACCACAGTGGTCCCTACGGCAACTATGTGACGGCCTTCCCGGCTGGCGCGATTGATGGCTTCGGCGGTCTTTGCAGTGAGCGTGTAGCGCTCGCGGTGCAGATGAACCTCGTCCACCCGATCCACGCGGAGAGGAGCGAAGGTGCCCAGGCCAACGTGCAGCGTGACGCGGGCAATTTCCACGCCACGCGCGGCGATCTCGTCGAGGATCTCCGGCGTAAAGTGCAGGCCGGCGGTCGGTGCTGCCACGGAACCGCGGTCGTGCGAGTAGACGGTCTGGTAGCGCTCGCGGTCGGCGCCGGCATCGTCGCGGCGGATGTAGGGCGGCAGGGGCATGTGGCCGATGCGGTCGAGAACCGCGAAGAAATCGTCCACCGGCTCGAAGCGCAACAGACGCTCGCCGAACTGGCCGCGCTCGAGGACTTCAGCCTTCAGCACAATTTCGCCGGAGGGCGCGGGAAAGACCAAAATCTCGCCAACAGCCACTTTCTTTCCCGGCCGGACCAGCGCGCGCCACTGGTTCTCGCCCGCGCTTTGCGTGTCCTGTTCCGTAAGAAGAACTTCGATTTGCCCGGTTGGCTTCTCACGGTCCCGCAGCAGTGTGCGTTGGGCGTAAAGTCGTGCCGGAATCACGCGCGAGTCGTTGAGCACCAGCAGGTCGCCGGGGTGGAGCAGCGAGGGAAGATCGACAAAAAGGCCGTCGCGCAGAGCGCCCGTGGAGCGGTCTACGGCCAACATGCGGCTTTGTCCGCGCTGGGCGGGCGGCTGCTGGGCGATCAGTTCCGGGGGCAGATGGAAATCGAAGTCGGCGACGCGCAGGCCGTGCTCTGCCGCGGTGCTAGCGAGTTGGATTGGATCTGCGCTGCTCATTGGGCGGCCTTTCCGAAGTGGGCGTAGGCGCGCAGGCGGGCGCGTTCGATGGCGGCGTTGAGCTCCGCTCTTTTTCCTTCAAACTCCTCCGCCGGCAGGTCTGTGGGAACGCTGGTCCATTGTGCCCAACTCACGCAGATGCGAGTAAAGGGTTTGGGAATCAGGAACCTGTCCCAGGAGCCGATCACCCAGGCGTGTTCAGGCTCCAGGTGGAAAGCGCCGATGGGAGCGCCGGTCATTTGCGCCAGCTTGATGGGGCCCATTTTGGTCTGGTAGATGGGGCCTAGGGGGCCGTCGGCAGTAAAGATGGCGGTGCGGCCGGTTTCAAGCACATCCGCCAGCCCCATCAGCCCGCCGCGCCCACCGCGTGAACTGGAGCCGCGCACGGCGTCGAAGCCGAACTTCATGAGGATACGGGTGATCAGTTCGCCGTCGAAGCTGCGGCTGATCAGGATGACGGCGCGGGAGCGGCGGAAGTAGACCGTGCAGGGCAGGACGCACTGGTGCCAGAAGCAGAAAATCTTCGCCGGCGACTTCTCGCCGAAAACGACGGGCACAACGCCTTCCTCGGCGATGACTTCAAAGCGCCAGGTAAGACCGCAAAGCCAGACCAGCGCCGACACCACGGGGGGAGCGATGGCCAGTACAAGGCGCTGAACGAAGGTGAAGCGGGGAGTGGGATTGGCGGTCACTGCTCTGATTTTAGCGGAGCTGGCGGGCAAGCCGACTGAATGGGCTTGCCCGCCGAGTGGGGCTTGCGGCCATGAAGGCCGCGACCCGGAAGTTCATCGGATTTTATGCCGGCAATTCAAAGACGTCCGCCCGCTCCCTGCACGCAAGCCGGCGGCCCATTGCTCTACACTCGACGGGAAGGTGAATTCATCCCTTGATTCCACGCCAAGGACCTGCCCTGTTGAAAACTTTCCGACTTCCTGCCCTGGCTCTTTCCGCGGCCCTGCTTCTTCTCCTCTCGCCTTCCTTGCGGGCCCAGTCCCCTGCCCCGCTTGAAGACCGCCGCAAGGCGCTCAACGCCGTTTTCGAGGAGTACTGGCAGGCCAGCCTGGAACGCTCGCCCGAGTTTGCCTCGACTCTCGGCGACAAGCGCTACAACGACCGCATCTCCAACTACTCGGTGAAGGCCGAGAACGAGTGGCTGTCGCGCGAGCAGACCTATCTGCTGCGTCTGGCAGCGATCGACCCGGATGGTCTGACGGACCAGGAGAAGATCAGCCGGGAACTGCTGCTGCGCCAGTTTGCCGACGACGCGGAGGGTCAGCAGTTCAAGGAGTGGGAGATGCCCCTGAACCAGATGGGCGGCATCCACACCACCTACCCGCAACTGGTGGCCCAGCTCAGCTTCACCACGGTGAAGGACTACGACGACTGGATCGCCCGGCTACACGCGCTTCCCAAGGCCTTCGAGCAAGTGACCACCAATATGTCCATCGGCATGGATGATGGGCGCGTGCCGCCGAAGTACCTGCTGGAAAAGGCACTGGCGCAGGTGAAGGAACTGGCCAAGCAGAAGCCTGAAGAATCGCCGCTGGCGCTGCCGCTGAAGAGCTTTCCGGCCGCGATTCCGGCCGCCGAACAGGAACGCATCAAGGCTGAAATGCTGGCTGCAATCTCCAAGGAAGTTCTACCCGCCTATCTGCGCTTTGCGCGCTTCCTTGAGGTCAGCTACGTTCCCGCCGGCCGCGCCGAGCCGGGCATCTCTTCCCTGCCCGATGGAGCGAAATACTACGCCTTCCACCTTCGCCAGACCACCACGACCGGGCTGACCGCGGAGCGGATTCACCAGATCGGCCTGGACGAGGTGAAGCGCGACGAAGCGGAGATGCTAGCCATTGCCCAGAAGCTCGGCTTTCAGGATTTGAAGAGCTTCCGCGCCAGCCTCAAGAGCAATCCCAAGCTGAAGGCGACCTCGGCCGCTTCCCTGCTGGACGCGTATCGCGGCTACCTGACGCCCATGCAGGCCAAGCTGCCGCAGCTCTTCGGCCGCCTGCCCAAGGCGCCGTTTGAAGTGGCCGCGGTTCCCGATTACCTGGAAAAGACCTCCGCGCCAGCCTATTACGAAGCGGGCACGCCGGACGGCAGCCGTCCGGGGCGGCTGCGCATCGACACCTACAACGCGACCGACCGCAACTTGTACGCGGTGGAGTCGATCGCCTACCACGAAGGCCTTCCCGGTCACCACCTGCAAATCTCCATCTCCCAGGAATTGGATGGGGTGCCAACCTTCCGCAAGTTCGAGTTCTACACGGCGTACACCGAAGGCTGGGGGCTCTACTCCGAGCGGCTGGGCAAGGACGTGGGCTTCTACCAGGACCCCTACTCGGATTACGGCCGCCTGGAAGCCGACATCTGGCGCGCCATCCGGCTGGTCGTCGATACCGGCGTCCACTCCCAACACTGGAGCCGGCAGCAGATGGTCGACTTCTTCCACGACCACTCGGCCATCGACGAGACCAGCATCCAGGCCGAGGTGGACCGGTATATCGCATGGCCCGGACAGGCGACAGCCTACAAGATTGGCCAGCTCAAGATTCTGGAACTGCGCGACCGGGCGAAGAAAGCCCTGGGCGACAACTTCGACCTGCGCGCCTTCCACGACCAGGTGCTGGATACAGGCGCGCTGCCACTGGATGTGCTGAGCGACCGGATCGATGGGTGGATCGCGAGCCAGAAAGCGGCGGGACAAAAGTAAGGGAACAGGAATCGGATGGGCCATTCACCTTCGGCCCATCCGTGACGACGCCGCGGCCGGACGAGTATTCTTGAGAGTTGCATTCCACTCATTCAAAACCAAAAAGGAAAAACATGGCAGAGATAGCCGTAGAGGCCACTGAAGTACCCGCGCAATTGCCCGACGTCCGCGTGGCTGTTCTGGGCGCCGGCAAGATGGGCGGCACCCTGTTGCAGGCTTTTCTGAAGCAGCACCTCTTTGCGCCGGAGCAGATTCACGCCACCGTGGCCCACGCCGAGCGGGCGTTGGCCCTGAGTACGCAGTGGGGCGTGGATGTGACCACCAACAACCTGGAGGCGGCCAAGCAGGCCGACCTGATCCTGGTGGGAGTGAAGCCCTTCCAGGTACCGGAGTTGATGGAAGAGATTCGTACCGCGCTGACCCCGTCCAAGACGGTGGTTTCGTTCGCGGCCTCGGTGACGACGCGCTTCATTGAGGAGGCGTCGGGACTGGAAATGGCCGTGGTGCGGGCCATGCCCAACACGCCTGCGGCGCTGGGAGCTGGAGCGACGGCTCTGTGCCGCGGCCGCTTCGTCTCAGCCAAGCAGATGGAGCTGGCGCTGCGCATCTTCGAGACCGTCGGGCGCTGCGTGGTAGTGGACGAGAAGCACATGGACGCGGTGACGGGCCTCTCCGGTTCCGGACCGGCGTACATCTACATCATCATCGAGGCGCTGGCCGAGGCGGGCGTGAAAGTGGGCCTGCCCCGCGACATCGCCACGCAACTGGCGGCGCAAACCGCCTTTGGCGCGGCCAAGATGGTGCTGGAGACCGGCTATCATCCGGCCCTGCTGAAGGACGCCGTGACCACCCCCGCCGGCTGCACCATCGACGGCATTCTGGAACTGGAAGAAGGCGGCTTGCGCGTGACGCTGATCAAGGCCGTGATGCGGGCGACGGAGCGGGCAAAGCAGCTAGCCGCTGGATAAGAAATGCCGGATGCCCCTCATCCTTGCGACAAAATGCCGCGGGGATGGAGGGCGCCCGTCCAAGTTTTGCTGCTACTTACGGCACGACTGAAGTCGTGCCCTGACACAAAACCCCGGCCATGATAGTTTTTTCGCAGGCTGTAGACCTGTGCCTTTTCGAAACTTCTGCTTGTTCAGAGGCTCTTTCTTCCTTGCCCATTCAACGTCCATCCTGGCTCCCCACTTACCTGCCGGAACTGCAAGGCCTGCGCGGCCTGGCGATTCTGTGGGTGGTTCTTTATCACTGCCATCCGCGCCTGGAAGGCACCTGGATGTACTACGCCAGCCTGTGGGGATGGGCCGGCGTGATGATCTTCTTTATCCTGAGCGGATTTCTGATTACTTCGATTCTGCTGGAGACGCGGGACAAGCCGCATTACCTGCACAAGTTCCACGCGCGCAGGGTGCTGCGCATCTGGCCAATATATGCGCTGGTGCTGGCGGTCTGCTATCTGAATGCGCCGTGGTTCATCGGTCCTGGAATCTGGGATGCCGTGAAGGCCGCGCCCTGGCTGGCGTATCTCTTCTGCGTCCAGAACCTGTTTCATCTGACGCTGCCGCCAGCGATCGGGCCGACCTGGGCGCTGGCCATCGAGGAGCAGTATTACTTTCTTTGGGCTCCGGCGGTGCGTTTCCTACGCCGGCCGTGGATACTGGCCATGGTTCTGACAGGAGCGCTGGTGTGTTCTCCCATGTTGCGACTGGGCCATCACGCCTGGCTCACTCCGACGCACACGCTGATCCACCTGGACGGGCTGGCGCTGGGCAGCCTGATGGCGCTGGCGATGTACACGATTCCGCTCGGCCGACGGATCTGGCTGTGGATGGGACTGGGCGGCATGGTGCTGGGCATTGTGGCTGCCGGCACCATCGCGGGTGGAACGGCGTTTCTGGATTCCGCACTGGCAGTGGGCTTTGCCGGAGCAGTGATGGCGGCGATCGCTTCGACCGGTGCACGCAATCCGCTCAGCTTCCTGCTGCGCCGGGGGCCACTGCCCTTTTATGGGCGCATCAGCTACGGCCTCTACATGACGCACATCATGGTCTTCGTCTTCTTTGGCTCGTTCGACGCACAGATGAACCACTACGGAATGGCCGGCAACCTGGCGGTGGTGGCTTTTCGCCTGGCGATGACCACAGCGGTGGCCACGGCACTCTGGTACGGATTCGAATCAAGAGTCTTGAAGCTGAAGCGGCATTTTTAGGGCGGAAGCGGGAAAGGCACGCCCGATCCCGCCGCGCAACAGTTTCCGGGTTTCCGTTACGGCACGGGCACGATGGCTACGGGACCGGTTCCGGTGGAAGACGAGGTAAGAGCCAGGTCGAGCTTGCTGGCGGTGGTGGCGTCGAAGGTGTAGGCGCTCCAATAGGGGCTGCCGCCGGAGCTGATCGCGAAGACGAAGTTTCCCTTGTTGTCTTCGGCCAGGCTGGAAGGCTCGACACCCGTGGTGGCGGTGTTGGCGAGCGAGGTCAGCGCATAGCTAGAGCCGGAAACAGCGAGCGAAAAGCCGGAGATGTTGCCGGAAGATGTTCCCTCCCAGTTGGCTACATAGACATAATTGCCGTTGGCTTCGGCCAGGATGGCGTGGGGCCCGGTTCCTCCGCTGGCGTAGGGAGAGGCGGAAAGCTCGGTGAAGTTGGTGGTGGTGCCGCTGGTGGTGACGGCGAAGGCGCGCAGGCCGCCGGGGCTGCTGGTGGAGTTGGGGAAGACCGAGGTTTCGGCGACGTAAAGGAGCCGGGTCTGCGGGTCGAAGTTCACCGCAGTGGCTGCGCCGGCAGAGGCTGAATTGACTACAGCAATGGGGTTGGAGCCGGTGCTGAGGGGAGAAGTGTTGCCCGCAGTGAAGGAGAAGATCTGGGTGCCGGTTGAGCCGAGGGCCACGGCGATGAGGGTACCGCTGGGAGAGAAGGCTACCTGCTGCACAGTGGTGGCGGCCATGGAGCGGGATTGGGTCGAAATAGAGGAATTGTAAGCGCCGGTGGAAGTGATCGGAAGGGCGGAGATGGTACCCAGGTCCGAAACATCGATCAGCCATTTGCCAGTGGGGTCGATGGCGATGGCCTTGGCCTCCTCATCCTGGGAGATCTGGGCTCCCTCGGTGAGGGCCCCCGTGGAGGAGTCGATGGTGTAGAGGTAAATGCCATTGCTGGAGCTGACATAGGCGAAGCTGCCGGTGGGATCGACGGCCATGCTGTATGCCAGTCCACTGACGGCATAGGGGCTGCCGGTGAGTGCGGTGAGCGAGCCAGCGTTGATGTAATAGCCGGAGACCGTGTTGGCGACGGAAGTGGAAGAGTTGAGGATATAGAAATTAGCGCTGCTGAGGGTTGTTCCGCTGCCGCTGCCGCTGCTGCCGGAAGAACTGGGCGCCTGCCAGAAGTTTCCGCAGCCGGCCAGACCCGCCAGCAGCGACGCCACACAAAACACCAGTGCCCACCGTCCGAATTTCATCTTCACTCCTTCAGCGCCGCGAACAGAAACCATCTCTCAGGGTATCGCCCGAGCGCGGGTTCTGTCTTTTTGCCCATGGGCTCGCGCACACGGCAACCCACCAAAACACGTAGACGCAAATCGGGAGGAATTCGCTTGCGGACGGGGTTGGCAGCGAATACTCAGGCGATGGCGGGCGCCGGAACTTCGGCCGCAACCGCATCGAGCACCGCGCCGATGGCGTGAACCACCGAAGCGATGCGCACCACGGCCAGAACCAGTTCCTCGGTAGCGCCCTTTTCGCGGACCGTTTTTTCGTGGGCGTCGACGCACTTGCCGCAGCCGTTGATGGCCGAGACGGCCAGCGACCAGAGTTCGAAGTCCACCTCTTCGACGCCGTGACCGCGCAAGCCGTTCATGCGCAGACGGGCTCCCATCTCGGAGTACCGGGGATTGGAAGTGAGGTGCTGGAAACGATAGTAGATGTTGTTCATGCCCATGATGGCGGCGACGGTTTTGGCTGCTTCGAGAGCCTGGGGAGAAAGCTGGGCGGACGCCGAAGCCAGCACAGCCGCGGTGAGCGCGGGGCTGCGGGTGGCGAGGGCACTGGCCACGACGGTGCCCCACAACTGCTGCGCGGTCAGCTCGGCGTTGTTGCGCACCAGGGAGGAGTAGTTCAGCTTGAGGTCCCTGGCCGAAGGGGGAAGACTGTCGATCAATTCATCGAGACTCATGGGGGCTCCGCACGGTCAACAGCTAACAGTTGCCACTTTCGTGACCGGGCTGTTAGCTGTCGGCTATTCACTGTTTGCTATTGGTTTGCCATTGAGCCACTTGCAAAACTCCATGGAGATAGCAGGAAGTGTCAGGGCACGACTTCAGTCGTGCCGAAAGACGATCAAAAATATTCCAGGCTTTAGCCCCTGCGTCTATTTGTTTTCATTCGTTTGCGACTACGCAGTGGCTAAAGCCGGAAAGTGAGAATGAGCCATTTGCGGCATGACTCAAGTCGTGCCCTGACGCATATCTTCAGACGGAAGGCAATTTTGCAAGTAGCTCCATTGACTGTTAACTGCCTGCTGTTAGTTGCTAACTGCTCTTAGGCGTGGATCGTTTCTTCGCCCTTGTGCCAGTTGCAGGGGCAGAGTTCGTCGGTCTGGAGGGCGTCGAGGACGCGGAGAACCTCCTGCGGGTTGCGGCCCACCGAGAGGTCGTTGACGGAGACGAAGCGGATGGTGTTTTCCGGGTCGACGATGAAGGTGGCGCGCAGGCAGACACCGGCCTTGAGGTCCAGAATGCCCAACTGGCCGCTAAGTTCGCGCTTGATGTCGGAGATCATGGGGAAAGGCAGGCTCTTCAGGTCGGGGTGGTTGTTGCGCCAGGCCAGGTGGACGTACTCGGAATCAGTGCTACCGCCGAGGATCTGAGCGTCGCGGTCGGCGAATTCGGCGTTGACCTTGCCGAAAGCGGCAATCTCGGTAGGACAGACGAAGGTGAAATCCTTGGGCCAGAAGAAGTAGACCTTCCACTTGCCCTCGTAGCTGCTCTCGGTCAGGGTTTCAAAGGATTTCTTCGGGTCAAGATCGACGACAGCGGTCAGTTCAAAGGCGGGAAACTTTTCTCCAACAGTCAGCATGTATGACTCCTTCAGGGTGATGGGTTGATGACAATGCGCGGGCGGCGAAAGCGCGCCTGCGACAGAATTATATGCACAAATTCTTTTGCGCGGCCATCTCCGGTCGACGCGTGAGCACTGGGCAAGCCGTTTGGGGGCCGTCCCCTAAGAGATGCCCGGAGCGTGGTGTCGATTCAGGAATTTGGATTAAGGTAGTCCAATTGCAACGGAGTAGAGAGTAGCGATCAGTTGGGGCGGCCACCGGAGGTGGAGCGGCGGCGGAAGCGCTCATCGAGGGGCTGACGGCCCTGGAAGCCGGCTTCGACGGTGTGCCAGAACTCGATGGCTGTCTCGCCCTTACGCCAGCAAAGCAGAACCACCTGGTCGTCGAGGCGGCAGGGGAAATCGAGGAGACCGCCCTCAAGATCCTTGACCTGAACGCCGATGGAGTCGATCTCGGCGACGCTCTCGCGGGCCATTTGGAGGTGCGCTTCCATCTCGGCGCGGAGCTTGGCGACCTTGGTCACGTCCACCCTCATGCCGCCGGAGATGTAGATGCGACGCGCCATCTCGGAGAGGCTGGACTCGACCTCTTCGGCCGCCTGTTTGCCTTCGATGGCGCGCTTCAGGAGCGACTCCACCACCGGGAGCAGAGACTGCGCTTCGTCGAGAGTGAAAGTCTTCATGGCGTGTGCCTCCCTATCAGGATACGACGGAATGGGGAAAAGCGGGCAAATGGAAAGGGTTGAAGAAGCCGGACGCCTCTTATCGGGGCCAGCGGCCCACGATGATAAACAGGGCCAGCAAGAACAGTGTAACGGCGGGCGCTGCGGAGTCTTGGCGGCGAAGGTGATAGATGCCGGCCAGGACCATGATGAGCGCCAATCCCGCCGCCGCAAGCCGTATCAGGAGATGGTCAGGCAACAGGCTGGGGGGCGAAATGACGCCCATAGCGCCGGCAATCTCCGCCAAGCCGATGAAAGCCGCCAGACCGCGCGAGACGCCCGCCGGGATACCCTTGGAGCGGACCTCCACTGCGCCCATGACCCTTTCGTAGATAAGCAGCTTGCTGACACCGGTAAACAGAAAGACGCCGGCCAGCAGAATTTGTGCGATCCAAAGTAGCTCGTTCATGGCTCGACCCGTCTTCCTTGCCGGAGTTTCGGCTGTTCCTCGCAATCAGCCCCAGTTGTACTGGCAGCACTCGATTGAACATCGGAGCCGCGGTGCGTGTCAAGATCGTTAAGATACATCGTTTAGCGCCCTTGATGCTTCACAATACAGATAGCGGGCAGCGTAGCACGAAGTTAATCCATATTTCACCGGACTGTGACTTCAATCACCCTGGCCTTCACCCGCGGCTGGTAGGCTTTTTGAGTCACGCAACCTCCCCCATGCGAGGTACAAGATGAGCGAAGAAGCAACGAGCAAAGGCCCTTTGAGTCCTGAGCAGTTGGCCAAGATGAACGCCTACTGGCGTGCAGCCAACTACCTTTCCGTAGGTCAAATCTATCTGAAAGACAATCCGCTTCTGGAACGGCCACTTACGCTGGACGACGTGAAGCCGCGCCTGCTGGGCCACTGGGGCACCACGCCCGGCCTCAATTTTCTCTACGTGCACTGGAACCGGCTGATCCGCGAACGCGATCTGGACATGCTGTACATCATCGGCCCTGGGCACGGCGGACCCGGTCTGGTGGCCAACACCTACCTGGAAGGCTCTTATACCGAAATCTATCCCCACATCGAACAGAACCGCGACGGCATCAAGCGGCTCTTCCGGCAGTTCAGTTGGCCCTATGGCATTCCCAGCCACGTGGCGCCGGAGACGCCGGGATCGATCCACGAGGGCGGCGAACTGGGCTACTCGCTGGTCCACGCCTACGGGGCCGCGTTCGACAATCCGAACCTGATTGTGGCCTGCGTGGTGGGCGATGGCGAGGCCGAGACCGGTCCGCTGGCCACCAGTTGGCACTCCAACAAGTTCCTCAATCCCGCCACCGACGGGGCGGTGCTGCCGATTCTGCATCTGAACGGCTACAAAATCGCCAACCCCACGGTGCTGGCGCGGATTCCCCACGCGGAACTGGAAGAGCTGATGCGCGGCTACGGCTACGAGCCTTTCACGCTGGAAGGCGACGACCCGGATACCATGCACCAGCAGGCCGCAGCGGTCTTCGACACCATGCTGGACCGCATTGCCGCCATCCAGAAGGAAGCGCGTGAAGCCGCCGCCAAGGGAGAGACGCTGCAGCGTCCGGCATGGCCGATGCTGATCATGCGTACGCCCAAGGGCTGGACGGGACCGAAGTTTGTGGACGGCAAGCCGGTGGAAGGCACCTGGCGCGCCCACCAGGTACCGTTCTCCGAGATTCGGGAAAAGCCCGACCATCTGCGCCTGCTGGATGAGTGGATGCGCAGCTACAAGCCCGAGGAACTCTTCGACGAGAAAGGCGCCTTCCGCGCCGACCTGGCCGAAATCGCTCCCAAGGGACGCCGCCGCATGGGCATGAACGCCCACTCGAATGGCGGCCTGCTGCTGGAGCCGTTGAAGATTCCCAACTTCCGCGATTTTGCGGTCAAGATCGAAGGCCGCGGCCAGCAGGATGTGGAATCGACACGCGTTCTTGGCCAACTGCTGCACGCGGTGATGGAAGCCAACAAGGCTGAAAAGAACTTCCGCGTCTTCGGTCCCGACGAAACGGCCTCGAACCGCCTGGGCGACGTGATTACCGGCACCGGCAAGACCTGGATGTCCTCCACCCTGCCCGTGGACGAGAATCTCTCGCAAACCGGCCGGGTGATGGAGATCCTGAGTGAGCACATGTGCGAGGGCTGGCTGGAAGGCTATCTGCTCACCGGCCGCCACGGATTCTTCAATTGCTACGAGGCCTTTATCCACATCATCGACTCGATGGTGAATCAGCACGCCAAGTGGCTGAAGGTGACGCGGCAGATCCCCTGGCGCAAGCCGATCGCCAGCCTCAATTACCTGCTCAGTTCGCTGGTATGGCGGCAGGACCACAACGGCTTCTCGCACCAGGATCCCGGCTTCATCGATCACCTGGTGAACAAGAAGGGCGAAGTGGTGCGCGTCTATCTTCCGCCGGACGCGAACACCCTGCTTTCGGTGGCCGACCATTGCCTGCGCACCAAGAACAACATCAACCTGATTGTGGCCGGCAAGCAGCCTGCGCCGCAGTGGCTCACGATGGACGAGGCCATCGCCCATTGCACCAAAGGCTTGAGCGCATGGGAATGGGCCTCCAACGACGAGGGAAATCCCGATGTGGTCATGGCCTGCTGCGGCGACGTACCCACGCTGGAAACCCTGGCCGCGGTCTGCGTGCTGCACGAGAAGGTTCCCGAGTTGCGTGTACGGGTAGTCAACGTAGTGGATCTGATGGCGCTGCAGCAGCCCTCCGAGCATCCGCATGGACTTTCCGACGATGAGTACGATCTGGTCTTCCCGCCCTCAACGCCGACTGTCTTCGCTTTCCACGGCTATCCATGGCTGATTCACCGGCTCACTTACCGGCGGCACAACCACGACAATCTGCACGTACGCGGTTACAAGGAAGAGGGCACGACGACGACGCCCTTCGACATGTGCGTGCTGAACAATATCGACCGCTTCCAGTTGGCTCTGGATGCCATCAAGCGGGTGCCACGGATGGCGGCGCACGCCGATGAGGCCGAACAATGGTACTCCGAGGCCATTCAGCGGCATAAACTGTATGTAGCGGAAAATGGCGACGATTTGCCCGAAATCAGGGATTGGCGCTGGCCCAAGAGCTAGGTGCTGGCCGCGCTGCGAGGTGAAGTCTGCGCGCAGCGCGGCCAACCTGCTGACCTGTTAACTTGCTGACTCGATCAGCCCCAACCTACAGAGGTTTCCATTCATGGCGTCTTTGCCCGTATTGGTTTTGAATAGCGGTTCTTCTTCCATCAAGTTTTCAGTCTATGAGGCCGGCAGCGGCGAGCGGAGCAAGCTCTTCGAAGGCGCGGTCGACGGTATCGGCACCGATCTGGGCAAGTTCTGGATCAAGGACGCCAACGGCAAAAAGTTGGTCGATGAGACGCCAGCTCTGCCCAACCGCGCAGTTGCCTTCAAGCTGGTTGCCGACGCGCTCCACTCCGGCGACTTCCCTGCCCCGCAGGCCATCGGCCACCGTATGGTTTCGGGCGGACCGACGGTGCTGGAAAACCAGCGCATCACCCCCGCCCTGATCGACGAGATGGAGAGCTACACGGCCTTTGCACCGCTGCACACGCCCATCGCCGTCTACATCATGCGCGAGGCGCTGCGGTTGTTCCCCGGCCTGCCCAATTTTGTGATTCTGGACACCTACTTCCATCGCACCATGCCGGAAGTTGCCAAGCACATGCCGATTCCTCCGGAGTATGCCGCGATGGGCGTCCGCCGCTACGGCGCGCACGGCGTTTCTTACGAGTCGATCGTCTATCAGCTTGAGCCAAAGGTGCCGGAGAAGCTGATTGTCGCCCACCTGGGCAACGGCGCATCCATTTCGGCGATCCGCGGTGGCAAGTGCCTGGACACCTCGATGGGCCTGACGCCCACCGGCGGCATCATCTCCGGCACCCGCACCGGCGACATCGATCCCGGCGTGCTGATCTTCATCCTGCGCAAGTTTGTCGATGCCGGCATGAGTGCCGCCGAATGCGCCGACCAGTTGGAGATCGTGGCCAGCAAGAAGGCCGGTCTCTTGGGCGTGAGTGAGCTCTCGAACGACATGCGCGACCTGCGCGACGCCATCAAGGAAGGCAACGCCAAGGCGCGGCTCGCCGTGGACAAATTCACCTGGACCATCGCCCGCTGGATCGGCAGCTATGTGGCCGAACTCGGTGGCCTGGACATGCTGGTTTTCACCGGCGGCATCGGCGAAAACGACCCGTTCACGCGCGCGGAAGTCTGCGCCGGTCTGGGCGCTCTGGGCATCGTGATCGACCCGGCAAAGAATAACTGCCGCGGCGAAGCCCTCATCTCCGCCGATAACTCCCCGGTCACGGTCCGCGTCATTCCGCCGGCTGAGGACCTCATCATCGTCAACCACGTAGTGCGGCTGCTGGGAGAGTAAACGCCTGCTATCGAGTTGTTCTGGATGTGCAACCTTCCACGCACATCCAGAACGACCTCTCTATCCTCTCGCAGGGACTTGGTCGGAATCGGACCAGGAAAAGCTTACGTCAGCAGCGGCAATGTGAATTTGGGATTCCCATTCGAGAATATAGAGGGAATAACAAAGGGCCTCTGGAGGGAGCGATTTCGCAACCTTCTCCGGCAGGAATCCCGTATCCATTCGGTCAAATACAAACCAAATGCTGCCTGGATGCCCGAGAATTCTTCCATTTTCAGGGATCTCTACCCCACTAAACAGGACATTGTGAAAGAGAATCTCACCCTCACGGTAGCGGAACCGATTCGGCGGAGCATCATCGGGCAATCCCACTAGAATTCTTACATCGAACTTGACAACGGCACTTTCATAGTCATGCGTTATTGCTCTGATCTGCGCGTCATGCAGACCGTTCGGCAAGGTTTCATCCAAATCCTCTAGCGTCATCCCTCATGCCTCGGCAACGCCAAGACTTTCAATTGCTTGCCCAGCTTGGCAAACTCGGGATCGGCGGTCACCAGCGTCGCACCTGTGCGCATCGAAAGCTCCGCGGCAAAGCAATCGGCCAAGCCTAGCTTGTAGCGGAATCTCAGAATCGCTGTATCGATCGCGGCTTGTTCGTCCGGCGACACAGCCTCAACGACCCGAAGTGCTGTGTCGATACACAGAAGGGCTTTTTCCTGTCCAAAATAACGCGCAAGAATATAGAGTACTTCGGTCAGATTTACCACGGAAATGCTCAAGTGGGCCCGGCCCGACTTGGCTTGTCTTACCAGATCGTCTACAGCTTTGGCCCCTGGGGCATTGCGAAATAAGCGCACGAGAGGATTTGCGTCCAGCACATATTCCTTCACAAGAACTCCTCGATCTTGGCGTCCTCGCGTTCACGCTCTTTGCGCTTCTCCTCCATCCACCACGCTTCAACATCCTCTTCCACATGGCTTAAACACCCTCGAAGAGCCAGGAGCGCATCATAGGGGTTAGGAGTGAGCGTAATCTCTCCGTCCTTTTCACGCACTGCGACCCGGGTCCCACCTACGATTTTGAGCTTTTTTCGTAATGCGGCCGGAATCACGATTTGTCCCTTCGAACTTACCGTCGCCATCTGCCCCATAACGTCTTACCTCCAGGTAAGACGAAGTATACGGCGGCCCAGGTCGGTATTCAAGCAATATGCCGCAACCGACGGCCCCTTGCTTTACACTGTTGGGTTCCAATCGGAGTCATCCCAAATGCCTGCAATCGCTGTTCCTGTCGACGCTCAACGACTTCCCTCGCCTGCCCTGCGGCGCTATGCCTGGGGCGTGCTGGCTTACTTCATCGCCGTGATTCTATGGGGCACTCTGGTGCGCGCCACCGGATCGGGCGCCGGCTGCGGTGGTCACTGGCCGCTCTGCAACGGCACCGTCCTGCAGCATTCCGCCAGTGCGGAAACGCTCATCGAGTTCACCCACCGCATCACCAGCGGACTCTCGTTCTTCTCGGTGGTGGCCTTGCTGGTGTGGACCTTTGCCGGCACGGTGCGCGGACACCTGGCGCGCGGGCTGGCCGTGGCTTCCGTGGCCTTTACGCTGGTTGAGGCGCTTCTCGGCGCATTGCTGGTCGAGCTCGGCTACACCGCGCAGAGCCAGTCGCCCATGCGGCCCGCCTTTCTGGCGCTGCACCTGACCAATACCCTGCTGCTGCTGGCCGCCATCACACTGACCGCACACCTGCTCAGCCGTCGCAAAGGCTACATGCGGGGCAGCGTCCGCCTGGTTGCGCCCTTCAGCGCTGGCGTTGGGGTTCTGGTGGTGATGGTCGTGGGCGTCACCGGCTCGCTGGCCGCGCTGGGCGACACGCTTTTTCCGGCGAGTTCGCTGGGCATGGCGCTGGCTCAGGATTTCTCCGCCACCAGCGGCTGGCTGGTGCGCTGGCGATGGACGCATCCGACCATCGCCTTTCTGGCCAGCATCTTCCTCATCTCGCTGCTAGTCCGGGCAGCGCAGCGCACCACGCACTGGGACAATCGCAGTCTTTCCGCGCTGGTGCTGTTGCTGCTGGCTGCTGTTTATGTGTTGGGGATTCTGGATGTGGTGCTGCTGGCGCCATTGTGGGTGCAGGTGGCGCACCTGCTGGCCGCCGATACGCTGTGGGCTTCGCTGGTGGTACTGACGGCGAGACTGACAATGCAGCCGAGGGAAGCGGATTAACAAATTAGCAAGTTAGCGAAAGGGCCCCTTGCGGAGCCCTTTCTGTTAGCAGGTTCGCCAACCCTGGTTGGGTTAGTCTTCAATTTCGGGGTGGTAGTAGCTTTCCCAACCCATGTAGCGGGAAGCTGCTTCGTGCACCGCCTTGGAAACGTCGCTGAAGTTGGCGGCAACGTGATGCTCGAAGCCCTCGCGGCAGATGAACCTCAACAGGCGCTGCAGCTCGGGAATTTCGGCCACGCCGGCGCCGCCGAAGGTCTCCAGAGGATCGTCGGTGAAGGCGCCCGTGCCCGTATAGCCGCGGATGGTGCCGAAGTTGTCGTCGGTGGAGTAGCGGGCATAGCTCATGGTGCCGGCCTTGACGCGGCCGACGCAGGTGCCGAAGGTGTTTTCCTTGCCCACGGTGCCGGCGATGATGGCCTGATAGTCCATGGTCGGAGGCTGCGCAAAGAAGTGCTTGGGCAGGTTCGAGCAGTGGAAGCAGACGCACTTGTTGGGATCGCTGCCGTAGTTGTTGTTCCAGTCGAGCAGCGCCGAAGGAGTACCGGAAGCCAGGGCCATCATGTACATGCCGATGACGCCGGGAACGTCGACTTCGCAGGCCGAGGGAATCAGGTCGTTGCTCATCATGCTCATGATGGTGCAAGGCACGACGCCGAAGAACTCTTCGAACGAGGTCCAGCACTGTACGGCGGTAACAGAGACGTTGGTCTGCTTCATCCAGGTGTCGATGACCGCGCCCAGCTTGGCCATTTTGAGCAGAGCCTCGGCGGGAACGCTGCCGGTGGAGACATAGCTCTTGATGGCGGCCAGCTTGGCCTGCGCCGCGTCGTCGGAGTCCTTCATGCGGTTGATGCGGCCAAATATTTCGGATAGATCGATGGGCTCAATGGAGATGCCGCTGGACTCAAAGAGCCGCTCGGAGTAGCGAACGGTGTTGAAGGCCGCGGGACGCGCGCCGATGGCGCCGATGCGCACATTCTTGAGACCCTTGACAATGCGGCAAACCGAGGTGAACCACTCCAGGTCGGCCTTGAATTCCGGCGAACTGAGGCTCTCGGTGTGCAGCGAGGTGAGCGAATAAGGAATCTGATACTGCATCAGGTTATTGCAACAGCTCATCTTGCCGCAGAAGCTGTCGCGGCGGACGGCGATGGTCATGCTCTCGGAGCGGTCGGGGGTGGCCTGGACCAGCACCGGGACCTTGAGGCCGGAGAGGCGGATGGCGTCGACGATGCCGCGCTCTTCGCCGAAGTTCGGCAGGGTGATGATGATGCCGTCGATCTCGTCGGCGTGCTTCTTGAACAGCTCGGCGCAACGCTGCGACTCGGCGTAGGTTTCCACCGCGCCATGCTTGGACTCCTCGGGGCTCAGGACAACGATATTCGCACCCGCGGCTTCAAGAACAGCGATGATCTCATCGCGGCCGGTCTTTGCCAGGTGATCGGGGAAGAATCCACGATTGCCGACGATTACGCCAAATGTAACTTTCTTCTGTACTGCCATTTTCCTTGCTCCTTCAATTCTTGCCGCATGTGCGGTTGCCTTGCACCTGCGCGGGCTCCGGACAAGCCGTCAACCTTCGGGGAGACCCGCAACAGGAGTTGTGATGGAACTGCTCATCGCGCCATGACGGCATGGTGCGCTCTTTCAACCGTATTCCGGCAGCCTGCCGCTCACTTACTTTGCGGCGCGCCCCGGACGGAACTTGACCACGTAAAGAACACCCAGGATTGCGAGAACTGCACCCCACCAGATGGGAGTGTGCAGGTTAGTGAGTTCGACCAGCGGCGGATAACTGCCGGTGACCAATTCGAAGATGCCGTAGCTGAAGACCATCACGCCGTAAAGGAGCAGCATCACTCCTATGAAGAACCAGATGGGAATTCCGGAACCATGCATGTTTCACTTGCCCTTTCTTCTCTCGCAGCCGGGCGGATTGCTTCCCGCCCGGCGCGGAATCGGTGTGACTACCAGAACAGGATGTTGAGGGCCGCAAAGATGACGACGACCAGCACCGCCCACATGTACTCGTTCCTGTAGAACGGGACGGGCTCTTCCTTGGGCAGCTTGGTTGCGCCATAGACCAGTCCCTCCAACTCTGCGACGGGCCTGGGCTTGGTGAAGAGGCTGACCACCACGATGATGATGGCCGTGGTGAGGAAAGCCCACAGGGCGCGGTAAAGATTTTCGGCCATGGGCTTGGCGTCGGGCGAAAGGGCAATGGTCGCCAACCCGGCGGGATTGAACTTGACCCAGACAAACATGCCGACCGAGGTCACAATGCCGCAAAGCAGGCCGACGAAACCGGCGACGGAGGTGGCGCGCTTCCAGAACATGCCCAGCAGGATGGCGCCCAGCAGCGGCGCGATGAAGAAGCTGAACAGAGCCTGCACGTAGTCCATGATGCCGTGCGCGTGCATCACCAGGTAGGCGGCGCCGATGGAAACCGCGACGCCCACCACGATCGACATTCGGCCCACAGCCACATAGTGACTGTCAGTGCCTTTCGAGTTGATGAGGGGTTTGTAGATGTCGTAGGTCCAGACCGTGGAGAAGGCGCTTACGTTGCCGGCCATGCCGCTCATGAATCCGGCGATGAGGGCGGTGATGCCGAGGCCCAACAGGCCGGGTCCGCAGTAACGAACCATCATCAGGGGCAGCGCTTCGTTGTAACTGTGCAGTTCGGCATCCGGCGCGCCGCTCAGCACTTTCTGCTGGTTGGCCGCCGGAAGCGTGGTCTTGGACATCGCGGCCGAGCAACCCGCTCGGTCGCCTACATTGCCGGCTTCATTCACGACGCAGGACTTGACCACATCCTCGCCCACCAGCTGGCGGCGTGTGCCATCGGGATTCTGCAGGAGCACCAGGCCCAGCAGGCCGGGCAGAATCACGATGAACGGAACCGCCATCTTGAAGAACGAGCCGATGATCGGAGCCATGCGCGCGGCGCGGAGGTTGCGGGCAGCCAGAACGCGCTGCACCACGAGAAAGTCAGTGGTCCAGTAGCCGAAACTGATGACAAAGCCGAGGCCGAGCACGATGCCCGTCCAGTGAACTCCCATGGGGTTGGCGCTGAAGTGGCCGGTGTCGCGCCAGAGATGGAAGTAGGTGTCGGAGTGCATGTTGGCGATGATTCTGGTTTTCAGGCCGCCGATGCCACCGGCCTGAATCATGCCTAGAATCGGCACCAGCAGCGCACCGGCCCAGATGAGCACGAACTGCAGGACCTCATTGAAGATGGCCGAACGCAAACCGCCGAGGCCGACATAGAGTGCGACCGCGACCGAAGAAACGAGGATGCTGAAGGTGATGTCCCATCCGAGGACGACCTTCATGACGACGGCCATGGCGAACATGTTCACGCCGCTCATCAGGATCATCTCAGTGGCGAAGGAGATGGCGGCCAGACTGCGGCTCGCGCCTCCGAAGCGAAGATCCAAATAGCCGGGCACGGAGTGGGTTTTCGAGACGTAGTAGAACGGCATCATCACCAGGCCCAGGAAGAGCATGGCGGGGATGGCGCCGACCCAGTACCAATGTGTGGCCAGGATGCCGTACTGGTAGGCCGAGCCAGCCCAGCCCATCAGTTCGAGGGAGCCCATGTTGGCTGAGACAAAGCTCAAGCCAGCGATCCAGGCGGTCATTTCGCGGCCGGCCATGAAGAATTCTTCGCTGGTGTTGGACTTGCCTTTGAGGTAGATGCCTATCCACACGACCATTGCGAAGTAGATGGCGATGACGGCGATGTCGAGGGGCCTCAGGTGAGCCAGAGGGGCGACGCTGAAGGCCAGTAGAGCCGGAAGATGAGCGAAACTGCCGGCGGCGAAGGAGGCTGGAACCAATCCGAACATTGTTCACCTGCGTGGGTGATTTCGTCCGCGCGGCGCGCGAACGTTCGGCCCTAGTAAATGGGTTTACTGGAACAGTTGTCAAGCGGCAAATTGGGGGCAACGAAAAGGAACTGCATCCCGGGCGCCGCGGGAGGACGAAACCGGTGGGGCGGGAACAGTGGTGGAAGCCTCGGCCGGGAAAGCGTTTACCGAACGAAGTGTAGCACATTTCTCCCGTGCTGAGGCATACGATTTCCTGGCCTTTGGCGCGCTCCATGGAGTCCTTCCGCACACCCGGAAAAGCCCTGGGGCCAGCGCTCTGCGAAATCTCCCGAGCCCACGCGGTAAAGGCCCATCGCCGCCGGTATTTCCTTGCGGAACGAAGGATTGAAATGGGCCGATAGAAAGGTTGAAATCGCTGAAGAAAGTGTGAGATAAATCACTTTTAGGGGTGAGCACTGGCACATACTGTGTAACGCGCCAGTGCCACGCTCTCCAGTGCGAGGTGAATGCCATGGCGGAAGCTGCCCCGGAGATCCCGCAGGATCGTTGGCCTCATCCGGCGGTCATCCTGGTTGCAACCGATTTGAACGATCTGGACCGGCTGATGCCGTTTGCTTTCGATCAGGCGGCCGAGACCGGAGCGCATCTGATTCTGTTGCATGTGATTGCTTCAGGCACAGGAATGGCTGTGGATGCCGGCGGTTTGCCATACTACGATCCGGCAGCTGCGTTGGAGTTTGCCACGAAGGCGCTGGAGCCTTGCTGCGATAAAGCGCGCCACCAGCGGATCGGGTGCGATGCGCTGGTGCGTGAAGGGAATGCAGCCCAACAGATTGGGGCAGCGGCTCGCCAGTTCCACGCGGATCGCATTCTTCTGGGAACCCGGAGCCGGAGCAAGCTGGGCAAGCTGCTCCTTGGTTCCGTGGCAGAGCAAGTACTGCGCTCGGTTTCTCTCCCGGTCATGACCGTGGGACCCGAGGCTCATCTCATGGAGGGGAACGGCGACCGGAAAAAGGTCGTGCTGCACGCCACCGCACTCAGAGAGAGCTCGCGCCCGAGCGCAGCACTTGCGTGCCGGATTGCGACCAGCCAGAAGGCCCGGCTGGTGCTTCTGCATGTGTTGCCACCCAAAGACGAAATGGAGCGCCAAGGATTGCCCACCGGCCTGGACTCGACCGCATTACGCAAAATGCGCGAACTGGCCGCGGAGACGGGGGTTGGCTGCTCACAGACCGTGGAAGCGCACGTGGTGCATGGCAACGCGGCGATCGAGATTCTTGCCGAGGCCTCGGAGCGACACGCCAATCTGATCGTGCTGGGAGCCACCGACCGTTCGGCGATCGAGTATTTGACCGGTGAGCGGACGGTTTACCGGGTCCTGGCTCACGCGCGCTGCCCGGTTCTCACACTGCACGAACCGGCGGCCGCGGCATCCGCCACGGAAGCCGCAAAGCTGGCTATTCATCAATAACGAGCCACTGAGCCTCTTGCAAAATTCCAGCTTTAACCATATTTAAGTGTGGGAATTCAGAACATTAGAATAGGGTTACGAGACCAAACTTAATGTAAAGGAACCCCACATTATGCAGCTTACCCTCTCCGGC
>Ga0224528_1000245_pt1 | contig 45774 bp, 37 predicted proteins | sample CBST25metaG_2_FD_179888 | JGI IMG/M metagenome (GOLD analysis project Ga0224528, IMG submission 179888) | Peat soil microbial communities from Stordalen Mire, Sweden - C.B.S.T25 | ecosystem: Environmental > Terrestrial > Soil > Wetlands > Peat | place: Sweden: Norrbotten County, Stordalen Mire...
TGGGCTCCAACCGCACCGCCCGTCTGAGCCGCGACCGAGGACAGGTTGATGATGCGTCCCCACTGACGCTTCCTCATGCCGCCGATGACCGCCTGTGTGACGAGGAACATCGACTTGACGTTCACCGCCATGACCATGTCCCACTCGTCCTCACTGATGTCTTCGAGCTTGCGGGGCTGCGCGATTCCCGCGTTGTTCACGAGGATATCGACCGCCCCGAGTTGGCTCTCGACCTCTGCGACCATCCTGCAAACATCTGCCGAGACAGACACGTCAGCCTGAACAGCCAAGGCTCGACGCCCGAGACCTTGAACCTCAGTGCACACTTGTTGAGCAGCATCTGCACGTTCGCGATAGTTCACAGCGACATCAGCACCAGACCGAGCGAGGGCGATTGCAATGGCGGCTCCGATGCCGCGACTGGCTCCGGTTACGAGGGCGATGCGATTCTTCAGGTCGTCCATGCTGAGATTGTAAATCTGCGAACAAAGGAGTTCCTGCGCAATATTAGCTCGCGTATCATTCATCCAATGCACTCCACTCTTCCATTTCGCTGGACTGACCCGCACTCGTGGCCGTTCCCAATTTATATCTGGATTGGTTTCGCCGTTGTCGGTTGGGTTGTCTTGCCTCTTTGGCGGCGATTTCAGCGTCAGAGAACGGAAGCATGGCCGACCGTGGAGGGGCGAATCGAATCCACGTCAGTTGTTCAGAAGAAGAGCTTTTGGACTGGAAATCGCGTCCCGTTTACTGCGGAACTGGCGTATTCGTATGTGCTCGATGGCCAATACGTCAGCGGCGTGTATTCCCGTGCGTTTTCCTCTGAGCCCGAAGGCGCAGAATTTGTTCGTGCTCTTCAAGGGAGCACCGTAATCGTCTCCTACAATCCGCAACGACCGGACAAGTCCACGCTCACTGATGCTTCCGTTTCAACTTTGCTGACGGTGCGCCCTTCGCGACCAGAAGATGAATTTGTCATCCCAGTTGCCGGAGTCCCCGCGTGGACGAAGCCGTTGCTCTGGCCTCTTGTGGTGCTATCTGCGATTGGACTTATCCTAAGCCTTTGGGTTCATCTAGGTGCGGTGGCCGGGCGGCAGGTTGCGCCCGGATATTTCTTCTTCATGCTTCACATTGGAATTTTTGTGGTTTGGTTCCCAACGGTCTTCGTCGCACAAAAGCGGTTGGGCACTACAAGTCGTAATGATTTCTGGAAGCTCGTCTTTCGCGGTGCTCCGGACTGGATGCGGTACATGGTGTTCGGATTCTTTGGGTATGCCGCACTGAACTTTATTCTCTTCATGGCTCAACAGCCTGTTGGGTACAGGGGAGGCGGCACACCTCCCGCCGAATGGCGTGGATTCTCTGGCCATTGGATGGTCTTTTACTCAGCAGCAATGGCAACGCTGTATGCTGCGGTGAACTCGCCGAGCGATAGAGGGATTAGTGAATGAAAGAACTTTTGCAAATATTGCTAGGCTTTGGTGCGGTCGCGGCTTTCATCTGGCTTTATCTGCGCTTGAACTGGCTCTTAGAGAAGCTCGGAATGCGATTCTTCGGACCATCATTTCGATGGCGACGAGAGAGTGCCCCAAGAGTCGAGATTCAGACCCTCTTCCACGGAAACACCAAGGACGACAACGACCAGATTTGAACGGCTGCCCCCGGCAACCGCCGTAACTTGACCTACACTCAGGAAGGCGTACCGTAAATCATTCGGACTAAACGTATGAAAATCATAACCACAGGTGGCATTGTCGCCGCATTGCTTCTCTCCTCGTTACTCTATGCCCAAGACGAAGTGCCTCTTGGCGATGTTGCCCGAAAGATAAGGGCGCAAAAAGCAGATTCACAGACCTCCAGTTCAACATCGAACTCTCCTGAAAAGGGAGATGGGCAGAATGCTGATTCCTCCCAGAGTGGGGCAATAGGAAACTTTGCGTTTTCGCCGGATGGGCAATCCATTCTCCTCTCCCGCTCACAAGCGAAGTCTTCATTCTTGTATAAAGTTGCGCTGGATACCGGAAGAGCTATCCGCCTCACAAGTGCATCCAGTGGCTATGAAGGTTCGCCGTCCTTCTCTCCCGATGGCAAGTACATTGCATTCTCCTATTCTCAGGGAAACTCCCACTCCCGCATTTTCATTGTGGATGCCGATGGCACCAATGCTCACCCGCTGTTTTCATCAATTTCAGAGTCAGATGACTTCTCCCCGGTGTTCACAACGAACGGGAAGACTATCTACTTTGCTCGGTCAGCCTTCTTCGGGAACTATTCACCTATCGCTCGTCCATCTCAACACGAGTGGGATATTTTCTCCGTTGACATGGACGGTCGCAACTTAAAGCAGATAACGAACGAGCGTTTCTATGACATCTCTGCTCCATCGTTGTCGATGGATGGAAAGAAGATGCTCTTCTCGACTTCCACTCAGGAAGGAAGTCGGTTCGGGGTCTACCTGCTCGACAGCCCCTCGAAGCCGAAGTCTGTGCTTCAACCTCACGTCCCGAACGAACCACGTTCTCCAATATACGGCGGTGCTGTTTTCGCTCCCGATGGGAAAAGCATTCTGTTCATGGCGGCAAGCGAAGGAAGCAGGGGAGCGGCATTCGACTACGACGTGTACCGGATGGAATTGCGCAGCGGCTCTGTAACAAAGCTGACTTCCGCCAATGGCTACGCAACCAACCTTTGCGTCTCTCCTGATGGCAGGAAGGCCATCTTTATGAGATGGACTTCTGACGAGCACCGGACACCAGTTGCAAGCCAGTTGTATCTGCTCGACTTGGAGACGAGGCAGGTCACTCCATTGCCCATCTCTGGAAGCCGCTAAGGACGACGATGAAACGTGACCCGCGCCCAGTCTTTCAGCAGGTAAAGTCCGGCTTGAAAATTGCCGGAATTATGGTTGTGGTGCTCGCCTCTGTAATGGTGTGCCTGTCGCTCCTACCCGTCTACAGGATTGAGGCGTGGGCGTGGCACCTGAGGCATGGCAACAGTATTCAGGTCGGCCAGTTCCAAGTGCCAGTTCCCCATGAATGGAAAGTTGAACGTTTCGACAGCGGAGATGTGCTACTCATCAATACCAAGGGCGGGAAATCCTACTGGGCAACAATCACGTTGAGTAAAGAGGTACAGCGGAATGTTTCGGTGGCCGATTTGGAGAAGTTTCAGCGCAGGACACTTGAAAGTATCGGGATGCACATCACAGACGTCCGCAACTTGAGGATTAACGGTGCCAGCGGTTTCTGCCTCGACGGAGAGACCACAATGGCGGCTCTTCAGATTCGCAATATTTCATGCCGGGTTGGGACGAACTTCGCTCTCGACTACGTGGGGAGTTCTCTGAAGGCCCCCGCGTTCTACTCGATTTTGGATGGTGTTTCCGTGGCTCAGGGAGCCATTCACTGAGTAGGATTCAATGCCTGACATCGACCGCACCATCGACAAGTTCGCTGCCGCTCTCGCAGTCTCCGGGATTACCGTTTGTGGCATTGACGCTGCTCCTTGGGTGACTGCAATCGAGGCGACTCTCCCGAAGGGACTGCCTCGCTCCTACCAGTCCCTCTTGAGGCGGTACTCGTTTCTTGCGTTCGACCTTGGCGGTGTCACACTGTTCGGAAACACAGGCGAGGACGATGATTCGGAGCTTGCCGCGCATGTCGCTCCACGAAAGGGCAGCTTGCAGGAGGTGCTTCTTCCGGCTGGCTATATCCAGATTGGACGACCTGATACCGGAAACTTCGATGCCATCTGCTTCGACACCAACGTGAAGGCAAACAACCGCGAGTACCCGGTTGTGCGCATCGACCACGAGGAGATTTTGTGCAATTGGCGGGTGAAGGTTGTGGGACAGGTTTGGCCGTCGTTTTTCGCCATGGTCGAGGATTTCATTGGCGAGCGCAATGCTCGTGCTTGCCTTCGAAACTAGAACTTCTGAGAAATCTTCACTGGCCAGATATCTCGAACAGCGTCTCGGAACGATGACCAAAATCCCCAATAGCACTCAATATGGTAGTCGCAAAGCCGAAACCTGCGACCGCTTGAATGCAGAAGCTCCCATACTGGGGTGCGCTCACATTCCTGTGGTAAACCGTCCAGCCCAATGTGCTGCGCCTCGCACGCGCCACTGCATATTTTCAGCGAAATATATCGACCACTGCCTGCGCTTGGCATGATTAGTCCTTCAGCCTAACTGCGTAGGTCACTCGGAGTTCCTTTGTTCGCGCTCTGGTCATTGCTTCGAGGCAAGCGAAGTACGCCGGGTATCTCGCAGTTCCACCCTCGTACAGGTCACGCTCAGCCGAGCAGTTTGCATCCCGATACTGAATCCACAGTCGTTGAGTTTTCACGAGATGCTCGGCATCGTCACCGTCAAGCCGTTTGCGAACATTTGTGTAAACCGAATTGAGCGTGGCGTCAGCCTTGTCCCGTGCGTTTGAAAGGCAGTTGGACAATTCTGCGGTGACGACTACGTTCGCACACGGGGAGTCCTTCTCGTTCATGTGTTGCGCATAAGCCGGACTGAAGAACAGGGCGACGGTCAGTAACGTGCCGAAAAGAAGATGTGGTTTCATCGACTCGCATCATAGCCGTGATGAACAGCCGCCGCCAAGAACAATCCTGAGGTCTGGTGACAGACTACAGGGTAGCCAGACTTTCCTCCCTCGGATGGTACAGGAACGAAAGAAGTACAATGATTTCCGTCCGATGACACTGGGAGACGTTGTTGAGAAGATTAAACATTCTGGCTCCTGTCCTATTAGGACTGACGTCCTATGGCTCGTTTGTGTATGCTGCCAACCCCACCTGTCATTTTGTTTCTGCTGTGCAGAAGACAACTTTCGCTGATTATGTCGTCCGAGTTGGCAACAGCGTTGAAGGTGACGGCTGTCTCGAAGTACACAAAGCCGGAGTCCTCGTTCACAGCGAGAGTGATGCGATGAAGTATGGCTTGGGAAACAACATAAACGGCGAACAGCCGAAGGGATTGCCGCCGATTCCAGAAATAAAGCCGGGGACCGACATCACCGGAAACGGAATACCTAACCTAATTGTCTCCGCATGGACTGGGGGCGCTCACTGTTGCTTCAGTTTCATCGTCCTTGAACTCGGAACCAAGTTCAGGATTGCTGCCCGAATCAACGCTATGCACTCCGACATGGCGCACTTCGAAAACCACTACGGTAGGTACGTTTTTGTCGGTAATGATTGGACGTTCGCTTACTGGCACGCGGGTTTCGCACAATCACCTGCTCCAACGATTATCCTAAAGCCGACAGGCAGCGATGGCTACAGTCGTTACCAATTAGCACTAGACCTCATGCGCAAAGCGGCTCCATCTGAGAAGCAGTTTGAATCCGCTATTCAAGAAATTCGTGCAGATGATGCATGGAGTTCGGGCGGCGTGCCTCCACAGCTTTGGGGCAAGATGGCTGAATTCATTTACACAGGCCAGCCAGTATTTGCATGGAAGCTTCTTGACCAGAGTTGGCCAGCAGACAGGCCGGGAAAAGGGGGATTCTTGGGAGCCTTCTGCGAACGTATAAAAGCAAGTGACTACGGGTACGAGCTTTCGAACGTTCTGAAAGACAGTCCCTCCGATTGCTTCTAGCCTTACCCGAACAAGCGTACACTGCTTCTCGTGAGAGACATCATTCTCGGTATCGCCCTGCTGGTGGCCGCTGTCGCAAGTGCGGCGGGGCAGGACGCGCCTTTGCAAGCTCCGAAATCTCCGCCACTCAAGAAACGTGCAACAGGAACTCCTTGCGTACTTGACTTCGAACGCGGCAAAGTGCCCGACTGCGTTCATGCAAGTCGAACCGGAATGCACTTCATCACCCCACGATATTTGGCAGAATTGAGTTACGATTCTTACGGATTAGCCGCAGTACATTCGCAGGGCGAAGGATGGATGTACGTCAACCGTAAGGGTAAGGTGCTGATAGTCGGAATTCCAGTATTCGACAACTGGGCTGACTCGTTTAACGACGGTCTTGTGCGCTTCGTTCGGAACAAAAAGTACGGCTTTGCTAATCGCAGAGGACTCGTCGTGATTCCTCCGGTTTACGATGGTGCGATGCAATTTGATAACGGGCGTGCTGAGGTGTGCAAAGGCTGCGTAGTGAAGTGCTCGGAACCTGAGTGTGAGCATCACTTCTTCGCTGGCGGAGCGTGGTTCTCAATCAACACGAGAGGTGAGGCCGTTCCCTTCAATACACCAGAGTATGCGCGATGAACTCGGGACAGTCGGGCAGTGTCTATGTCCGCCCTGCCTCGCGGGTATTTGCGAACGAGCAGCCTAAGAATGCATTGAGGTTTCTTCAGTGACACGCCAATTCCAAGAAACGCCCGACTTGTCCGCCTCGGATACTAAGGTGTTGACCGACATCCAGAGCCATGGCTGGCATGTGGTAAAAGTCTTCTCGCGACAGAACGAAAAAGGCCCGGAGTGGGCGTTCTCAGTGGGCCTACTTCATTCATTCGGCCACCCTGAGGTGATTGTGTTCGGCCTCCCATTGGACATCTGCATGCGTGTAGTGAACGCAATCGGAGAACAGGTCAGGGCTGGAAAACGCTTTACCACAGATGGAGAGTACGACGACATCCTGAATGCCCCATATAGGTGCGCTTTCCGGCCAGTCGAGCAGAAGTACTATCGCGAGTATGTGGGATATGCTCAATGGTTTTATGAAGACACCCCCTTCCCACTGGCGCAATGCTTCTGGCCGGATAAAGCTGGCCGATTCCCTTGGGATGCCGCGTGTAGTCACTCCATAAGAGAAGCACAACCTCTTCTCTTCGTGCCCTAACACTTGAACGGCTACAATCTCTGCATGCAACCTTGTTCGGAAAACGCGGTCTTTGAGTGGATTCAGCATGGGCGGGTCGCATTTCAGCCTCGCAGTGAAGGGCAGCAATGGCAAGCTCGTGTCTGCAACCTCATTCCGCCGACCTTCAAAAGATATGCAAAAGTTCTCCATCGCCTCGATGCTCACTACGAGAATATTGACCAACCGCTGAGCCAACCGGAACTGGCCATTCTCCATATACCCGACTGTGCCCCAGTGAGAGACTTCGTTGAAACCAAGCGGAAAACATCACCAACCACACGAGTGCTCTGGAAGGAAGCCGCAGAATCGCTGAACGTTCCATTTAGACCGGAAATCAACCACCAATGGTTCGTTGAACGACTGCGACCCCATCCAGAGTGCTGGCCACGGTTCATCTATGGCCCGGCGGAAGGAGGGCTAGAGGACGAGGAATGTAGCGAACTGGTGCGGGTACTCGCTCCGTTCACACCCTCAGGCGAGTGTTTCGTCCGCTTTTCAGAGATACCACTCCTCGGCACCGATGCACCTTTGCTGTTTGATGGACACCTAGATGAGATAAAGCAACTTGCGGAGCCGTACCACTTCACTCCCGAGTACTGGTGGCCAGCGAACCAGTCATGGTGTCTCTGTTCGGACTACGACCTTGACTTCACCATCATTGGGGGAGACGCGCAACTTGTGGAAGCGTTGCTCCGGAATGAAGTGCTGGAGTCTATTGAAGTCACCTCCAATACTCGCATTGATTCCTTCGTCACTATGCCTGAGATTTAGCAATGAGCCCCGTCACGCATTTCCTCACAGGTTGGGTATTGGCGAACTCCGTGCGGCTAGACCGCCGTGGGGTCGCCGCTGTGACGGTTGCCACTGTTATTCCTGACATAGACGGGATTGGCATCGTGGCCGAGGTGATGACCCGCCACACTGCACATCCATGGCTTTGGTTCTCGGAATACCACCATATATTGCACAACTTGGCGTTTGCGGTTGTGGTCGCCATCCTGACATTTGCTCTAACCCGAAGCTGGCTAACAACAGGAATGGCGTTCATCGCCTTCCACATTCACCTGCTGGAGGACTTGGTCGGTTCACGGGGGCCAGACGGTTACAACTGGCCAGTCCCATATCTCCAGCCCTTCACGAGCCACTGGACTTGGAGTTGGGGCGGTCAATGGCAACTCAACGCATGGCCTAATATCGCGCTGACCATAATCCTGCTGGCGGTCACCATCTGGATTGCGTTAGTACGCAGGGTCTCCCCCGTTTTCCTGTTTTCTGAGAAGGCAGATTGCGCCGTGGTGGATGTGTTGCGACGTAGGTTCCGCATTTCTAGTCCACGACATCCTTAAGCCACGTTTGAACTTGCCCAGTGGCTTTCCCGTATATCCATAACGAGGAACGTCCCTTGCAAATCAGACGCCTATTGTTGACAGCAGGAATCTGTTACGCGATTGCCACGGTGATTCTTGCGGTCGGCCTTGGTGAACTGGCATTCCATCCGGCACGAGTCCCTCTCAATCAGAGAATGTCCGCCATAGTTATCGCCGACCGATTCGGGGCGGTATTGGAGGATGCGTCGGCAACAGCTTCGGATGGTTCCCGGCTTCAGGCATGGTATGCCCGTCCCACTATATCGAACGGCAACGCGGTCATCTTGATTCACGGTATCGGCGACAATAGGCAAGGGATGATGGGCTTCGCCGAACTGTTCCTCTCGCAAGGCTACGCCGTCCTCGTCCCCGACTCCCGCGCTCAGGGAACCAGCGGCGGTGGCTTCCCGACGTACGGGTTGGAGGAGTCCAAGGACGTCCGCAACTGGTTCAACTGGCTGGAGGCTCGGCAGCATCCCAACTGCGTCTTCGGCATGGGCGAATCCATGGGAGCAGCGATTGTGCTTCAATCCGTGAAGACAACCCCGTTCTGTGCCGTGGTGGCGGAGTCGCCATTCGCCAGCTTCCGGCAGATTTCCTACGTCCGCGTTGGACAGATATTCCGTTCGGGGGAGTGGCTTGGGCAGTACGCGCTCCGCCCCTCTGTCGAACTAGCGTTCGTCTATGCGAGGCTGACACGGGGAATGAAGCTGACGTCAGCATCGCCGGAGCAATCGGTGGTCGGAAGCAGGATTCCGATTCTGCTCATTCACGGACTCGCCGACGACAACATCCCGTCGCAACAGTCCGAGATGATACGAGCCCACAACCCTACCGACATAACCCTATGGGAAGTTCCTTATGCTGGCCATTGTGGTGCTGTGAGTGCCGGACCGGAAGAGTTCGATAACAGGGTTCTGAGGTGGTTCAGTTCCCATGGAAGGAAGCTGAATGAAAAGCTATCGTGACTGCAAATGCCCCTGCCACTCAGCAGCGATACTCGTGCATCCCGTTCCGTGTTGCGATGGCATCGGCTCTCTCTTCGTGAACAAGAAGCCGACGAAGCCAGCAGACATACCGCCCGATGGGACAGCGTCAGCCAGTGAGACTAGGTGCGGCGAATGTGGTACTCTGAAAAGTTCCTCGCGGAACGCACGCTGAATCTCGGCCTCCCTGCCGGACTGTTGTGGGCTGTTGTCCTTTTCCTCTTTGTCTTAGTTGGCGAAGCGGCGAAAGAAATGACCTCAACAATTAGAAAGGGTATGGTGGGCGATATGACCAAACTGCTGAAGTCCATTCTTGAAGCACTGAACTGCGTTCGTGAGAGCGCTCGCAAAGTCATCTGTGCAACAGTCTGGGCAGTTGGGGCTGAGATTACTGCGGCTTGCTCCTGTCTTTACCGTCCTGTAAGCAATTGTGTTTGCCTTCGTCTCCAGTTTTAGCGTGCTAAGTGGTCGTCCCAAAAACGTCCTCATAATTCCCCATCTGCTTTCGCCAAGAATCAACAACTTACGTCCATCGTGCGAGTCGTCCCAATAACGACCCTTATTGGTACGATTTTTCTTGACTCGTATTTACGTATCTACGTATAAACGTATTCATGAAACAGACCACAGTTGTCATCTACAGCAGAGTATCCACCAAGGACAAAGGGCAGGATGTCGAGAATCAGCTTCTCCAACTACGGGAGTTCTGCACCAAGCAGGGCTGGGATATCGCCAAGGTCTACGTCGATCACGCCAGCGGCAAGCGTGGTGATCGGGAATCCTTCCAGCAGATGTTCGCCGCCGCCAGCAGGCGGGAGTTCGATCTAGTTCTGTTCTGGTCGCTAGACAGGTTCAGCCGTTAGGGCGTGTTTGCGACCTTGCAGCACCTACAGCGGCTGTCTGGCTATGGGATTGGCTATCGCAGCTACACGGAACAGTATCTGGACTCCTGCGGAATGTTCAGGGATGCGGTGATCTCGATACTGGCTACTGTGGCAAAGCAAGAGCGGGTTCGGTTGAGTGAGCGCACTGTGGCAGGGCTGGAACGTGCGCGAAGCAAGGGAAGGGTTGGCGGCAGACCGCGAGTTGTCTGTGATCGGGAGCGAGTGCTCATGCTGCACAGGGAGGGTTGTTCACTGGGAAAGATCGCTGGGGAGTGTGGGCTGTCAAAGACCACGGTGTCACGGATTGTAAGCGGCATCCCTACTTCGGTCACGGTGCGGCGCAGGTTCTCCAACATGCGCTTTTGTGCTTGCCCCAGCACGTCCTTCTCAGAGTGATCTGTTGCGTCCACTGTTAGATCGCCCTCGGAGATGCTTACTGCGATTCCGGCAGCTTTTCTCAGGTTCTCCAACATACGCTTTTGCGCCTGCCCCAGCACATCCTTTTCCGAAAGCGCGGTTGCTTCCACCGCCAGATTCCCTTCGGAGATGCTCACAGCAATCCCGACCGCCTTCTTCAGATTTTGGATCATGCTGTTCTGCGCCTGACCTAACACATCCTTTTCCGAGAGCGCTTTCGCCTCTACTGTCAAATCTCCCTCTGAGATACTCACAGCGACCCGCACGGCTTTTTTCAAGTTCTCCAACATGCGCTTCTGCGCTTGGCCTAGCACATCCTTCTCTGAAAGCGCCTGTGCCTCCACTGTCAGATCTCCCTCGGAGATACTCACAGCAATGTTGGCCGCTTTTTTCAGGTTTTCCGTCATGCCGTTCAGCGCAGCCAACATATGTCCCAACTCGTCTTGAGAACTGGCATCAACCTCGTCAGGAAGTTCTCCTTTTGCCACCCGATCTGCCGTCTGAACAGCAATTGCCAGGGGACGAGTAATGCTGCGAATTATGAATAGTGCGATTCCAATAGCGATCACCACCGCAAGACCAAGGCAAATAAGAATTCCGCTGCGTGCCGAAGTAACTGATCCTTGTGCTTCGGTGCTTGCGTTGTCAGCAAGAACTTTCGTCACCGCAACTAAATCATTCTGTGTTCCAACCACCTTCTCAAAGAGTGGTTCACAACTGGTTCTAATCGCTTCCCGTGCCTTTTGGTTAGCTTCGAAAGTGCCCTCTCGGCTTAGCTTCAGAGCATCCTCTCGTGAAGAGTTGTAATCCCCACGGGCTCTTTTCGCTTCCGCAAAGAGTTCCCGTCCTTTATCAGTTCTTAGCAACTTCTCATACTCGGCAAGGATGGCAGCATTCTTATCGCTATTTGCGTGCATCTGCTGCTCAAAGTTGGTCTTCTCCACCTTGTCATTCGAATTGACATGTCGATAAAGGAGCTCTTCGTTCGCATGAGCATTATTCAAGACCTGCCCAACGAGATACACCTTGGGCAAGTCTTCAAGGGCGATTGTGTCCGTACTCTTTTGAATGTTTCCGACTCTGTTGAATGCGAACAGACCAAGAACCATCGCAATGAGAATCACGACTCCGAATCCTGTGCCTATCCGTGTTCCTATCTTCCAGTTGTTCATGACTAACTATTTACCTTTCGAATTGATCCTTGATGCGGTTGGTTGTTGCACAAATCGCCCACTTTCAACCTATTGGTAAACAGTGAAGTCTTTGTCGTCGCGGTCGCTGACATAGTGGTCGGAGGCGATTTCGATATCGATACCTCCATTGCCTGGCTTTGGTTTCACTGCCGACACTGGACGCACGTTCACCGACCGCTGCGGACTGGTTCTCTTACGTGGGGCCGTTGCGGACCGGCCACCCTGAACTTGTTTTTCGCTCATCTTAAAGAAGGAAATTGCGCCCTGGAGCACCTCAGCTTGACCTGAAAGCGAATCTGCCCCGGTCGACATCTCTTCAGAAGCTGCAGCATTCTGCTGAATGACCTGGTCCAGTTGCTGCATTCCCTTGCTTACCTGGGTTGCGCCTGAACCTTGCTCTGCACAGGCCGCCGCAATCTCACGCACCAACTCGGCTGTCTTGCGAATGTCTGGTACGAGACGCGTAAGCAGTTGACCCGCGCCATCGGCACGCTGCACACCACCTGCGGTAAGTCGGCTGATTTCGGCTGCGGCAACTTGGCTACGTTCCGCCAATTTCCGTACCTCGGAAGCTACCACCGCGAACCCTTTACCATGCTCTCCGGCACGCGCCGCTTCCACCGCCGCATTGAGTGCGAGCAGATCCGTCTTACGGGAGATTTCGTCGATGATGCCAATCTTCTCCGCAATCTCTTTCATCGCCTGCACAGTTTGGCTAACAGCCTCTCCGCTCGCCACAGCGTCTTCAGCGGCCTTGGTTGCAATTTTGTCCGTCTGTTTTGCGTTGTCGGCGTTCTGCTGAATGCTCGCGCCCATCTCCTCCATCGAGGATGTGCATTCCTCTGCGGAAGCTGCCTGCTCCGTAGCGCCTTGTGATAACTGTTGCGCCGTTGTCGACATCTCTTCACTGCCACTGGCCACGCTTGCAGACGCCTCGGATACTTCCAGAACCGTGCGCCGCAGATTCTCTAACATTCGCTTCTGCGCCTGTCCCAGCACATCCTTCTCAGAAAGAGACGTCGCCTCCACTGTCAGGTCCCCTTCGGAAATGCTGACTGCTACTTGCACCGCTTTTTTCAGATTCTCCAACATTCGCTCTTGTGCTTGTCCTAACGTGTCTTTCTCCGAGAGCGCTGTTGCTTCCACGGACAGATCACCTTCGGAGATACTGACCGCAATTTTGGCTGCCTTTTTCAGGTTCTCCAACATTCGCTGCTGCGCTTGCCCCAGCGTATCTTTTTCAGAAAGCGCGATCGCTTCGACTGTGAGATCGCCTTCGGAGATGCTGACTGCAACCTGTGCTGCTCTCTTCAGGTTCTCCAACATTCGCTGCTGCGCTTGCCCCAGCGTATCCTTCTCGGAAAGCGCGGTTGCTTCTACGGTGAGATCGCCTTCGGAGATGCTGACTGCAACCTGTGCTGCTCTTTTCAAATTCTCCAACATGCGTTTCTGCGCCTGCCCCAGCGTATCTTTCTCCGAAAGCGCCGTTGCTTCCACTGACAGATCGCCCTCGGAGATACTCACTGCGACCTTGGCCGCCTTCTTCAGGTTGTCAGTCATTTTGCTTAGCGCAGTACCCAGGACATCCTTCTCGGACAAAGCCTTGGCTTCCACCGACAAATCGCCCTCGGAGATGCTGACCGCAATCTTTGCCGCCTTCTTCAGGTTCTTAATCATGCTATTCAGGGCTTGTCCCAGCACGTCTTTCTCGGAAAGCGCCTTGGCCTCCACGGCGAGATCACCTTCGGAGATACTCACTGCGACCTTCGCTGCACTTTTCAGATTCCCGGTCATGCTGTTCAACTCCGTCAGCATCTGCCCAAGTTCATCTCGCGAGCTGACGTTCACCTGTTCAGGCAGTTCTCCTAGCGAAACCTTATGAACTACCTCGACCGCGCATGCTAGCGGACGAGTGATGCTGCGGACAATAAACAACGCAATCCCAATGGCAACGATGATCGCCGCGCTGAGAGCCATGAGGATTCCACTTCGAGTTGAACTCACGGCCGCTTTCTGATCGGCGGCTGCGCTATCAGCCGAGTCCTTGGCATAGGCGACCCACTTCTCTTGGGCATCAAGGTACCTTTGGAAGTTTGCATCGCCGCTACTCTTCATAATCTCTTGTGCTTGCTTGTTCGACGCCACGGTTCCGAGTCGACTTTGCCGGAGAGCTTCATTTCTAACCTTGGTAAAGTCTGCGCGAGCCGATACAGTCTGGGCATAGAGATCCTTCTCCTTCTCGTTGGTCAGGCGCTTCTCATAAGCAACAAGCAGCTTTGTGCTGGATGCGCTCGATGCCTCCATCTGTTTCCACAAGTCCGCCTGTGCGCTCATATCAGTGGTGTTTATGTGCTTTATGAGGAGCGCCATCCTCTCCTGCGCGCCACTCTGAACCTGTCCCACAAGGTAAATAGTTGGTAGCGCATTCTCCGAGATACTGTCCGAGTTCTGTTGAATGACTCCAACTCTGTTGAATGCAAACAGCCCAAGAGCCATCGCGATGAGAATTACTACTCCAAACCCTGCGCCTATTCGTGTTCCGATCTTCCAGTTATTCATGCTTCTATCCTTTTTGGCATTGGCCTTTAAGCCGTTGCTAATTCCAGAACTTTGACGCCCTCGCGGGCACGTTGATCCGCTAACCGGATGATGGAGGCGATATCGAGGATGAGCGCGACTCCGCCGTCGCCCATGATGGTTGCTCCCGAGGCGACCGAGACGTTGCGAAAGAATCGGCCAAGTGGTTGCAGCACGGTCTGATGTGTACCAAGAACGCGGTCCACGACAAATCCGACACGCTCTTCTTCGTGTTCCACTATCACGATCTTTTCGATTTCTGGAGCCTCTCCGTCCACCTGAAAGAGCTTCCGCAAATCGATATAAGGAATCAGTTCGCCGCGAACCGAGATCACGTTACGGTCATTCTTGGTTCTGCGCTCAGATCCAAGCAGTTCAACATTCTCTGTGACCGCAGACATCGGGAAGATCAAGCGGCTCCCGGCGATCTGCACGAGCAGGCCTTCAATAATCGCCAACGTCAATGGGAGAGTCAGAGACATGCTCGACCCTTTGCCCTCTTCGCTGGCAATCAGGATGGTTCCACGCAGCACATCGATTTGACGTTTTACGACGTCCATGCCAACGCCGCGTCCGGATACATTGGTAATCTTCTGAGCTGTAGAGAATCCGGGAAGGAGAAGCAGATTTAGAATTTCTTTATCGCTGAGATTGACATCGCCGGGGATCAGGTGCTTTTCTACAGCCTTTGCGCGCACTGCTGCGCGATTGATACCCCGCCCGTCATCCTCAATTCTGACGACAACGTTCGATCCCATGTGAACGGCAATCAGCCGAATCGTTCCACGCTGTGGCTTGCCTTTTGCTACCCGCTCATCACTACTTTCAATACCGTGATCGATGCTGTTGCGCACCATGTGTACGAGCGGCTCTCCGAGTTGATCAAGGATGCTTTTGTCGAGTTCGGTATCCGCGCCTTCTGTGACGAGGTCTACCTCTTTTCCCAACTCATTCGAAAGGTCGTGCACCATTCTGCGGAAGCGTCTAAATAGAGTACCGATCGGCAGCATGCGAATTCCCAGTACGTCGTCGCGCAACTCAGCCACCAGCCGCTCAATCTCCTGCACGGGGGCGGCCAGCTCGGGTGCACCGATCTGAGTCATCATCTGAGTGAGCCGCGATTGGTTCATTACCAACTCGCCGACGAGACTGACTAGGCGGTCCAGTCGTCCGGACGGCACACGCACGGTGGATTCCTTGGTTAGAGCTTTTGCACTGACCGGCTCCGCACTCGTCTGGATATTGGCACTAGAAGGCTTGGCTGGTATCTCTTTGCCTGACACTGGAGTGTTAGATTGGGCAACACTCTTCGCCGTTTCCATTGAAGCCCTGACCTGGATATCCAATTCGGCACCGTCTTCGACAAACATGAAGACCTCGCGAATCGCATCTTCGCTAGATGAGGTATGCAGTGTTACAGTCCACCACAGATAACAAAGATTGGGGTCGATCTCCTCGAGCGGTGGTACCGCATCGGTGTGCATAAGAATTTCGCAGGAACCGAGAGAAGACAGATCGCGCATCACTAAGATCGGATTGCCACCGCAGTTCAGTACCCCAGGGTCAGGACGAAAGCGAATCTCCCATACCATCTCTGAGGAATCGCTCTGCGCTGGCGAATGAGTTTCTTTATGAGCATTACTTTCTTGAGAATGTGCTGTTGCAGTCTCTCCCGCAAACGCCTTCAGCCGCTCGATCAGCTTCTCGTTTGAGCCGGGAGGAACTGGATCTCCGCCCTGTCCGGCGGCGATGATGGCACGCACCTGATCTCGCCCGGCCAGCACAATATCTGCCAGCATTGGGGTCGCAGGAATCGTCCCGGAACGGACCTTGTCTAGCAAGGTTTCGATGTGATGAGTGAAGTCCGCGACCGGGGTCAGGCCGCACATGCCAGCAGAGCCCTTGATGGTATGGAACGCTCGGAAGATACGATGAATCGTCTCTCCTGTTTCGCCATCGCTCAACTCAAGCGCCGCTTCGTCAATCTCAGCTAGCAGATCTTCCGCTTCTAGTAAGAAGGTATCGACCCAGTTGTTCTGTGCTTTCGTTTCTTTTTCGGACACACTAATACCTCGACACTTCTCGGTTCTAATTCGAAAAGGGAGTTCCTGGCTCTGCCGGAGCGGCAGTATTGGCTAGGCACTGTTTGGCATCGCATCGCACTCCGGATGCTTGCTCTTTTGTGAATGATTGCGGGTGAGCTAACCTGCAGAATTGGCTCTGCTCTTCTTCGCTAGCGATTCGGGATAGTTGCTAGATCTTCCAGCTTTAGACCTAAAATTGCGCTGGTTTCGCGTACTGCAGATGAGGAGGCGGAGATGCGAAACTCCTTGCCAGCATTTTCTGCGCTTCTCTTTAATGAGCACAGGAGTTGGTAACTGGCCGTACCACAGCTATCTACGGCAGAGAGATTCAGCAACAACACCTTCGCAGCAATCAACTCTTCAACAAGTCCACTCTGCAGCATTTCAGCGTCACTAACGTGCAAGTTTCCTCGCACCTGTACCATGCCTTCGCTCTGCCGAATCATTTCCATGTCCTAGCCCCTAGTATTGGTAGCGGTTGGTTTTCCGCATTACTTAAGACCCATTGCCCGAAACCGCTCGAATATCGCGAGATTCGTCCAACTGAACGGGAAGGGGAGAGTAGAAGTCTTTGCGATGCAAGGATATTGGGCGGAAAAGATGGTCGAGATTTGGATGACTGCTAGTCTCGGAACGCGTTTTGGCAGGAAACGTACTCGAAATGAATTTCCGGCCGAGGAATACCCTTTGGATTGGTTCCGTTGAACGCAGCCGAGGCTGATGCCAGCGCTCAGGATTGCCTTTGTACGGGAGATCGTACGCGGCGTCGATTATCGTTTTGCGGAGGCGCCTTCCTGAAACAGGCACCTCCAGTGCGTGATCTGGTTGTTTTGAACGCCGATCTGCTCGGCCAGCGTTTGTGAACCTTGATGGCGGCCAACGCCAGCTTCGCCTTGAAGCCCGCCGTGTGGTTCCATCGTGGACATCTGCTTATCCGTTCGCCTATTCTCAGCCCGCCTTAGGGCTGCCGTCGTCACCTCGTGAGTCGTTACTTTGCGCTTCATGACAGAATTGTTGGATTTAGGCCAGTTTCATTGATAGCTGGTGAAATCCTTGTCATAGTGATCGGCGTGTGCAGATTCAGCGTCAATCTCAATGTCAAAGCCGTCCGGCTTAGCTTTTGCTGTCGCAGAAGGCCTGGTAGCGGGGCGTTGTGAGAGGCCAGTCTTACGATTCGAAGTCCCCGGACGTCGACTTTGTTCTTGCATTCCGCCAAGCTTAAAGAACGAGATCGCGCTCTTAAGTGCTTCAGCCTGTCCGGAAAGCGCGTCTGAACCTGCAGACATCTCTTCTGCAGCCGATGCGTTCTGCTGAATGACCTGGTCCAGTTGCTGCATTGCTTTACTTACCTGAGTGGCTCCTGAGCCTTGCTCGGCACTTGCAGCGGCGATCTCGCGAACCAACTCGGCAGTCTTGCGAATATCCGGAACAAGACGTGAAAGTAACTCGCCTGCTCCATCGGCGCGATGTACGCCTTCCGAAGTAAGACGGCTAATCTCAGCCGCAGCAATTTGGCTGCGCTCCGCCAACTTTCTCACTTCCGATGCGACAACCGCGAAGCCCTTGCCGTGCTCTCCAGCTCGCGCCGCTTCCACCGCGGCATTCAATGCCAACAGATCAGTTTTGCGAGAGATTTCATCGATAATGCCAATCTTCTCCGCGATTTCCTTCATTGCCTGAACAGTCTGGCTAACCGCGTCGCCGCTCGCCCTTGCATCCTCGGCTGCCTTCGTCGCGATTTTGTCCGTCTGTTTTGCGTTGTCGGCATTCTGCTGAACACTGGCCCCCATCTCTTCCATCGAGGAGGTACATTCCTCCGCGGAAGAAGCCTGCTCCGCCGCACCTTGCGATAACTGCTGCGCAGTCGCGGACATCTCCTCGCTGCCAGTGGACACGCTCGACGCTGCTTCGGATACTTTCAGTACCGTGCGCCGCAGATTTTCCAACATGCGCTTCTGCGCATGCCCCAAAGCATCCTTCTCTGAGCGCGCAGTCGCCTCCACCGTCAGATCCCCTTCGGAAATACTGACTGCAACTTCGGCTGCCCTCTTCAGTGAGTCGATGCAACTGTTAATGTTGTCCTTAATTGCACTGAAGTCTCCGCGATATGCTTCCGAGATCTTCTCCGGTATATCGCCTATTCCAATTCGTTGCAGGTAGTCGGCTGCTACATTGAGTGGCCCGACGATTGCGTCCATCGTGTCGTTCACGCCTTGCAACACTTTTTGATATTCGCCCCGATGCTTGCTGATGTCGGCACGCGCCGAAAGTTTGCCTTCCACAGCATTGGCCGAGAGAAGCTTGGCGTCGTTCACCAGTGCATCGATTGCTTCCATCATCTCGATGAAGCCAGGAATAAACGTGTCGTTCTCTGATCGCTTGCCAACCTTTTTGAATGCTTGTAGAGTCTCGCGATAATCCCCCTTCGCAACATCCACACACGCCTTGTTCGCACTCTTCACCCGCAGTTGCGCCAAGTTTGTGGCGGTTGCGACCTCGGCGAAAATTCCTTGATACGTCCCTTTCACCTCTACCGTGTGGTCATTATTTGCCATACGCTGCAACACCTGATTAACCTCGACAAGTCCGCCGAGTCCGTCAACACAAGCGTTCAGATGATCGGTGAGGGTCTTGAAATCTCCATGTGCTTCTCCGCCGATCTTCGCCGGAATCTGCCCCTTCGAAATCAGAGTCACGTATTCGGCTGTCGTGTTCAGCGGCCCGACAATCGCATCCAGGGTGTCATTTACGCCCTGAATTACCTTGCGAAATTCGCCTTTATGGTGGGATACATCACCGCGAACTTTGAGTTTTCCGGAGACCGAGGCTGTGGATAGCATTGTGACATCTTGAACCAATCCGTCAACGGCATCAACCAGATCAAGGTAAGCTGGGACGAGTGTGTCATTCGCACAGCGTTTACCGACTTTGCGAAACTCGGTCGCGTCTTCCCGGTAATTACCCTCCGCAAGGTTCCCGAAGACGTTCACGATGCTCGTGAATCGATTTCTCACTGCGTTGGTTGCGGTTGCCAACTCCCCGACAACACCGCTAAACGAACCCTCCACCTGTTGCGTGAAGTCGTTATCGGATAACTGCTGTAGAACCTTCCCAACCTTGGAAACGCTTCGAAACTCCGTAGAGATGACCTGCAGAGATTGCCCTAATCGGCCAAGCTCGCCATACGTGTCATATGCAATTTCTTGTCCAGCGTCTCCCCGGGATAGTGCCTCAGTTACGGAAATCAGCTTTCCAAGCGGCTCCGTAATTGCCCGATTCAACCAGATGGCGAAAGCTACGGAGAGCCCCATCGCCAGCGCGATTGCCCCCATGGCAAACAAATACCCCGCTTCTAGAGCGGAACCTGAAACTATCGCAGCATGAGTACGGTATGTCGCAACTCCGACCGTAAAGAGCAGGATGAACAAGGCTACAGAGGCAGCCCGTATCTTCAAGGCAGTAGAAAAGCGCATTGCACCGACCTTATTTAGGATGTCTTACGAAGTGCACCGTTGAGGCACTACTTCTCCCGGACTGTCCGGACTTAATGTTGATCGGTCGATTCTCCAAGAAACATTAGTTAAGCCGTCGTTGGACCTGCGGAGTTGAAACTATTTCGCAGAGAATGAGAACCTTCTCGGCCCACTTGATCTGACAATCGATGAAGTCAGGTTGGTTCCGTTAGCCAGATGTTGAAGACCCGTCACAGGCAATTAAGAATCATGAAAGAGCTCACATCATCTGAATGTGAGGACGATCGGATCGGCCCTACCGATTAGTGCGGTAGGGTGAACCAAAAAGTGCTGCCGGCACCGATTGCGCTGTCTACGCCTATGCGTCCGCCGTGAGCTTCCACGGCGAGCCTACAGGAAGCTAGACCTAGACCCGTGCCCAGTATTGCTTTGTCTGTTCCCGCTTGCTGGAACTTATCGAAGATGCGATCTTGGTGCTCCGGAGAAATCCCGGATCCATTGTCATGGACTGAAACCCGTGCCATCACGTTCACGCTGGTGATGCGAACGTCAACTGTGCCGTCCGGGCGAGTGAACTTGAAGGCATTACCCAAAAGGTTCTGGAGCACGCGGCGTATGAGTTCTTGGTCACACTCTGCCTCAATAACGCCTTCTGTGCATAGGTTGACGAGGCGGGCTCCGGCAACTGATGAGAGACTGTCGATGACTATTCTGGAAAGCTCCGTCAGCTCACATCGAGTCTTATTGAGCGGCATTTCATCAGCTTCCAGTCGGCTTATGTCGAGCATTAAAGTCATCATCTTTTCAAGTGTTGTGGCCCCCGCGCGGGCTCGCTCAAGGTGAGCCTCGCTCTCGTAATCACCCTCTTTGGAGTCAGGCAACAGTTCCAAAGAAAGCATCATTGCCATGAGTTGGCCACGCATGTCATGGACCACCATGTGCGTGAGATTATCGCGCAGGGCTTCGAGCTTTCTGAGCTGTTCATAATTTCGTTGCAGTTCCCGCCTTTGACTTTGCATCTCAAGTTGCATGCGGACCCGCGCTTCCACCTCCTCGAACTGGAATGGTTTTGTGATGTAGTCGCATCCACCTGCCGTGAAAGCTTTTACTTTGTTGTCCGTGTCAGTAAGCGCGCTGATGAACAGTATCGGAATCGACTTTAGATTCGGGTCCGCATGGAGATGCTCGCAAACAGCGAACCCGTCCATGTTGGGCATGGTGATGTCTAGAAGTATGAGGTCGGGATGGATCAGACGCGCAGCCCCAAGAGCCTGTTCACCACTCAGGACAGGACGGGGTTTATATCCGCGCTCTCTTAACATGCCAGCCAGTAATCGCAGATTTGCTGGATTATCGTCGACAATGAGAATGTTGGGGGCCGGTTGGCAAGCCACTTCTGGGGACATCACTGGATCTCCGATGCGGTCACCTGTATCATGCGAAGCATCCCCTCGGAGTCGAATTGTTCTGCCATTCGACTGAGTGTTTGAGCAGAGGCTTTATCCTCTATGGCGAGGTGAGTCAGCAACTCCGTCACGCGATCAGCATCGGCGGCCTTAATCGCATACTCCAACTGGCCGAAAAATTCCTGTGACAATCCAGCCGACTTCCCATGTACTCCGATGTTGAGGTCAACTTCGAGAGCTTGATCTTCATAAAGATATTCGACAGGGAGCAGGTTTGCTATCTGGTCGAAAAGTTCGGCTTCGCGAAATGGTTTTCCGACGAACCCATCTGCTCCGGCCGCTAAGGACTCTGCTCGCTCCTGCTCGAACGTGCTGGCAGAGATCGTGACTATCTTGATTTGATCTCCATTCGCACCCTCTCGGACGCGACGGATATCTGCCAGCTCGACAGGGGGCAGCCAGGATCGCGAGAACCATGATGAATGCGAACAGCAGCACCGAGGTTGAGAGTTTCTCTGCTGTAGGAGATTTGACCATTAATAACGACTCCTCTTGCTCCGATGGAAGCCGAACTTCACTTGGGACGTAATGGGGCATAGAGCTCTGGTTGTTAATCGTCTTTTAAGACGATGGACTTGAGAAAGTAATGACAAACCCTGTGAGATTATCTCTTCTGAAGGTTCTAGCCGTCATGGTCAGGACAGTCTGGCCATTGGGTCGACGGTATGCGGCGGAACTTCGAGCCGACACGACGACAGACGGAGAAGTGGCGAGCGCAGCAGATCTCGACGGAAACCGCCAAGCTGACCATCTATCACGCCAAATGCCAATTGCTACCAGAATTACCTAAGCTGGCCGACGCGAGAAGAGGCCGGCAAACGCAATCGGAATCCGCGTTCTGCAGTTGCACGTTTTGAATTCCAGCCACTTTGGCTCGGTTTTCACAATGTGGCCATTGAGGGCATGTAAGTATCCGGGACTACGAAAATCAGTGATAATCCGTCGGGCCTAAAGCGGAATAGGCGCAGATTAAATGCCCTACTGATGAGAGTTCATGCAAAGTGGCGCGTCAGGGTTCTTATTGGACACTGCGTGTCTTGCGGTGCACCCTGTTTTGGCAAACTGGGTGCGAAGTAGTCGAAAGAGCCGCTGCCTACAGTTCGATGGATAAGAAAGGAATTGTTGCCGTCAGAGATGCATTCTGCAATTGGCGAAGTCTACGAGTCCACGGAGGGTCTAATCAGAAGAAAAGAAGACCCTCCGTCTTTGGCTACGGTGCTGTTGCCAAGGCCGCGAAGCTACCAGCGGTCACGACTGTGAGTTTCGCTGGATCGACATACTTCCGCAGGGCTGCTACGGCCTGCGCTGCGGTAACCTCCTCCACCCTTTTCTCCATTTCAGCATCCCAATTGAACGTTCGGTTGTAGAACAGATATGTGGCGAGAGTGGTGGCTATGTTGCTGTCACGACCTCTGCTCACCTGTCTTCCCTGCAACCAACCAGATTTTGCAGCTTTCAATTCGTCCTCGGTGAAGCCGTCCTTCCGCGCCTTCTCAAGTTCTTCTTTGAATGCCGTTTCGAGTCGCCCTAAGTTCTGTGGCGCGAAAATCGCAAAGGCCACGAAGCTTCCTGCTTTGTCGAGCACATTTGCCTTGAGCTGTGACCCAACACCGTAGCTCAGCCCGTCCTTCTGACGGATGCGGTCCGCCAATCGGGACTTGAGACTTCCCCCTCCCAGCATGTAGTTCGCCATAAGAAGCGCTGGGTAGTCATGATCGTCGTCACGGAGATTCAGGTTCATACCTAGCAGATACAGGGCATTTGCTTTATCCGGCAGCTCGATCACCTTCTTTTGCTCAGCTACGTCAAAGTACGGCTGCGGCAATCTGGTGAACGGCACGCCTTTGCCAAGAACCAAAGAGATCAGTTCCTAGTTTTTTGATTACCGATTCGTCGAAGTCACCAACGACTGCCAACTGCGCTGCCTGCGCACCATAGAATTCGCGATGGAAGTTTTTCAGCGCATCCAGCGTGCTGGCTCCTATTTGCGTTATCTGCTCGTCCAGCGTAGCGGCATAACGAGGATGCTCCGTGGAATACGGATTCATGCTGCGTTCGAATTCCTTCGACGCAAGGGTCTGCGGATCCTTGAGCGCCGCTTCCAATTCAGCCAAGTTTTCCTGTTTCAAGGCTTCGAATTCGTTGTCGGGAAAGCTTGGTTCTTTCAGCATCTCCGCAACGAGACTGATGACGGCAGGAAGGTTGTCGCGCTGTGTCTCGAATGACACGCTAACTTGCCCAGGATCTGACCTGAAACTGACTTGTGCCTTCAGTCTGTCTAATTCATCGCTCAGTTGCTGGCGCGTGTGCTTTGTGGTTCCGCGATTTAGCATCGCGGCAGTCAGTTTACTAACCATGGAAAGATTCTTAAGGGTATCTTCTGAGCCGTAATGCAGAACTAGTGCCCCGACCACCAGATGTCCTCTTGTGCTCTTTGGCAGTAACGCAAGCCTAAGACCGTTTTGCGCCGCAGAGCGTTCCGTGCGCGCCTCGATGTTATCCGGAGTGGCATTAACTTCCCCGAGCGCAACGGCCTCTCCGCCCTTATAGTTCTTCAACATTGCAGCCGTATCGAGCCTGACCGGAACCTGAGCACGGACCGGAGCAGCAGTCGGTAAGAACATGCCTAATGTCCGATTGGAAGCCAAGAGATATTTAGCAGCAACGTGTTGCACGTCTTCCGGGCTCACGCTGAGAAGGCGGTCACGGTCCAGGAAGAACAAACGCCAGTCGCCTTTGGCAATCCATTCACTGAGTTCAAAGCCAAGCCGGGCCGAGTCACTGAGCGTCAGTTCCTTGCTCTTCATCAGTTCTGCGCGTGCCCGATCAACTTCCTCTTTCGTTGGCGAAATCTTCGCAAACTCTTCGATCGTTTTCACCATCGCATCGCTCGCTTCGGAAAGGTCTCCCTTGCCAGGTACAACCGCGAACGCCATTAGCACTCCGGGATCATAGGCCTGCATGGCACCTGTTTCGACGCTAGCCGCCTTCTTTGTCTCTACCAATGCTTTAGAGTCGGCCCGATGGCGCATCCCCCAAAATATTTGCAAGAATGTTAATCGCCGCAAAATCCGGATTTGCGCCGTCCGGCACGTGATACATCGCTCCAACGATCTGCGTATCTCCGGCGCGCCGCAATACTACTGACCGCTCTCCATCCTGCACCGGTTCAACGGTATAAAGCTTTGCCAGTACCCGGCCAGGTTTGGGAGCTTTCCCAAACGTCTGAACGATCCAATCCAGTACTTTCGATTCATCGAACTTCCCTGCAATAGTCAGTACAGCATTGTCCGGCTGATAATAGTTCTTGTAAAAAGCCTGGAGATGCTCGATTGGAACATTCTCAATATCTGATCGGAAACCGATCACGCTGCGATGGTAGGCATGCGCTAAGTATGACGTCGACATCATACGCTCATAAAGAACGCTCTCTAGACTATTTTCCCCTCTCTCAAACTCGTTCCGCACTACTGTCATTTCGCTATCAAGGTCCTTCTTTGCAATGAAGGAATTGAGCATGCGGTCCGCTTCAAAATCAAGCATCCATTTCGGGTTGTCGTCGCTTGCCGGTAGCGTCTCAAAATAATTTGTTCGGTCATAGCTGGTGCTGGCATTGAATTGGGCACCACGCTCATTCAAGAGCTTTGGTACATCGCGGTTTGACTGCGTACCTTTGAAGGCCATGTGCTCCAATAGGTGGGCCATTCCCGATTCGCCGTAACTTTCGTTCCGCGAGCCAACAAGGTAGGTAATGTTTACCGTTGTGGTCTGCTTCGACTGGTCCGGAAACAGGAGGACGTGCAAACCATTGGGGAGGCTCTACTCTGTGATGCCTTCCACCGCAGTTATTCGACGAACACCTCCTGCAGGGGCGGATTGAGCACTTGTTGGGGCCGGTGTGAATGCGACGATAGCAATCCATAAAACAAGCGCGATCAGAAAAACAGAATGCTTGGTGGTTCTCATTTGATCTCCATCAAAACGCCGTTCGTTTCATGAGCGTCGCGACGCTTTCAACGTTCGGAAATGCGGCCAGAAAAATCTGGGCTTACGGTTGTGAACCGCTTTGTAAAAACGTAACGAAGTCGGTCCTACTCCTCGTCAATCCCGGAAACGTGGCAATTGGGGATCCATCGGCGCGCAGAATGGCATAGTATGGCAGCGCTACCGTGCCGAATTTTTCCTGCTGCATTTTCTGTTGATGCTCGTACAACTCTCCGACTCCGTCGGTATATAACCGAACGCGGACGAACCGGTTCATTTCTTTGGTCACTTCTGGATGCGGAAACATATTTGCCTCCATCCAGCGACAGTTCGTACAGGTGTAGCCGGTAAAATCGACGAACACCTGCTTGTTCTCCTGCTTTGCTTGCCGCAGCGCTCCGGCGAAGTCATTCAGAATCCAGCCTGTGTCGTGTTGCAGATTTGCAGTGGATGCAGGCCCCTCACCGGATGGGCGGATCGAAGTATCCAATTCAGGCGGAAGAAATGATTCCAATTCGCCCAGTGGTCTTCCAAACAAACCGGGAACCAGCCAGATGGTGGTCGCTAAAAACACAATGGCAAATGTCAATCGCGCCGCGCCTATCGAAGCAATCGGGGAGTCGTCCTGCATCCGCAAGTATCCCAATACATACAGCACTGTCAGTAGGCCTATCCCTACCCAAACCGCTAGCACTACTTGGCGCGTAAAGATGCCCCAGTGCCACACAAGATCAGCGTTGGACAAGAACTTCATCGCTGCCGCAATTTCCAGAAATCCCATCACCACCTTCACCGAGACCATCCACCCGCCCGACCTCGGCAATCGCAACATCAGTTGGGGAGCCAACGCCAGCATGAAGAATGGAATCGCGAAGATAGTTGAGAACACAAACATGCCAACCATTGGCCAGCGCCAATTGCCTTGCGCCGTCATTACCAACAGTGTTCCTACAAACGGAGCAGTACATGTGAAAGATGTCAGGGTAAACGTAAAGCCCATTAACAGCGCACCGATAACCCGGCTTCCCTCTTTACTGCGCGTAACAGAATCCAATTTGTTCATGAAACTCGAAGGGACTTGGATGAAGTACGCCCCAAATAGCGAGAAGGCAAACCCGAGAAATATTGCCGTGATGAGCAGGTTGATCCACGGATTCGCAGCCAACTGGTTTACGCCGCCTGCGCCAAAGATCACCGCCAGCAACATGCCTAATGCCGTGAACGTCAGGACAATTCCGACCGCAAAGACGATTGCCGTAAAGATGGCGTTTTTGCGGTCTCCGCTAACATGGTTAGTGAAGTAGGAGACCGTAATTGGAATCATCGGAAAAACGCACGGCGTCATCAACGATAACGCGCCCATCGCTGCTGCCAGCCAGAGGAACGAACCGAATGACGACTTGCGCGGCGCCGCACTGATCGAAGCCGCTTGCTTTACTGGCTGAACAGTGGCGATCTGCACGCGCTCCGTCACAACACTCGAAGTCGCAAGTGCTCCGCTCTGTGGCTCAACCGAGGGCACCGGAGAACCTGCGCTAACCTTCGTCGCACCGATTGCGACGATTACCGGAGCACTCAAATGCACGGTCTTTGGCGGTAGGCAGGTGGTTTCACTACAGGTTTGGAATCGGACGTCAACAGCGACGTTCTGTTTGCCCGACGGCGCATTCGATTGCACCGCAATGGGCAAGCTGAAATCGACTGTCCCCTCATAGCTCTCGGTCTCCATCTCGAAGTTCGAGTCGTACACCTTGTGCGGAGGAGGAGCAACGATGGGACCAGATGTCTTGAACGGCTGCACAGTCGGCAGCGTCACCTGTGACGTGCTCGGTCCGCCGGGTGGCTGTGTGAACGAATAGATATGCCACCCTTCGCTGATTTTCGCCGTCAGCGCAAGGAAAACTTTCTCACTCGGGTTCAGCACTTTTCCCGGAACCTTTGCCGACCACTCGACTTTATCTCCTTGTGCGCTCGCGCATACCGCGGACAAGAGGAGCACAACAATCACCGCTAGAAAATCGGTACGTCTCTTCATCATTCCTCTCTAACACTTTCGGTACCATCGGTGAACCTACATCTTTGCAGGAGCCTTGAGCTGGCGTTGCCAGACAACTACACGGGCGGCAGAACAACCGACCTGGGAATGCTCTCGGGTTAGTTGTTCGACCTTCTCAGGCAGTCTTATCGGGCAATCATCCCGTCAGGTATTCTTCAGGTTCGATAGAAGACCTTTTTAGTCTGTGCTGATTGTCGCTGTGTTTCGCATAGCCTCAACGCGCCAGGTAAACTCCTCCATGAGTTCTTTGGTGTAGCCAATCTTCTGGAACACCTTGTTACTCTTGGCATCCACAAACCATGTCATCGGAATAGGTTGGATGAGGTTCTGTTTTGCCCACTCGGGCGCAAGAAGCACAGGAAACGTGTATTTTCGTCCGGAAACAAAACCCTGAATCTCTTTCTGTGGCGTGTCGGCATCGTCGGTCGCTATGGTTAGGACTACCACCTTCGGGTCGTCCTTGTATTTCTGGTAAAACTTGTCGTAATCGGGAAGTTCTTTGCGACAAGGGCCGCACCAGGTGGCCCAGAAGTTAATCACAAGAATCTTGCCCTTGAGACTTTCTGAAGTTACGGTCTTTCCATCCAAGCTTGCCAGAGAGAATTCCGGGATAGGACGAGAAGATTTGATCCGCGCGTTTAGAACTTCTTTCTTGCGACGTTCCTGATCCTTTGCCAGAAGCGGCTTCATATAAGCATCAAGTCCCTCTGTGCTGCCATGCCTGCGGACATAGCTCTCGCGAAGAACTGTGACGGCCGGATGTTCTCCCTCCACGACGACATTCATGGAGAGTGCATCTGTGTAGAGCTTCTGGGCTTCCTCCGGTTGCCCCTTGGACTCATAGACTCGCCCCAGGAGTATCGTATTCTGCGCGCTCTTTTCGCGAATGGTTATTGCCGCCTCGATCTTTTCCTGCGCTTCATCGAGCTTGCCTTCGTTGAGATACACGCAGCCTAGTGTGCTCTGCCATTCTGAAACCCAGTTGTACATACCAAAGTCGAGAAAGCCCTGCTTATCGGACTGATCGAGCATGCGCGTGTAAATGACCTTCCATTGCGAGTCCAGTTGTTTGGCAGCAATTAGCTCCAGTTCCGGCAGACGCACTTTATGTTCGGCCAATACTCTGACGCCCTCGGAGTCATCTCCACCTAAATCGATAACGGCTTTATACAGCCTGTCTAGGTCAGGATGCTCGCTTGTTGCCAGTAGGTGTGAAAGCCACTCGTTGGCAGACTTTGTAACTGCATCGTCAAAATGCTTAGGCCGGTCAAGGAACGCCTCCAGTGCCTTAGCCTGCACAGGATTTCCACGCTCTGCGACCATCGCTGGGTTTTCTTTCGTTGCGCGTGTCAACCTCACTGCGTCGGCTGCCCCGGTGTCCGGAAACTGTTTAATGATCCAATCCCCGAGTGCATTCAGCGCCTCCGAGTTGGAATTTCCAAATTCCGACGAAGCACTGAATACCATGTACGCACGCGGTTTCACAGCCGCAAAGAGACGACCTGCATCGGAGGTGATCTCTGCAACGGCGGTCTCCGTTGCGATGCCCGGCACATCCAGAAGTGAGCGCCAATATGCTACGTGCAAGGCGTAAGAGTCCGGGATCGACTGTGACGCCGATTTCAATAACAGGTAAGCTTCCTTCTTTTTCTGGGCTGCACTTAGTAGATGAGCTTTTGCGATAATCGCAGTTACGTTCTTGTCGTCGAGCTTCAGTGCGCGGTCGCAGAGTTCCCCGATCTCCAGACGACGCGCCTCATTCGGTTTCAACCTTTCGAGCGCATTTAGAGCTTGGGCACGGGCAGCAATCCCCTGACTGTTTTTTTCAAAGCTGGACTTATTGTTCTCCAGGAAAGAAGTCAATTTTGCCTGAAATGTCTTAAATGCTTCTTGATCATCTGGCCGTTCAAGCACGTTCGTCAGAAGGCGGGTTGCCAGCACTAAGACATCCGGATTGTCTGGTGCTCTGCTGATCGCTTTCTCACACTGCTCCCGCTTCTCCCACCCATTACTGAAAGCCGCTGCGCTGGCAAGCACCGTCCACGCACTCTCAGGATCGGTCTTCCACATTTGCGAAACGATGGGCTGGGTGTCTTCTTTCCTCCCAAGAACAGCAAACCAGGCTTTGAGTTCCAAGTCGTCTGGGTTCTTGGAAACAAGGTCCTTAAGTTCGTCTCGGGCTAGCTCCTCGTCTTGATCGAAATAAAGATGTCGAACATGATTTACGGCTGTACTTTCACTTTTCGAGGTCTGAGCCGAAACTCCTGGCAAGCAAAGTGCCACAAGGGACAGCATGAAAATTGACTTAACGACTAAGGGGACTCGCACAGTTTCAACTCCTCGGGTTTCGCGTTCACATAAAGAAAGGCGACGCGTCGAACGCGCCGCCAACGAGACAAGAATTAGAACTGCAACCTGAGAGCCATCTGTATGCTCCTCGCTCCACCAACACCGAAGAAGCCACCACCGGTGGTATTGTTCAGCGTGTTCTGAATCTCGCCGAAAGTGGTGCTGCGGGAAAGCTTGTACGTTCCCCCCGACTGATAGACGCTTCCCAAGTTTGTATTGGGCGCAGCATAGTTCGTTTGATTCAGAAGATTGAAGAGCTCTGCGCTGTATTGCAGTTCAACACGATCAGTAATTTTTATCTGGCGTTTTGCGGTGAATTCAAGCTCCGAAAAACCTGGGCCTGAAATGAATCCCCGAGGCTCATTGCCTTGCAGACGCCCGCTCCCGTTGAGGAACGAATAGTCAAATGCAGCCGGATTTAATACTCTGCCGCCGAAGTCTTTCGAATTGTTAATCCACTTGGGTTGGCTGGTGACATCGGGACGAACCGATGCAGTACTTCCACTTGGCAAAACGTCGGTCATGCTCACCGTCAATGGACTTCCGCTGTGAGCCATATAGATGCCGCCTATGGACCAACCACCCAGTGCCGCCCGGGTAATCTTATTGGTCGTTGGCACGGTAGGAATGTCATAGTGAACCGACGCATTGAAGGCGTTTCGGACGTCAAACGATGATAGGCCACGCTCAGCGGCAATGTTCACGTCGGACGGACTGGGTGCAATGGTTGAGTCGCTGGAGGCTGTATCTAAGGACTTCGACCAAGTGTAGTTTGCTAGAACCATCAATCCTTTGCGCACCCGGCGAAGGTACGAGATCTGCAACGCGTGATAATCCGAGCTGTCTTGGCTCCCGAAGAGATCAAGATCCAGGAATCGGTCATTGAAATTGCTCCCGGAAAATTGCGACTGACGAGTGAGGTGACGCCCCGCTGCTCCCACATAACCAACAGTAAGATTTTGTGAACTTCCCAGGGCTTGTTGAATGGCGACATTCCATCCATAAGTCCGAGGGGTTGTGAACCCGGGATAGTAACCCAGGACATATTGGTTCGAGTAGGGCGGCTGCCCGATGGCCCCAGCGAGAGTGACGGGGGGCAACGGACTTGTCATCCAATTGGTGCCAAAAAGCGCGGTGTAGCGCTGGTGGGGATAGTAGTTCGTTGCCTGAAGTGCGGTATCCGAGCTAGGCACATAGAACAGGCCGAATCCACCGCGTAGCATGCTCTCCCACCCGGGCTTATCCCAAAACTCATAAGAGCCACCGACACGTGGTACGAACTGAGTCTTGATCGCGGGATATAGCGACGTGCCAGCAGGGGAAAGGGTTAAATTGGCGGGATCAAGCGGATTAGAGGCAACATATAACGACTGTCCGTCCACTGCATGGGGAGCCGGATCATAGTCCCAGCGAATGCCGTAGTCCAGTGTGAGGCGTGGCGTAACATGCCAGGTATCCTGCGCAAACAGTGCCGTATCAAACTGATGAACGACAACGACGTCATTACTTATCACTTGCCCAACCGTGGCAGAGCCCGACGCCATATCTTCATCGCTGTAGTAAGAGATAAGAGGGGAATACACCTGGGGAGCCGCTATCGGGAAGAGATAGCGCCAGTCCACGCCAAACTTGAAAGCGTGTTTCCCTTTCAGCCAGTCGATGTCGTCGATCAGATTGATCTGCCGCTGGGTATTAGCAACGATATTTCCCACCTGCCACGCGGTACCCCAACTTGTTCCGGTTAAGTCGCCACCATAGGCTCCAAAGACAAACATGGAGTTCTTCATGGAAGCACCATATTGGGCAGGAAACATCTCGCTATACATCGCAGCAGTCGGGACAGTAGAACCGCCAAAGCTGTCTAGAGTGCTATTGCTGTCGCCACTTGATTTCGTCCAATTCGCATGGAATTCGTTCACGAAGTGCGGAGTAAAAACGATATTCGCACCAACTGTTACCACCTTGTTTACAGCGGTAGTGCTGTCGACTTCGTTGATGGAATAGATCGACCGGATGTTCTTATTTGACGGCGCGTATCCGACACGACCGAATAGAGTGACCCTGTCGCCGAGTTTCTCGTCGATGCGCACACTTGTGGAGTTGGTCGAAGTCGGGTTCGAGTAGGATGCAAAATGGGCCGGCTGACCATATATATCCAATCCGTTCGGCAGCGGCGCCATATCAATGTAAGGCAGTAGCCCCGGATAGATATTCACGCCAGACGCAAGGGTTCCTGCACGGACAGTGGGAGAAGGCACATCCGCATATCCGCTGGTTGGCTGACGCATTCGCAGCCCTTCATAGGATACAAAGAAGAACGTCTTATTCTTCCCATTGTACAGTCCAGGAACCTCTACTGGACCACCGAGAGTTCCACCGAAGAGATTAACCCGCAACTCCGGTTTCTTGAAGCCCGAGTCAAGTTCAGCATTTTCCCATTTAGTGTAGGAATTCATGGCATCTAACGCATCGTTCCGGATATTGTCGTACAGAGAGCCATGATACTGATTTCCCCCGCTGCGACTGGTGATCGCTATTTGTCCGCCAGCGGAACGACCAAACTCTGCGGCATAAGAAGATGTCTGTATCTTGATCTCTTGCACGGCGTCCAACGGCAACATACCAGAGGTGGTTCCGATTGCCGACAAACTTGGAGCTTGGCCAGCGCCCGCTTGCCCTAGCGCGGCACCTTGTATCTGATTAACTCCGACATTGGCCGAGACGCCATCGACGGTAAAGTAATTGGAGTTATCTCGCTGTCCATTGAAACTAAACAAACCGGAACCGCTGGTCCGGGTGGCGCCCGGCGTGATACCGATGAGCGACTGAAAGGTCTGACCATTCAACGGCATGTCCTGCACCATTTCCTGGTCTACGCTGGTTGCGGTTACTCCCGAGGTCTCAATGTGATTCCCCTCGGCACTTACTGTAACGGATTCCGATGCGGCTCCGAGACTCAACTTGAAGTTCTGTTCAATGTGATCCTGGGTATTTGCCGTCAAGCCGACATAGTCAAGCTGTTGAAACCCGCTCTTGCGTATTGTGACATTGTAAATACCTGGCTGAACAAAGGGGAAAACATAAATCCCGTTTTCGTTGGTTACGGTTGTTTGGTTGGTGCCACGATCTGCGCTTTGAAGTTGTATTTCCACCCCATGAACAATCGCGCCGGAAGGATCCGTAACACGCCCAGAGATGGAAGCGCTGTCAGACTGCGCAAAACAGTTGGAGGTACCATAAATAGCCAAAACTACAAGGACGACAACGAACCATCTGAGCCCGAACCGCGGAATTCTCATTCATTCCTCCTAATCTAGTCTGCCGAGAGATGAAGGAGTATTTGCCATCAAACATTCTTATCGCTCATATAAATTCAACTACACGTCCAGGTCAGTACGCTAACCCCGCGTCATTACTGGTGTAGAGCTTAGCGCTCGCCTTTAGCCAATTGTCGCACTCGGCCCATCCCGCGTTGAGTGGACTGGAGGGCAGCGGAATGCCAGTTTTGGGCTATACTCTGAGTCTTGCAAACTCCAGACTCCAGTCCGTCCTACGAACGTTGGCGCATCCTCAACGCGCAGAGTGATGAACGTCTTGTGTCCGATCTCCTCGCGGGCGAACAAGAGGCTCTGGCTGTGTTGTTTGACCGTTACCACCGGCTGGTTTATAGCGTGGCAATGAGGATTGTGCACGATTCCGGAGAGGCGGAGGATGTTGTGCAGACGGTGTTTCTGGATTTTTACCGTGCATTGGCAAAGTTCGATCCGGAAAAGGGCATACTTAAAGTGTGGCTCTTGCAGTACGCATATCATCGCGCATTACATCGCAAGCAGCATCTGGAAGCTAACCGGTTTTACCATTGGGTAGAACTCGATCATTTGAGTCCAGAATCACGAACATCTTTGTGTGGCAGCGAGGCACTCGAGCGTGCGCAACTCATGGATCAGCTACTGAGTAAGGTAAATGCAAATCAACGCAAGATACTTGAGCTTACGTATTGCGAAGGTCTTACCGCGGAGGAAATCGCGGTTCAGACGGGAAAGTCAGTCAATGTGATTCGGCACCATCTGTATCGCGCACTCGCCGTTCTACGGAGAGAAGTTGCAAAGAGACGGGATGTTTCCGAGAGAAGTCCACAAGTAACAACCATAAAGGAAGCGCAGAAGAACAATGCACCCGCAATTTGAAGAACTGTGCGCTCTGGCGGTGACAGGGCAGATCACACGCGAAGGAAAGGCCATGCTCGAGGAGCATGCACGATGTTGTGACGAGTGTCGGGAATTTCTCAGGGACTTAGGACCACTGAGGGATCATTTGGCCCCGGTTGTAGCAGGAAGCCGTGTCCGGCTGGTGACCCCGCCCGAAGGTATGCGTGAGCGTTTTTTTGAACGCGCTGCGGCGGAAGGAATAAGTATTCAGGCAGGACCTTCGTTCAGTAACAATTTCCCAGAGGACGATCCAAAGAAAACTGCCAGACCAGATGAAGTGCGTTTATCTCTCCAGGAGAGGGCAAGTCGATGGCGCCCGGTCGTTCTCCGCTTCGCATGGCCGCTGGCAGCTGCTGCGGTTTGCATAATGTTGGGGTATAACCTGGCACAGTGGCGCTTCGGAGAAAGCCACAGATATGCAGACAACGTAGTGACCGTTCCACAACCTCCTGCACCTTCGCTGGATCATTCTGCTGCCGCCATGTTTTCCAACCAGGAACGACAGAAGTTGGAATCGGAGAAGCGATTGGCTTTGATTTCCTCGGCATTGACACAGGCCCAGGCAGAAAAATTAGGAATGACTCAGGAATTGGCCACCCTCGCCCGTCAGGCTGCGGCAAACGCTGAATCAGAACGGCAACTTGAGGAGGAGAGACAGAAGGTACAGCGCACAACGAGTCTGGTGAGCAGTCTGCAAGCAGAACTCGGTGCCGCGCGTAAAAAACAGTCGGACCTCGACGTCATTCTGACGGCTCAAAAGGATGCTGCCATGGACGCCAATGCGAAATTGGCACACCTGCAAGCACAGTTTGAGCACGAAGGTGACATGAAGTTGACCAAGAGCCAGTACGAAGAAATCATTTCAGCGCGAAACCTCCATATTGTCGATGTCTATGACGTCGAAACGAATGGGAGGCGACAGAAATCATTTGGACGTATTTTCTATGTAGAAGGCCGCTCTCTAGTCTTCTATGCTTACGACTTACCGAATTCAAAGCATCCGAACAAGAACCTTGCATTTCACGTTTGGGGAGAAAAAGCAGGAACCAAGGCTACGAGCTTCCAACTGGGAATCATGCATCCAGACGATCCGATACAGAACCGATGGGTCCTCACCTTCGACGATCCAAAAGTATTAAACCGCATCACCGCTGTATACATCACCATCAACCCGCCAGCCCAACCGTCTCCTCAGGGGCGCCAGTTGATGTATGCCTTTCTTGGAAACCCCAATCATCCCTAAAACTGAATGAGTCAAAAACATCAAAGGGAAAGAACCAACGGTCCTAAGTTGGAACCCGCTTAGATATTCTTCCACGTCAAGGGACATGATTTCTTGAGGTATGGAAGCAAGCTGTCTGGGGCGCCCTGATTGTCCTGACCACCCGTCCCTCGTCAGGCTCAACATTTCGGCGCACGATTCCGTATCTAACTCCGAGGTGGCGCATATAGGCTAGGCTGAATTCTGCGCGTTCTTTACGGCTTGCAGTCTCTAAGAAAGTTGGTTACAAACTCGTATGGACATTTCACAGATTCTCTCGCAACTTGATCGTTTTGATGGTCGGTTTCCTGAAGCAGTCCTCTTGGATGCGGTTGCCCGCAAAGAGGAATTGATCCCCGCGCTACTCGACGTTCTTCAAGATGTTGCTTGTGATCCTGAGCCCTATGCCTCTGACCCAGGCCGAATGATCCACATGTATGCGATGTTCCTTTTGGCTCAATTCCGAGAGGCAAGAGCCTACCCTTTGTTAGTGCGAATTCTCTCCGCACCTAGCGAAATTATGGATGACCTGCTGGGCGATGTGCTCACGGAAGATGTGGGACGAATTCTCGCGTCCGTTTCGGATGGCGATTGCAAGGGAATGATGTCTCTAATCGAAAACGAAGGGGCAGATGAGTATGTTCGCTCCTCTGCGATGGACGGCATTATTGCTTTAGTTCTCTGTGGGAAGATGACGCGAGAATCTGCGATGTCCTACTTCGTAGGGCTGTTCCGCAAATTGAAGCGCGACCACAATGACGTGTGGAGCGGACTCATCAACACCTGCTGCGACCTTTGGCCAAGTGAAGCCATGTTGGAGATTCGCCGTGCGTATGATGACGAACTTGTAGACATGTCTGCCGTAGATTGGGAGGACGTGCGACGTTGCCTGGCTGGTGGGAAGGAAACTTGCCTCAATCGCCTTGATAGGCGGCATTTTCATCTCGTTGAGGACGTAGTTAAGGAACTAGGATGGTGGGCGTGTTTTCACGAGAAGCAGACGGAAAAACATCTTGATTTTTCACCTCTCACGCGAATGCCTGATTTCGAGATACCTCATCCAATTTGTAGGACGGGACCCAAGATTGGAAGAAATGACCCGTGCCCGTGCAACAGTGGAAAAAAATTCAAAAAGTGCTGTGGGCGTTGACGAGTTGCGCAGTCATGAAGTTCATGATCGTTGATTTCAAAAGCAGACAAGCCGATGATGTGGAACATTGCGCCCAGAGTTCTAAACTGCTGGATGGTTATAACCGTAACGTCATGAAACCATATCTGATTTTAAATTGGTCGGTTTTAGAGGATGATTTTAGAACTCTTCTGCGAACTAAAATTTTGAACACAATAGACTTCAATCTTACGGGTGAAGTCCAAGACGCCGGGCATGGCTCCGTAGGGAGCGCGATAAGGCCGAGGCTCTTCGGCCGTGCGCGACTCCAAGACGGGACAACTCCCGTGTCGCCGCAACATGGAAGCGCCGCAGTAGCCTCAGGTATGCTCTCACGTGCCGTGTTTGCAGATTCTGGCTACTCAGCCGTTCGTATTCCACAAGCAGCAAATCGAAGAGTGCACGAAGGCGCTTCCCGTGGGAGTGAAGGTGCAGTTCCTCAGCCCGTTCCTTGGCTAGCCGGGCGAACTCCTGGCTATGATCGATGAGGCGCTGTATCTCGTGTGCGGCAGGAAATTGTGCAAGCCGCTCCATCTCTTTGAGGGGCAGTTTGGCATAGATTGAGAGCAGGTGGCGCAGATCCGCAACGAGCGCCAATTCCAACCGGCGGACTTCGGATACCGGACGGCCCTTGCCCGAAGGGCGGGGCAGAAGCTGATCGATTGACAAGCGCGGGTCACCGAAATACGCGGAGACCTGGCGGTTCACCGCCGTTTCCAGCGGGTCCTTCGAAGCGGTGTTCAATACCCGGACCACCGAGCGCAGCGGTCGTCCGATGGAGAGCGGGAAGCGGGAAAATTGGTAGGCAGCCTGCGCCCCCGGAACCTGACGGTAGGCAACCAGGTCCAGATGCAGCCCTGAAGTCTCCTCAAACACTGCCTGCGCCCGCTCGAAAGTGTCCAGAGGCATCGACGGTAGCCCGAGCCAAGCCAGCGGGGCGTTCATGTGATAGCCACCAGCCTCAAGCATTCGTTCCACCATGTCAGCGCAGTTGAAGCCGTTTCTCGTCCAGTGCAGCGAGCCATCTTGAAATTGTTCTTCGATTCGATTCGCCTCGTCCACCATTGCCGTAATGTCGCCCGAGGAAACACCCGAAACGCGAAGGCCGAGAGTCTCACGCCCATAGGCCATGCCGTAGGTGTTGGTGTGCACCTGTGAGGTGGATGGTGGCAGCACGCCGTAAAGGTAATCCGCAAGACTAAGGTGCTGCAAGAAGTTCGGGTCTGCTTCCGGTGTGGCGAGGTGGTTCGTACTATAGACAACATCTTCGATGCAAATCGCAAGGTGGCCGAATGGATTTTCTCTCACGATCCGCTGCGGTGACCGCGATGTAGAGTAGGAGAGCAACAGTTCCACACTTGCATGGTCCGCCTCGGCAATGCCCTCCAGAGCCTTTGCGATATCCTGCACTGGAGCGCCATTCTCCGCTCCGAAGTCGGCAGGCAGGTGGATAGGAACAATCGAGTTGTCCAGCGCAAATTGCGCGATTCTGGAGATCTGGATGCTTTCGCGGAAATTACGCTGTGCTTCAACCATGGCCGACGACAGCTGCGGGTTAGCAAAGAAACTTTCAGCCATTCCGCCTACTTCGCCCAGTGTACTGGCAAGCTGCGCGAGCCCCAATCGGACAAATACCGCCGCGTTCTCGCGCTCGTGACCGCTCACCACATCCAACAGAATAGTCGGCGTGCCTATGGCAAACGCTTCCGAGGGTGTCATTCCGCCTGCCTTGGTGATCAGCAGGTCGGACGCACTCATCAGGGAGAGCATCTCATCATGGGAGAGCCACCCAAACGTCTTGAGAGTCACGTAAGGCGGCAAGTCTCCATCGAGCGCGGCAAGCTGAGTCCGCAAATTTCCATTGGCGCCGCAAACCGCAATGATCTGCACGGCGCGCTGGCATTCTCGGGCAACGCTCTCCACTACGGCACAATAATCTCCGGCTCCTTCTTTGCCGCCCGTTAGAAACAACGTTGGCAAATCTGCCGCAAGCCCCAGAGCCAGCAATGTCTCTTCTCGTGCCCCAGGCTTCTTTTCTGGAATGCACACCGGCATCCCGGAAGTCGTCACCTTTTCAGTGGGGACACCTGCAGCCAGCCAGCGTGCCTCGAGCTCGACGTGCCCGAGGAATGTACGGTCGATCCGCTTGGAGATTCTTGGAAAGTATCCCTCAAAAAAATCGGTATGCAGCCATCCGATTCGAACGTCTGCCAACAACTCCCGTTCGCGCAACGTACCCAGCACTTGGGCGGCTCCGTAGTGCGTCGCTATAACCGCATCCGGGGTCTGTGATTGCAGGAATGCCAGCACCTTCTCTTCCGGGTAATCGTTGGGAAGCAGGGAGAGCGATGGCACGCGGCTGCCACGAGCCTGCGTAGCGCGGAAGAGGGTATCAAAGCTCTCTGGAAGATGTTTGGCGACGAACCAGAACAGACGTTCATCGATCTTGCGCCACGCCGAACCCATGAAAGCGCGGATGTCCTGCAGGAGCACGCGAGCCGAGGAATCCTGTTGAAGTATCTCCTGCCGGATGGCTTGTGCGGCAGCAAAGTGCCCGTTTCCAATAGAGGAGTAGAAAATGACGATCTTCTTGGAATTCTCCTGCACAGTGTCAGCAATTTCCAATGCCGCGGTCTGGATTGAACACAGCCGCCGACCAGCTCAACTTGTGGCTGAGCGGAGTATATCATCATCCGCTGGAAATAGTGGCCGGCAGAGTTACTCGGTTACTCCCCCACAACTCTGATAGGCGCGGGGAATGCGCCATTGCCGGATTACGATATCAACGGTGTTGCGTTCCGCGCGCTGAACTCATTGCGCATGTTGACCCTCTGCAATTGCAGCGAGTTCACCTTCTTAAAGAACACCTGTCGGCTGTTGCTCAGATGGCAGAGGAGACGTCCTCAGAGTTTGGCGCTGCCGATTGGGGCAGGCTGGCCGGTCGTTGGCATGATCTCGGTAAGTATAACCTTGATTTTCAGCAGTACATTCGCGCGTCCAGCGGGTATGAAGCTGAGTTTGTGACGGCTCCTCCTGACAGAGTTGATCACTCCACCGCCGGTGCTCTATGCGCCATGCGCCAGCTTGGAGCGGTGGGAAAACCTTTGGCCTACCTCATTGCAGGCCACCATGCAGGATTGCCAGACTGGCACGGGGAAGAACACGGGAACTCCTGTTTGTAAAGCCGCGACGGTTGCACTTCCGTGCTCGCGGGATGCCGGGGTTGACTCTGGGTTGTGTCTGCGGTGCGTACTCCTGTGCCGGTTGCGTGAAGTGTAGTTGCCGGACCCAGGCCATATACTTCAGCATCCACGCCTTTCCGGCTTCCGGAAACCGTCTGCCATGGCGTAGCAGAAACTTGCTGAGCCGGTGCCGTGCCCGCAACTGGTCCTGCTTCGCGGCCTCGCGCGCCCTCACCAGATTGCGCAACGCCTCGTGCGCTTCGTCGGGAACCCAGCCTGCGGTAAGATCGTTGCTACGATGCAAGCGCGCCAGCTTCTCCGCATCCCGTCGGTCGGTCTTTACCTGGTCTCCGGCTTTGACTGGAAGCAGCGTGGGAGCCACTACTTCGCACTTGACTCCCAGCGCAGTCAGTTGCCAGTACAGCACATAGCCGGTCGGGCCAGCCTCGTAGCACACCCGCAACTGTTCTGGCGGACCAAGCTTCTTCACTAGCTTGCGAACTGATTCTTTCCGGTTGGGAATCGTCCCTAACGAGCGAACCTCGCCATCAGCTTCGGCTACCGCGATTGCAATCGTCTCTGCATGGACATCCAATCCAATAAATTGTATCTTTTTCACGACCGGTTCCTTTCCGCTTTATGGCTCTGCGCTGTTGGTTTACCAACTCACAGCGTAACCCACGGCAGCGCATCGGAGCCGGTCACTCCATGATGACTAGCAGCAGCGATATGTGCGCTTTGCCCCTTGATTTCCCCCTTTTTACGTGCCTGATGTAACTGGAGATTCATTGTATGTGAGTAGTATCTGGAGTAAGCTTGCCGCGTCTGCAACAACCAAAGACGCGCTGCCGGTGTGCTGCGTTTCCTGATCACAGGAGAGATACCTCGCGGGTAAGGGCATTGGGTTCATGCCGCGAATTGAAAGAACGCTATGCCAGACCTAAACCCAAAAATTCTAGTAGTCGACGATCAATCTGCAATCGCTCTCACATTGGCCGCGATATTTAAGAGTGAAGGCTACGAAACGGCAGTGGCATACAGCGGAGAAGAAGCGATACAAGTTGCCCGTTGCTATGAGCCCGATTTCATCCTCAGTGATGTAACGATGGATGGAATGAGCGGCATCGAGGCGGTCATAAGGATTCTGGGATTCCAGCCACGCTGCAAAGTACTGTTCTTCTCCGGCCATGCCACCTGCCAGGATCTTCTAGCCGAGGCACGGGCGCGTGGGTTTGATTTCGAGATTCTAGCCAAGCCGGTCGCCCCCACCGAATTGTTGGAGAGAATAGCTCAGGTCCTGCCTCGGCCTGAAGGATGCAATGCTCGGCGTAATTTCGCCTGAGCAACGGAGAACGCTTGCGGGTACGTCAGATCTTTGAAGATAGCGGCATCCGGAAATCGATACTGAAGCAACGTCCCTGTTGTACCTCCTCTGTTCTGTCGACAATCCCTGTTCCCATCTGTTGGTAGGGTCCCTATTCAACTCGTTGACAACAGCGGCAGCTCTAAAGTTGCACGCTACTCTCGTTTGGCTTATGGTGGCGAGTAATGCCGGACACACCTCTTGACGAAATCGATGATGCGGTTAGGAAGATGCTCGCGGCAGAGCTTAGAAACGAAGTGTGTCTCATGCTGCGTTTTAGGGAGTGCGACGACGACTCCCTATTCAATTCCTTTGAGTCCTTGCGCTATGAACTCACGCAAAGGATTTGCTCCGACTTAGCGACCGCTAATTTGATCACCGTTGTTGTAGATCACGAGACCACCGCGATTGAGATCCTCGAAGGAGCGGATCGGGGCTGGCTGATGTATGTTCACGGCGGCTTCGAGGGATTGAGCGCGCTCTTCGAAAGAGCCGACCAATTGAATCTCGCGTGCAGTGGATGGATGATGGTTCCTAATGAGACCACTCTCGGCATCTATGTGGAGTTCATTCCCAATGGCGTCACCCTGCTGGTCCGCGACGATACCGTCGATGAACAAGAGAATGATTGAGTATATGGAAGAGCTCACCTGCGCGAGCGTGCGATTCGCAACAGGTACTCGAAGTATTTCCCGTTGTCGAGGAGCATGAGAGTGACCTTGTCGCAGGGTAGCTGAGCTGGTGGTGCGGCGGAACATTCCTAATTAGCATTACGGCTCAGTCACGACGTCAGAGCGGTCTGTTGTCCGGCAGACTGAAGAGTTCCTCTAGCCACTCAACCCTTGGCAGGCCAAACCACGCATCACTCTCATGGTTCCCAAAACGCGCCTGATTTGCGGCTATCGAATCGGACATCTGGGAGGTCCTATTGTCCGTCACTCTGAAGAGACGCTCAAGCCACTCTATCGCGGCGATTATCTTTTCGACATTCACACGGTCGCCCCACTTTACTACTCCGCCATGCTAGAAGCGGCGAAGTAGGAAGTCTGAGCAAATGTGATCAACCGATTGGAATCGTTCCGCTTTTCCTAGCCAATCCAAGAGAAGGTGGAGAACCGCGAGACGGAGCAGACGACTAATATGCAGCGCGTCTCCGACATCTTCGAACGCGACGTCTTCGTGACTATCATCGATTGGTTGGATTGAGTAGAACGCGACGGCGATCTTACCTGCGTTTCGCTCAGCAAAGTGGGACGCACAGGGCATTTCTCCGGGCTTTACGGATCTGGTAAATCACTTGCGGTCACCGCAAGAGCGGTGTCAGATGCAGCGGTGGAGCGCGGCGAACTTCGCCACGCTCAGGGCTATTCGTTTTCGATGCTAGTGGCAGAATCGAGAATCCTGCATGTCTGCGTATTCAAGACCCTGTACAAGAGCCTAAGTCCCGAGGATTTTCGCTTGGTGTTTTCGGATGCAAACATCATAACCGACGAATGTGACGCGCAGCTGAAACAAACAATCGCCAGTTTCACGCGAAGGGCGGCGATGATTGCAGCGTAGATCTTTTCGCATGCGCAAGAATTTGTAAACTTTCCCGTAACGGCTTGAGCTGGCACGAGAACTGGTTTCCTCTTGCTCGTCCATTGCTTTGCGAGCATCCTAACTGTTACGCGATTTGATTATGTGAGTGCTACCTCCAAAAATATAACTGAATGCTTGCTAACTAAAGATTGGCGAGATTGATTTGAACACTCCCGCCGAGGGCGTACTGAAATCCTCCCCCGACAACACGCGCTTCCTCATCTGACACAGAGTGACAGCGACTGCCATCCCACCTTGAGGAAAGCCATGCCAAACAGAAACAGAGAGAGCGCATCGTCACATCTGGAGCTAAATTCTGTGCCCCGGAATGAGGTAGGTGCGGATCCGGTGCCGATCGACATTGCGGAACACGTGCCCTCAGGACAAGCACTCAAGGATTCTGAAGCAAGATACCGACGCCTGTTCGAGACAGCCCAGGACGGTATCCTGATTCTGAATGCGAAGACTGGGGCAATTACAGATGTGAATCCCTTCTTAATAACTCTATTGAACTATTCCCGTGAGGAATTTCTTGGAAAGGCGCTCTGGGACCTCGGCTTCTTCAAGGACATTGAGGCCTCGAAGGCAGCCTTTCGAGAGTTAAAAGATAAACAGTATGTCCGTTACGATGATTTGCCGCTCGAAACCAGAGATGGACGATCCATCCACGTCGAGTTCGTTAGCAATGTTTATGGAGTGAATAGTACGCAGGTCATCCAGTGCAATGTTCGTGATATTACAAAACGTAAGTATGCGGAGCGATCAGAACAACAACTTGGGCAAGCGCAGAAGATGGAGGCAATCGGCCAACTGGCAGGGGGAATTGCTCATGACTTCAATAACCTTTTAGGCGTCATTCTCGGATATTGCGAGATTTTGGAAGGGCAGCCGAGTCTTCCCGAATCAACCCGCCAGACAATGATCCGGGAGATTTACAAGGCAGGCTTATCGGCGAAAGATCTCACGAAACACCTTCTCGCGTTCAGTCGTCGGCAAGTGATGCAGCCGGTGTTTTTGAATTTGAATACCACGCTGACTCAACTCCAGCCGATGTTGAGTCGACTGATCGGGGATGATATTGAAGTGGTGAGCGTGCCCCATGATGACTTGGGGACGATCAAGGCCGACCCGACCCAGGTCGAGCAAGTCCTGATGAATCTTGTGGCCAATGCCCGCGACGCAATGATTCACGGTGGCAAGATCACCATCGAGACGGCGAACGTTGACATTGATGAAACCTATACCCGGCAGCACCCTTCTGCAAAGGTCGGCCCTTATGTAATGCTGTCGGTAAGTGACACGGGTGTCGGAATCGATGAGGAAACGCAGACCCACATCTTTGAACCTTTCTTCAGCACAAAAGAGACTGGCAAAGGGACCGGGCTCGGGTTGGCTACCGTCTTCGGCATTGTCAAGCAGAGTGCCGGTACGATCGGTCTTTACAGTGAGCCAGGTCATGGAACCACATTCAAGATCTATTTTCCCCGACACGACGAGTCGCCAGTCGCGATTCGTCAAGAGAAGGCCAAGCCAGTGCCAAGAGGATCAGAGACACTCCTCTTGGTGGACGATGCGGGCCCTCTGCGGGAGCTGACGCGACGACTTCTCGAAGGCTGTGGATATACCGTGCTTGATTCAGGAAACCCGCTGGAGGCTATCCGCATAGCGGATCAGCACAAAGGAGTATTGCCGTTGCTAATCACGGACGTGGTGATGCCCGGACTCAGCGGTCCTGCTCTTGCTAAAAGACTCACCGCAACCAGGCCGGAAATAAGAGTGCTTTATGCATCAGGGTACGCTGACGATGCTGTTTTCCCACAAGGTAAGCTTGGTGCGAATTGCGCATTTCTCGAGAAGCCTTTCACACGGGATGACTTGATGAGGAAAGTTCGCGAGCTTCTCGATTCACCACTACGGCGATCCGTCGCCTGAATGGAAGCCGCAGAGCGCGGCTGGTGAGCGTCGCGGTAGGGGCACACTTCAGACGAACAAAGATGGCTGAGAAATTCGCTCCGATGCGGCACTCACTTTCCTTGACCTTCCCGTTCGGACTTCGGCGTCTGAGGCCAGACTGGGCTTACCAGCTCGGTTCGCAAGACAGGGCCGCCATAATATAGCGGCTCTTCAGATCTGATGAATGCCGGGACTCGACCGGCACTGATCCAAACGTGTGTGTCGGGTGGTTCCTTGCCGACCATTGGAGCAACCACGCCCGTAATGCCGCCGATCTCGACATGAATCTTAAACCGACGAGCTTTGTTCCGCCTCCCGCCACTTACAAAAGTTTCCTCACCCTCTGGTTGGATCGACAACTGAATCAGCCGTGGCTTGGGAGTAGTGGCCAGATAAGACAGCTTCGTTTCCTTGGTGTCGAAGGAAAGATTTCTCACAATATCAACCACAATGCCATTCGAGAGGTCGGGCGGAAGGTCAATATGGCTGATTTCAACCTTGTCCTGGCCTTTGTCCTTATAACGGACGATGACCTCGCCCGTGGTCGCCTTAATCATCACATCGGTCGGCTTCGAAAATGCAGGCCCGCTCTGGATGCGATGGTCGCTGATGAGTCGAAATTGCCCACGTTGGGTAAACACTGCCGTGTCATCGTCGATAGAGCCGTCTTTAAAACGATAGATAAGACGGGACACCAATTGCCCTCCGTGAACAGTTTGGGTCGAGTCACCTGCTGCAACCAGCTTGCCGTCCAATGTGCGCATCGCAAGGTAACCATGAGTCGATCCTTCCGGATACCGTACGGTGATCGATCCAGCGCCAAGCAAGCTGGATTGCAGCAAAACGCCACAAAGAAAGCTGAGGAACGATGCGGGGGCAAGGCGCGTTGGGAATCTCATTAGCATTTTGATGTTTATGGGGATACCTCAAAGAAACGGAAATTTACGTTCGCTAAGGATCGGGAGCCGAGTATTCCAGTCGTTCTGCTGCGCTTGAATCAATCCGCCCACCGTCATCCCGGATAGGCTCATGGCGCAGTGTCCATAGTGGACTATGGATCCGCGTAGATAAGATGTTGGCTCCATTCAGAGAAACAGGAAAAATCTGAACTTCACTGCCGCATACCCTCCGCTGATCCTCTGACACGGTTCGTCTCCGATAGTTCAAAACCTCCGGCCGTTTGAAAGGGGCGCGTTATTTCCCGTTTGAGATTACATTTCGCAGATGGATGCCAACTGTTCAAAACAGCACAGTATGAAAAACAATTAAACTGCCTGTCCTGTTCCATATTGACCTGATATCCGCTTGGACTCGTGACATAGTGCTCGTATGCATAACCACGAAGATGAGCCGACGTGGAAATCCAATCGAGCGACCCTTGCTCGCGTCAAA
>Ga0224528_1000246_pt1 | contig 45447 bp, 29 predicted proteins | sample CBST25metaG_2_FD_179888 | JGI IMG/M metagenome (GOLD analysis project Ga0224528, IMG submission 179888) | Peat soil microbial communities from Stordalen Mire, Sweden - C.B.S.T25 | ecosystem: Environmental > Terrestrial > Soil > Wetlands > Peat | place: Sweden: Norrbotten County, Stordalen Mire...
CGGAAGCTGCACAGGCACTCAAGGACGCAACCCAGGACCTCAACGGGCCGCCTCGCGCTATCCGTCATCGCCTGCCCGACGAACGCGCCTCAGTGACCCACAAGTTCTCGATTGCCGGCCACGAGGGCTACATCACGGTCGGCCTTTATCCCACCGGACAGCCGGGCGAAATCTTCATCAAGATGGCCAAGGAGGGTTCCACCGTTTCTGGCCTGATGGACGCCTTCGCAACCTCCATCTCGCTGGCTCTGCAGCACGGCGTGCCCCTCAAGGTTCTCTGTGAGAAGTTTGCCCACACCCGATTCGAACCCTCGGGCTGGACCGGGAATGAGCAGATCGGTTACGCCAAGAGCCTGATGGATTACATCTTCCGCTGGCTCAACCTGCGCTTCCTCTCCGGCATTCAGTTGACGCTGTTCTCCGGCTTCGGCCAGCAGACACCGCAACTGCCCGCCGCGCCCGACTCGCTCTCTGAGCCGGAATCCGACACCGAGGACGAGCCATTCTCACAGAACCAACTGGCCCACTTGGCGGAGGAAGTCGCTCGTCGCCTCAACCAGGTCAATGGTCAGCCGGCAAGCCCCGCATTCGGCAACGCAAGCGGAGCCGGCGGCGGCATTGCGCCCGATGCTCCTATCGCGGACTATGGCACCGCAGGCGTCGACATCAGGGCAGAGTCGACTGAGCCGCTGCCCAGCCTCACCGACCGCGGCATCTACCACGCTGCGGACGCCATGCGGGATATGTATGAAATGGGCGATGCTCCCAGCTGCTCGGTCTGCGGTGCGATCATGGTCCGCAACGGGAGTTGCTATCGCTGCATGAGCTGCGGTTCTACTTCAGGATGCAGCTAGGAACTTGTTCTTACTTTTACCGTGGGGCAGGGTCATTCCTGCCCCATTTTATGGTCTTAAAGAATTCGATGCAGGTACCAACTTTTACTTATTCTGGGCTTGTCGTTACAGAGGATTGGAAGAGGGTGTTATATAAAGCATAATCGATGGAACAACGCCGCGCGACTACGCATCAGCATGCCTGATGGAATCCGATCCCCATCAACTCCGCCGTCTTCTTTAGTGTGGCCGCGACATGACCCACGCCCACGGCGCAATGGTGCGCTGGGCCCTGCGTATTCCATGCGTTCACAAAGCCGCGAACTCCTAGCGGGAAACGGTATCGGCTGTTGGTGTTGCCGATCTCCAGGATCTCGCCCGCCACGCACTCTCCCTCTGCTACTACGAGTTTGAAGCGCAACTCCGCATCCTCGACAACCGAGAGCAGTGTGACAGGACCGTGCTTCACGCTCATTTCCACCGATAGCCCACGTCCCACTTTGCCGTGGTAAACCGTGAGGGGCCGCACCTTGGTCTTGCCCTCACAGATCGCGATGTGCCCTGGCCCGTCGTGGCCCATCAGCACGAGGTCGTCCTTGAAGTCCATGGCGTAGTACTCGGTGAATGAACCACCCGTGCCCAGCACATCCATAATCTTCATTGCCAGGACGTTCTTCACTTCATACTCCCCTGCTACGGGAATGTGGCGCGCGGTCAGCAGAGAGGTCCCCAGAATGATGGAACTTATAGTATCTTCGTTGGGCGTGTTACCGGTGCCACAGTAGAAGTAGGCCAAGGCATCGAGGTCGTGACGTGCCACAAAGGCATCGAGCGCTACCGAGGTTCGCGCGGCCCGTCGCAGTTCTTCGCGAGGACAATCCGGTTGCACATCGAAACGCTCAAAGAAATCCTCCAACCGCTGCGTTAGGGAGGCTTCGTCGACGTCTGCCCCCAGCGCGCTCAACTCATCGACTTCCACGATCTCTGCATGTGTGCCAAAGACGATCGAAACCAGCGTCAGATCGGTCATGATGTCCAGCATTCCGCTGTAGTAGTGGCCCATCAGTCCCAACCGTGCCGACGTCAACGTCGCGCGAACCTGCGCCGCCGCCAGCCACCCCTCGATCTCTCTCCAGGTCTGTGCGTCATCGAGCACGCCCGTTACCTGATGGAAGGGAATCCGGGCGCGCGCCATTACATTTGCGGCTCTGCGCAGGAATCTGTAAGACGACGTGAATTTCGCGGGTTTTGCTTGAGGGCCGGCATCGGCTATTCTCCTCCCGATGCGCGACAACGATTGGACGCGGGTATCGGGGTGGCTAGGCTACAAGGTCTAGCGGCATGAGATTGATGAGCTTGGCAAGAGGCTGAAGCTTTGGGTTCGGCGTAAGCGGGCCAACAAGTGGCTGGTCTGTTCTGGGTGCGGCAAGCCAACGAGCGAGATTGTAGCCAGCTATGAAGCGGGAAGTGCGCGATCTTCCGTGTTTCGAGCACTTGACCACGGTGGTCGTGGAGTTGTATCGGGTGCGCTGCCCGGATTACGGAGTGAAGGCGGAAAACGTTCCGCAGCTGCCTTCCAAGGCGCCCTTCAGCCAGCGTTTTGAAGATGCGGTCGGGCAGGCCTGCGAGAGCGCGGCCGCCAGTCGGGTAGCGTGGCAGTTTGGTCTGGCGACCAGTACGGTGCGAGCCATCGATCAGCGGTATCTCAAGCGCTGGGCCGCGGCGCGGCGCAAGCCGGCCCTGCGGCTGATGGGTGTGGACGAGATCTTTGTGGGCAAGAAGCAGAAGTTCATCACCGTGGTGAGCAACCTGAAAACGGCCGAGCCTCTCTGGTTTAGCGCCTAGCGGAAGAAGGAAACGCTCGACGAGTTCTTCGCCAAGCAACTTAGCCCCTTTCAACGCTGCGCAGTACAGACTGCCTGCGTGGATATGTCCTTTGGAGTCTCTGAAAAGTGGACCAGGCCATCCATTCGAAAAACGCATTATCGCCGTGCGCTCATTGACGAGATGTAGATCCTCGAAAAGTCGGCAAGTATCTGGGGATTCCTGTGAACTATCGCCCCCTGCGATTCCTCCGGTGGGGTTGGCCGGCGCCATAACGTCGCACACTAATAGAATCAATTATTTGCGCCTGGATAGAGGAGACTTTCATCCGATCCGTTAGATAAAGGCGAGGAAGATGACATCGAGCTTCTAAAATCTGGAGAAGATGCGGCGGACCCCATTCGATCTACGGAAAAGTTGTTCCACCTCGTAGCGCTTCTTGTAGAGTTCGCGGTTGTAATCCCAGGGATCGAGCCTGTTGGACTTGGGCGGGACCACTGGGATCAAGCCAAGATCGAGCACCAATTGCCGTGTTTCATCGCCTTCGAAGGCCTTGTCGACCAGCATGGGAAGACCTTCCGGCATAGGACCAACCTCTTCCAACAACGGAAGGCCCTCCGGCGGATCATGAGCATTGCCCGGCGAGAGTGCGAACACTACAGCCGTTCGAGCATCCGCGGCAACCATATGAATCTTTGTGGTCCATCCGCCGCGGGACTTGCCAATGGCATGTGGTCCGTTTTTAATGCGCCAGTGCTATCGGGACGGACCTTGATCGAGGTCGAGTCGAGTGAGAAGGCTTCAATCTTGATGCGTACGGTCTGCTCGGTCTGCAGCTTTTCGAAAATGCGGCCCAATACGCCATTCTTAGCCCAGCGGTTCAATGCGGTTCTTGCACAGAGCTAGAAATCCAATGAATTCTCGCCTACCAATAATAGGTGCCGATGATCTGCGGTGGGCCAGCCTCGCCTTTGATGACATTGATTTTCAAGACAATCTGAACGTTTCTATTGGGATCGCGTAAGCTGCTGGACAAGCTATTCATATAATCAGGATTGGTCACGAATTCGCCGGCTGCCCGACTGGCATGAAGGCCCAGCCCGCCAATGACGATCGAGACCTGGCCCGAAAGCGGATCGACAGTTCGCGTGACCAGTGAGTAATCGTCATGAGACTCGGAGTAGGCCGCGCCCCACGGAGCACTCCAATCTCTGCGTTCGGGATGTTGAGAGTCTTCAATCCACATTTTCTGGCTGGCAAAATCCATGCGTGGACGGAACCTGAGTTTTGAGACAAGCCGAAGCGTCCACGAATTCTCCAGGACTCCCAGCAGAATCACAGGCCCGTTGCGCAGATCGGCAAGGGTGACATTTTCAGAGGAGCGAAGCATGAAGCTCTTGTTGCGCCTGGTCAACATCTCGGTGATTCGCGTCAGTTCGACGGCATCGCTCCACGAGACCGCGGGCCAGACTTGGAAATCGGGATCGGGAACCGGGGACTCCGCCGCGCCGTTGACGTTGTCTGCCATCTGGACAGTAAATCTATTACGAAAATCCGAAGATATATGCGGCGGCTCCACCGTTCCGACGCAAATCAGGACCGGGGCAGAAGATCCGATGACTGGGCCCCAAAACCGATTCAGACCTGCACCGGATCTCCTTTGCACCGTGATAACCGCAGCGATCACGATCAGGAGGAGAGTGGCCGCAGCGAAGGCCAGCTTCGTCCGGCGAGAGCGATTCGCGCGCGTCGGGGTGGCAATGGTTGTTTGGTCGGTCTGGACCGGCGCAGCGACATCGGGCGCTGGGATAACGGCGGCGGGTGCCTTCGCAGGACGCCGAAAACGAGCCACATACGAGCCTGACGGCAGATCGATCCGCAACTCGCGTTCGTGGCCCTCTTCCTGATAATAGAGCGCTATTCGCTTCCTCACCTCCGCCGCGGCCACACGAACGATCGAGTCCCCCGACGTGTCAAAGCTCGGTTCCCGTCCAAAGACCTCGATCCCAAGGGTGCGTTCCTTCAGGGTGTCGGCATGGCCTTCAATGGTCTGCTCGACTACGTATCGCAGTAGATCGGTATATCGGCGGCTGTTCCTGAAATGCGAGCTCGAAAGCAACCGCTCGATCTGAAGTTGCACGGCCTCACGGTCCGCCGAGGACAACTCGACGAGCTCCGTCGATTTCGCCGCAATTGCCACGCCTTTGCTCACAGGTCAGCAAGTATACCCCCACCAAATGAGGCGTTCAAGGCTGCAAAAAATGCGGCCGTCAACTCACAGCCTCCCCCTAGCGGCCCTCCTAACGTTTCAAACGCTAGCGGTATATCCGTTTTATAAACAGCATTTTAGCAACCAGCGCTAAATATCTAACGGTCTTATCGCCGTATGGCACTGGACGATTCACCTCAGGCGCGACTAATTATCACGATGTTTCAAAGAAGAACTACTTTCAGTTTTGAATTTTGCCGCAAAAAGATTCGCTGATCGAAAGACCGGCGGTAGCGGTCTTCGGCAGGCGGGCAAAGAGCCGCTGCAGCGCGAGTCCACTGGGAAAAAGGCGCTAGCTCTACGGAACCACCGCTCGGATAAGGACAAAACCTGGCTGAAAGCGCAACAGGACAACTCAAGGAGGCAATACAGTGAGAAGGCTCAGGCAACTCGCGATGCTCGCAGTCGTGCTGGTATTCGCTCATATGCTATGGGGGCAAGCGGGGACAACCGGCACGATCCTGGGTACCGTGACCGACACGACTGGGGCCGTGATTGCGGACGCTCCCGTTGACGTGACGAACACGGCAACCTTGGTAACCAGTCGGGTGAAGTCGACCGCAACAGGCGATTACACCGCTCCTAACCTGATTCCCGGCTCGTACCGTGTGTCGGTGCAAATGCCAGGGTTTTCGAAGGCGGTCGTTAGCGGCATCGTGCTCGTGGTTGCGCAGGATGAGCGCGTCAACCTGCAATTGAAGCCGGGCGCTATTACCGAGACGGTCGAAATCAGCGCCAGCGCGGTTGCCCTGGATACCGATACATCGTCTGTGTCGCAAATCGTCAGCGAACAGCAGATGTCGGATCTTCCGCTGAATGGCCGTAATTTCACCGATCTTCTGTTTGTCGGTGCAGGCGCGGTGCAGACCCTCGGCGAACAGGGGCAGATGCGGCAGAGCGAAGGCGACGCGATCAGCATCAACGGCAGCCGTCCGGAATCGAACAACTACACCCTCGACGGCCTGACGAATACCGATACTGCGTTGAGTACGCCAGCCGTGATTCTCTCTCAGGATGCGATTCAGGAATTCAAGGTGCAGAGCGCGACCTACTCGGCCGAGTACGGATTCAGTGCCAACCAGGTCAACATCGTCAGCAAGAGCGGCTCGAATCAGTTGCATGGGTCCATCTTTGAATTCGACCGTAACGACGCCTTCGATGCGATCCCGCATCAATCCCTTACCAACACCAGCACCAAGAACACCGAGTTGCGGCAGAACCAGTTTGGGTATGTTCTGGGCGGGCCGGCAATTATTCCCAAAGTCTACAACGGCCATGACCGGACCTTTTGGCTGGCGAATTATGAAGGTTGGCGGGTGGTCCAGGGTGGCCATCTTTCCGGCTATGCGCCCACGGCGGCTGAACTTGGTGGCGACTTCTCTTCCCTCGATCCCGCGTTATTTCCGGCGCATGGAACCACGGAATGCACGGCGGCCATGAAGGCCGGTAATAGCTGTATGCCTGTCGACCCGGTCACCGGGAACGCGATTACTTCCATTTCCAGTTCAAATTTCTCGCGTGTGGCCACGGTGACATCGAAACTGATTCCGACCGCCGCGAAGGATCTGAACGGCACTGGCAGTCCCAACTGGTTTGCGACTGCGAACACGATCACCAATACCGACCAGCAGACCTACCGTGGAGATCAGAACTTCCAGAAGTATGGACAAATCTTCTTCCGGTATACCAAGGCGGACTACTCCAATTCAGCTTTCTCAACCGACTCGATTGTCGACAGCGCCGGGGCAAACATTTTCACGGAAAACTCGAAGAGTTGGACAGGCGCGTACACACTGCCATTGCCCAAGGGATTCGTCAACGATTTTCGCTTCGGCAAATTGGATGCGGTCTCGATTCAGGGCGAAAGCCCGGCCAGCACGGAAGACATCAACGCTCTCGGTTTGACAGGTGTATTCACTGGCCTTCCCTCTTATGCCGCCGGTTATCCCAACCTCGGATTCTCAACGAACGGTTACGTCAGCGCCGGGGCTCCCGGAAACGACCCGACCACAAGCGATATCCCGGTGTGGGAGTACTCCGACTCGGTCGTCAAGCAGAAGGGAACCCACGCGTTCAGCTTCGGCTTCGACTATCGCTCCTGGGTGCAGAAGAGAAATCTCGCCACCAATTTTCTCGGATCCTTTGGGTACGCCGCCAACCTGATCACTCAAAATGGGTCTTCGGGCACCAATGGCTGTCCGGAAGGCAATCTAACTTGCGGGACCGGTAACTTCATTGCAGACTATCTGCTGGGTTACTATAACTCGGCCGCAACATTCCAGCCCGGCCCATTTTCAGCTGGCGGTTCGGCCCCCGGCCACCTGAACCAGTATGTCTTCAAGTACCTGGCGCCCTATATCGAGGACGACTGGAAAGTCAGCCCCAAGCTGACCCTCAATCTCGGGATTCGCTGGGACTTCCGCTCCGTTCCTTATGCAGACGACAAAGGCAGCGACCAGCTATTTTGGCTCGATACGCAGAACACGCTGGGCGGCCTTTGTTTTGCCGATAAGACCCTGTTGACCAACGGCATCGCGCCGGCGGGCAATGACTTCTATCGCTATTGCGGTCAAAAGCCCAAGGACTCGTCCAAGACTCCTTTTGCTCCGCGTTTCGGGTTTGCCTATCGTCCATTTGAGAGAACCGTTGTGCGCGGTGGATACGGCGTCTTCTTCGACTCGTCTGAGACGCGCGAGATGGACAACTCCGGCGACCAGTATCCATATTTGATTCGCACCAGCATCACGCCCTATGCGAATGTCTCGCTCAAGTCGACCGATCAGTTGTTCGCCCCAATGAGTGCGGTCGCACCGGTATCGGCGGCCGTCAATGGAAGCGCCTTTACGGCGGTCATTCTGTCTGAGAATCCAATGAATCCCTATGTACAGCAGTGGACGCTGTCGATTGAGCGGGAACTGGCGAAGAACACCACGCTCGAGATCAACTACGTGGGCAACAAGGGAACTCATCTTCTGGAGCGCTTCAACATCGACCAGGCAGGTGCGTTACCGGCCGCCGATGTAGCTGCGTGCAATCTGGATCCAACCGACTTGACCCACAATTGCCCATACACGAGCCGCTTGCCGCTCCCCAATTTCACCAATTCCAATGGCTTCTTGGACAGCAAGTGGATTGGTTACTCCAACTACAACGCGGGCAACGTAAAGCTGGAACATCGGGCCAGCGACGGCGCGGTGCTGGTGGTCTACAGTTGGTCAAAGAGCCTGGACAGCAAGTCTGCTGCGGCCGGCATCGGATCCACGAACAGCTTTGCCGGCCCCATGGACTCGGCTGACCCGCAGTTGGATTATGCGCGCTCGGACTTCGACGTGGGTCAGCGCTTCGTGGCCAGCTACGCCTATAACCTGCCTGTTGGCCGTGGCAAGAAGTTCGGCGGATCGATGAATCGCGCGGCCGACATCGCGGTTGGTGGATGGGAGTGGACAGGAATCGGCACCTTTCAACTTGGGTTCCCCTTCTCGGTCATGGCGAACGATGTGGATGGTCTGCTGATGACTCCGATTCAGCGCGCCAACCTCATCGGAAAGCCGAACTCCGGATTCACCAAGAGCACCAGGGAGTGGTTCAACACCGCGGCCTTTGAACAGCCGTTGGCCGGTACCTTCGGCAACAGCGGACGCAACATTCTGCGCGAGCCTGGAATCTCCAACTGGGATATGGGAGTGGTGAAGTATGTCCCGATCGCAGAGAGATTGAAATTCCAGTTCCGCGTGGAAACCTTCAACACCTTCAACCATACCCAGTGGGGCGCTGATCCTTCGACTGAGGCCGGCAGCGGGCCGGGAACAAGTTCAGAAGTCACCAACGTAAATAACGGTAGCTTCGGGGCTGTCCAATATGCCCGGCCCACTCGCATCATTCAATTTGGCGGCAAAGTCACGTTCTAAGAGCAATGCCTCCATTCCTTTGCTCCGCAATGCAACCTCTGAAGCGCCGGTTTCTGAAGGGAACCGGCACTTCAAAGCAGGGGTGAGGAAGCTGGCACTCGTCGCGTTGCGAGAATCTTCAACAAATATGACCCCAGCAATCCGCTTGCAGGAACAGGTGGCGGATGGCTGCATCTTTGTTTAAAATCGGTCCGCGATGATAAGCCCATGGAAAGCACGGATTGCGTTGGCGATGATGATGACTGGTTCTACTGTGCTCACAACAGTAGCTCAAACACGCGCGGATGATTCCGAGTTTGCGCGGCTCTATCGTTCCGGCCAATCCGCAATGGCCGCCGGCAAGTTTGACGAGGCTCGCGCCACCTTTGAACATTTGGAAAACATGGATGCGAGCGTTGCGGAAGTTCATGCCTCTCTTGGCGTTCTCTGCTTCAAGCTGGGGAGTTACTCGGAGGCAATCCAGGAGATTCGCACAGCACGCAAGTTGAAGCCCCAATTGCCGGGCCTTGAAACGTTGTTGTCCCTGTCGCTCGCCGAGGTTGGCAAATATCGTGAGGCTCTGCCCGGATTGGAAAAAGCATTTCGATCGGACCCGAGTCCGCAGCAGAAGCGGCAAGCTGGATTGGAGCTCGCCCGTGTATATGCCGATTTGTCGATGGATCGCAAGGCAGTTGAAACCGCGCTTGAGTTGCGCGATCTTTACAAAGACGATCCCGAAGTGCTTTACAACGTTGGAAAGATTCTTGGTAACTCCGCCTACCTCACGATGCAAGACCTGTTTCATGGTGCAGGGTCTTCGGTGTGGGCACAGCTGGCAGAGGGCGAGGCGCACGAGAGCGAGGGACAATACGCTGATGCGATCACAAGCTACCGCAATGTGCTGGCGATTGATCCGCACCGCGTCAACGTGCATTACCGCATGGGACGAACCTACCTTGCGCAGTGGCAATCGACCCACGCGGCGTCTGACCTTAAGGCCGCTGAAGAGGAGTTTGCTTCGGAGATCGCAGCTAATCCTGGAAATGCAAATGCTGCGTATGAACTCGCAGGATTGCGCTGGAATGACGGCAAACAATCAGCGGCACAGCAACTTTATGAGTCTGCGATCGAGAGCTATCCGGACTTTGCCGAGGCACAGGTGGGACTCGGTGGCGTGTTGCTCGACGAACACCAGCCATCGCTTGCCGTGCCGCACCTGCAGCGAGCGACCGTGCTTCGTCCAGATGACGAAGTCGCCTGGTACCGGCTTGCGCAGGCCGAGCGCATGACCGGAGATTTGCAGGCGCAGAGACAAGCCCTTGTGGTATTCCAGAAGCTCCATTCTCAATCATCTGCTGCGCGCAACAGAAGTGTACCGACGCAATCGCAGGAGAACGTCACACCACAAAAGCTGGGCGTGGAGGCCCAACCGCAATGAGTGGAAATCAGAACAGGCTCCGTCACGCAGGCGCACGATTTGCGGGAATCGCCGTGTGCATCGGGTTCGGCGTTGCAGTGTGCGCCGTCGCCGCGCGTGGGCAGGTATTGAGTCCGGCCGCATTGCGCGTTGATGAACTGGTGACACCTCTGGGAATCGACGACGCACAGCCGCGCTTTTCATGGCAACTGCGAGACAACCGCCAAGGCGCGCGACAGACTGCCTATCGCTTGCTGGTTGCCTCAAGGCCGGAGTTGCTGACGGCGGGCAAGGCGGACGTGTGGGACAGCGGGCGCACTGTCAGCGGACAGTCGGTCGCCGTTCGCTATGCGGGGCCTGCAATTGCTCCATCAACACGCTATTTCTGGAAGGTCCTGGTGTGGGATCAGGACAACGAGCCAGCGCCGGAGAGTCCGGTCAGTTGGTGGGAGTCGGGCTTGTTGAAGCAAGAGTGGCACGCGCAGTGGATCGGTTACGAGACCGCGGAAGAACACGCGGTCCGGTACTCCGGTGCAAAGTGGATCACCAGTCCTGAAACAGGAGCCGCGCTGCCGCAGGGCACTGAGCAGCGCATTGCCTATCGTGCTCACGTGGACATGGTCAAACCGCTCCGGCACGCTACTCTCTTCGTGGCGGCCGAGGACACGGCCTCTGCCTGGATCAATGGCAAGCAAGTCATGGAGCACGCGCCGCTGCCGGCCTGGAAGCAATTCCCGTGGAGAAAGTCAGTCACTGAAGATGTGACTGCCGCGCTCAAGCCGGGCAGCAATGCGCTGACTGTCGAGTCGACGCACTACATTGTGAGTCCCAGCGGGAATCCGGTCAGCAGCAATCCTCCCCTGCAGGCGACGCTGGTTGTGGAATTCTCGGACGGATCGATGCAGAGTTGGGTCAGTGGCTCGGATTGGAAAACTTCACTGCACCCGGCCGACGGTTGGACGAATGTGAGCTTCGACGACAGCGAATGGAAACATGCGATTCAGTGGACGGAGCCCACGGCCGCGGGCATGGGGGACGATCCTCTCGGCGAACCCTGGCCGGCAGATTCAGTGAAGGCATTGCGCCGCGGTTTTGAAAGCGCGGGCCAAGTGCGCTCGGCGCGGCTCTATGTCACCTCGCTAGGCGCGTATCAGGTCTATCTCAATGGCAAACGCGTCGGCGATGAAGTGCTCGCGCCGGGGTGGACCGACTATCGCGAACGTGTTGAATATCAAACCTACGATGTCACCGCGCACATTGTCCCCGGCGCCAACGCTCTGGCAGCGCTGCTTGCTCCGGGCTGGTACTCTACGCCGTTGAAGTGGTTCCAGCAGCCCAACAGTTATGGCCTGACTCCGCCTGCGCTGCTGGCCCAGTTGCGCATCGAGCGCGCTGATGGTAGCGTGGAATGGATTGCGACCGATGGCCAGTGGAAGGCACGACAGTCGGCCATCCTGAAGGCGGAAATCTATGACGGGGAAACCTACGATGCGCGCCTTGCGCAACCAGGCTGGGACAGCGCCGGGTTTGATGAGGCAGGTTGGTCCCAGGCGATCGTGATCGAGCCCAAGCAGGTAGCCATTGAGGCTCAGGAATTCCAACCGATACGCGCGGAGGCGGTGCTGCCGGCCAAGACAATGTCAGTTGTGAAGCCCGGTGTCTATCTCTACGATTTCGGGCAGAACATGGCCGGGGTCGAGCGCATTCGCGTGCAAGGACCAGCGGGCGCTGACGTTCAGGTACGCGTTGGCGAAGACACCAATCCCGACGGCTCACTTTACACCGAGAACCTGCGCACGGCAAAAGCGACGGACCACTTCATTCTCGCGGGCAAACGTGTGGAAGAGTTTCAACCACGCTTCACTTTCCATGGTTTCCGTTACATCGAGATCAGCGGCCTGTCGACGGCGCCAGAGAAGGATGCGGTGGAGGCGGTTGTCCTGCATACGAATGCGCCATTCACAACGCAATTGAAGACAGGCAGCGCGATGCTGAATCAGTTGTGGAGCAATATTCTCTGGGGGCAGCGATCGAACTTCGTGGGCGTGCCAACAGACTGTCCGCAGCGCGACGAGCGCATGGGATGGACGGGCGATGCCGAAGTCTTCTGGCGCGCCGCTTCCTACAACGCCGATCTCGCTGCCTTCTCGCGCAAGTTTGCCGAAGATCTGCGCGGAACCCAAGCCGGCACTCCATACTATGGCATCATCGCCCCTGGCTCGGGCACCAGTTCCCAGGCCTCCGGCGCGGGATGGAGCGATGCGGGTGTAATCGTTCCCTGGACCTCGTGGCTGCAATCCGGCGACACGAGAATCATCGAAGAGAACTGGGACGCGATGGAGAAATATCTGGGCGCGATCGAGAAGGCCAATCCCGATGGGTTGTGGAAGCACGATGCGGGCATTCCCTTCGGTGACTGGCTCTCGCCCGAGGGGCCCACTCTCCATCCGCTGGTGGCCACAGCCTATTGGGCATACGACGTCACCTTGATGCGGCAAATGGCTCATGCTCTTGGCAAAGCGGACGAAGAAGAGCGGTTCTCGAAACTCTTCGATCATATTCGCACCGCATTCGCTCAGCAGTTTGTGCATTCTGACGGCTTCGTCGCGGGTGCGGACAACGGCCCGTCGCCCTTCGGACAGATCAACAACCCCGACGCGAAGGCCAAGGGCGGCGATACCCAAACTGGCTATGTGTTGGCGCTCAACATGCATCTGGTCCCCGATGAGTTGCGGCCGGCTGCCGCCGCCAAACTCGCCGCCAAGATCGAAGCGAATCATGGGCGGCTTGGAACTGGGTTTCTGGGTACGCCCTACTTGCTCGCCACTTTGGTTGACACCGGCCACAGCGACCTTGCTTTCAAGCTGATGCTAAATACCGACTATCCGTCGTGGGGCTATCTGGTGGATCACGGCGCCACAACCATGTGGGAACGCTGGAACGGCGACCAGATGCGCGGAGATCCAAGCATGAACTCCTATAACCACTATGCCTATGGAGCCGTCGCGGACTGGATCTACCGTTATGCCGCGGGCATCGACGCCACTCCGCACGACGCCGGCTTCCACACCGTGTTCTTGCATCCGGTCTTCGATCGCAAGATCGGCGGCCTCGATCTGCGCTTCCAGTCGCCGTATGGCGAGATTCGCTCGGACTGGACAGTGGACGGCGACAGAGCACATTGGGAGTTGACAATTCCCGCGAACGCCGCGGGGTGGCTGCGCGTTACCGGCGCGGAGTCGGCGCGATACACACTGAACGGTGTTCCGCTAAACAGAAACAGCCTGGCAAAACCAATCGCGATGGATGGCATGGAGGGCTACGAAATTGCAGCGGGGACCTATCGCTTTGAAGTGACTGGCGTGCAGTAGGATCAGGCCGGAACAATGCCCGATGCGCGGAACGCACATGCACCGTCAGTGGATGAGTCGACCGGCGATCAACCTGCCCGGATCATGTAGGCGGTCGACGGCACAATCAAACTGGACCCATTTGCGGTCGCAGTGGAGAACTGGTGACAATGAATCCGAAAACCGATTTCTCCGAAGGACGGTCGCTGAAGCGTTTCGCCTTCATCCTTCGGTTGCGCGAGGGCGCAGCCGAAGCCTATGAAAAGGCGCATTGCGAGGTGTGGCCAGAGATGTTCGATATGCTCAAGCGTGGCGGCATCAGCGAATACTCCATTTTCCGTCGGGATAACATGCTTTTTCTCACCTTCAAGGCGGTCGATTTCGAGGCCACCTGGAGCAGGTTCGACAGCGATCCCGTGAACCTTCGCTGGCAAGAGACGATGGCGCCGTTCTTTGCTCCACATGAGGGTTTGCGCCCCGGAGAACGCTTCCCAATGATGGAAGAGATCTTTTTTCTGCCTTGAGAAGCTGCTATTCATTCAAGGGGGTGCGGGACACAGGGCCCCTTTTATAGGAGAAAGGAAAGTGACGATGAGGGGCGGACGACCGCTACGTGTTGGCCTGTGCGGGATTGGCCTCGATACGTATTGGCCGCAGTTCGCCGGACTGCGGCAGCGGCTTGAGGGATACGTGGCGCAGGTAGGGGCGAGGTTTGCCCGCCCCGGCTTGGAAGTGGTCAATCTGGGCCTGGTCGATTCCGCTGAGCGCTCGCAAGAGGCCGGTCACCAGTGCCGCCGCGAAGACATCGACATTCTGTTTCTCTATGTCACCACGTATGCGCTCTCGAATACAGTTCTGCCAATTGTGCAGCGGGCCGGCGTGCCAGTAGTTGTGCTGAATCTGCAACCCGAAGCGGCCATAGACTACAAGGCCTTCAACCAACTGGAAGATCGCACGGCGATGACAGGTCACTGGCTAGCTTATTGTTCGGCGTGCCCGGTTCCCGAGCCGAATTTTGCTCATCCATCTTCTTCCACTGCTCGTCAGAAATTCTCCCTACCGTTGGAGAAGGCATTCTTGCCGACAAATGTTGCTTTACTGAAATTGCTGTAGCATCAGCCGGTAACTGGGAAACAATAGCATCTGTCTGGAAGGCTAGCGCCTTTTTGAATTTGGTGATTGCATGTTGAACCGGCGTCGGAACATTCGTTTCCATACTGTCTGGAACCGTAAGCTGCAGCAGTTGTCTCTGTGCCTCAGCGGCTGTAGGTTCCTGTTGAGCAAAAGCAAACCTGCCCAAGAGTGCAAGCATGAACACCGCAGTTAAACAAGTTGTGACTCTCCGACGTGCCATAGAAATATCATGGCGCTTAGCGGAGTGCTTGGCAATGGCTTCGTCGCTTGGACTCACTGAAATGGTCCAATCAGGACAGCACATACTCACTTGTCGCGAAACCGACTTTCCATCCACGTCGGTCGAATTAATCCGGTGAAACGCCGTAGGCTCCCGGATGGTGGCCAAACCGTCAGTGACTCTTCCGTTGACAGTAAAGGTGTGGTTGTGGCGTCTGCGCCGGGAAAATGATTCGCGGACTGCAGGAGCGTGCACGCCGGCAGTAGCATCGCGAGCTACGCTGTTCGTTTGACCGAGCGCAACGCAAGTCCTCCCAGCAGCGCGACCACCGCGACCAGCGCTACCCAAAGCAACGCCGGATGCTTCTCAGTGAATGGCCGCTCGTCGGGCCGAGGCTGGTGGACGGGATTCGGCTGTTCGGTCCCGATTGCGGCCAGGGACGCGTCGGCTTGCGACGCAAACAGCGTGGCATAGTCGTATTGCGGAGCGGTCAACGCCGGGTCACCGTAGTAGAGCCCATAGCGGGCGTTGGCTGCCGCTTCAAAGCAGAGCTTCCGCCTCAGCATCTGCAGCCGCACACGCGCAAGAGCAAGCGGCGCATCGTCTCCGTTGTCAATGGTCACCGTCCACTTTGCAGCGGTGGCGAAGTCGGTCCACGGCGCGTTAATCGTCAGCCGCTCTTCGTGGATCTTGTGGCCGTCTTGAATGTTGTGCACCCGTATCAGGTTCCCTGAAGCCGTCACCGGGCGTTCCGGCTCGGCCCCGTCCGTCGAGGCCGGAGGTGCGATAGCCTCGGCGTGGATACTTACGTCTCGGCTGAAGAGGGCCGGCTGCGCGCCCGGCACGAACGAGATCCGGTCGACCGGAACATGGGCAGGCACGGTGAATTCCAGAATCGACGATCGTCCCTTCTGCGTGACCTGCGCGGACTCCGCAACGGTCAGATACTGCGGCTGGCTGGCTGGTAGCCGCTCCACTGAGAGGCCGGTAATACTCTCCGGCCTAAGCGGACCAGCCACGCTGAAGTGCAGAAAGCGGAAATCCAATTCCGGCAGGTGCAGCACCGTACTGCGGCCGAGCCTTTGGCGCGTCAAGTCGAAGACCGTAAATGCGCCGATCCTGGTTTCGGTGCGCCTACTTGCGTCCGGCTTCCCGACACCGTAACCGTGGCGATGAAGTCCTGCCCTGTGATGGCCAGTTCCAGATCGCTGTAGTGCGCGTCGGGCAGCTCAGCATCGAAGACGGTCTGCCCTCCGCGCACGCCCAGGTTGAGAGGCGCGATGGATTTGCGGTCGGCTTCGACCGGTGCATCCTGGCGAATCGCATAAGGCGTCTCTGTGCTCCCCTGGTACAGGCGCAGGTCGGCAAGCTGCGGGGCGGCATGAGCATAGATCCCTGCATCGAGCGCCACACAGGTCTGCCCAGATCGCGTCGCCACATTCTCGACCGGCCGCTGGTAGCGGAAGTACCGCATATCCGGGCTAGCGACAACAGTAGCAAGCAAGAGTGCGCCAATGAGCAACTTCACGAGGTCCGCCCATTCTGGTGTTCCTGATTGTCCGTGTGATTCTGCCCGCGCAGGCGTAGCCAGTCGCGCTGATAGACAAAGCTCACCGCCAGCAGCAGCGCGCCCAGGCCCAGAAAACTGAGGATGCGGAATCCCTGGCTCAGTTCGCTGACATCGTACAGAAACACCTTGCCGATGGACACGGCCAGCAGAACCAGCGCCTGCCAGCGCAGAAACGCCGATCGCCGCCAGAAGCCCCCGGCCAGCAGCAGGGCTCCGTAAGCCATGAAGAACGCCGAGTAAGTGAAGTGCGCGTACATGCGATAGCCGTCAAGAAGATTCATATCGCCGCGCCAGCTTACATGCCACCAGAAGCCGTCAATTTCCCAGCAAATCGCCAGCAGAATCAGGGCGTTCACAAGGAGGGCGGTGACCGGAGTCAGCGCCGTCCAGGGAATGGAACTTTCCGGCTCAGCTTCGCCTCTTGAATTCCACGACACCCAGGCGGCAAAAGCGAACACAGCAATCGCCACACAGTAGGTCCCGAACCGCTCATTGATGAACGGCATCGTGGAAGCCGCGGGATTGACCACCAGCAGAGCGATGAGTCCGATGGCCAGGTAAAGCAGGGCCAGTACCCGCAGCAGCAGATTCCGCACACGGCTCGCGGCCCACAACAGCGCCGCGCCCTCCACCAGCCAGCCAATCGTGAGCCAGCGGCCCTCCGCTTTCAGGGGGATGGCAATGGTGAGAAACACCACGGCCGCGGTAAGGTGCAGCGCCGACAAAAGCTCCGGACTGGCACGGAGGCTCCCGCGCGCGGGAAGACGAAGCAGCATCATGTAGAACGCGGCGAACCCGACCGCCACCCAGGGTTCGATCCATGCCGCTTGGTGTGCTTCCGCCATCCCGTAAAACGCCAGAAATCCGAGAGCCGCATTGGCAATGGGCATCAGCACCAACGCAAGCGTGTCCCATCCGGAGAAATGCGCGTCTTCAGTGGACATCAATCGCATCAGGCGAGGTGCGAAAGCAAAGATCGAAAAGAAGCAACCGAGGAAGAGCGCGGTCCGAAGCAACTGGGCGTCAGTGTAGTACTCGAACCACCACCCGGTAATGAACAGCACGGAACCCACAAAGGCAGAAAACAGCAGTCGCGACCAGGGGCGAAGCGCCACCAAAACCAGCACCGCGATGTCCAACAAAAGCAGGTAGGTGAAGAGCGTGATCTCATGGTTTCCGCCCGTTGAAACCAGCAGGGGAGTGCTCAGGCCGCCGACGATGCCATAAAGGGCCAGAAGTTCCGCATCCTGCACCCAAGACATGAAGCCGTTGAAGGCCGTCACCAGAATCATGGCGGCGAAAGCCACCGGCGCGGGAATCAGGTGGAAGAGCGAGAAGGCGGCCCACAGCGAGAGATACAAAACGCCGCTGCCTACAGCCTTCAGCGAATAGGAAAAGACGAGATACCCACTGGCGCGAAAGCGCTCCGACCAAGCCGTGAGCCCGGCTCCGGCAACAAGCCCGAGGACCACCCGTCCCAAGGGGCCAATCCAATGATTGTCGACGGCCAGCTTGAGAAACCAGGCCATGGCGATCAGCACGGCAAGAATGCCGACGCGATTGAACCACTGGGAGCCGATCCGTCTCTCGAGCGAGCGCTCGTCCGCAGACGAGGCCCCGCCGGAGAAGGCAAACAAGGGCCGCTCGGCGGGTGCCTCTTCCGGCGACGCCTGTGGCGCTCCACTAAAGTCAATTGCCGGCACGGGCGTAGAGAGTTCCGCTACCATCTGTTCCGCAACTGCAGGTTCGGCGGGCGACTGGGCCTCAGGTTCCAGGGCGATACCGTAGTTGTGCAGTGCCTGTTCAAGCCTGCGCACGCGCGAGCACAGCTCACTCACCTGCTGTTCAAGACGATTGGAAAGGTCGGGGTTCATCGCCGTTTACTTTACAGCACAGGACACGGCATTTCCACTTGCGGCGTCAAATTCTCCGCGCTGCACTAAGTGCCAGCCTTTTCTCCCTCACGATACAACACTAGCCAGCACTCAAGTAGACAGAAATTCTGCCACCTGCATTCCTATAGGAATGCCCGGGGGGGGCATCCTCGCTCAAGACGCGCTGAAATAATAATCAACTGGTAACTGCCGAGCAAGAGGTGACACACTCGGAACCGTGACGCCGCTGCAGAAAACATTCGAGAAGACGACTTTCGGATACCAATCCGCTCTTTGTCGAAAGCAATGGCGACTGCCACCAACCTGCGACGACACAGTTGCGTTAGGTTCTTCGCCGACATTTCGGCCAATGTCCAAGCTTTCTTAACTAGTCCATTCTCAGAGCACTGACAGGACTTATGGATGCGGCACGACATGCTGGAATGATTCCAAACGACCCTGCTAGGAAGTCCGCTTCGAAGATCGGCTCCAGGGTGAGCTTCAACGCCCCCTGGACCACGCGGTCACGAATTGCAGGAATCGACAGAGTGCGGACTTTCGTCCCCCAATCTTTTGGAATCTCCTTCTTCCGTGCTGGCATGGGCCGATACGTGTTGGTAACTAATTCATCCCGAATCTGAACGAGAAAACTTTCCGCGCCGCTTTCCTCAATGACTTCGAACGTGACCCCATCAATGCCCGGTGCCCCGTGATTGCTTCTCGCCATCTGGTAGGCTTCCCGCAAAGTCTCCATCTTGCAGACGTGGACGTATAGTCGCCAGAAACGCCAAGACGGTTCAGCCTTCGCCTTGACATATAGACTCCTTCTCAGGTCCTGCAAACTGATGGGCGTGTTTGTCATCTCCCCCTTGCCTCCCGTTTTGTTAGGGTCGTTACAAACAGCAGGACCTCTTCGCTCTGCGGGCATTACTCCGCTTCTTCGCTACTACAGACCCGGCCGAATCCCTCTCGCCGTCCACCGACCTCCCGGTGTCACCGGTTATACGGCTTCCCTGCTCCACCGATTTCCCAACGGGACGAGAAGGGGTTCTCCAGTTGCTTAGCATGACCTTGTCACCGTGCTGTCCCTACCAACCCCGCCGAAGTGTTGCGCCGCGTCAGTCCTTGCGACGCTCCATACTGTCTTCGCCAGAAGTGTGGAGGCTCGGCCTTCGGGCTTGTCCTTTCGAGGCCATATTGGTTCACTTGCGTTACGGCCCGGCGACTCGCTCACCACCCTTTTCAGATGGCTTCGTCAATAGGCTTCAGGATGTTCAGTTCCTTCCTTCCTGCTATTCAAGCTACGGGGCTTGGACTCTTACCCCGGCGGGACTTGCTCCCACTGATCATGCCAGCCTTCGCTGGACGCACACATTTCGGGACCGATCCGGTGTCAACGAGTGACTCGGCGATTTCTCACTGGTTGACGATTGCAGCTATTCAGCCGAGGCGCCTGCGGCCGAGATGACATGCTGGAAGCAGATCGTGGGGCTCTCCGGCGTCCCCACCATCTGTCGCTCAAGTCAGTCGGCAAGACACAGGCTGTCGCCAACGCGACTGGCCTTCGTGTCCTCACTGCCATCGGCTCTGCCGTCCCGGTTCGGTTGCTCAGGTGTGACCTGCTGTTCGTCATCGAGCGGCTGGTATCTGTGCTGGAGGAAAGCCGCGTCGAGACACTGGCGCGGCAGCATGGCATCCGCCAGAAGCGCGACGACGGCGGCATCAAGGAGGCGTTTGCTGCCTATCTGCGCCGGACAGACGAAGGGCCGCTCTCCCGTCTCTTCGTGGAGGCGTCCATCCTGCTCGCGGCCTCGCGCGGCAACCCAGCCACCGTCCTGAAGAACGCCGCTACGGCGTACAAAGTGGACACCGAGGCTATCGCAGCCAAGGTGAAGCAGGAGTTTGTCGCGAAGGAGAAAGCGAAGAAAACAGCGTCACCCGTCAAGACAAACGCGCAGAAAGCGGCCTGAGGGCTCGATATCAGTGAGGGCGGCGAACCTGCCGCCCTTCTCTGCGCAAAAAACGGAGGCAGGGGGAACACATGCCGTTTTCCCCCTGCACCCTCTTTCCGCCCGACTTCTGTCCCCGCTCGCCGGCTGCGCGCCAGAGCCAGATGGGGCAATTTCGTGGAATCTTACGACCCGGACAAACCGGGGGGCATTTCGCGAACGATCCTATGCGGGCTATGGCATATCTCCGGGGCATACCTGTGCATAGCATTTACGGCAAGCCGAAAATTGCGGACTACCCGCGCCGCAAATTCGCCTCTGCCAACGTAGATATGCATCGTCAAAGCTTGTTCTTGCTAAGTTCTTCTGTTGCCCCTTGGAGAGCTGGGCGTACACACTTTCACGATGCTTTCACGAACAAAGCGGTGAATTGCATCGAAGTCAAAGCGAGGATGCCAAGCTAAGGAAATGCGGACCGATCCAGTTTCAACCGGGAGCGTGAAGACGTATAAGCCGTAGAGCGTTGCCGCCAGTTTGGTGAGGTGTTCGGGAACTGCGGCCACCAGATCAGAGGTGGCTGCAATCGTCAGGGCGCTCGAAAAGGTCGGAACGCTTAGCATTAAGGTCCGTTTCAAACCCATTCCTGCAAGGGCGGCATCAATCGGACCTTCGGCAAGTCCGCGCCGTGATGCGCTGATATGTTCGTACTGAACGTAACGTTTCGCTGTGACCTTTCCTCGTGAGAGGGGATGGCCCGAACGCACGACTCCCATGAAACGAGACGCAAAGAGCTTCTGAAGCTTCACTTCAGGTCCGTGCAGTTTGATATCGCCGATATCGAGATCAACAACTCCTTCTCGTAGTGGGCCGACTGCTTCCTCTCCGTGGGATACAAACCGCAAGGCGGCATTGGGTGATTCGCTGTGGATCGCTTTTGAAATGGCAGAGGCATAAACCGCGATGAAGGATTCGTCCGCACGAATCGTGACTGTTCTATTTGCATCTCTGAGCGAGGGCGCGGAATGACGTGTCAGGTCACGAGCCTCCTGCACCAACGCATGCAAACGCGCTCGGATTTCCAATGCCTTTGGTGTAGCTACCAGGCCGCGACCCGCCTGAACCATGATGGGATCACCCATCAGTTTGCGAATGCGGAGAAGTGTCCGGCTCATCGCGGGGACACTGACGCCCGTCCGCTCGGCTGCGCCGGTGACACTTCCGGTCTCCAGCAGCGCATCCAGAGCAAAGAGTAGATTCGCATCGAACCGTTGCATACAGTGCAAGTATAAGTTATCTCCTACGGCATTCACGTAACCAGGTCTGCCCTTATACGGTGAAGACAGGCAGAATCTCCGCTCCGCAGAGTCCGCGTAGCGGACGCGACCACCGGAGGAATTTGAATGTCCTCTCTCATTCGACCACGTTCACGAAGAGCCTTTGTTCTGACTATTTCCGGCATCTGGTTATGCGGCTCTCGGCCATTCCGCATGATGATAAAAGCCGACATCTTTTCAAGTGCCGGCGACCACTCGGACTTTAACGTGCTTGGCAGCCATCCAAGGCCGATGGTCGCCGATGCATCTTCGTATCCAACAGCAAGCCCAACTCCACGAGGAGACGTCACCGCAAGGTCCGTCAGCACCCTTGACCCAAAAACCCCCTGATAGTTGTGGATTTGCAGAAAGGCGTTCTCGCTCATCCTTGCGTGCATCCGGTGAGCAACATCGTGCAGAATGCTGTAGCACTTGCCGGCGCTTTCCGCGATCACAAGCTCCCCGTAATCCTAGTCAACGTCGCTGGAACCGCGCCCGGCCAGACCGAACAGGCCCTCAGCAAAGGACCGCGCGCAGCCGATTGGGCTGAGTTGGTGCCGGAACTGGATCAGCACATCTAAGGTCACCGGGTGACCAAGCAGACTTGGGATGCGTTCACGAACACGGGTCTTGACGCTTATCTGAAGGGCAAGGGCGTGACCCACGTAGTCCTTGCCGGAATCACCACAAGCATCGGCGTTGAGTCCACCGCCCGTTTGGCTTACGCGCTTGGCTTCAATGTGACGCTTGCTACGGATGCCATGAGTGACCGAAGCGCAGAGGCGAAGCTCGCTACCGTACGCAAGACGCAGTATGACTGCAGTCCCAAAGGAAGTTACATGTCATCTCTTAACCAATCAACTTGGCGCCGGACGTTCGCTCCTCTGTCTATTTCGGATCTCCGGCTTTTCTTTTCTGGGCAAGCCGTCTCCCTTATCGGCACCTGGCTGCAATCGACGGCACAAGCATTACTTGTCTACCGCATTTCGGGTGGACGATCGGTCCCCGTCGCAATCACAGCCTGCTGCACTGCACTGCCACTCATCTTGCTCGGCGCCCCACTGGGAAGTCTAACAAGCCACATCTCTCGCCGCCGCGTTGTGATTGCGACCCAGGTTGCCGAGCTGCTCCTCGCTGCTGTTTTGGGAATGCTTGTACACACACGGACGGCGACGCTCACTTCCGTCTATGTTCTGGCGTTCTTGCTGGGTTGTACGGAGTCGATTTACTTTCCAGCGGTGCAAGGCCTGCTTCGCGAGCTAGCGGGTAGCACTCACATACGCTCTGCCGTCGGCCTCAACGCGGTTATCAGCAACATCGCTCGGTTTACAGGCCCCACACTTGCGGGTCTGCTGATTGGCAGCTTCGGCATCAGCGTTGCCTTCTTTGCGAATAGCCTGTCCTTTCTCGCTGTCATCGCATCGCTCCTGTTAATTCCCGACGCGGAGCAGATCAGTACCACACAGCAGGAACGCTGGAGCCTTCTGAAGACAGCGCGGCTTCTTATAGGAGATACGCGGCTGCTTGGGATTTTCGCGGCTATCGCGCTCATGAATGTATTCGGTCAAGCGTGTTACGCGCTGATACCGGCGCTGAAAGCAGGCGACGCGCGGGCCACTGGAATGTTGCTTGGAGCTGCCGGCCTCGGTTCGCTGGTAAGCGCTCTCGGTGTGATGCCGTTCTTTCAATCCTTCCAGCGTCCAGGGCTGTTGTTGTCTGGAGTACTCCTATGGATGGGGAGTGCCTTGGCGCTCACAGCCAGCCTGCATACTTTGCCGCTTCAGCTTTTGTCCATGTGGGCTCTCGGGCTTTCCACAACAGTTCTCTTCGTGACGACGTTGGGACTCCTGCAGACAATCCCTCCGGTGCCGGCTCATGGAGCACTCTTCGGGCTGTTCAGTGCCTCCTTCTATGGATCGCAACCCGTTGCCGCTCTGGGGCTCGCGTATTTGGCGGATCGTGGCTCTACAAGCCGCACGATCCAGGGTTCGGCAGCCGTGGAGATCGTAGGGAGCCTACTCCTTCTGCTTCTTCCGCACTGGCGCTCATGGAATCTTTCGGGCTCTCGCGACTCACCGGTTTCGAGACACGAGGCTCCCTCAGGAACGTGAAGAAGCCAACCATCCAAGAATGGTACCCACGGAGTGCGCTTCTTCTCTCCGAGCACGTTCATACACCCGAAATTAAAGGGAATTGCGATGACAAAGCATGAATTCACACGTGTCCGGCAAGAAACTGTTCGACGTAGCTTGCGGGTGGTCTCGAAAGAGTATCTGACACCGCGGATGTTGCGGGTTGAGTTCTACTCAGACGCACTGCGGGGATTTAGCAGTCCGTTACCGGATGACCACATAAAGATCATTCTGCCAGGAAGCGATACGAGTAAGCCGGTGATGCGAGACTTCACACCGCGAGCGTGGGATGTCAATGCGGGAACGATTTCTCTCGACTTTGCGTTGCATCCTCAAGGGCCCGCAGCAGAGTGGGCGCGCACTGTGGAGGTCGGCGCAGTGCTTGAGATAGGAGGTCCCCGCGGTTCGACCATCGTACCGGACGACTTCGACTGGTATTTACTTGTCGGAGACGCAACAGGGTTGCCGTCAATCGGGCGTCGTCTCGAAACGCTTCGCCAGGGAGTTCCCGTTCATGCACTGGTTCTCGTTGAAGATGGCACTGAGAAGCAGGAGTTGGCTACTGTCTCAGCCTGCCGAATTGATTGGATTGAATCTAGTGGCAACCTGCGACAGGATGCCGAAACCTTGATCTCCGCTGCGCAGGCGTTGGAGTTTCCTGCGGGTGATGGCTTTATTTGGATCGCAGCAGAGGTTTCGGTCGTGCGAGATTTCTACAGATACGCAGTCGACATGCTGCACCATCCGAAGGAATGGGTCAGAGCTGCAGGATATTGGTGCGCAGGAAAAGCGGATGCTGGCCAGCGTATTTCTTAAAGCTCCGGCTCATCCCCGCAAACATTCGCCCAGGACATCGAGCTGGCCGAACAGCTTTAGATTCGGGGTGATTGAATTTGAACCTGATGAACAGAAAAAAGCGAGAGATACGGATGCAAGATACGGACGCGGGATACGTTACCTGTCACATCGTCACCAAGTGGCTGCCGCCATCGATCTCGTAGACTGAGCCAGTGACGAATCCGGAATTCGCAACAAGAGCGATGACAACCGCCACTTCAGCAGCTTGACCGATCCGGCCTACGGGCAGCTTCGCGCCGTGATTCGAGAAGAAACCTGCTCTGGCCTCGGCTGGCATGAAGTCCCACAAAGGCGTGTCGATGAGACCCGGGCTCACGGCATTTACGCGGATCGGTGCGAGCTCAAGGGCCAGAGTCGGGATAGCGGCCTCGATCGCGCCATTGACAACGGCAGGCCCGACAGCGGTTCGGATGGCCTGGCGAGCTGAGCCGGCGGACACGAATGTGATCGATCCGTTGGCGCGCATATGGCGGGCGGCAACTTGCGCGACACGGAGTTGTGCGAGCGTCTTCTCCTCGAATGCAGCCCTGACTCCGTCGAGATTGAGATCCCGGAACAGCCCTATTCCCTTGCTTCCGGCTACACAGATCACGACCGTATCGACCGGACCCGTAGTCTCGAACACCCGCGAAATGGCATCGTCATCCAGGGCGTCGGCCACCGCAATCTCGACCTCTCCAATGCGAGCGGCGGCCGCGGCAAGCCTAGCCTTATCTCGTCCGACTATGGTTACGCGCGTCCCATCTTCCTTCAGTAATTTTGCGGTTGCCTCGCCGATTCCCAGGCTCCCGCCAAACACTACACCGATCTTCTGTTCATTCATGATTGTGCCCTCAAAACCCACGATAGGCTCCCTCGGCGACCGCAACCATAGGCAATCGTGACAATCTATGCGCAAATCCTGCCAATCGATTTGTGCGTGTGGGGGCGTCCAAGCAAGGTGGTTCAGCGATTCTCAGAGCGCTTTGCCATATAGTTCGCCGGTGAGGCGCCCAGCGCTTTGCGAAACATAGTGATAAAGCTGCCGACGTTCTTGTAACCGAGATCGATCGCAGTTTTCTCGACCGCGGCACCCTCTGCCATCCACTGCATTGCGAGGATGATGTCCAGCCGATGTCTCCAACGTCCAAAGCTCATCCCGGTCTCGGCTGCGACTACACGCGCCAGCGTACGTTGACCCAAGCCCGCGCGCCTTGCCCAGTACGAAATATCTCTGCGGTTGGCTGGATTTGCGATCATGTTCTCAAAGATCCTACGCAGCCTTGGATCGGACGGCATCGGCAGATGAAGTCCGCCAGTCGGGGCGGCGGCGATCTCATCCAGTAGCAAGGCCGTAACACGCGATTCGACGCCGCCCGACTTATATTTCGCGGGAAACTGTGCCGACCGGATGATCAGTTCTCGCAGGAGAGGAGTAACTGTGATCGTGGTGGTCTTGCGAGGAGGCGCTTGGGGCCCGGCCTGCGTCCCGATCGGTTCGATAAACACGGCGTAGCCTTCGATCTTGCCGGAGACGGCGACGCGATGCATGACTTTAGCTGGAATCAAGATGGCAGACTGTGGCGGGACGAGCCAGATGCTACCCTCCGCTTCGCACAGACCGACGCCGCGGACAGACAGCATGAGTTGCGCCTTTTGATGCGAATGAAACTTCAGTTCCCAGCCCACTGTCTCAGTTTCAATGCCGACTGTAACGGCCTTTCGGCGCGCCCCCGACACCTCTCCCATGAGGTCTTGGAAACCAGCGTCGAAATGAAGAAGCTTCGGCATCGCGGTCCCTCCGGCGACTCGCAGGACTTAATCAATCATGGCAGCAATTTACGCTACGGCCAACCTCGCGCCTTAGGAGGACCGCTGCTCGGGAATGTTGATGTTCCCATCCGGTCAGTCCCAACCAAGTCGGCTTATGCCGAACGATGACGTACACGTGGATGTCAGTTTTCGCGTCCAGGCCATATCGCTCATTGGGAGCTCGTCACGCAAGATTATCCTGATCCCTCTTTGAAACGCGCAGACCGAGAGTCCACAGGTTCAAGCCAACAACCCGTGAACTCTCGGTCTGCGTCTGTGTCGGAATATAAGCCAGCTCGCCGGTCCCAAGGCAATTACTGGAACGTCTCGCCCACCAACTCTTCGCTTTTCTTCCAAAGCGCGGCAGCATTCTGTGGATCGAGTGCGTAGCCGCGCACGCCTTCAGCGAGCATGCCCAGCGGTGCATCATCTGCAACGACGTTACTCACATGGCAGTTTTCGCAATACCGTGCTCCTATCTCTCCAGCAGGCGCTACAACAGCTGTCCACACCGAGGTCGCAGCTCCCTGGGGAATTGATTTGAACTGGAAAGGACCTTTGCCTTCAGATGCGGCCTGTTCATTGATCTGTTTGATCATCTGTTCCAAGCTGCCAGGGTCCATGTAGCGGCCAAGCTCGGTCTGTATGCCTCCTGGATGTACAGCCGCTGCGCGGACTCCACGGTGGCGATGACGACGGTCGAACTCGACTGCGAAGAGGGCGTTCGCGGTCTTCGAACGCCCATAAGCCACGAAGGGTTCATACGGAGTCGTCTCAAAGTTGGGATCGTTTAGATCCACATTGCTGAAACGGTGCCCTGAGGAAGCGAGGTTGACCAGACGTCCGCCGTCCTTGATCAGCTTCGCGATGCGGTTTACAAAGACGAAGTGACCCAGGTGATTGGTCCCGAATTGCGTCTCGAAACCATCCGCAGTCTTCCCGAACGGAGTCGCCATGACACCGGCATTGGCGATGATCACATCGAACAAACGGCCATCTGCAACCAGCTTGTCCGCAGCGGTGCGCACGATCTTCAGGCTGGCGAGGTCGAGCTCGATCAACTCAAAACGCGCGCCGGCTTCTGGTGCGGTCTTGCTGACTTCCGAGGTGGCTCGTTTCGCCTTCTCTAAATCGCGCGCTGCACCTACGACGTCGGCGCCATGCTCCACCAGCGCGCGGGCCGTCTCTACGCCAAGACCAGCAGATACTCCCGTCACCAGGATCCGCTTACCCTTCAGGTCAACCCCTTTGAGGACATCTTCCGTGGTTGACTCTGCTCCAAATATTGCTGCCATACCTGTACACTCCGATCACAAATCTTTGACAAGGGCCTCGGCCCGGGATAAAACGGAATCAGTCTCCGCCATACGAATAGGATTACCGGAGAGCTCCTCCGGTTTCAAAAATAGTCGATGAAAACTTCAGTCGCAAGAAAAACTGTCCGCAAGCCCCGTGCCGATGCGCAACGCAATCGGGAGCGGATTCTCGAAGTTGCAAGGCAGACTTTCACGCGCCGGGGCGCGGAGGCCAGCATGGACGAGATCGCCAAGCTAGCCAAGATTGGTCCGGGGACGCTCTACCGTCACTTTCCATCGCGCGACGACCTGCTGGCCGCTGTCTATATCAGCGAAGTCGAGAAGCTGGGTGAGGCGCAGAGGAGGTTTTCCGCTGAGTTGCCTGCCATCGAGGCACTGCGGGCGTGGCTGTTGGTCTTCATCGACTACATTGCTGCGAAAAAAATCATCGCCCCAGCGCTGAACGAAATGGCCTGCGGCCCGTCTCGGGTGTTTCAGCAGAGCAGTCGCGTTATGGAGCAGGCAGCCCGTGCCTTGGCGAGCCGCGCCGTCGTGAGCGGAGATCTTCGGCCAGATGTCGACCCAATGGACATGCTGCGCGCGATCTATGGCGTCTCCAGTGCTGGCAGCACGGATGAATGGCCCGCAAAGGCGCGGCGTTTCGTGGACATCATTATTCGGGGCTCCCGGCCTTAACGAACAGACTCTCCGCCAAGGGGCGCAGCGCCGTAAGGAATCAAATGCCGAGGGGCACCAAGAGCGATCTCCATAAGTACCGAATGGAGTTCGCAGATATTCTGATGTCTATGGCGCATATACGACCGTCGACGGCGGCGGATGGAGAACGCGATCCGGAGATCTTGGCGCCGGGCACGCGCTAGTTCAACACGCTTTGGACATCCAGCCAGACTGAGCGACGGACGTGAACGAACTGAATGCTCAAGTGGTCGGCTTCCACGAGCCGTTGGTTTGAAACGCTCGGGCGTTCAGAGTCAGATAACCAGGGGCGCCGTTTCAGACTTATATGGTCTGGAAATACGCATTTGCGGCTTCGGCGACACCAGCAGAAACGCCTACTGGGGACCCGGCTTCTTTGACGTCGATGCATCGATCATGAAGAACTGGGTCCTGAAGGAAGACAAGACCTTCCAGTTCCGCTGGGATTTCTTCAATGCCACCAACCACCCCAACTTTGGCAACCCGGCGTCCACCGTGAATCAGGCCGCGGGTGTCTTTGGCGTAGTCACCGGCACCAACGGCCATCCGCGCGTGCTCCAGGGGGCTCTTCGCTTGACGTTCTGATGTTTTCAACTTCAGCTGAGGCCCGAGGGCAATTCCCCGGGCCTTCGCTGTTGTTGGAGTCGCGCAGACGCTATCGACGCTCCGTTGTGTGGAAACGATTTCCTGATACCTGGAGCAGATGCTGCGAATGGGATCGGCCGCGCGGCAGACTTGCCTCGATTCGCAGACCGTTGGCGATGCTGCCCGTCAAAGAAGTTTCACCCCGGCCTCTCGATTCGCTTCCGCATTTCCTTGCATTATTGCGGGATGTGAGATGAGGGCGGATCCGAGTTCTGCTGATCACCGACCCGGACCGGCGGCAGCTCCCTCTCGCGCCCTCTTCAGTCGCCCCGCAGATGCAAGCTATTAGTTTGTCATGAAGCTGACGTTTTCGACCCGCACCCAGTTGCCAGCGTTTCCGTTGATGGTGAAGGTAAGCGTAACCTCACCTGCAGTAACCGAAACGTTGGCGATCTTCACCTGCGTCCAGGTATCGGCGGTGGGCAGGCTGACGGTCTGCGCGGTGCCGTTGACGGGCGTGATGCTGAGCTTGGCGGAGTTCTGTCCGCCGCTGCTTTCGACCATAGCGGTCAGGGTGTACGTTCCATCGGGCAGAGAGACCACGTCCTGGGTGACAGTGGCGGTGTGCGCCGCCGAGGAGCCGATGGCCAGCACGTTGCCGTTGCCCCCGGTCTGGGTGGAGACGACGTCCGTGGCGCTCATGGTCATCTGCCAGCCATTCAGGCCGGAGCTGAACTGCGGGTTGAGAATCTGGTTGCCGCCAGAACCGCCGGTAAAGAGAAACTGGTCCATGGCGCCAGTGAACTGCAATTGGCCACTGCTGATCTCGTACACGGCACCCATCGTGTAGTTGCCGGTCGTTCCATCGTCCGGTGCTTCCGGTTCCCAGTAGAACAGGCCGAGGCCCTTGTTGTTGGGCACCGCGGCCAGCGCTTCCATGGCCGAGCGAACGTCGTACTCCGAGCCAAGGACGTCAGTGGCGGTGTGGCCGATCTCAGAGATGATAACCGGCTTGTTATAACGCGAGGCCATGGTTGCAAGGTTCGCTGTGGCGGTGGTGAGAGTGTCAGGACCGTCGTAATAGGAGAAGCCAAGAATGTCGTACTGGGCGTCATTGCTGGCCAGACTATCGTAGAACGATTCGAGGTTGGAGAGCGAGCTGAGACCGGAGTGGTGAACGATGACCATGGTGGTGGGCGAGACGGCTTTGACGGCTTGATATCCCTGTTTGATGAGGCCGGCCAATTGCAACCAGTTGGACGTGGAGCCGATGGGCAGCATCATGCCTTCGTCTATCTCGTTCCCGACCTGGACCCAGGTGGGGGTGACACCGGCCGCGGCGAGCGCAGTCATGAAGTTGTGTGTGTAGGCGTACATGTCCGACTGCAGCTTGGCGTAGTCGTCGCCGGCCCAGGCGGCGGGTGTGGCCTGATGGCCCGGGTCGGCCCAGGTATCGCTGTAGTGGAAGTCGATCATGACCTGGAGGCCGAGTTTGGCGGCCCTTTGCGCCAACGCGATGGACCCTGCCTGGTCGGTGTTACCCACACCGAGTGCTGCGGAGCTGATGGTGGGATTGACGAAGGTGCGGATGCGCACGGCAGTGACGCCGTGGTTCTGCAGGATTGTGAGCGCATTCATCTGCGTAGCGGTTTCATCTTCCCAACTGTAGCCGAGGGCTTCAAGCTGGGTGAGCCAGCTGACATCGACGCCGCGGACGATGGCCTGCGTGCTGACGACGGTAGGCGGCTGCGGTGGTGGTGTGGAGGTCGTCGGAGGGGCTGTCGTCGTTGAGCCGGCGCTGCCGGCTGAGCCTCCGCAACCGGCGAGCATGGACGCCAGCAGCAGAGTGGCAACGGCCCCCCACGTCCGGGAATGAAAGCATCTGATCGAGTGAAATCCGAAATTGTTGGCCACCAGCATTCGCTATGTCCTTCCTCACGGAACTAAGTTCTACAGGAAATGAGTAACGGTTGAGACCAGCCGAAAGTCTAGGGAAAGCGGGTTTCTGCCCAGATGCCGTAAGATGGCCAGTGATTCGACGCGGGGGGATAGAGTTGATGCTGCGGAGCCTGGGGTGGCTTGCTGGTCTGCAGGTTTGGTTGTGCTGCGCGTGGTTGATGCTCGCGGTTGCATGCCATGCGGCAACTGCTGAAAGCGGCAATGGCGTAGCGCGCTCCTACACTCTGCGAGCATGGACGGCGGCCGACGGGTTGCCGCTGGGCACGATTCAAGCGCTGACGCAGAGCAGCGATCGCTATCTGTGGGTTGGCACCGATGGCGGCCTGGTGCGCTTTGACGGCTCCACATTTCAGAGCATGCATGCGCTGCCGCAGAAGAGCATCTTTGCACTGCAGACGGCGCGTGACGGATCGTTGTGGATCGGCACCGAGGGCGCGGGCGCCTATCGCATGTTGCATGGCAATGTCGAAAGCTACGGAGCGGCACGAGGATTGACGAACGCCTTCATCCGCGCGATTGTGCAAGACGCGGCGGGCGCCGTGTGGGTCGGCACCGACGATGGACTATTCCGCACGGCGGGCGGCCGCTTTGAGCGCATCGACAACACGGCGGCGTTTCCAGCCATGACCGTGCATTCGATTCTGGCGGCACGTGACGGATCGCTGTGGATTGGGGGATCAAGGTTGGTGCGCTGGAATCGAGGCGCGGCTGAAGAATGGCCGTGGAACGGAAATACCGCACAGACAGCCATCAAATCGATGCTGGAGCGCTCGGACGGCAGTCTGGAACTGGGCTGCGTGAACGGGTTGTATCGCATCACGGCGGCCGGCCGCGCGGCGCATCAGGCTGCGGTGAAGGTGGCGGGCGTCGACGACACAGTGCGCGCGCTGCATCAAACGGCGCGCGGTGCGCTGTGGATCGCCACATCGCGGCATGGCGTACTGGTAGCCGAGCAGGGCGCGCCTGTGCCGCTGCCCGTGAGGCAGAGTGCTGTGGGCAAGACGGCGCTGAGCATCTGCGAAGACTCGGACGGCAATCTGTGGATCGGCGGCCAGGCAGGACTGACGCGGCTGCACAGCACGGAGATCGCGACAATTCCGTTGCCCGCGGCGCGCTCGTCGGATTATGGAACGCTCTTCGAGGATCGCGACGGCACGATGTGGTTTGCCTACTCCGGTCTCTATCAATATGCGACGGGCAGGCTGCGGCCGATGCAGTTTCCAGGACTGCAGGCGGCTAGCGTGCACACCGTCTATCGTGATCGCACCGGCACGCTGTGGCTGGGCACGAACGGGCAGGGCATCTATCGCATTGCGCAAGGCAAGACACACCACTACACGATCGGCAATGGGCTGGTGAACAACTTCATCCGCGCGGTGGTGCAGGGAGCGGACGGCACAATTTGGATTGCCACGGATGGCGGCCTGAGCCGCTGGGCAGCGGATGCCTCGGGCGCACCGCGGATGAGCAACGTGCTGGTGAACACGACGGCGCGCGATTTGCTTGCGACCGCGGAGGGCGATCTGTGGGTGGCCACGCGCACGGGCATCGTCCATCTGCGCGGCAGTACGCAACTGCGCGACCAGTTGACCGAGCGGCTGCGCGACGAGATTGTGTCGTCGCTCGGCCGCGACGCCGACGGCACGCTGTGGCTGGGCACGGAGAACGACGGCATCTTTCGTTGGAAGAATGGACGCGTCGATCAGTTCACGCGTCAGCAGGGATTGCCAACCGATCGCATTTTGAAGGTGCTGGTGGACAGAAGCGGCACGCTGTGGATGAGCAGCACGAACGGCGTGGCATCGATTCCGGTGCGCTCTTTCGACGCAGTGGCGGAGGGGCGGGGGCGCAGTCTGGCAGTGAATGTGTTTTCCGTGGAAGAGGAGTTGCAGAGCGCGCAGATTTACGGCAGCTATCCATCGTCTGGATTGATGACGCGCGATGGGCATGTGTGGTTCGCTGGCATCGATGGGCCAATCCGCATTCCACAGGCTGCGCGGCCGGAGGGCGAGCCCGCGCCGGTCAGCATCGATGCGGTGATTGCGAACGGCCGCAGCGTGGGCGGCGATGGGACGATCCGCCTGGGGCCGGGCACTTCGCGTGTGGAGTTTCACTATACGGCGATTCTGCCGCAGTCGCCCGAGCGCATTCGCTATCGCTATCGGCTGGATGGATTCGATCGTGACTGGACGGAGCCAACGACGGCCAAGACGGCGGACTATACAAATCTGCCGGCCGGCCATTACGTGTTTCACGTCATGGCGTACGACATGAACAACCCGCAGCGCAGGGCGGAGGCGGTCGTGGGATTTGCGGAGGTACCGCACTTTTATCGCACCTATTGGTTTATCTCGCTGTGCGCACTGCTCCTGATAGGCATGGTAGTGGCCGGCCATGGCATCTACACGCAGCAGGTGCGGGCCAAGTATCGCGGCATTCTGCAGGAGCGCGCGCGTGTGGCGCGGGAGTTACACGACACGCTCATCCAGGGATGCACGACCGTGTCGGCGCTGCTTGAGGCTTCATCGCTTACCGATGGTACGGAGAGCGAGAGCTTGGTCGACCATGCGCGCAAGCAGATTCGCTCGACTACGGAGATGGCGCGGCGCGTGGTTTGGAATTTACGCAACGATGAGAAGTCGCACGAAGGATTCGCGCAGACCGTCGAACTGATTGTGAGCAGCTTTCGCAAGGATTTCAATCTGCCAGTGGAGTACCTGGTGAGCGGACGGCCGATTGCGCTGAGCGGAGAAGTAGAACACGAATTGCGCATGGTGATGCGCGAAACGCTCTACAATGCCGCGCGGCATGCGCAGGCAACGGAGGTACGTTTGGAGATCTGCTATCGCCACGATGCAATGGAGGTGATGCTGAGCGATGATGGCATCGGGTTCGATGTGCAGCGCGTAACGGATAACTGCAGTGACCACTACGGACTGAAAGGCATTCAGGAGCGCATGGCGCGCATCGGTGGAAAGGTGCGCATCGAAAGCCGCGCAGGTGAGGGAACACGCATTATCATTCGGCTGCCGCGCACCAGCCTGGTGGCCAGGCCGCAGCATGCCAACGAATCCGCATAAGGATAGAGGCGCGGGCGCCTGCGGAGTGCGCCACCGCCCGGCCTCGATCAGCGCGTAAATGGCAGGTGATGAGCGCGGGTGGTATAAAGGTGCTCCGCAAGCCTGCGGCTGGCGCGCACAGTCTCCGCGTATGGCTGGTCGCAGACATCCAGAAATCCAATCTGATAATTTTCGCCGTCGCCACGCCCGGTCACTGGCTCGTCATACATTTGGAACCAGTGCACGCCGACGAGGTTGGGGTTGCGCAGCGCGCTCTCGACGTAGTGTGTGTATGCTTCGGCGCGTTGCCGCTGATCGCGGACGCTGCGCAAACCAGTATGAAGCAGGCCGCGGTCGAGGGCACCGAAGTGGAATTCGCCCACCAGCACCGGGCGATCGACGCCGTCAGGCAGTGCGAAGTCTTCAAGCGTGAAGCGGTACTGGTTCATGCTGATCACATCGGTGTATTGCGCGGCGATGCGCACGACATTGATGCGAGCGGCATCGACTCGAGGAAAGTCGGCGAAGTCCAGGCGGCTGCCGAGGTAGAGCTTGTTGGGCATGAACTCGCGCATGAGGGTGTTGACCTTCTGGTAGTAGGTCGTCCACCACTGTGCGTCCATGCTGTCGTGAATCTCGTTGTCGACGAAGATGCCGAGGCACCAGGGATCGTTGTTGAGTGCAGCGTGTTCGGCGAGTTGCCGGCGCAGGTGCTGGTACCAGTGATCGGAGTAGGGATCGATCTTGCCCGCGTCGTTGCGCGAAGAAACGAGGTAGGTATAGACGGCGCGGTGGCCTGCGGTGAGCGCTTCGTCGGACCAGGGACCGATGGTGTTCAGTCCCCAACTGCGCAAGCGCGCGAGGGTTCTGCTGCGCACGGACGAAGACCAGTCGCCGCCGTACTTGAGCGCGAGGTTGCGAGCGAGAAAATCGCCGCCGGGCGCGGGGTCGCGAAAGAGTTGCGCGCGACTCTCGACATCGGTGGAAGCGTGATAGAGCACGGAAGTGATGCCGTTGGACCAGAACAGGTGTCCGTTCGGATCCACGAACCACCAGCGGCCCTGCTGCCGGGTGACGCGGAAGTGGCCCGTGGCGCGAAGCTGGGGCCCCGTGCGCCAGCCGCCAAAGCGATCGAAGGATGGGGGCGCCGGATGCTGGCGAAGATCGTTCTCTTCAATGGCCGCGGTGCTGCGCAGTTGTTTGTCTGAAAGGACCTTGGCCGACCAGTCGGCGTGCAGATTCTGTCCGTAGCGATCGACGAAGTCATGCGCTTTGCAGGACGAGGCGGCGGGCGGCGCGGCGTGGAAGGCATGTGCTTCATCGACGCGGATGGCGGCCGGTTGGCTGAGGCCGATGGTGTAGAGCGTGAGGGAGCGGATGGCGGCCGCGTCGACTGCGGCGTCGAACCAGAGGGTCATCTGCCCGTCGGGCAGGCCGTTCATCTTCGGATAAGCGGTGCGGATACACTCGGGTTGAAGCGCAGTACGCTGCAGATAGATGCGTAGGGTGGCGCTTGCACCGGTCGGCAAGAGGACATAATCGGAGACCCATGGATTGGCGTTGAGCATACCGTAAACGCGCAGCGGGCGCACGCCGGGATTGGTCAGGCGCACGTCGATGCCGGTTGCCTGCGACAAATCGAGCGCCGCGAAGCGGAACTCCACAGATGGGTGCACGGCCTGTGGTTGGAAGTGGATGATCGGAGCGTGTGGGATGCCTTCGATGGATGCGGCCACAAGGGATGTCTCGGCATTGCTGAAATCGAGCGCAAGCGGCAGTTGCACGGAATGAGGCAGTGCCTCAACATTTGCAACAGAGCGGTCCTGGCCTTGAAGCCGCAGCAGAATAGAGAGAGAAAGAAGAGCAATGAATGCGGTACGAATCATTTGAAGCCTGTTCATGCGAAGGGAACCTCTCAGGCGGGCCTAGATGAAGCGTGAAGTGGGAGCTTCATACGATCGTTCAGGCAATGCGCTGGGGTTGAATTTGAAAGAAGCGGAGCGACCATCGTGGTGTGCGATGACCGCTCCACCGGTGCAGTGTTTCAGTACGGGCTAATAAGAGGCGAGCACGCTGATCGCCTGTTGCAGAACGCCACTGGAATTGAACAACGCGCGATTGGCGGTGTCCTGTGCGGTGTTGGTTGAGTCAGGCCAGGGTGAGTACCAGTACGAGGGCTCGGTCCAGCAGGTACCCCAGTAAAAGACGTAATTCAGATTCGGATTGAGGCCGGCCTGGGTCATTACATCGGTGAGAAACTGGGTCTGGCCGGCGGGTGTAGTGGCATAGGTGAGCGGGTCGGTGGGAGTAAGTACGTTGGGCGTGTAGTAGTAGGCAGTTTCGGCGATGGCGATCTTATAGCCGGGGTAGCGATAGTAGATCTCGTCAATGGTGGCCTTCATGTTCGCCACGGGGCCATCCCACATTTCGTAATAGGAGAGACCGATGACGTCGAACTTCATGCCTGCTGCAATGGCGTCGTCGAGGAAGTAGCGGGTCGAGCCGAGATTGCCGCTTGATGAAATGTGGATCATGATCTTAGGCATCGCGTGACTGAGCGACGTCGAGGAGGAACTGATGGCGCTATAGGCGGTGTTGTAGAGCACGGCGTAGTTGCTGTTCCATGAGCTGTTGACCCAGGCATTGCCGAGCGGCCAGAGCATTCCGGAGTCGACCTCGTTGCCGATCTGGATCATGTCGGGCCAGGCGCTGTTGGAAGACAGCGTGGTGAGCACGGTGGTGACGTAGCTGGAGAGTTGGCCTTCGAGCGTAGTCATACTGGTGGTAGACCAGGCGGCAGGCGTGGTTTGCGCAGAGGGGTCCGCCCAGGTATCGGAAAACTGAAAGTCGAGCAGCAGCTTGAAGCCATCGGCTTTCGCGGCCGACATAAGCTGGGAGACATAGGAAGTGGTCTGAAGGATGCCATAGTTGCTGGTAGTGGCGGGGTTGACGTTGATGCGGCAGCGCACCCACTTAACGCCGTGTTTGGCAAGGATCTTCAGGTAGTCGCCGGAGGTGCCGTTGGTGTCTTTGAAGACGACCCCGGCGTTCTGCGCACCGAGGCCTTCGGAGACATCGGCGCCGGACTGCGGGTAGTTGGTGTTGGAGGCGCCGAGCAGAATCGGGATGGGCATGATGGACATGTTCTGATAGCTGCCGGAATCGTCGCGGCTGATGGCGTAGATGCTGCCGTCGGTGCTGCTGTTGATGTTCCAGTCGGTGTCGAGCGCGGAAGAGACAATGACCTTGTCGGCGCCGGCATTGGCCCATCCGGTGTACTGCGAGGAGGCGATGGTGAACTTCTGGCTGATACCAATTGTGGTGGAATTGGCGGTCAACTGCGCGGATGTGCTGCCCGCACTGACATACTTCTGCGCAGAGACGGAGTAGAACGAGACGGTGCCGTCGGCGTTGGATACTTCGATGAACTCCTCACTGGTGCTTCCATTCCAACTGGCCTGGTCGGCGATGAGGCCGCCGGAGCTGTTGACGCGGATGACTTCGGTGAGAGCGTTCGAACGGATAGTGACGTAGGTCCCGGTGGGTACGGCGAGGGCGAAGGCACCGCAACCGAGAAGCAGTGCCGATACCAAAGCTGCGCGAAGACAACGTGGCATGGTGCAACCTCCGTAATGAGTGGATGGAATGGATGGAAGGCAGACGGGCATGGAGCGGCCAGGCTCGGTGCAGAGTATGCAGAAGCAAGAGTGCCCGGTCGCTTGGGACCCCTGTGGTGCGCCCAGCAGCCGAGCCGTCAGGATGTGAGTCCGGAGTTGGAGCCGGACAGGCTACCATTCGAAACGGGCGCCGACCTGGCCGACGCGATTGCCGTACACGCCGGTTACGTGACCGAAGGTTGACTGGTCCCAGAAGTTGGTGCTGGGGCTCGACCAGTAGTGCCGGTTGAAGAGGTTGAAGAATTCGGCGCGAACCGTGACGACGTAGCGCTTGTCGGAACCGAAGCGGGTCTTTTTGAGCAAGCTGGCATTTTCGCTCGGGTCCGACCAGCCGCGCCAATGGCTAAAGGTAGTGGGGCTGTTCCCCAACTGTCCCCAGGTGGGGTTGGAGAAGTTCGAGGGGTTGAAGTAGAGACTGTCCGTATCCGAACCGTTGCCGGGAACCCATGCGGGATTCCAGCGCTTGAAGGTATTTTTGAGATTGGCTCCGGCGGCGACGTTGGTAAACACCGTGCTCCATCCGGGGTACCAGTAGCTGGCGCCAATGGCATTGAACAACGAGCCGTTGCCATACCAGACGGTGGCGCCGGCCTGCCAACCGCCGACGAAGTAGTCGAGCATGCGGCTGCCGGCCAGGTAGTGCCGCCCCGTGCCGAAGGGCAATGCGTAAATGACGTAGCCCTTGACCTGGTCGTAGGTGCTGGGATACTTGCCGGCTTCCTTGTAATTGTGCGGATCCTGGTAGAAGAAATTGGACGTCCAGTTCTTGAGGTTCCAGTTCTCGCTGAGGGCCGACCCCGTGTCGCCGGTCGAGCGCGACCAGTTATAGCTGAGGTCATAGCTGAGGCTGCCGCGCTGCTTGTTGGCCTCGACGGTAACGGCGTGATAGGAGCTGTGGCCGAGCGGCGAGTCAGTAAAGGCGACGCCACCCCACGTGTTGGCCCAGACCTGCGGAAAGGGCATCAGGGCCATGAAGGCCTCGCCGTTAAACCCGGCGTATGGATAGGGCACACCGTTGGCCGCGGCCGAGGCCTGATCGCTGACGGTGTTTTCTGCATTGCCGGAAGCCAGTAGCGGTTGGTAGTTGCTCCAAGTCGGAAAGTTGGCCGGGTTGAGCATGCCGTCGTGGAGGTTACGCCCGTCATTGCCCATGTAGCTGACTTCGAGCCGGGAGTTGCCGGGCAACGCATACTGCAAGCCGGCTGACCAGTTCTCTGCGAAGCCGAGTTGGCGGGTATGCGGATCGACGTAGGTGGGGCCGGAGACCTGCTGCATGGCAAGAGTGTTGGTCTCGCCGGCACCCGGTGTGTAGACGCCCGGGTAAGCGCTTGAATCCCACTGGAATGCGGGCGTGTTGGGCCAAACCTGAGCAACCTGGTTGATGCCGACAAAGCCCTGTGCGGAGCCGTAGGGCGTGGCGTTGTACTGGTTCCAGCCGAGCGGCACGTAGTTGATTCCAGCGGAGGCGCGCAAGACAATCTTGCCGGAGAGTTGATAGGCGGCGCCGAGCTTGGGACCGAACTGGTGCAGGTCGGAGTCGGACTCGAAGCTGCCATCTTTGCTGTGCAGCCAGGCGTAGGCGCCTGGGATGTTGCCGAACAGCGGATTGGCCGCGTGTATGTCGTAGTTGGACCAATTGCCATCGAGCACGTGCAGGGCGCCGGTTAGTTCCCAACGCAGGTCGGCACTGACGGTAAGGCGCCGGCTGATACGGATGTCGTCCTGCACATAGAGGGCGGCTTCCTTGCGACGGCTCTGCTGATAGAAGGCGACGCCGGCGTTGGCCGACTGCACATAGCCGAGCATCATGCTGGCCAGTGCCGAGCCGGCGTAGTTCTGAATCGCAGACACGCTGGGGGTGAATGACTCATTTGAGAAGTTGTAGGTGAGGCCTCCCGCCTTCTGGTCGTCGTTGAAGCCGAGCGCGCGGAATTCGAAGCCGGCTTTGATGGTATGGCGCCCGTGGGTCCAGCTGAGCGAATCGTTGACGATGGCGTTGTAGGCGACGTAGCCGCCCGTGCCGGCGTTGCTGCCCAGCCATGCTTCGGAGACACCGTTCGGAGCTCCGTTCAGGCCAATGACGGGCAGACCAGAGAGCGGATCATACTCGGCAAGGTCCAGGGTGCTGGGGCCCGCGCTGGTCGAGGTTGGCGTCCACTTGTCCTGGAAGCCATTGAATGTGAAGGCGAGAGTGTTGAGCAGGTTGGCATTGAAGATGTGCGTCTCGTTGACGCGGTAGGAGTTGGAGATGACAGTCTGGGTGCTGGAGTCGGTCAGCGGCCCGCCATCCTTGGTGCCGGACTGCCAGAGGCCGGAGGCGGAGATACGTGGGCGCAGCGTGTAGATGTAGGAAATCGCCAGCTTATCGTTCGGGCGCAGTTCCCAGTCATACTTGAAGCTGAGCTGCGTCTGATGGAACGAAGGGTAGGAGTTCATCAGCCCCGGGTAGTTTTCGGTGACTCCGTCGCGCGTGGGCTGGTAATACTTCTTGTAGAGATTGAGCAGGCTCTGGGCGCGTCCACTGATCTGCCCGCTGGGGATAATGTTGCCCGGTTCGACGGCCCAGTCAGGGCCGAAGACAGCTCCATAGTAGATCGTGTTCCCCGCCCAGTCGGTGTAAGGCGTGGAGCCGTTCATGATGGGGCAGGGACTGCTGGGGCAGACGGCGGATCCCTGTGCGCTGGCACCCTTCGCGAGCAGTTCGCTGAAGTCGCCGGTGAGCATGTTGACAGTGGGCACCGTGGCCTGGTTGGCGGATTCCCGGTAGTCTTGTTGGTCGTATTTTTCGTAGGCGCCGAAGACGTACATCCTCTTCAATCCGAGCCACTGACGCCAAACCGGACCTCCGGCGCTGAAGCCATAATCGTCGTAGCGGTTGCGTGCGCGGCCATACTCCTGACGGCAGGCGGTGTCGCCGTCGGCGCACTGGCTGAGGTGCCAGTTGTTGTCCCAGGTGTTGGCATCGAACGCCTCGTTGGCGAGAAAGCCGAACGATGAGCCATGGAAGACGTTGGTGCCGGATTTCATCTCGTAGAGGAAGGCGCCGCCGCCGGAGCGGCCGTCTTCAGCTCGCAGGCCGGTGGTGTCCACTTGCGCTTCCTGGATGGCGTCCATGCTGGGCTCGGATTCCTGGATGTGCCCAACGACGCCGGAGTCCGACGAGGTGCCGTCGATCAGCACGCTCTTGGTAAAGTTCTGCGAGTTGCCGATGCTCGATGCCCACTCGGTGCCGCTGACATTAGGCGTGATAGCAAAGGCGAAGCTGGTCATGTCGCGGCCGCCGTTTGCGGTCAGCGGCAGGTCGGTCAGTTCCTGGGCGTTCATGTTCGTGCCCACTTCCGACTGCAATTCGAGTACGGGTGTTTCCGTGCTGACGGTGATGGTTTCGGTGACTGAGCCGACATCCAAGCGGATGTCCATGCGGATCGTATGCTGTGCCTCAAGCACCAGTCCGGTTTCGCTCAGGTCCTTGAAGCCGCCCTTGCGGAATCCGAGGCTGTAGTTGCCGGCCGGCAGGTTGAGCAGCGCGTAGGAGCCGAAACTGTTGGATGCGGCGGTGAATTGCATGCCCGTGGCCACCTGCGTGGCCGTAACTTGCACGGCTGGCACAATCGCGCCGGAGTTGTCTGTAACCGTGCCGGTAATCACGCCGCGGTCCGACTGCGCCGCTGCGAGCCAACTCAAGGACACCAGGATAAACAGCGCGAAGACCGTTCGCTTTGCCCGATTCATTGCGTAAGTACCTCCAGAATGTCTTGCATCTCTAATCCTCAAACGTCGCCGTACCGCTCCAATGGGACTGCGCTTACGGAGTACGGGACCGGCCTGTCAGTAACAGACGAAGCATAGTCGCCGCGCAGTAAGATTGGGACTAGACGATAGTCGAGCCATCATCGGGAACCGTCTTCAGACCTGTATTTCACGTGGTATCGATGGAATGACGTTGCCCTTGCCGGTGCAGGCTGCCGCGCGGCAGCCTGCCGAGCACTCAGTGTGACAATCCGGGCGATGCTAGACTGGTGGCGATTGACAGCATCCAACCGAGGAGCGACAGATGACGATGACTCCAGACATTGCGATTCGCGTGCTCATTGTGGAGGACCATCCGCTGATGCGACTGGGCGTGGCCTCGATCATCGGAGCGCAGGAAAACATGACGGTTGTGGCCGAGGCTGGATCGGGCGAAGAGGCCCTGGATCTGTTTCGTCAACTGCGGCCGAATGTAGTGGTGGTCGATTTGGGGTTGCCAAAGATGGGGGGCGTGGCGCTGATCCGCGCTCTGCGCCTGATCAATACCGAAGCGCGGTTCATCGTGCTGACCACTTACGAGGGCGACGAGGATATCTACCAGGCGCTGGCCGCGGGCGCACATGCATACGTGATCAAGGCCATGCCGCTGAACATTCTGGTCGATGCCATCCGGCGCGTGGTTTATGGCGCCAACTACGTGCCGCCTCAGCTGAAGAACAAGCTGGCCGGACGCAACGACGCCGACGAGTTGAGCGCGCAGCAATTGCGCGTGCTGCGGTTGATTTCCGGCGGGCAGAACAATCGCGAGATAGGCGAGGAGTTGGGCGTGACCGAGGCGACGGTGAAGTATCACGTCAGCGAGATTCTGGGAAGGCTCGATGCTCGCGACCGGACCGAAGCAGTGATGATTGCGCTGCGCCGGGGACTGCTGCACATTTGAACTTGTCGAGGGACTGGCCTTTTCCCGTCATTGGGAAGATGGACCCGATGGCATGCGACGTGTTTACGCAGCAGATCGGGATTAGCGAATTCTAGAGATGGCACGGCTGGTATCAACTTGGATCGAGGATCCCGCACGCCGGTTGTCGCCGGCATCCCCTGAACGGATCAACCCGCAGTTCAACGGTAGCCGCTCTGCCAACTCGCTATTGTGCCCCGCCATTCGCATGACGAGGCCTATCGACACCCATAAGTTGCATTTTGGAGAAATGTAGGTTCCTCTTTAACTATCCAAATTGCGGGGAAGTCAGTGAGCACAATGCTCCACTCCAGTGATGTAACTAAAGAACCTGAGGGACAGAGGATGTCCTTCGGTTCAGACACCGAACTGGACGGAATTTGGGGTCATGTCAAGAGCTCGTGCACATGATCAGAAAAGGGCAAATGAAAAACGGCGGCGGCGGACAAACCCCCGCGCAGCTTTTCTACGCCTTGGTAGCGTAAGCAGCTGGACCATAGCGGCCTTTGATCGTTCACACTTCTTTATCGCGGCAGAACCACAATTACGCCATTTACTAGGTAAGCGATCTTATCGCGGGGTAGCAGGTAAACTCCTCGTCGGATACCTGCCAGTAAGGCATGAACTTCTGCCCCGAATTGCCGCGAACACTGAATTGCAACGGCGAACCCGCGATGGGCTCAAGTTGTTTGGCAAACTGCTCTGGGTCCTGTCCCCCTTCGATCGAAAGGTCGGTTTGCGGAGACCCGACAGCCGCCAGCAGGATGGGGCCATATTCAACGGAATATCTTGTTCTCCCCTCCAGTTGATCTTCGCCTTTGTAGGGCCTGACGCGAATCGCCGCCGGCAGCGTAAAGCCAATCGTGTCGCCGCTCGACCATTGGCGCTTCAGAGCGAGATACGTTCCCGGCTTGCCTGTGCCCGCGGGCTTGCCATTGACGGACACGACCATTTCCGCAGCAACCCACGATGGAATCCGGATGCGGAGACTTGCGTTCGTCGGCGCTGCGGCTTTCACCGTGCAATGGACTGCCGTGTCGAAAGGAAAGCGCGTCTTGACGGCCAGTTCCATGGCCTGTCCGTGTTGCTGCCAGCGGATCGTCGAAGGTTCGTAAAGATGAACGTACAATCCGTCGGGCGCGATCGAATAAATGTGCTCTGGAAGGCTGCCAAGCAGCCGGGTTCCTTGTCCTTCGCAGCAAGTGTTTTCGTGCGTCGACTTCTCTTTTTTGCCTTCCAGGATGGTGTGGTAGCGAAGCCCCTTCCTGCCATCCTGATTGGCCATGCCCACGTTATAAATCGACTTCTCGATCTCTGCCGCATACTGCTCATCGTCTGGATGAAGAAGCTGAAAGCGCTGGCTGAGGAAGACCCAGAAGGCGTTCCCGCAGAGCTCGCCAAGTTTCTGCCGCAGATAGTTGCTGTCGGGCGGGTCTTTCTCAAATTCGATGATTGAGATGCTGCCGCCGGCCTGCTGCCAATGGGTGCGATAGAGTTCCCATGCGCCGAGCACGGCGTCGTGGTAGAGCGGGTCGCCGGTGATGAGAAACATGTCGAGATAGGCTTCGAGATCGGTGAGCAGATAGCAGTGGGGACGATCATATGGATACTGCCAAATCTGTTCTGGCTCCCGCTTCGCGAGACCCTTCAACCACGCAGTCTCCTGGTAGTAGCGCTGAATCACTTGCCCGTCTGCTGGCTTGCCCACCGGGCTCGTCCCCATGCGCGTGTTGGCGACCATGCCCTGACCGCCCTGGATTGCGCCACGAAGCATCTCCGGCAAAAACGACTGTTGATTGAACCAGTCATAGTAGCCGCGCAGCATGGGCAACGCCTTCTCATTGCCTGCATAGGCTGCTTCGAGCAGCCCGTGCGTGAGCCACGCCCGCGTATAAGCTGCCCGCTCCGAATAGAAGATGGTCTCCTCCGGGTACGCCATGATGTAGCCATTGGGCTGCCGGCACTCTTCGATCCCGTCCACCACCGCGTTGACGCGACGGCGCAGTTCGGGGTTGTCGATCCAGCGCATGGTGTTAGCTGCGCCCATCAGAAAACGGCCTGCGTTGGACCCGGCCAGATCCTCTTCCCAAAAAATCTGTGACCCGTGCGGCTTGAAGTCTTTGATCTTCCCGGTCCGCTCATAGAACTGGCGCAACAGGTCGTCGGTCGAATAGGAGGTCAACAGATATTCGATGTTGTTCTGCATCGCGATTTCAAACACACCGCCATCCAGAGTGACACCCTTCTTCGGCGCTTGAGCCTTGTATTTGGCGGGCTTCCACATGGAAGGGCCGGTCACCGCGTGGGGATTGTCATAGTGAATTCCTTCCCCGTCCTGACGTGGCGGACGCGTCAACTGCGCAGACAGTTCCGCGTTCCCATACTGGCCATCGGCAGAGACCTTGCAACCCACCGCAACATCGTGACCCTCTGAGACCACGGCCATCTTGGCGACAGTCAAGGTGAAATCGGGACTATCTTTCGGCTCGCCGCCCATGGGAACATCTTCAGTCGGGTTGGCTTTCACCGCGCGCAAACGCGTAGCGGTCAGCCGCACATACCGCCCGCTGATGCCATGTTGCGCATATTGGGTGATGTTGTCTTTGGGGTCGGGGAAATCTGCGTGCGTGAAATCGGCAATGGTTGCCGGGGCACCGAATGTCGCATCTTCTGAGGCTTCAATCCTGAAGCGAAGCGGAAAACCCTCTCCCCCATAATATTGATCGCGCCCTGGATACATTCGCTCGGAAGCCGGGAACAATCGAATTGCTTCAATCGGAAGGCTCTTGCCAAGATCAACCTGGACCCAGGTCGTGATATCAGGCGTCGCGACGACCTTCGAACGATAGGCACGATAGGCCGTGGCGGGCGTTGCTGCCATTCTGAGTCCGGTCAAATAGGGCGCTAGTGGTGTGTCTCAAGCAGATCGTCGATTACTAAGCACTGCCTGAGCTCGGGTGACTTTTTCGAGGATGTCGGACGCCTTTGCTGTCCAGATGAATGGCTTTGGATTCTTGTTGTGTCCG
>Ga0224528_1000247_pt1 | contig 45420 bp, 39 predicted proteins | sample CBST25metaG_2_FD_179888 | JGI IMG/M metagenome (GOLD analysis project Ga0224528, IMG submission 179888) | Peat soil microbial communities from Stordalen Mire, Sweden - C.B.S.T25 | ecosystem: Environmental > Terrestrial > Soil > Wetlands > Peat | place: Sweden: Norrbotten County, Stordalen Mire...
GGGAAGCGATCCGGAGGCCGGGGGAAGACCATCCACCGGAGATACTATAATCGTTGATAATGAAGGCGCATGTCTATGTCACGCTAAAAATGTCGGTCCTGGATCCGCAGGGCCAGACCATCCAGAACGCCCTGCACAAGATCGGATTTGCGGATGTTGCCGCAGTACGCCAGGGCAAATACTTCGCGCTTTCGCTGGCCGATGGACTCAGTGCCGAGGCGGCGCGAGCCCTGGTCGAGCGCATCTCCCGCGAGGTGCTCACCAACCCGGTAATCGAAGAATTCACATACCGCATCGAGGAATAGCCAAGGGTGAAGCCGTGCCGGTTCCCCGTGCGCCTTCACCCTTGGCGCGCCTCGCCGCATGCGCAGTCGCTTAGAATCCTTGCATGTGCGGAATTGTCGGTTATGTCGGTCCCAAGAAGGTAGTCCCTGTCATCATCGAAGGGTTGCGGCGCCTGGAATACCGTGGCTATGACTCGGCTGGCATAGCCGTGGGCAGCCCGTCCAGCACCACGCTTGAAGTGCGTCGCGCTCCGGGCAAACTGCACAACCTGGAAGAAGTGCTCGCCGACCATCCGCTCGAAGGCACCTATGGAATTGGCCACACGCGCTGGGCCACCCACGGCCGGCCTACCGAAGAAAACGCCCATCCCCACCGCGACTGCACGGGCCGCATTGTTGTTGTCCACAACGGTATCGTGGAAAACTATCTCGACCTGAAGCGGGAGCTGACCGCCCAGGGACACAAGTTCGTCACTGAAACCGACACCGAGATCATTGCCCACCTCATCGAGCAGGTGCAGCAGGACGCGGACGCCGCCGGCTTGCCCATCCCGCTGGAAGTGGCTGTCCGGCGCGCCGTCAAGCGGCTCACCGGAGCGTTTGCCCTGGGCGTGCTGTCGGCTCTCGAACCAGACAAAATCGTCGTGGCGCGCTTCGGCCCGCCGGTGATTGTCGGTGTGGGCGAGGGCGAATCGTTTGTAGCCTCGGACGTGCCGGGCATCCTGCAGCACACGCGCGACATTTACTTTCTCGCCGACGGCGACATGGCCATTCTCACCCTGGCCGGCGTCGAACTCACGGACTTTGACGGCAACCCCATCCAGCGCGCCATCACCCGCATCCTGTGGGACCCCATCCAGGCGGAAAAGGGCGGCTACAAGCACTTCATGCTCAAGGAAATCTGGGAGCAGCCGCAGGCGGTTCGCGACACCACCCTGGGCCGCGTATCGCTGGACTCAGGCAAGGTCTTCCTGGGCGAGATGAAGATTGCCGACGAAGAACTGGCAATGGCCTCCAGCATCAACATCGCGGCCTGCGGCACCAGTTGGCACGCCGCCTTGAGCGGCAAGTACATGATCGAGCGGCTGGCCCGGCTGCCTGTGGACGTGGACTACGCCAGCGAGTATCGCTATCGCAACCCCATCCCCGATCGCAACGCCCTCGGCCTGCTCATCACCCAGTCCGGCGAAACGGCCGACACCCTGGCCGCGCAGCGCGAGATGATCGCCCTAGGCTCAAAAACAGTGGCCATCTGCAACGTGGTTGATGCCATGGTGGCCCGCGAAGCGCACGGCGCAATCTACACCCACGCCGGGCCGGAGATCGGCGTCGCTTCCACCAAGGCCTTTACCGCGCAGCTCACCGCCCTGTTCCTGCTGGCGCTCAAACTCGGCCAGTTGCGCGGCAGGCTCGATCCGGCACAATCCGTGGCCCTGATTGGAGAGTTGAGCCGCGTTCCCGCGAAGATCGAGGAAGTGTTGCGCTCGCGCTCGGCGCAGTGCGAGCAGTTGGCCAAGGAATTTTCCACCGTCCGCGACTTTCTCTATCTGGGTCGCGGCATCCATTTCCCCATTGCTCTCGAAGGCGCACTCAAGCTGAAGGAAATCTCCTACATCCACGCCGAGGGCTACCCGGCGGGCGAGATGAAGCACGGCCCCAACGCTTTGATCGACGAAACTCTTCCCGTTGTTGTGTTGGCCACGCGCGACGAGAGAGATCCGGCTTCGAAGTTGCGCTACGAAAAGACGCTCTCGAACATCCAGGAAGTCACGGCCCGCTCAGGCCGCGTAATCGCCGTGGCCACTGAAGGCGACACGACCATCGGTACTCTTGTCGAGCATGTCATCCACATTCCTCCGGTCACGGAACTGCTGAGCCCGCTCATCGAAATTGTGCCCTTGCAGTTGCTGGCTTACTACATCGCAGTTCGTCGCGGATGCGATGTCGATCAGCCGAGAAATCTGGCCAAGTCCGTCACCGTGGAGTAGCTTTTGCAATCCGAAAACTGCAGCAGCAGCAGCATGCATGAATACAGCTCTCAGAGACTGCTCACACTGCGTTGCATCCTCACGGCACAACGCCAGGTGCGGAGCCACAAACGCCCATGCCTCATCGCTTACGTCGCACGTTCATCCGGCTTCTTCGGCTTCCCAGCCCCTACACCTCTCTCCTGGCTTCATCAGCATCCATCGCCAAATCGCGCATGAGAGCAAAGAACGCAGCTGATTGACCCCTGAAGAGCCCCATGGCGGTGAGGAACGTTACCACGCCCATGGCAATGCCCCTGGTCTCTGTCGGACGAATCACGGAGCAGGGCGGCAGCTTCCTGCTGATGAACGGGCACGGCTCCGGCATAATCAGATTGGTTTGAAATAATTCTCCGCCAAAAGGTTTGGAATTCAAGTCGGGAAACGTCACTTTCACCTTGCTCACTGGATCGACCGCAGTGAGCGGTGGCGCGTTGCCCGCCTTATCGGCCCAGGTTTGGAAATGCATAGTCTCTGTAGGCCCGATGCTGATGAGGATGCGAAGAACCTCAACACTATTGGCTCTCTGCGCCATCGCGGGATAGAGGCTGTTCCCTCCCTGCTCGATGGTTGGCATATGGAAGCCTGCGGTATTTGCAATTGCCTGGAGAAAGTTCGGATCCATCGTGTCGTCATCGGTCCTGGGAATTGCCGTGTGCCTGCCGGTAGCCAAAGTCGGCACAGCCTGCGGGAATGTGAAATTTGGATCGAGGTCGATATTGTGCGTACTGCTGCGATAGCGTGTCCACCAACTCGTATCCAGAGTCAGTTCCATGAGGTTTGTGAGCCGCCTTCGCCCGCTCGAACCTGTCGCAGTGCTCCCTTGCAGAGTGCGAAAAGGCTCAAGACTTACAGGATCGGCGCCCCTCGACTCCAGGTACGCATTGAGAAAGTTCTGGTGGGTGAATTCATCGTCTGTATTGTCGTGAACGTACTGGGCCATGTCTTCGTCCAAAACCGAGAGAGCAGCGGTAAACGCAGGATTTCCGCTTCCACCGGGGACTTCTTTGTCTTGTATACCGCACAGCTCGTTATACTGTACCCAGAAATCCGTCTCGAGAATTTCCGCCGCAGCAGCAAAGCGGAGCAGAGCTGCATCCCCCCTTGTGAGATGCCCGCGGTGTTCCTCACGGTCATCGTCCGCTAGAAGCGGTGTGTCGTTGCTCAGGAGTGCCCCCGCGACTGCGGCTCCTGCTGCGGTCAACCCGCTTCTCATGAACGAACGGCGATTAATGGCGCTTTTCATACTGCTCCAAATTGCTTCCATAGACAAACCCTCCTAATGTCACAGCCTGAACCGACGCGATGTCACTTGTGTCATGGAAGAGTAATTCCATTGTCAATGGATAATCAGGATTCACAAGGCCACGGCATCGCCTATACGAAGCGCGGCCGCCGCACATTTATTTCATGATCGGCAATTCCCGGGACGGCCACCCACAACTTTGCACACTCTCCGCTCCGTTACGAAGAGCCTGTCATAAGTTGCAGCCATTCGTCGCTATAGACAGTGTCCAGTTCGCCAAGTGTGATGATATTGCCCGTCTCAACGTGGCTGACGGGAAGGCCGAGTATCTGCCTCAGCCGTTCTGCGCCACCGACATAGGTATTTCGACCAGACTCATCTCTTGATTCCCTGAAAAGCGACGGCAGTGATCGAACGGCTTGCAGAGCGTTTCCTACGACCCTGCCTGCGTAATCTTCCCGCACAAAAAAGGCGTCATTCCCGGCCGAGTTGGTACCTACGAATCTATATCCCTTCTTCGCAGCCAGTGAGCGAAGCGCGTTGATTGATGCGCCGAAATACAAATTGCTGGGATGGGCCTTCGTCCGGTCAAAGTGCCGGTCGTAGGGCGTGCAGATTGGGTGCAGGTCGCCGAAAACGGCGTTGTATTCACAAATGCAGATGATCGGATCCACGGCATGAAGTGCTTCCCATACCCAGTAATCATTCCCGTCGATGTCTATACTTAACAGCCCAATCTCTCCGCCGAACCCAGCCCCCTGAATCAAATCGTTAATGTTGTCTCGCGTGATGAAGGCCCGCAAGGCGGTAAGATCATACCGCCACGCCAGACCGTCGCGGCAGACCGCCGTAGCCAAGGCCGGATGGCCGTCCATGATGAGTCCGCGCCAATTCCGATTCTGCAATAGAAAGCGGGTGTTGGATTGCCGATAGTCTTCAACCCCGAACTCAATGAACGTCCGGGCTTTGGAAGGAATCTCGGCCCGCTCAATTAGCCAATCGATAATGCCGTCCTGTCCCCACTGGGAACTGACCCGAAACTCCACTTCCTGAAGGTTGGCGATGATATTGCGGGTCCGCACTTGCCAACTCGCCATGCGTCCAGAGAGCTGAATTGACTCCCCCATGACCCAAAGCTTCATTAAAGGAAGAAAGTCCCGAATCGTGTCGTTGAAGAGCATATGTTTCTCCGCACTCATTCGTGGGGAAGGAGATGCATCTCTTTCATTGGTTGAGCTTCAGGTCGTCAGTGCCAAGATGCATTTCGCAAATCGGAATCATGCCTGCAGAGTGGGGTTTTGGGAAGTGATCTTAACAGGATCAATGGTTCCGGCAACGCCATGACTCGAATTGACTTCATGATCAGCGAGCATCGTAATAAGAACGACTGACCATAAAGGAAGTAAAAGATCGAACGAATGCGCTTCCGCCAGGCCGCGAATGACGATGTACAGCAGCAAGCTGAGAGGTATGACCCTGATCGGCCCGTGCGGCAGCCTGCGCACCTGCCTGTAGAGGCTTCCGTACAGGCCGACAAGCAGAACGATCCCCAGAACGCCGTAGGCATACAACTGCTGCAGCAGTTCATTCTCCGCATGCCTGGCTTCGAAGTTATCACCGAAAGGTGGAACGACCTTCCACCAGGCGTCAAATCCATGTCCGATCCATAGGGTCCATGGATGGTCGAACAACGCACTCAAGACGTAGATCCAGATTGCGGTGCGCCCGGTTAGGGTCTCGGCTTGGTTTCCCGCGGATGTGTAGACGTCGTAGTACGCTTCAAACAGTCCCCAGAAGACAAGACCAAGCAATAGCATAGCTGTCGTGAGGAGGATCTTCGTCCTTCGCTTCATCGACCTGTCCAGCACCACCAAGACACTCCCGCTCAATAGAAAGGCGACAAGCGCCGTCTTGCTAAGACTGCGAAGGAGAGTCGCCACAAGAAAGAGCGTCACCATGCCCCATCTTCCATCTCCGCGGCGCATCAGATACTGCGCAAGGAAAATAGTCAAGGCGCATAGGTTGCCTATCTCGTTGGTATTGAAAAACTGCTCATCCCCCAGTCGGAGATCCGGTTGAGCGGGCATGATCCACGCCACCAGAGCGATACAGCAAGTGCTCCAAATGAATCCCTTCATCAGGGAATTGGATACACGCGTCATTGAAGCGCTACGAAGCAGCATGGTGATGATTGCAACATCAACTGTGAGTCCGAGCCAATATGCTGCGGAGTTCGGTAGAGATGACGCTTCGCTCCAGGTTAAGCTGCAGAGGGACACTGTGAGGAAGGCGACCACCCACCGGATGGTCGAGAGCCGCAGCAAGGATCGGAATGAAGTCTCCGTAGTGCCGAGCAGATTGAAGCAGACGACAGCCAGTAGAGCGAGATCCAGGCAAAGACTTATCCCGGTTCCCATGTTTGGCTCAAGTCCTAACACACGAACTGACAATAGAACAATAATGAGTCGGAATGAAAAGCAGAATCCTACAGCAAACGCTATGCCGTCGTTTCCTGCATATTGGGTAATTGACGTTTCCGGCATGCTGGCCTCTGCACTCACGACGCCTCGCGAAGTCACTCTCTCCACTACCGATCAACTTGGTGTGAATACATTTCCGGGACTCCCTGGCTACCGGCGGGGGGAAGGTGCCGGAGAAACACTACAATGGACCAGAGTTCATCGTCGTTCAAGATTCCCTTGGAACCAGGCATTCCGGAGGGCTGGATGCCATAATCTAGGATCGCTTTCAGCTGGCCATCGGAATAGCTCTGCACCTCGGGCGATGCGAGCGAAGGGATCGGTGGCGAAATATGACCGGCAAACGGCACGCCGGTATTCTGGCCGTCCATACCGTGGCAGGCGACACAATAATGCGAGAAGGCCTCCTTGCCGTCTGCACGTGTCTGAGGAGTGTCAGCCAGTGGATTCTTCTGATCCTTGTTGCCGACGAGTATGTGATGCTTGGCAAACGTCATAGTATTCGTCTCCAGCTTTCCCGGGGCGCTCGTCTTGCACCCGGCGATTGCTGCCAATACCATTGCCGCGACTGTACAAAAGAGTCTGCTCATCTCAGTCCACGACGTGCACTTTGAAAACCATCGAGCCATGCCCGCTCCCGCAAAACACAAAGCAGTGTCCCACAAACTCTCCCGCCTTATCTGGTGTGAAACGAACTTCGGCTGTGCCGCCTTTGCTTGCTTTCACCTCAACATTCAACTCGCGAATGCGGATCCCGTGGGTCACGTCCACACTCTTGAGCACAAGCACCACCGGTTGTCCCTTCTTTATAGTGATTTCCGCGGGCTCAAATGCAAACCGCTTCGCTGTAACTTCAATCTTCTGCGCGGCCGCTTCGGCGCAAGCCACGGGTGACACAAGTCCTGTCGTTGCCAGGACCGTGGCAAATAAAACCAATTGCACGTACTGCTTCCGCATGGACTCTCCTTTGATTTCTGCGACGTCGCGTAAAACGAGCGGACACCGGGAAGGGCATGGCTCGAGCGCTTCTTGCCTCGACTTTCCTGACCGGGCATCGTGATCTCACCTTAGCGACTTGAGGGAGGCGGCTTGTCACTCGCAAGCCATTCAATTGTCACTATTCAGTTGTTGATGCGCTGGTAGCGCGCCAAAGAGGAGAGCTGCACTAAGGATTCAGGAACCGGCGCAGAGCTTTGTAGTCCGCATCACTGAGCCCGGCACGCACTCGCATATGCATGGACACTGTGCCTGAAATATTGGAGGAGAATCCGGCCGGCGCGTTGTGGCACCGAGCGCAGTTCTGCTCGAACACCTGCTGTCCACGGTCATCGCTTGCCGCCTTTCCAGGCTTGGCAGAAGTTTTCTCATGGGACTGCTGCTGCGGGCTATCTGTCTGCGCAATGGCCACGGCTCCTACCGAGGCCATTGCCGCCGCAAGCAGTGGAAGTCCAAGCATGATTCCTCCCAGGTATTTCATCGTTTCTCCTTCAGCGCGTGCGAGAGTGCGGCTAACTTAGATAGCGGCCATAAGCAACAATGACAGCGTCACCAACGTGCAGATCGTTTGGCCGGTTGCAATGCGCTTCATTAATCAAGCCTACTTGGCCTGTTGATCCGGCGTGTCATGAAACAGTCTGAAGTTTGTCACTGGATTGTCTCAGCGAGTGGTGGACCACTTATGTGGTCCTCACTCTGCAAGTGAACGAGTCGACAGCGTCCTCCGCGAGGCAACTGAGAGCTCCGCGACAAGTTGCTGACATGTGGGCGACCGGCCACTGACAACTCCGGACCAGCACATCGCGTACGCTCGGATCATTGGGAGTGATTTTCCAGTGAGTTCAATCGATGGCACGGAAGTCGAAGATGTTGCCCGCTCTAGAGACAGCCTTAGGTCGGCGTGGGGGCTTCTCGACAATCGCCAACGTCTCCTGCTCATCTTGTTGACGTTGGGCAGGATTGCGGTTGGATTCTGCGATCTGTTGGTGGCTGCTGCTCTGTACCTGCTGTTTCTGCTGCTGCAAGGGCGCTCGACCGGGCATCAACATTGGTGGATTCCAAAGGTCGTGTTCTCCGCTGCTGTGATCACGACGGTCCTCGTGATTGTAAGATGCGTAATGGTAATGGACCTCCTCTTGGCACGCTACACCTTTCGGCAGATACAGAATCTGCACACGGTTTTCCTTCTCCGGCTGACCAAGGGCTACAGCCAACGTGAATGGGACAGGTTTGTCGAGTGCAATAGAAGTGAACTCTCCGGCCGTGCGCTGCACACAACAGCCGAAGCTGCCGACTTCTAGCATCGCAGCGTTGAAATGACGGCCAATGTAGTAATTGTTGCTGTCATGATTGCTGCTCTCGTGTATCAGGACTTCGCAGCGGCATCGGTCCTGAGTTGTACGGTCGCTACGTTGTATGCAGGGCACCGATTTCTCATACGTAGAAAGCTTCGGAAGGCCGCCTCGAGCCGTGAGACCGCATTGCGTATGCTGCAGAGATATCTCGCGGACATGTTCTCGTCCGGAAAAGAAAGTCGAACCTACGGGAATCACGCTTTCTTCCAGGAGCGCATTCGACGGCAGGCGGAACGTGTTGCTATGAAGAACGTGCGTGTGGCGTTTCTTCCACAATTTGGGCCGATTGTGGCCGATCAGGGCGCGATACTTCTGTTTCTCTTCATCGTCATCGCAGTTGAAGTGCGGCATGGAGACCTAACTCGGCTACTGTCGCTTCTGGTGTTCTACTTCGTAATCTCTCGTCGTCTGGTTCCGCTCATTCGCCAGATTTCGCTCATTGCCGGCCAGATGGATGGATCTTACGAGAACGTAAGGACTGTTGAGTCCGATCTGAACGAATGCCGCATTCATCGCGCGCTCACGCTGCCTTCGCTGCTTCCGGATGCCGGAATGGCTATGGAGATGATTGAGGTAGGCTTTTCATTCCGAGAGGAAACCACGATCCTGCGAAATGTGAATCTTTCTATGGCGGACGGTGAAATGATCGTGCTTCACGGGGCCTCAGGGACTGGCAAGAGCTCCTTGTTGAACTTGATTGCGGGTGTCTCGCCACCTTCAACAGGCGTGATTCGTATCGGTCGCACAAGTATCGCGTATGTGCCGCAGGAGATCCCTCTTTTGGGCGATTCGATACGGAACAATCTGCTCTTTGGATTGCCTGAGCGGAGCGACGAGGAACTGATGAAGGCGCTGGAGGCTGCCAGGCTGAATGACTTTGTGTCTGCACAGCCACTAGGACTGGAAACTGGGGTCGGCGACAACGGAGCATTGTTTTCGGGAGGAGAACGGCAAAGGCTTGGATTGACGCGTGCGATCCTGCGCGGAGCAAGATTACTCCTGCTGGATGAAGCAACCTCAGCATTGGATGAGGATAATCAGCGCCAGGTACTGGAGAACCTGAGCGCCTCCGGAAATGCGATTCTTCTTGTCACGCATCGTATTCATGCGCATTTGTTTGGCCATCGCCTCTTTCGACTTGAAGAAGGCACGCTGATCGAAGAGACGGGCTGCTATCTGCCAGCGAAAGAACCTGCTTCATCCTTGGGCTTGTTATGCTAATCCAACTGCAACCCTCTCATGATGGCGCCGACTCGTCCCGGGTGGACGCCCGGAGGACCCTGTTGCTGCCCGAGATCTCTATCCGAGCGGGTGCTGAATTGGACTCCCAAGCAGGAGCAGCACGCGGCAGAGGAACAGTGTGCTCTCGGTTCATACTGACGATAGAAAACGCAGACCTGCGCAACAGGCGAGCGATCAGGACGTGCAACGGTGAACTTTTCCGAAGCTCGCTGGAAGCGGGCGCTGCGGTTCTAACAAGGATTGCTCTTCGCATCGCATCAACATCACAGCAAGAGAACAATATGCCGCTGTCTTATTTGTCCTTCCAGGTTGGGAAGAGGAAGTGATAGATTATGCCCGTCTCCCATATATTAATGTTGCCCTTCGACGAGAACTGGCGAGAATAGCTGGTGTTGATGCGCACTTCATGGGTCAAGTGATAGTCCAGACCAAGGTCGGCGCGTTGCGCGCTCACGGAAGGCAACCCGTCATTTGGATCAGGCGTATCGCGAAACGTCTGCTGCATGCGGAAGATCGGTTCCAATCGGCCACCCAGGCTGTCTTCTCCGCCAAAATGAGAGAGGCGATAATCGGTCTCGACCCAATATCCCTTGGAGTGCGGAGCATGCGCGAACTCCGAACGAAACCGGAATGGAGTGTTGATAGGCTCCCACCAGAGATGCGTTCCAACAGAGCTCTCGTGGGTGCCCGCCAAGGAGCGTCCGTAGGAAGCGCCGATTTCCAGCCCTTTTGCTGGGATGTAGATATGTCCCTGGCCGCCGCTGGAGCGTTCTGCCCCGAAATACCCGCTGTTAACGTTGCTCGAATAGTACGCAGCGTAGCTGATCGAGTAATCCTGTGTGGATACAGCCGAGCCTCGAATCATGCCGCCAACACTTGAGCCGGTGTTCATCGTCCCTACGCCGTAAATCAGTGGAGCGTCTGCCATGGTCTGAATCCAGATCTGAGTGAGGCGCTCGTTGTAGGTTCCGAAGGGAGTCAGGAACTCTCCAGCGACAAGAGTGAAGTGGGGGCCCGCCAGAACATCCGCCTGCAGGTAATCCATCGTCTTGAAGATGGGATTCCTTCTGTATCCGCCCGTCGAGTTGGGGGAGAACGTATCTAGAACAGTCGCCCGACTCTCGATTAGAAAGTGGCTTCCAAACGGAGCCGCAATCGTGGGCTTGATGTATGGTTCATAGCTGGTGTTACCACCGTTGGTGGAGGTGAAAAAGCCAACGCCGCCAGAGATCAACGGTACATTTTGCGCATTTCCGAACTGTTCAGCGCAGAACGCAATCAATACGATGGCGATGGCTCGTGCTAGCTCAGTGAGTTTATGGTTGGAGCAACGCAAGATCATCTTCTTCATAACTGCCACGATACCGTTGTGTGCTTTCACGCGTGTCCCTGGATGGTCTGTTCTTTGTCAATTGATTGTCACTGCGGGCCAAGAATACGGAATCTCTCCAGGGTCCGATGTGAGACGCGCGTGTGCCTCGTGCTCGACGATACCGTCGGCGCGGCTCGCCAGCAAACCGATGGATTAAGAGATCTGACTTAGGATCCTGGCGTATCGTGCTCGCGTCGATGCGGGCTCTGCTGACATCGCAAGATGTTCGATCTCGAGCCGCGAGGGCTGAAAAGTCAACGGCAGTCGCTTCCAATAGTATTGGAGGTCATTCGATCGCCAGCGCGCATACGCGGTTTCCCATGACTTTCCAGATTCGCCGGCAAATGCCAGAATACCCGGATGGATGGCCCGCTCATAACTCTGAAATCTGCAATCCAGAGAAATGCGGAGCTGGTTCGAATGGTTGGGAGAAGCGGCGTGAACGGTCAGACTGTGGAAGATCAACACGTCGCCGGCGTTGATCCGACCGCTTGTCCATTCGCCTTCTCTCAATGCTCGCGCTGGGATTTCAGGGACATGCAGATTCTCATCCACATGTTCGACAACGCCGAAATGATGAGAACCATCCAGTATCTGCAGAGGACCCAGTTCGGTCGGACAATCGTGAAGAGGGATCCACATGGTAAAGCACTCGGGATCACCACCCATGAACCGATAATCCTGATGTGGGTGGACCGTGAGATGTTCGCAATTAGGAAAGATTAACCGCCCGATCGGCTTGGGGTGAATCAGGACATGATCGCCTACGAGCATATTCATGATTTGCTTTAGAGCGGGGTGATGCGGCAATGCGTGAAACGATTCCAGGTTGAATACTTCCTGGTACGTTCGTTTGAACGATGGATCGGGATCGCCGCACGCAGCGTCGATATTGGCAAGGCGTTCAATCCGATCATGGCCATGGAGGAGCCAGCCAGCTGCGGAAAGTATATCTACAATGTGGTTTAATGCGTTTCTCAGATCCTCATGAGGCAATATCCTGCGCAGGAGCACATAGCCCCTTGAGTCGAGTTCCTTTTTGAGAGAAGGCGGATCGAGGTTACACACATCAATCTCACGAAACTGATTCATCGGTTCAACCTCAATTGGAATGCGAGCGCCTGGTAGCGCTCTGTGCGGCAGTGTGGTGACGGACTTGAACAGCGCTACAAGTACCACAATAACGACCTGCGCGGTCTGATATGTCTCTGCCCAGTCTTCTCTTTGTCAATCGATTGTCATTTGCGCCGCTTGTGACGTGGCGGATTATGTTGGGCTCCGCGCAAACGGCCCGCCCGGAATAGTCAAGGTGACTATGCTTCGCAGAGAGGGTGTCAACAATATCGTGACAATCGCCTTACAATAACATGACAAGTCGCAGACGAATGGAAGGTACCCTTAAGGGATGGCTCGCTGTCCCTGGCAGGGAAGACGAAGCCGCACATGAGGTGACATCGCATTGCCACTGCCTTCCGAGACTGAATCCTTGCCTGAAATCAACAATCATGGGGAAGAGACGGAGCCTCATCTCCGCTGGCAGGTAGTGCGCCGGAAAGAGACGCGCGACCGCGCGGTGCGGAGTCAGACGGACATCAACATGGTTGCAAACCCATTGCGCGGCGAGCAGCCAACACGCCTTGCTGTGCTTTTAACTTTCTGCGACCGGCCGCCCGAAGAAAGTGTGCAAGCGCTGAGCCTCTCAAAGAAAGAGTGGGAGAAGCTGCTGCGCTGGCTGGATTTCAGTGGTTTGGCCCTGTATTATCTCGATCGACTTATCGAGTTGAACCTTTGCGGCTTGCTGCCTCCAGTTGTATTGACACGCCTCCATACCAACCTCATCGATAACGCCGAACGAACTCGCGGCATGATCGCCGAATCGATCACGATTCAAAGGGAGTTTCAGAAGGTCGGGCTCTCATATGTCCTACTTAAAGGACTGTCCCTTTGGCCGAGTTCAGTGCAGAGGCCAGAGTTACGCTCACAGTTTGATTTGGATTTTCTGGTCGATCAGACTGGTGCGCGGAAGGCGCGATCACTTCTCGAGCGCAGAGGTTACCGCTTGTACGCTGTTAGCGGCAGGAGTTGGGAATTCAAGCTGAACGAACGGCCGGGACTTTCTCTGAAAGATCTTTACAGGCACATGCACTCCTATGCAGTTGAATTGCACATTGAGGCGTGTGCGTCGGGCCGTCAATCACTACTGGAGCGAGTGGAATGGCGGGAGTTGTACGGTATGACGATGGCAGTGCTTTCACCCATCGATTTGCTATTGGGTCAGGGACTTCACGCCTACAAGCACATATGCGGCGAGTTCTCGCGTGCGTCTCACCTTGTCGAGTTTCGTCGCCATGTGCTCTTTCGCCGGGACGACGAGGAGTTCTGGATCGGGCTAGAGTTGGCGGCAAAAGAGGATCCGACAGCCTACCTTGGGTTGGGCGTGGTTACGCTTTTGATCACACGCGTCATGGGAGAGTTCGCACCCGAAGCCTTGACGCGATGGACTGTAGATCGTCTTCCTCGTGGTGCAAGACTATGGGTGGAGATGTATGGATCCCGCGTCGTGCTCGGGAACTATCCGGGGAGTAAGATGCACCTGCTGTTGCAGAGGGAGCTTGAGGTGGCAGGCATACTGCGGAAGCGCTCCCTTCGCCAATCATTGTTGCCTTTGCGATTCCCCCCTCCAGTCATACGTACGTTTGCGAACGAACCGTTAGCGACTCGACTTCGTCGCTATTCAATGCAACTGCAATTGATCTTTACGCGGATGAGCTTTCATCTTGTGGAGGGACTTCGCTTCGCATTGGAGTCACGACGTTGGCGGCAAATGAAGGTGCGTGCACTATGACTGTCTTCATGCGTCCGGCGGCGCTGGCCTTTGATGCGATCGCGCCGGTGTTTGACCAGCGCTTCGGCGAATGGCGCAGCGTGATGGCACAGCGGCGTGCTGTGCGCGCTGCGCTGTTGCTGGAGTTTCCGCAAGGGGGCCATATTCTGGAATTGGGGGGAGGCACAGGGGAGGAGGCTGCTTTTCTTGCGGCGTCCGGCTATGACTTATTTCTGACCGATCCTTCACCCACGATGGTGGAGCTGGCAAGAGGCAAGTTGCTTCCCTTGGGCGCGCAGGCCGAAATCGCGTATGCGGAGGAACTGAAGGATTGTGCTGCTCTCCATCGAACCGCGGGCGGGAGGCTCTTCGATGGCGCATTCTCCAACTTTGCTGCGCTGAACTGTATCGTCGACCTGAGACCTGTGGCGCAGGGACTCGCGCAGTTGCTCAGGCCGGGGGCCCCGGCGATGCTGGTGCTGTTCGGCACGTGTTGCCCCGTCGAGATGCTGACCGAATTGCTCCATAGTCGGTCGCGCCAAGCATTGCGGCGCTGCAAGCGCGGCCCAATGTCGGCTCGACTGTCAGGGCGGGAATTCCCTATCGTCTATCATCGCCGCGCAGCGCTAGAGCGAGCATTTGCGCCCTGGTTTGTATTGGAGAAGCGTTTTGGCATTGGCATAACCGTTCCACCGAGTGCCGCCGAGCCCTGGATTTCGCGGCAACCGCGATTGCTCAGAGCGATGGAAGCACTTGACCGCGTTCTTTCGCGCCCGCTGGCGATCTTGGGCGATCATATCCTCTATCAGTTCCGTCGAGTGGCCGAGAGGTAAATGTGCAACGCAGCGGGCCAACGAGGCGATGTTCGGCGCAATTCAGCACAAGGTTCCAACGGGAAATGGGGCCCCATTGTCGTGAGATAGGTTTCCTTCCTTGCCGAGTATCCAACTCCCGTGTTCTCGACAATTGAATGACGATGACCAGACATTCTGGCGACACGCGTGCATACGCGGCGCGCTACGCTTCGCTTACGCTTGGATGAGTATCGCGCTGATCTGATCGATGAGAGCAACAAAGGAGCGGGTCCAACATTGATTGTGCTGAAGCAAGTCGCAGAGGTAGTGTTTCCGACTCGTTGGGCCAACTTTCGTCTGCCGGCCTTTGAAGGTGTCCACGCCGACAAAGAAGCAAATAGAGCGGAGACCGCGCTTGCATTGATCCTGGGAGACATCCACAGAATGCCACCCGTGGTTCGCATCCATTCTCAATGTACGACAGGAGATGTTTTCCATTCGATGCGGTGTGACTGTCACGATCAGCTTCATCTGGCCCTGCGCGTCATTGCGGAGCAAGGCGCCGGAGTGCTCGTCTATGAGCACCAGGAAGGACGCGGCATTGGCTTGATGGATAAACTTCGCGCCTATCAACTCCAGAACGGCGGATTGGACACGATTGAAGCGAACCTTCAGCTTGGACATGCGGTCGACCTTCGCGACTATGCGCTCTCTGTGGAAATCCTTCGGTTTATCAAGATTCGTTCTCTTCAGCTGATGACCAATAATCCAGAGAAGATCGATGCCATTCAGAACTGCGGAATTGAAATAGCGCGGCGAGTAAGTGCAGACGTTCCGGGCAATCCTCACTCTGCCCGCTACACTGCCACGAAGCGCGACAAACTCGGTCATCTCTCAAGTGCGCTAGAGGGCACCTCTATCAGTGGCAATCGTTCCGATCAGGGTGCATTGATTCCGGAGGAGGGTGCGGGCACACTCAGACCGAGCGCCGCCACGCTTAACCTAGCTCCAATCCTGAATAGCTAAGAGATGACACTGAGTTGACAATTACGCGACAACTGCCCACACCGGCCGGGCTACGCTACGTTTCAGAGGACGGAGCATATCAGGCGCGTAGATCGGTTCGGCATGCACGCCTGCAACCACTGCGAGTTGAATCTTCCCGCGAGTCAGTATCCGAGGTGAGTCGTGGCACAGGTATTGCTTACACACTCGTACCATCTTCCCTTCGACCCGAAGCAACTGCGCAAGATGCAGCCTTATATGCCGATCGGCACGCTCTATGCGGCAACCGCACTGCGGGAGAACGGAATCACGGTCGCTGTGTTCGATTCGATGCTTGAAGAGCCTTCAGGCACGCTCGATGCGATGTTGGCAAAGCATCTGCCAAAAGTGGTTGCTGTCTACGAAGACGATTTCAATTTTCTTTCAAAGATGTGTTTAACCCGCATGAGAGAAGTGGCATGGAAGATCGCAGAATCGGCACGCTCAATTGGCGCGATTACCGTCGTACATGGATCCGATTCGACAGATAACCCGCAACTGTTTCTGCAGAATGGATTCGACTACGTGCTATGCGGAGAAGCAGAGGAATCGCTCGTGCGCCTTTGTCGCTCCATGTTGGACGCCGACTCACTCCCCGAGATTGACGGAATGGTGAGGCTCGATGATTATGGGCGCGTCGTGCAAAGCTCGAAGCGATTGTCAAGGAACCCCACGTGGTATGAGCTACCCTCGCCTGCACGCGATCTAATCGACATGGAGCCATATCGCGCAGCGTGGATCAATGCTCACGGGTACTTCTCCGCAAACATGGTGTCCAGCCGTGGATGCCCCTATAGCTGCAATTGGTGCGCAAAGCCGATTTCGGGAAACCGGTACCATTTGCGCTCAGCAGCGGCTGTGGCGGAAGAGATGATGCATCTGAAGGTCTCTGCCGGAGTCCGGCATATCTGGTTCGGCGACGATGTCTTTGCATTAGACCGGCACTGGGTGCAGCGATTCGCAGCGGAAGTCACAAAAAGAGACGCCGCTGTTCCTTTCAAAATCCAATCGCGCGCCGACCTGATGAGCAAAGAGGTCGTCCAGCACCTGAAAGCGGCAGGGTGCGCAGAAGTGTGGATGGGCGTCGAATCTGGGTCGCAAGCAGTGCTTAATGCCATGGACAAAGGCCTGAGACTACGATCTGTCAATGTGGCTCGGCTGCGATTGAAGGAGGCAGGTATTCGCGCCTGCTACTTTCTGCAGTTTGGTTATCCTGGCGAAACCTGGGAGCAATTGCAGGAGACCATCGCATTTGTTCGCGAGACGCGGCCGGATGATGTTGGAATCTCATTCTCCTATCCGCTCCCGGGCACTGTGTTTTATGAGCGAGTGCAGGGGCAGCTGGGACAGAAGCGGAACTGGACGGATAGCGATGATCTTTGCATCATGTTCAAGGCGGCCTATACAACCGACTTCTATCGGGCGGTGCGCGACGCTCTGCACGCGGAGGTCGACGCTTGGCGGGAATCCGAGGTCAGGAGTGACACGCGCGCGCGCACAGTTGCTCTGTGGGATAAGGTCAATGACCTGGAACCGGTGAGCAAGAACCCAGACGCATTCGCATATCCAGCAAGGAACGCCGATTTCGTTTCTTCTGTTTTGGTACCTCTGGGGCAACTGACGCAGATCAGGGAGAGTTGAATGGGGGAACCTCTTTCCACGAAGCGGGCTCAGATATCCGCGCAATCTAGCGCAATGGCGTCTGATGACTCCAAAGGGACTCATCCATTTTTCCCGGATGAGTTGTGGTTTATGGGAGTGCGTCCGCGATGTCCTCGCTGCAGGGCCAATATCGACCAACTCGAGTGTCAGCTCTGCGGGTTACGAATGCGAGTCGATCTTGGAGTCGTTCACGCCCTGCCGCCGGATCGAGTCGCGTATTATGCGGGTTTCATTGCGAACTACGAGCGCGTCAGGGCTGCGGAAGGCAGGGGAGGCGAGAAAGACGAATTCTATCTGGGCCTTCCTTACAAAGATTCATCGGGGCGAAACAGCAAACAATGGAAGATCAGAGCGCGCAGTTACGGCCATTTGATCAAGCACGTCCTGAACAAGAGCAGCTTGGCTGATGGGGGACGGATATTGGATCTGGGCGCAGGAAACGGCTGGATGAGTTACCGCCTTGCGTTGGCGGGGTACAGCCCTTTTGCCGTGGACCTGCTGACCAACGAGGACGACGGCCTTGGAGCAGCAGAGCACTACCAAAAGCATCTGCCAATGATGTTTCCGCGGTTTCGAGTTGAACTCACGCGCCTGCCCTTTCAGAATGAGCAGTTCGATGCCGTTGTCTTCAATGCCTCTTTCCATTACGCCGAAGATTATGCAGCCACTCTGCGCGAGGCGATTCGATGCGTTCGACGGCGCGGCCTTGTCGTTGTTTGCGACACGCCATGGTACTCCCGTGAGGAGAGCGGCAGGAGAATGGTGGCAGAACGCAGAATCGCTTTCCTCGAGCGCTTTGGGACCGCTTCGGATTCGATCCGCAGTCTTGAGTTCCTGACCGACGATCGTCTGCGGGAGTTGGAAGAACAGCTATCCATCCATTGGACCGTTCATTCTCCGTGGTACGGCTTCAAGTGGGTGATGCGCCCGCTTGTCGCCAGGCTTTGCAATCGTCGTGAGCCATCTCGCTTCCGCATCTATGTCGCGCGGAAGCCGTGAGAATGAGTGTCAGGAAAATAAATGCCTCCGGCTGAATGCGCTACTCGCTTGCGGCGCTGTCCGGTTAGCGACGATTTGATCTCAAGACCCAGATCCACTTTAGGGGCGAACGTCGTATGGCCCGGAGGGCCACTATTTGAATCCAAATCTACAACCGCCGATCGTAATGCGCGGAGGTCGATGTGCCTTGGGACCTCGCGAAGCGCCCTACGCTTCATTAGAAATCGCAGGAGGCCGAATAGCCCACATTCGAATCTCCCCCATTCCTTTGAACTTGGTCCATTCGAGAGGCACCAGTGTCGATCTGAACGGCTACCTGCTATTGCCTGGCCTCGTCAACGCACACGATCATTTGGAGTATGCTCTGTTCCCTCGGTTGGGAAGTCCGCCTTATCGGAATTACATCGATTGGGGAGAGGATATACACAGCAGGTTTCTGGGAATTATTGCGAAACATCGGGCGGTGCCAAAGGCGATTCGGCTTTGGTGGGGAGGCATTCGAAATCTTCTCAGTGGAGTAACCACAGTCAGCCACCACAATCCTCTTTGGCCGGAGTTGCGACGGGACGACTTCCCTGTTCGAGTGGTGCAGAAATACGGCTGGGGCCATTCGCTAGCTCTTGGCGGTGACCTTCGCGAGGCGCGCGCCTCCGCAGCCCAAGGATGGCCCTTCATCGTACATGCGTGCGAAGGAACTGACGAACAGGCTCGAGACGAGTTGCTGGGAATCGAGAGGCTGGGACTATTGGATGACGGCACCGTGCTCGTCCATGGGCTAGCTATGGATCGAGCGGGTGTTGCTCTCATGCGCGACCGGCGCGCCTCGCTCGTCATCTGCCCATCTTCCAACCAGTTTCTTTTCGGGAGGCTCCCATATCTGTCGTTGCTGAACGGAATTGAACGAATAGCGCTCGGGAGTGATTCTCCGCTGACAGGCGAGGGCGACTTGCTTGACGAAATCCGGTTTGCAATGCGCTTTTGCGGCATCTCGGCATCGGCCGTCTATCGTATGGTGACGAGTGTCCCCGCCGCAATCCTCCGCTTGGCAGACTCAGAAGGCTCCCTCAAGGAGTCCGGCGTCGGCGATCTGATTGCAGTGTGCGACACGGGACAGGAACCGGCGGACAGGCTTGAAACGCTGTCGATGAATGATGTGGAGTTTGTGATGATTGGAGGAAGTGTGCAACTCGCTTCAGAAGCAATTCTTCAACGGCTTCCCACTGCAGCAATAATGGGCATGGAGCCTTTGTCAGTTGACGGATCGGTACGCTGGCTGCGAGCGCCGGTTGCAATGCTGTTGCAAGAGGCAGAACAATTACTCGGCCATGGCGAGGTGCGGCTCGGAAGCAGGAAGGTTGTCGCTCCGGCGGGCGTCGAGGCACAGCGTGTTTGCTGATCGACAGAGTTGGCACTTTGGAGTCCTGCCCTTCACAGGCACCGGACAATTGAATCCGCTAATCCTGCTCTCTCAGCATCTACGAGATCGCGGACATAAGGTGACGTTCTTCGAGAAACCAAGGATAGAAGACCGAGTGCGGCAGGCAGGACTTGACTTCGTTGCTGTCGGCAACAGTGGCTCCACTTCAAAAGGCGAGAACCCACCAGTCGATGTTCCCACCCTGCACTCTCAGATTGCGGCGCTTCGCTTCGATCTGCGGCGGATCAGACAAGACCTCGAGACCTATCTGCGTGAGACACCTCCTGCGCTCAGGCAGACCGGAGTGAACGTGCTTCTCGTCAATGAGATCGCGCTCACCGGCCCAACCATCGCTGAGATCCTGCATGTTCCGTACTTCATAATCTCCACCTCTGTTCCTCACACATTTGGGTGGGGCGGGTATCCCTGGTTCGCAGGCTACAAGTATTCAACGTCGTGGTTTTCTGGGGTGCAGACCGCACTACTAGAGGTTTCTGCATTGCGCATGCGCGGACCAATACGTCATGCTCTCGACGAATACAGACGACAAGTCGGACTGCGACCGATTCGACAAGCCAAACGCCTGTTTCCCGAGCTGGCACATATTACCCAGTTGCCGAAATGCCTCGACTTACCCCGCGCCAGTCTCCCGCTTAACTTTCATTACACGGGACCGTTTACGAATGGCTCTGCACGGCCGCACGTCGATTTCCCTTGGGACCGCCTTGATGGCCGCCCTATGATCTATGCGTCCCTTGGAACGACAAGAATGGCGCAGGCGCATGTGTTGCGTCTCATTGCAGAGGCCTGTCAAGATCTGGCCGTACAATTAGTGATCTCTCTGGGGGGACAATTCGACTCGAAGACATTCGCCGATCTACCGGGCAACCCTGTGGTGGCGAGATATGCCCCGCAGCTAGACCTTCTGAAAGTGGCGGCTGTAGTAATCACGCATGGTGGGCAAAACACTGTCTTAGAGGCACTCCTGGACGGAAAGCCGATGGTCGCCATCCCACTCGCGCACGATCAGCCGGCAGTGTCTGCTCGACTGGCGCGGCTCGGACTGGCACAGGTGCTTCCCGTAATGCACCTCTCGGCGAAGCGGATCCGCGCCGCCATAACACTGGTTCTAAACGATCCAGGTTATCGTGAAGCAGCTCAATCGATGCAGGCAAAGCTCCACTCTATCAATGGGGCGTGCCGCGCCGTGGAGATAATGGAGGATGCTCTTGAGAAACATGCTGTCGGCGCTGGAACTGGTGAGCTGCGAACATAGTGTGGATCGGACAACTCGGAAGGCTCTTCATTCGCTGCTCGATAATAGGTCAAGCGCATGTACGGCTTGGTCGAGGTTGCTGTACTTTAGTTCGTATGTCGGGATATCGTATAGGACCTGCAAGAGGCTTTCGTGTTTTGCGCGGATCTCTCCGGCAGAGTAGAGCTCTCGGCAAGCGCGCTGCGTCGCTGTTCCATTAGGCAGGCGAACAAGGCTTCCCGCTGCTGACGGAATCCGATTCAAGTAGACAATGGACGTCACGTTTACCTCAGGGGCTGTCGCTGCAACTGGGAGATCTGAAATCGGTACCTCGATCGATGGCTTTCCCTCAAGGCGCGGTGTCAGCGCAAACGATTGCAGCTCTGGGAAAAGCGCTTGTGCCGTAGGCCGGAAGCGCACACGGTGTGCGTGCCCAATGACGCGGGGGACGATGGAGTCGTTAATGAGATAGCTTGTGTCGTCTGAAGTGTATGTCCATCCGGCCCGCGCGCATCCATAAGCAAGTGTCGACTTGCCCGCACCCGAGTCTCCCATAAGAAGAACACCCTTACCGCACTTGCTGATGCATGCTGCATGAAGGTCAGTTACCACGGATGCGCCAAGAAGCAAATAGACGGCTTTCTCGAGAAAATTATAGCGAAAGTAGGTTGTGTTATTCGCCGCCACGCTTGTCACCCAGATGAAGTTGATGCCGGACCTCAGGTCGAGAATGGCCTGATTGTTCGCGTCGGCAACTAGCGAATACAAATGGCTATATTCGCGCCTGATCGGCTCCGGCGAGCATCCTGAGTCACCTCCGGGACTGACTCCAACGCGAACCTGCAACGCTTCAGTCGTGTGGGAGAGACGGGCATGCCCGAAACTCTCGGTTGCGGCCTGCAATACAGCATTGTCATTTGTAATGATCTCGACAGGATAGCCAAGTGGGAAGAAGGTCTTGCGGAGCGGCAGTTCCATATTACAAAGCAGCGCGTCCTGCGGCCGGCTGGGGAACCGGTCTTTGGCTACGCACGAATGTGCTTGTTGAAATACTTCTCCATTCATAACGTGTTCTGTGCTGTCGTATTTGGAAATGCGGAAGATGGATCTGCTCTATCGCTCAGAGCTTCAATTACTGAAGCGCGACTTGCACAAATCACACAGCCACCCAAGTGCCCCAATGAATGCTCACCCGGGTCTCCTAATGGACTCCCGAAGCGATGGCCGAATGTCACTAGCGGCCGGTTATGGCGCTGGTCGCGTCGATGTTCCTGCCCTTGTGAGTCACTGCACTCACAAGGAATAGCGCCTGCTCGAGGCTGAGATGTCAGGCAATTGTTTGCGCATTGTCACTTGTCTGCCCAAATGCCGAAATGCCTCACCAGCTGGAGTTATGCGCAATTCAGCCGGTCTTTGACGCGGTATTGAATCGGCTCCAACCACAAAGTAAGCACCAAAAGACGAATGGGCAACAAAGGAATGACATTTTACTGACGAACGCATGACACCGCGGTTGTCGCCGTTCTCTACGGTCAAAGACGAAGAGCACAAACTCATGCAGCAATTCTTCTCTGTTGTCCGTGTTAGAAGCATGATCCGGCGCCAATGCTCGCTCGCCGGAGTCTACCGCGCTCTCACGTCGCTAATTGCCTGGTTCGCGGCAGCGTGCGCGGTTCAGTTCTGCTTGACCGTAGGGCTATCCGCAAGCGGCCAATTGCCTTCTCCCGTTGGGCCGGTTCAAAGCACTGCCGATTCTCAGGCAGATCAAGGTTCCAGTGCATCGACCTCATCGTCGGATTTGAACGGCTCCCCAGGAAGGAATAGCAATTCGCTGACGGGATCTGGAATTGCAGGGACGCGAACGGCGCTCTCGGCTGACCAGATCGACAACATCCTGCAGCAGAGCCCTGATCTCGTGGAGGAGTTGAAGTCGCAGTTGGCGGATCACATGCAGCAGCAAGGTGTCCAAGTGGATGCGAACGATATCTCTGACCAGATGCTCTACAACCAGATTGCGTCGAGTTCTGAGGTTCGCGCAAATATTACGACTGTTCTGCGTGCGCGCGGATACGTGTCGGACGAAGATCTTCAGTCTGCGGGGGGCGCCGTTGCGGAGCAAGAGGGTAATAGTCCGCTGTCGTCTGCACAGTCTCTGTCGATGGCAGGCGGCGCGACCGCCAACGGAGTCGACGCTGGCTCCCGCGCTAGCGGAGAGTTAACGGGGACGGAAGGTGCTACGGGCTCCGTGATGAGTGCGGACGCAGAGCGTTTGAATCGCCATCAGTTGGGTCAGAGGCAGTACCCGCGCAACCAGGAGAAGACCAACGCGTCGACGGACGTGCCAAGGGTTCTGCACCAGCCAACGCCCTACGATCTGCAATCTTTGCGCGATCTCTACACGCAAATACCCAATGAGACAGCGAGCTTGAGGCGTTTCGGATCGGACGTATTTGTGAATCGCGGGCTCTCTGCGGCGGCGCGGGGAGTCTCTGCCCGCGACACGCCGCTGGACGTGCCGTTGGGTCCGGACTATGTCCTCGGTCCCGGGGATACGCTGACAATTCGTCTTTGGGGAGGCGTGACCCAGAGCATCATTCGCTCCATTGACCGCGGCGGCACCATCTTTCTGCCGGAAGCGGGCTCCATTGGCATCGCGGGACTTTCCTTGGGGAAGGCGCAGACCGTGGTTGAGGGTGCGCTCAAACAGCAGTACCGCAACGCGCAGGTTGCGGTCACTGTTTCGCGTCTGCGTTCAGTGCGCATCTACGTGATCGGGGACGTGCAACGGCCCGGCGGGTACGACATCAGCTCTCTGTCGACTCCGGTCAGTGCACTGTATGCCGCGGGCGGCCCGACAGCAACCGGCTCGCTTCGCACACTGCGCCACTATCGTGGAAAGCAACTCGTCGAGGAGGTGGATCTCTACGACTTCCTGCTCCGTGGTATCCGCAATGGAAGTGCCTCCTTTGAAAGCGGAGACACGCTCCTCGTCCCTCCCGTAGGCCCGATGGTCGCGGTCTCTGGCGCGGTCAGGCGCCCCGCAATCTACGAACTCAAAGCCGGGGAATCAGCGCTTGCCGCGCTGATCGATAACGCTGGAGGATTCACTGCTGCGGCTTCGCTCAGCCATATCAGAATCGAACGCATCGACGCCAATCATCAGCGCCAGACGCTCACATTGCCCGACACTACCGATCAAAGTTCCCTGACGGATCACGGCGCGAACGCTATGTTCGAGGTGAAGGACGGCGACCGTGTTCGCGTTGACCCGATTCTGCCGTATAGCCAGAGCGCAATTTATCTCGCCGGTCACGTCGCGCGTCCGGGGCGTCGGGCATACACCGATGGCATGCGACTCAGCGATGTTCTTCACAGCTATCAAGATATGTTGCCGGAACCCGCTGCTCACGGCGAAATTGTCCGCCTTGTTCCTCCCGACCTGCATGCGGAGACCCTCGACTTCGATGTTCCGGATGTACTGATCGGGAATGCAAATGTCGACCTGCGGCCTTTTGATACGGTTCGAGTGTTCGGGCGCTATCAGGTAGATGCGCCTAGAGTGACGATTACTGGCGAAGTGTTGCGCCCCGGCGATTACCCCATGTCGCAGGGCATGACCGCCGCGCAGTTGGTGCGGATGGCGGGTGGCTTCAAGCGCGACGCTTTTGTGGAGAGCGCCGATCTCACCAGCTATGAAGTGAAGAGTGGAAACTCCGTCGTTGAAAACCTGCAGACCGTGCAGTTAGGAGCAGCAGTTACGGGGGGCAATCCCAACGCGGACGTCCCCCTCAAGCCGGGAGACATTCTGGCTGTCCATAAGATCACCAACTGGGAGAGCATCGGCGAGTCGATAACGATCGAAGGACAGATCAGGTATCCAGGCAGCTATGGCTTTCAGGATGGTGAACGCCTCAGTTCGGTTGTGCGGAGAGCAGGAGGGCTTCTGTCGAACGCCTACCCAATGGGCGCCGTGCTCATTCGCGAGCAGGTTAAAGAGTTGGAGCAAAAGAGCCGCGACGAGCTGATTCGCCAGATTGAAACAAGCGCTGCCGCGGCGAAGCTTTCGCCCAGTCTCGGAAGTGCAAACGCGTCTGGGGCAGTGCAGCTCATCAAGGACCAGCAGGATCAGGTGATCACGGATTTGAAGACTCATCCGCCGACCGGTCGCATGGTGATTCAAATCAACACCGATATCGACGGTTGGGCGAACACGCCTGCAGACATCGAATTGCGCCGGGGCGATTCGCTTCTTATTCCGAAACGGCCCGGATTCGTGCTGGTTAGTGGCCAGGTATACAACGCGACCGCTCTCACGTTTACACCTGGAAAAACGGCAGCCTGGTACCTCGGCCGCGCCGGCGGCACCAACGGGACCGCAAATCGAAAGGAGGTATTCATCATTCGCGCGAATGGCTCCGTTGTTGGTCGCCACTCGGGAGGGCGGTTTGATGCCAACGTTCTCTCCACCCGGCTCAATCCGGGTGATGTCGTTGTGGTGCCTCAGAAGATTATCGGTGGCTCAACGTTCTGGAGGAATCTGATGGCCACAGGACAGCTTGCCGCCTCCATTGTTATTACTTCTGCCGTTGCGGCTGCGTCGCTCTAGAGGAGCTAATTCCATGCTTAGGACTCTCCCCATGCTGGTTACGTGCATCACCATGACGCCGAACCTCAAGACTGCCGGCTCCGCCAGTCAGCAAGACGCCCAACCAGCGCGGAAGTCGATCGGCAGTCGGATTCGAAGCGGGTCTCAAAGCGACCAGGCATGGATTACCGGTCATGACTCACCGCGTTCCGTACTGGACCTGAGTGGACGCGCCCAAGATGTCAACCGAGAGTTCCTGGACATGGGTAGCCAGCGAGCCTTACGAGCGACCTCCGATATCGCGCTTCATCCTGAATGGCAGCTTCTTGTAGATGAGCGGACGGAGTGGTGGAGATTCTCCTTCAAGTCCGCGACAGGGCAGCGGAATGCGGAGTTCGCGATTCAACGTTCACACAGCCCGATGGGGAGGGAGAGACGATGATCTCTGGCTCCGCTATTCCGGCGCTGGACCGAGATCAGGCGATGCCCATGGCGCATGATGCGCAGTGGGCGATCCGCGCCATGCTGCTTTGGCAGCACCGTCGCACGCTTGCGTGGATCACGGCAATATCTCTGTTAGCAAGCTTGGCCATTGCCTTTGCAATTCCAAAACGGTACAAGTCCTCCGCGAGTATTATGCCGCCAGATCAGCAGGGATCGAGCACGATGTTACTCGCCGCGCTGACTGGACACACGGGCAACCTGGGAGCATTGGGTGGCTTGGCGAGCGGCCTGCTGGGCGGGCACAATTCCACTGCTCTGTATGTTGACCTATTGCGGAGCGGATCAGTAAGTGGTCATCTCATTGACCGGTTCGACCTGATGCATGTTTACCACAAACGACATCACATCGACGCCGCCAAGCATCTTGCGCGATGCACGAGGATTACCGACGACAAAAAGAGCGGCGTCATCACAATTGAGGTGGAGGACAGAGATCGTAAGCGGGCTCGCGACCTGGCGCAGGGATATCTCGACGAGCTGAATAACCTGGTGCTGCGAACCAACACGTCGGCTGCGCACCGGGAGCGCGTCTTCATTGAGCAGCGCCTGCAGAAGGTCCAGTTGGACCTTGAACAGGCGCAGCTTGATTTAAGTGAATTCTCAAGCAGAAGCAGCACTGTCGACATCAAGGAGCAGACGCGCGCGATGGTGGATGCCGGCGCCCGCGTACAGGCGGAACTGCTGATCGAGCAGTCTGGACTTCAGTCGATGCGTCAGATCTATGGCGATGGCAATGTGAGAGTGCGTGAAACAGAGGCGCGCATCGCAAGTCTGAAAGCAGAGCTTGCCAAGATGACAGGCTCCTCAGCCCCTCTGACTCCGGAGTCCCTTCATGACGACACTGGGACGGACTCCGGTGATGGTGGCGGAAAAGTGGAACTCTACCCTCCATTGCGCCAGCTTCCGAGGCTTGCCGTTCCCTATGCGGATCTCTATAGGCGCGTGCGAGTTGAAGAGACATTGTATGAGCTTCTTACCCAGCAGTATGAAATGGCTCGAATCGACGAAGCAAAAGACGTGGCGGCAGTAAACGTAATCGACGCTCCGGGAATCCCTGAGAAGAAGTCATTTCCGCCACGCCTTCTGCTGACTCTTCTACTTACCTGTGTCTCGTTCATGTGTGCGTCGGTCTGGATACTGTTCCGCAGCCATTGGTCCACGGTGGATGTGAGAGATCCGCGCAAAGCGCTTGCTGCGGAGGTATTGCCGGTGCTGCGGCGTCGCATTCACTCAATCTCAAGGTTAAATCGAGGCGCTGCATGAGGAAGCACATCACAAATGCTGCGTATGGCGTTCTGGACTACGTCTCGTATCCGCTCGGGATGCTGTTGGTTGCTCCGATCGTTCTGCATAAGCTGGGCGCATCGGAATACGGGTTATGGATGATTGCGACAGCCCTAATCAGTGCGGGTGGGATTATTGCGTCGGGGTTTTCCGACGCAGGCATTCAACGTGTCGCTCATCTGCGCGGAGCCGGCGAATACCTTCTCATTCCGAACGCCGTGCGCTGCATGCTGGGCATCAACGTGGCGCTCGGCTCAGCGCTTGGCATCTCTGCGTGGATAGCCGCTCCGTTCACCGCTCCCCACGTCGCCGGCCCGCATCAAGCACTGTCCGTTGAGTGCCTGATCTCGCTCCGGATCGCGAGCGTGTTGATTCTTCTAAGGTCGGTTGAAACCGTCGGAGTCAGCGTGCAACGCGCCTTCGAACAGTATCGCGGCACGGTGCAGGTCAGCACCGCGGTCCGACTTCTGACACTCGTGGCCGCTGCGGCGCTCGCGTGGTTGGGGCGTGGGACAGTCAGCATCCTGGCGGCCACGGCGGTTGTGATGGCTTGGGGCACATATATGCAGTTTCGTCGACTTCGCAGATATCTTGGCCCTGTTTCGCTTTCCCCCGTATTCCAGCCAGGGGAAGCGCGAGTATTGCTGGGGCTCGGCATTTTCGTTTGGCTGCAGGCGGTCGGTGCGGTCGTCTTCGGACAGTTTGATCGAATCATCTTGGGGATTTCGCTGGGCGCGGTAGCAGTGGCCCCATACTCCTTGTGCGTGCAGTTCGCGCACCCGATCATCGGCCTCTCGGCATCTGGTCTCAGCTTTCTCTTCCCTTACCTTTCCGGCCGCGCGAGCAGCATCTCCAGCGCAGCGTTGAAGCGGACTGTGCTGAAGGCCTTCGCTTGCAACCTTGCGTTGGTCGCTTGCGGCGCAGGGACACTGCTCCTTTTTGGGGGCCGGTTGATCCGCCTATGGGCCGGACCGGCGGTCGCGCAAAGCGCATCGGGGATTCTTGCACCCATCGTCCTGGGCTCGTCTCTGATGGGGTTGGCCGTCACTGGAACCTATGCCATGCAGGCGCTTGGTCTCTTTCGGACAGTTGCTCTTATCAGTCTTGGGTCCAGAACGGCGATGTTGGCGTTCATGATTGTGCTGCTGCGCCACATGGGACTTCACGGGTTGGCCCTCTCCCGGCTGTGTTACGGCTCGGTAGCGTTGCTCGTCTACCTGCCTCTGCTTGGACGGTTAAGCGCGGTGAATCGAAAACGGGAAGGCGATTCACCGCGGCCGACTCCTCACAAAGTTCCAGAGGAGGCAACACTGTGAAGATTCTGATCGCTCTCGCGTCGTTCGCCTCCAACATGTCCGGATTGCCACGGCATGCCTTGAACGTCGCGCGCTGCCTGTTGCCGCATCCGGAAATCTCAGCTCTCCACATGGTTGTGGCGCCGTGGCAACGCAGCTTTCTGCAGGCGGCCGACTTTTGTCAGAATGCGCGAATCGTGACGCACGTCGCCGAGATGGACCGATCGTCTCTCAGCCGAAATCTCTGGTACTACCGTAAACTCCCGGAGTTGGCCGATCGAGTGCACGCCGACGTGGTCCACCTGTCGTATCCCATGCCGGTGAATGCGTCCGCGTTCCACTGTCCAACTTTGGTAACGCTGCATGACTTGTATCCTTATGAGATACCTATGAACTTCGGCTTTCCGAAGGTCATCTTTAACCGCGTGGTTCTTCAGCAATGCCTTCGAAACATCGATGCGATCGCCTGCGTCTCCGACATTACGCATCTCCGCTTAAAGCAGTATGCACCGGTCGCCGCATGGCAAAAGGCGGTTCGGATTTATAACTGTGTCGAGGCCAACCAAGTTCGCGACGTGCAACCGCCCGCTCCCATTCTGCAAGGTGAGCGGTTTCTGCTTTGTATCGCACAGCATCGCCGCAACAAGAACATCCCTTTGCTGATTCGAACGTTCAACCAGATGTTGCGAAGCGGTCAGATTGCCTCGGAGATGAGGCTGGTGGTCATAGGTATTGCCGGGCCTGAGACTCGCAATATCCGCAGGCTGGTGTCAACCCTTGGCCTTGGCTCGAGAGTTCATTTCCTCGAAGGAGTATCGGAGGCGGAACTGCATTGGTGCTACACGCAGTGCGAAGCAGTTGTGTCTCCGTCAATAACCGAGGGGTTCGGCTTACCTATCGCCGAAGCACTCCTCGCGGGCTGCCGAATCGTTTGTTCGGACATTCCGGCGTTTCGCGAAGTGGGGGACGGCAACTGCCGATTCGTGGCTTTGGAGAATAACGCAGAGCAAAGGCTTGCAGCCGCAATTGTCGCCTCTCTCAATGAACCGAAAGGATTGCCAACATACCCTCAGCAGTTCTCGGGCCCGGTCCTGGCCAAGCAATACATAAATTTGTTTCGCAGGCTCATAGCTTCTGCCAATCCCGTAGAGAGCGCCGCGCTCGTTGCTTCGATCAACCCCTCGGCCTCCGATTGGCTGTCTCAATGAAATGTGCGAGCAACCAGCCGGCTGCTGTTTAACCAATCGGATACGACCCCTTTGTACCGGACTCGCCAGTGCAACTGAAACTTGTCAATGACTGCTCTTTGGGCGGTATAATTTTCACCTGATTGTGCGACTCTGGCATGTTGTTGGATGAATAAGTGAATCGGCCAAAGTGAATGGGGGAGGGGATTGAATCATGGCCCATGATGCGGAACTTACAGCAGATATTCCGCCCCGCGAGGCGCGCGCAGCCAACCTCGGAACGATTCTTATCATCGAAGACGATCCGCGCATGCAGAAGGTGCTACGGAGAATCTTCACGGAAGAAGGATATTCGGCTGCGGTCGCCGGGGACGGCCAAACTGGACTGGAGTTGTTTTCGAGCCAGCGACCCCTTGCAGTCGTACTGGATCTGATCCTTCCGCAAATATCCGGACGTGAGCTCTGCCGGACATTCAAGAGCCATTCGGGAGAAATCCCGATCATTGTGCTCAGCGCAATTACCGAAGTAGCAGATAAGGTGCTTCTCCTGGAATTGGGCGCCGACGATTATGTGACGAAACCGTTTAGCCCGCGGGAGCTTACGGCTCGCGTTCAAGCGGCCATTCGGAGGCAGCGGAGAACACCAATGCCGACCGTGTATCGATTCTCCGATTGCGACGTCGACTTTGAGAGAATGACGGTTCGACGCCATGGGAATCCGGTCGTCCTGACTGCTCATGAGTTCAAGCTGTTGCGATTCTTCATCGAGAATTCTGAGCGTGTTCTTACACGCGAAGCTCTGCTCAATGAGGTTTGGGGATATAATTCCTACCCGACGACTCGGACTGTTGACAACCAAATCCTGAAATTGCGACAGAAGCTGGAGCCAGATCCAGCGAGACCTAAACATCTTCTGACAATCTACGGCGCAGGATACAAATTTGTCCCTTGAGGCAAGGACGATAGGTGATACACAGAGCGAGCCAGTCTCGCGAACGGCTCCCTTGCGCCGGAAGAAGGGTATTCGCACTTATGCTCTTTTGGTTTTAGGTATGGCGGCTGTCACGCTGATTGTCACCAGCCTATGCGCATTGATTATTAGGGATCGATGGCGTGCGCAAGTAACAGAGGGCGTGACTAACGATCTCGAACACTCAGTTACCGCTTTCGAGAACCTTCAGGCTGAACGATTAGGAGCCTTGGAGCGCGAGAACGCTCTTCTTGCTGAGTTGCCGACGCTGAAGGCGCTCATGACCAGTGGGGACGACCTGACGATCCAGGACGGCGCAGTTGAATTCTGGCAGATCGGCGGCACTGACCTGTTCGCGATTGCCGACCCGCGGGATCGAGTCGTTGCAGCGTATGCGAAGAGCGGAGCGGTGAGCACGACCTTGCGAGATGGGTTGGCGAACCTGCTGAAGTCGCCAGGCAAACACTATCTGATTGATGGCCAATCTCTTTATGCGTGCTCGCTGCGTCCCATGTATTTCGGCAGCGATGAAGACGGGACGCTGCTTGGGTATGTGATCAGCGGAGTCTCGATCGAACGCACTGTGCGACAGATTAGTCAGGCTACCGGTGTGGAAGCGACTTTCATCAGTAGCGGAGAGATCGTGGCGAGCACCCTGACTCCTTCGGCGCAGACGAGTTTCTCAATGCAACTCTCATCGCTTGCCGGAGATCCTCTGACGCCGGCTAGGGTGAAACTCGGAGAGACTCGGTTCCTCGCTTCCACAGAGAATTTCTCCGCAACGGCCTCCTCTCCGCTGCAATTGGTGGTCCTGAAATCCTTGGAGCCGGCGGAACAGTCAATCGGTCGTATCGATCGGATGGTCTTGAGCGCAGGCCTGCTGGCGCTAATGTGCGGCGCGGGGCTGATGGTCACGCTTTCGCGACTTGTAACTCGCCCACTTGAAGAACTCTCAAAAAGTGTGCGGGCATTTGGAATGGGAGATGTGGACCATCGAATCCCGCGCAACGGAACTGAGGAGGTTCTGGAACTCAGCGGCGCATTTGCACGTATGCGAAACGAGATTCAGAAGGCTAACCGTGCTTTACTCGAATCGGAGCGGCTGGCAACAATAGGCCGCATGGCCAGTTCCGTGTCTCACGACTTCCGGCACTACCTCGCGACCATCTATGCTAACTCGGAATTTCTTGTCGGCAATCAGTTTTCCGCAAAGGAGCGGGCTGACATATTTGCGGACATTCATGCCGCGGTGCTCGGGACGACAGACATGATTGAGTCGCTCTTGATCTTCAGTCGAACCGGCGCCAGCATAAGAAGATCGCCGGAGTTGATGTCGACATTGCTGGACCGCGCAATCTCGCTGATTCGGATGCATCCCGACGCGGAAGGGATTCTAATCGAGACTCGGTGCGGCGATCCTGCGCAGACTGCGGTTGTCGTCGACGAGAAGCAGATTGAGCGGGCGATCTTCAACCTGCTTCTCAACGCCTGCCAGTCCGTTCGTACTTCGGCATATGCAGCTCATGTCTTGGTAACTCTCGAATCCCGCGAGCGCCAGATTAGTGTAAATGTGATCGACAACGGCGGCGGCGTTCCTGAGAAGATTCGCAAGAGTCTCTTCGAGCCATTCGTGAGCGATGGAAAGCAAAAGGGCACTGGTCTTGGTCTCACCCTTGCTCATTGTATTGCGTCTGAGCACGGAGGCGCGGTCACCCTCCTTAGCAGTCGACCAGGTAAAACCATCTTCCAGATGACGGTGGCGCGCGATCCTCGAACGTGCGCTGAAACCTACGAGTCGGAGAACAGCGATCGAGCAGGTGAGCTCAAATGAAAAGGGATAGATGCGAGCCGAATCAAGATTCTCGTGGCAGCCTTCGGCGCAAGCTGCGAAGGTGGCCCGTTCTGATTGTGGTTCTAGGGCCTTGTGCCAGCTTCATGGTTGCGCAGAACACGAATCAGGATAGCCTCTCCCGACAAGTTCAAAAACTGACGGAGGCGCTGGCGAATACGCAAGCCCAACTGGAACTATCCCAGCGCGAATTAGACGAAATGCAGAAGCAATTGAAGGCATTGCAGCAACAGATGGCGCAGAATTCATCAGCAGACGCCGCTCCGACGTCTCCCGTATCCAACTCATATGCTGCTGCGGCACAAGATCAGACAACGGATCTCCAGGCGGCAGTCCAGGATATCCGTGATCGACAGGCGATGCAGGAGTCCCAGATCGCGACGCAGGAGCAGACGAAGATAGAAAGTGAATCCAAGTATCCGGTGAAAATCACAGGATTCGTCCTGATGAGCGGCTTTATCAACACGCGAGCAGTGGACCAGGCCGCGACGCCGACGCTGGCGCTTCGCGGACCTGGAAGCACTGGAGCCTCCATTCGACAGACTGTGCTCGGGTTTGACGCGCGAGGTCCGCACCTTTTTGGCGCTAATAGTTACGCCGACCTGCGGGTTGATCTTGACGGCAGGTCGCAGTCCACCGCCGGCACAAGCACTTACTCCGGACTCTATACTTCCAATGCAACGCTGCTGCGGCTTCGCACCGCACACGCCGGCCTGCAGTGGAAGCATACGGATGCATATTTCTCGCTGGATCATCCCATCTTCAATCCCGATACGCCTACGTCGCTGACGGCCATTGCCGAGCCGGCTCTGGCATGGTCGGGTAATGTGTGGACGTGGAATCCTCAGATAGGGGTGAGGCAGGAAGTCCCCATGTCATCTTCGCGCGCCATTGAGCTCGAGGCAGCATTGATTGACGTCGGCGATGCCCCGCTATCACCCCCAATCGCCACCATTGGGGCGCCGACGGGCACTTCTCCCAGCAGCGCCGAACAGAGCCGTTGGCCGGGGGTGGAAGGACATCTCGCTCTGGTTGGCGCCGGCTTGGATGCGGAGAACAGGAACCATTTTGGCCTGGGCGGATATTTCGCGCCTCACCACGCCCCCATAGGAGAGGGATTCGACGCCTGGGCGGGGACACTTGACGCGCAGTTTCTGTTGCCGGCACATCTGAAGGTTACCGGGAGTGCCTATCGTGGACTGGCCCTCGGTGGTCTTGGAGGCGGAGCTTTCAAAGACGTTGAATATCGCACCGATCCTGCTACCGGTAACTACTATATCTATCCCTTGGATGACGTGGGCGGATGGGCGCAACTGAAGGGGAAGATCAACGAGCGAGTTGAGCTGAATGGGGCGTTTGGAATAGATGACGCCTTCGCGAGCGAAGTGCGAAGGTACAGCGCCGCAGCAGGCACGCTGTACCAGAATCTCTCGATAAGCCGAACCTATACGGGCAATGTGATTTACAGACCGAGCGCCTATCTGCTGTTCTCGCTGGAGTACCGGCATCTGGAAAGTTCCCCGGTACTGAACCCCTCTGCGGAGAGCAACGTGATCGGCTTGGGAGCGGGATTCAAGTTTTGATGAGACGTGCACAATTCGCCAAGTGGCTGTTATGCGCTGTCGTCCTGGTGTCGAGGACGACGAGTTCGCAGGACCGTTCCGCGGGGAGTCCTGCCGCTGAATTGCGGCTGCGCATCGTCTCCTCTGAGCCGGGAAAATCTCGTGCTGTACCGGCGGTCATTTGGCTGGAAGCGCTGTCGGGCACGCCGGCTCTTGCATTTATGCCTCAAGGACATTACACGCTACTGCAAAAGAACCGAATGTTCGTTCCCCGTCTTCAGGTGATTCCAGTAGGCGCCGTCGTGCAGTTTCCGAATGCCGACCCCTTCTTTCACAATGTCTTCTCTCTCTTCGAGGGGAAGCGTTTCGATCTTGGACTTTACGAAGCAGGTTCGACCAAATCCGTAATTTTTTCACGGGAGGGTGTGTCCTATATTTTTTGCAACATTCATCCGGAGATGAGCGCGGTAGTGCTTGCTCTCTCGACCCCGCTTTATGCAGTCGCAGATGCGAACAACTCGTTCATCATTCGCAATGTGCCGTCTGGCGATTACCGCCTTCACATCTGGATCGAGGGAATACCACAGTCTAATCTGGAACAGAAGGTCGCTCGACTGCATGTTATTTCTGGCACGGTTGACCTCGGCAAGATCGTTGCTCCGATATCTCGGACAGAAAGCATGAGCCATACCAACAAGTTCGGCAATCCTTACACGCCTGACCCCCAATCGGTCTACTGAAAGGAATCACTGAGGAGGAGCAGAGAGCAGAGGTCGACGAGGGGAATACCTGCAGTCCCGCCGAAGACCTTAACAGCGATCTGAACCTCCGGGATCAATCCAGGGAGCTTATGATGTGCCTCCGCCTATGGAAGGCTCAGCTCGAGGATGGCTTGGCTTCGCTGCCGAGTCGACCTTCACTCGCCGGCATTCTGTGCTGTCGCTCCAGAGATGATAATCGGCGCAGTTGGCGTATCTGAACCCCCAGCCCTCTCAATGGTCACGCCGAATGCCTTCGCCGGAATCCCTCTCGGAAGTGCTGGCAAAACGACACTGGCGTCGCCCGCAGCGTCGGGCCGGAATACTCCGGCCGGAGGACATCATCGCTGAGATCAGAATCGTTCTTACGGGAGCGCTCGGATGTCATCCCCGGATTGGGAGAATTGATGCTCATCTAGGAGACAACTCTCCAGATATTAGTCACTTTAAGATATGTCTGCAACGAAAACTTACAGGGAGAATTCGAATTGCGACTGCGTGCCGACGTTAAAAGGCGACTCGCGAAAAGCTTATCTCGGGGTCCATTGAGGATGGCTTGTAAATAGTCCTCCCACAAAGCCGAGTTGATATAAGAGGAATGAGCCGAAGAAGAGACTCGTCAATCCTGAGGCAACTCCAAGATAGCGGCTCACGTTGGCGAAGCGACTTCCGGCGAATGCGATTGGAGCGGCGATTGCCGCAGTGATGCACATCATCCCAATCAGTGTGCCTGCTCCAAAGATGAGCAGATAGACTGTTGCCCAGACAGGGTTGTGAATCGTAGAGACCACCAGCAGCGCCACGACCGCCGATCCAGCGAGTCCATGAATAAGGCCGACGATCAGGGGTCTCAAACACTGAAAGAAACCAAACCGGCCAATCGAATTGTCGAGCCACCTCTTCACTATCGTTCGGCTTTTGTCCGACTGAGGATGGGTGAGCGTGCCCGTAGGCCGGGCAGTTGTCAGTGTGAGGTAGCCAATAACCTTCTGCATGAGTCCGGTGAGGTTCAAGGCACCGAGCAGAACGAGCATAACTGCCACGTCAAACTCCATGGATAAACCTAGCCGGGGCGGAATCTCGACCCCAAAAAGAATGATCAGCGAGCCGACGAGAAAGATCGTGATGGTGTGTCCCAGCCCCCAAACGGACCCGATGAATGCTGCGTTGCGGATGTTTCGCTGTTTGCTGACAATGGTTGAAATGGCCACAACGTGATCGGCATCCGTAGAATGTCGCATTCCCAGGATCAGGCCCAGGCCGGTAACAAATAAGATGGCTCCAAGTCTCTCTCTTGAAAGCAGGCCTACGCCCAGGTAAATGGAGGAAAAGGATTGGACTGCGAGTATTAGGCCAAGGACTGCAATGAAAGCAGAGGAAGCCACCGGGAGCCAACGCGTGGTGAGTTGACTGTCGAGTTGAAGCTGAGCCATAAATCGGCGCGCATACACCATCAGCATACCGAACCCAATCAGAACGGCCGCAAGCCCGACGCTGAAACCCACAATCAGAAGGAATCCGAGACCGATTCTGTGCAGCGCGAAGGCACTCAGCAGCACAATCAGTGCGGCCGGGCATGGGATGATTTCGCCGGTAATTCCCAAGGTAAGAAGCTGCGCTGCTCCACAGGATTGCGACGAGCCTGGGATGATTCGGGCCAAGTCAGGTTCACTCTTTTCGGTCGGCGGGCGCTTCCAGAAGATGCAATGAGCATGGGAGGCGCCGGGAGCATGAGAATGATCTGTAGCCGCTCCTGTGATGCGGCGCAGAAGCATGTAGAATCCAAGCCCTGCAATCGCGATTCCGGAGAGAGTGCCGAGCTAGGGATAGAGTTGCTCGGCCACAATGAGACGCGAGGCATACAAAGTGATGGCTCCAAGAGCGAATATGCCGGGAGTGTGTGACGCGGTGACGATGACACCCAGAAGAACCGCGTCACGGGCTGTTCCCCTTGAACCTACGAGATAGGCCGCGACCATGGTTTTGCCGTGGCCAGGCTCCAGGGCGTGAAGCCCTCCCAGACCGATGGCAATGAAAATCGCAGTGACCAGGATCCATGGGCTCAGGTGCTGGGCTTGTGGGCGTCCCTGACCTGTCCTGCGGCCTCCTGGGCTCTCGCCAACTCGTAGAGGATGTGCGGGTCTTTGTCGATCTGCGCAGCTTGGATCCACAATTGGATCGCATCGCTGATTCGATCCTGGGCCATGCGAACGCGCGCCACATTTTCGATCGTGTAAGGATATCGAGGGAACGTCTGGTCGGCCCCGTCCAGAGTGTGGACTGCCACATCAGCCTGGCCCGATTGAATCTGAGTCGACGCAATCTGGTTGGCAATCCATGCCATGTCTTCAACCTCAGCCGGCCAGGTCTGCGAATAGGCCCGGTTCAGGAAATCGATCGCTCCATGTGCATCGCCGTACAACATCCGCAGCTCGGCTCCGAACAAAAGTGCAGGAGTATTATTGGGCCGCATATTCATCATCCACTGAGCATCGACCTCGGCACCCGGATAGTCGCCCAGGGCGATGAACGCCTCGGCAAGATACCCATAGGTCATCACGTCATCGGGCGTGCGGCGATGAAGAATGGCAGCCATGTCTCTCGCATGGACAAACTCATGGCGGCTTAATAGCAGTGCTACCTGAGTCTTCTGCAGCTGAAAGTCTTCGGGATTCAGTTTCAAACCTTGAGCAAGAGCGGCATCTGCGTCCTCCAGATACCTGGGATCGGCAGTCTCGCGGTTCCGCCGAAGACTTGCAAGCGCCAGCTCGTTGTACGCCTGCACCCTCTTCGGATCTGTCGCGATCTGCCGTGTCGCCGCCGCGATGCGTTGCTGTGCAGGAGTTTTTCCCTGCACGGCCGCTTCGCCAGACGGTGGATGATCAGTCGCAGACAAAGCCGCTTGCTGCGCGCTTCCCTGCCTGGATAGCAGGATCCCGAGAACGAGTAACATCGTATGCAAAGCCGTCACGAGATACCTTTTCTCCAAAGCTTTAGGAAGTGGTTCTCTGCGCGAGAAGGTTACGCGCAGAGAACCGGTGTGGGCTTTAGATAAACAAACGTGATTTGCCGAGCCCCTATGGGGTTAGTTCACTGGGCAGGGCAAAGGACCTCCCTGGTTCGCGGGCGCTGGATCGGAGTTCTGAGAACTGGAGGACGTCGGCTGATCGCCGCAGCCGGTAGGATCGCCGGGCTAATGTGGCGGCTGTCGCGTCCGCTGTAGGCAAAGTGAATATAAGGAAACGCCTCCTGCGGTGAAACGTCAGGCGCGTTGACTCCATCGCCGAACAGGTTATTCGGCGCGACATCGAAGCCTTTAGACAGAATGCCGCCGATTGCCACCCGTTCGGTAATATCGACCACGTCGTCGGTAAGACGGCGGCCATTGGGATAGCCTGCGAGATCGCCGGCGATCAGGCCCAGGCGCTTGCGACGCGCCTTCGGCGTGGGAGGCACGCCGGTGTTGAGCCTCATAAGGTCGGCGATCGGCCCGGCCTGAGTTCCTGGAGCAGCAATCGGTGGGGCATAGGTTACGAGGGCCAGCAGGTCGGTTCGGGGTGCAGTGGGAATGTTAAATCCATAGACAGCGTTGAACACTCTTGCAACAAGAGGGTCAAGGTCAAAAGAAGCAAACTGACTGTCCTTCACCGGTTCTGACATGCTCCAATAGTCCTGCCCTCGATCGCAATGGTGTTGACATTGAATCCGGCCACCGAATTGGGAGCCGAATTCATCTGGTCGTCTGCGTCCTGCGCAGGGGTAAGAGCCTCAACTCCTGTGCCAGCGCGGTAATTGAGACTATCGAAGGTTGCACCCAGATCGATGAAGAAGGGATCGGCGGCTGTGCCGGCCCAAACCCGAATACCGAAAATCCCTTCCCCATCCAGGTGGTAGATGCCCTGGGCTGCCAAGGCGTCGTAGTCCGGCATGGTCCGCGGGCCCACGTTGCTGGGAACAGCGATGAGCGGGCGGCCATTCGACAAAGCGACATTCTTGCCATCCTTAATCATGTTGACCGTGAAGGTCTGTTGGAGACTCAGACCAGCGGCGCCCTCCGATGACGTAGCCTGGATCGAGGTTACCTCCAGAGCTGTCTTTGTGGGAATCTTCGTTCCGGCTACGGAGACGAAATTGGAACTGCTGTTTTCGAGGGTTGCGGTTCCGTGATAGTCGGCCAGAACTCGGTGAATGCCACCGCCCGGCACGGTTGCTTCAAACAGCGCCGTCTGGGAAACCTTTGCCAAAGACCCGAACCACTCTGACACTACAGATGAAAAACTCTCCACTGAAACCAAGTCCGCGACTCCATCCCCGTTGAAGTCCCCAACCGCGGCTTGTAGTACGCCGCCTGGCGAGCCCAGACCCGGACCGACAACAAACCCGCCATCTCCTGTGCCGAGCAAAATCTCGACTTGAGGACTGCCAATGTACCACGCCATCACAACGTCCGGAATTCCGTCGCCGTCGGAGCGGCGGAGTCCCCGCAGACCCCGCTCATGGGCACGCTTTTCCTGACAACGGTTCCGTCTCCTTTGCCGAAAAGAACTTCGATGGTGTTCGAAGCATTTCTTCCGCCCAAGAGGTCGGGAATGCCATCGCCGTTAAAGTCTCCCGCCAGCGAGGTCATACTGTAATCGACAATGGGTGACAGCTTACTGTAGTAGGTTCCATCGCCGACGCCCAGCATGACCGCAACGGGGCCCTCCCCGCCATTTAAAACGAGGTCAGGAATGCCATCGTTGTTTAAATCCGCGACCGAGATGCTGGTGTGGTTGCTGATCCTGGTAGAATACTTCTGGGTGAATTGCCCGTAGGCGTTTCCCAGCAGCACGACGAGTGTGTATGGCCCCGTAATCTCGTAGGTGTTTGAAAGCTCAAGCACTGCGAGGTCGGGAAAGCCGTCGTTATTGAAATCCCCAACCGCCACCGCAAACTGGGCCGTGCCCAGATTAATGGGAACGTGCGCTGGAGCAACAGACAGGATTGTGCGGGCCTCGCCCAGAGGCGCGGTCGCAACAAGGAAGTCCTTGTTGGATCCATCGTAAAGATACACATCTCCCGATGGAGCCACGGAACCGTTGGCGGTTACAGTCGTGGACCAGCTTGGCGGGCTGGCAGACATCTCCGTGCTGGTTGCAAACTTTCCTGTCACACTCGCTGTCTCCACGGCGGAACTGCTGCCGGCCAGAGCATTGGTGCCCTGGAATGATGCCCGGATATTGTGCAGACCAATCCCCAGCCTGAGCTTGGTCCACGCCCTGCCACTTTGCGCAAGCTGGGCCTGCCCGACTACGGTTTCCCGGGTGTTTCCGGCTGTGCGATCATAAAAAGGAACCAGCCCTTCAGTCGCAGGAATGCCGTTGTCCGTGACGCCGGCTTTGAGCGTGAGAACCGTTCCCGCCGGCATGACGGGGTCAGGGGATATGCGCAACGAAGTGACAGAAGCAGCCCGCGGCGCGCCAGAACTGGTCAAAACTATGGGAATAGAGACACTCGAAGTGAATTGATTGTCTCCGCCGTAGAACGCGGTGAGTGTCACGTTCTCTCCCTGGCCGAGGGGCAGAACGCTCTTTGATGAAAGCGCCTGGCCATTGGTGACCGCGAAGGTCCCCAGCGGGTTCGGACCATTGAAGAAAGTGATAGTTCCGGTCGGGCGGTCATTGCCGACGGCAGTCGGAGAAACGATCGCCGTCAGGTAGACCTTCTGGCCCGGATACAGGGGCAAAGGCGAAACATTCAGAACAACCGACGTGGCCGCCTTTACAGGCTGCGGAAAAACCCTGAATGAACGGCGAAAAGCCACAAAGGTGCGCCGCAGGGCCTGAAGGCCGCACTCATTCTACGGCACTTACGGCACGACTGAAGTCGTGCCCTGACATTTTTTTGAGGCGTAATTCGAGTTTTTCCGCAGCCTGTTTAGTCCCTGCAGCTCAATGGGAGCGGAGGAACTTTCATCATGAAGCGCGTCTCCCTGATATGTGGCAAGGATGTTATGCATGCCGAGGCTTCCCCTTATAGCAACGTCGCTGACCGTGACTGCCTCCTGCCATCCCGCCAGGGTCACCGGACCGATGCTGTTGGGGGGAATGTTGAGATCGGTCAATCCATCGTTGTTGTAATCGCCCGCGAACACCGCTGAGGTCTTGGTGAATTGGCCGATCTTGCCATCGTTTGCAAAGGTCCCGTCGCCATTGCCGGGGAGGATGAGTACGCCGCCCAGTGTATAGCCTCCTGGGCCGTCATCGGCCACCGCGAGATCGGGCTCACCGTCGCCGTTGAAATCCGCGACGATCACGTCGGGACAATTCCCGACGTTGTTGACCACTGGCGGAGTGACGGCGCTGAAGGTGTCATCGCCGTTTCCCAAGTAAATCAGAACAGGTGATGCATAATTCCCATCGGTGAAGACCAGATCTGCTTTGCCGTCGCCATTCAGCTCTGCGACGCGAATGGAGGAGGCAACCGCAACAGCCAGCGGAGTCAAAGCCGGCGAAAAACCGCCCAGCCCGTTTCCCAGCAGAATGGACAATCCGGATTCCGAACTGACAGCGAGATCGAGGTTGCCATCGTTATTGAAATCTCCTACAGAGACGTAGCTGGTATTGATACCAATGGGGATCGGGTCGTGGCTGTAAAGATACCATCTCCCTTGCCCAGAAAGACTTGCACATTCCCCGCGGCATTACTTCTGAAATTCGTTACCGCGAAGTCCGGTATACCGTCGTTATTGAAATCCCCGACCGCTATTTTATCGGGTGTGGCGACCAGAGACGTGGCGGGGCCTGTCGTGAATGTCCCGCCTCCTTTTCCGAACAGAACAACCACCCTTTTGGTGGAAAGATCAAATGCGAGCTGGTCCAGATTCCCATCTCCATTGACGTCCGCAACCGCGCCAGAGGTCAGGGAAATCGGCACCGATGCATTCATCACCGGAGAAAAGACGAGGAATGGTGTTCCCAGTGTCCCGCTCGCCAGAGGAGCATTCTGATTGGTGGCATCCGGAAACAAAACGGAACCGGTTTGAGCAACCGGTCAGTAACCCGTGACAGTGGCTATCAGGTCATATGAATTCACATACGACACGGCGCTGAAGGTGGTCGCGGAGGAATACGTCCCGAGGACACTCAGGCTCTGAGAAGAGCTCGTGCTGAAAGCGAATGAGCCTGTTGCCAGGAATTCGACACGGACGTCATGCAGGCCGACCGGAAGGATCAGGTGGAGCGAGGCGGTGCCGTTTTTTGTCAGTTGCGCCTAGCCCAGGATGTTCAAGTCCTCGCAGAACTGCGCATCTGCGTTGCAAAACAAAACCATGCCCGGCGATACCGGCTTCCCTTGTGAGGTCACGGAAGCTTTGAGGGTAAATGCACTACGCGCCAGGACGGGATGCCCAGGCAAAACCGACAGGACAGTCGAGGTAGGCGCGGGGGGGACGGCAAGAATTCGCACCGGGCACAGCAGCAAAAGCACGAATACACAACACAACTTGCATAGGTCACTGGGGAAGGAATACCGATTCATGAACGACCTCCGGCGGCGAGAGAGTGTCAACCCTAAGACCGTTTTCGATGCCAAACGGACGAGGACATCGCTGGCCGCTACGCACGTGCATTCACTTTCAGCGACGCAATTATGCCCGTGGTGATTTCGCAAAAGCAACCCGATTCGCGCGATTTTTGTGGCTCGATTGCCCCTGATCTTCCGCACTCTTTACGCGGCTGCCTGACACCAGAAAAGATCCGGGGGCAATGGGAGGTGTATGACGATAGTCGTGTTAGAAATCCGGGCGCTGCTTGACGGAGGTCACTGGTGCAAATAGCCCAGTCGAGACAGGCGAAAGCGATGGAGCAGCCTTGCTGAAGGCCACGCCGCAAGTATCGACTCTGTCCACGCTATCGTGCTGTACTCAACCTGTAGACAAAGGTCAATCACCTGGGACCCTGAAATCGGGGAAGACAGTTGTAAACGCGACTTGGCTGGTAGCTATCACCCGCTCATGCGTACCATAGAGACAGAGGCGAAGTGCGATGGCGCGGCTTTCCAGAGGGTCCCACGAGCGAGTCGAGAACACGTCCTCGATTCGCAAAGTTGCATGGACGGTGTTGCTGACTGCTCCGCTCGCGGCCCAGAGCATAGTGCCCGATCCCGCTCCAATCTCCCATGAGCCCGAGGTCACGATTCAGGTAGACCTGACCAAGGCCATCGGCGTCTACAAGCCCATCTACCGCTGGTTTGGGTACGACGAAGCGAACTATACGACCACACCCCACGGCAGAGAGCTTCTGGGTGAGTTGCACGACCTCAGTCCGGCGCCCGTCTACATCCGTACGCATCATTTGCTCACCTCGGGAGATGGTAAAGCGGAGCTGAAATTCAGTTCGACCAACGTCTACTCAGAAGACGCAAACGGCAAACCGATCTACGACTTCAAGATCCTCGACGGCATCTTTGACGCGTATCAGGCGGCCGGGGTCAGACCCATGGTGGAGCTTGGGTTTATGCCGAAGGATTTGGCTGCGGGCCTTCCGAACCGGCATGAGCCATACCAGGTTCACTTTCCGCAGTCGACGATCTCCGGCAAGAGTAACAATCCGCCGAAGGACTATGCCAGGTGGGAAGAGCTTGCGCGCGTTGTCACCGCCCATCTGGTCGAACGATATGGCAAGAGTGAAGTGCTGCAATGGTATTTCGAAGTCTGGAATGAGCCGGACATCGATTACTGGCATGCCACGCCGCAGGAGTATTGGAATCTCTATGACTACTCTGTCGCCGGCGTGAGAGCTGCGCTTCCCGGTGCAAAGGTCGGCGGCCCGGCTTCGACCGGCCCTGGAAGTCCGAAGGCATATTCATTTCTTCATAGCTTCCTCCAACATGTGAACTCAGGCAGGAGCGCCGCGGATGGCAAACCCATCCCGCTGGACTTCATCTCCTTTCACTGCAAGGGCTCGCCGAGAATCGACGCCGGCAAGGTCACGATGGGCATCCACAGCGAGCTCTATGACGCCGACCAAGGCTTCGCTCTGATCGCCTCGTATCCGCGATTCAGAAAACTTCCCATCATCCTCAGCGAAGCGGATCCCGAGGGGTGTGCGGCGTGCTCCGCGAAGATGAACCCTGCGAACAACTATCGCAATGGCACGCTCTACCCCGCCTACACCGCAGCCGCGTTCAAAGCCTTGTTCGACCTCCAGGATCGCCACGCGGTCAACCTGCTGGCAATGCTAAGCTGGTCATTCGAATTTGAGGACAAGGACTACTTTGAAGGCTTCCGCTCGCTGGCCACGAACGGCATCGACAAGCCGGTGCTGAATGTATTCCGCATGTTCGGCCTCATGTCCGGGAATCGCGTTGACGCAATCAGTTCCGGTTCGGTTCCTTTGGAGACGTTGGTCGCCACAGGTGTTCGTCAGACGCCAGATGTCGATGCATTTGCCACGTACGGCGATCATGAAGCGGCCGTACTGATGTGGAATTATCACGACGTGGAGGGCGCCGCCGAGCCGGCCACAACTACGGTGACGATCACGGGCATTCCGGCGGGCGTGCACAGGGTATTGCTGGAGCACTACCGGATCGATGATGCACATAGCAATGCCTACACAGCGTGGCTCGCGATGGGGTCGCCTCAGCATCCCACAACGAGTCAAAACGCCGAACTGAAGGCCGCAGGCCAACTCCAGCTTCTCACTTCGCCCCAGTGGGTCGATATAACAAACGGTCGGATGTCGATGGCATCGAGCATACCGCGCCAGGGAATATCCCTGTTCCGCATGGCCTGGTAGGTGGTTCGGAATGGTCATGGCTGCTGGTGTGCCTTTGACCTGCAAGGACTTGAAGAAGAAAGTCCCGGGAGACGCCGACTGCGACGGCAGCCCTTGGTCGAGCGGAACCCGTGACATCCCAGTCGCCTTGGCGACATTCGGGGATCTATCCGTGCAGCGTGAAAACGATCGGCGCGTATGCTCCGTTAGCTCTTTTTACATCTCCCGATTCCACAAACCGACTTCAGCCCATTTATCATGACGACGCGCTTCACGTTTGGCGCCATTCGGCCCGATCGCTTGTCGTTCGACTCGTCAATGAGCTGCCGGCGGGTTCTTGCTACCGCCGAAGCTGAAGTATTTTGTGGCAAAGACCAACGGGGCAGCGACGAGAGTGATGATGCCGAGGGCGTGGAAACAGTCCATGAATGCGAGCAAATGGGCGTTGGCTTCCAACTGGCCTAGATAGTGTGCGTAGGCTGCACTGAAGGCATCGGCTGGAGAGGCACCGTGTGACTGCAAATAAGCCGCGGACTGCTGTACCTGCTGCTGCAGAGCCGGCGTTGAACCTGTCAGGTTGGCGCCAAGGATGGACTGGTGAAAGCTGCTTCGGCGCTCCACCCCCGTGGTGACAAACGCAATGCCGAAGCTGCCACCCCAGTTGCGGAAGA
>Ga0224528_1000248_pt1 | contig 45162 bp, 43 predicted proteins | sample CBST25metaG_2_FD_179888 | JGI IMG/M metagenome (GOLD analysis project Ga0224528, IMG submission 179888) | Peat soil microbial communities from Stordalen Mire, Sweden - C.B.S.T25 | ecosystem: Environmental > Terrestrial > Soil > Wetlands > Peat | place: Sweden: Norrbotten County, Stordalen Mire...
GTGCCGGTGGTGGCGGTGGTCCAGGCGGCGCCGGCGGTGGTGAGGGCGGTGCCGGCGGCGGTGGCGGTGGCGACGGACGCGGGGGCGGTGCCGGCTGAATACGTAGTGAGTGCCGTGGTGCTGCTTAGCCCTGTAGTTTCCGCCCCGGTGATTGTAGTGGAAGCGGATGTGCCGAAAACGTTCGACCCGTTAAAGTCGGTGGTGGAGCCGATCTGGTTGATTTCCGACAGGATCGACTGATATTCGGTGTTCAGAGCGGCGGACTGCGAGGCTGTGATACCGCTCGTTGCGCCTTCAGTGGCCAGGGTCACAGCGCGGTTGAGCAGCGTGTTGGTCTGAGACAGGGCGCCGTCGGCGGTCTGCAACATGCCGACACCGTTGCTGGCGTTCTGCTGCGACTGGGTCAGGGCGGCAATGTTGGCCGTCAATCCCTGAGCAATCGACAAACCAGCGGCGTCGTCGGAACCGGAGTTGATCTTCAGGCCGGTGGAGAGCTGAGTCAGGGTCTTCTGCAGGTTAGCCTGCGTATTGGACAAAGCATTCTCCGCCGTCAAGGAGGAGATGTTATTCAGGATTGTAAGTGCCATTGGGTGAATCTCCTTATGTTTGCCCTTTTGCGCCTGCGCTCGGCTCGTTTTGGGGGGCTTGCTTTGAAGCTCCGGTTCGTCGAGAAGGAGGTCGTCTTGGACAAAGACTCTATCGGCTACGCCGAAAAATCATTTCAATGCGGCGGCGGTTCAACGTTCATTTTTATGGGGGTTTGCCGGCCCGAAGAGAAACCAATAGTAACTTCGTTGTGAATGGCGGCGTATGTCCGTTTGGGAGGCATAAGTGGAGAGATCTGGAGTGATATAAGGAACATCAACGGCCGCAGATCCGCATGTGGTGAACAGAGCGTTATAAGAACGTTGATCGACGCCAGCCGCATGCGCACCAGAGATAATGCGGCAACGCTGGGGTACTTATCAAGGCGCCTTAGACGAAGCGCAAAAAAGGAGACGACTTCAGTGCGCAGCCGTCCCCGCTGCGCACTGAAGTCGTCTCCTTTTATTATGTCTCTACCGATCTCGCCGGGCTAAATCAGGTGGAAACCCGATCACGACTATTGCAGATACTGGAGCAATGTTTGGGGCAATACCTTGGCCGCGGCGGCCAATACCGCGCTGTTGTCGAGTTCTGCCTGAGAGAGGTTTGTCGCTGCGTCTGCGAGATTGGCTCCAACCAGCGAGACCTGCTGCGTTGAGAGGGTTACCTTTTCCTGGCTGAGGTAACTATCCTGGGAGTTCAGTTGGCTGATCGTGTCGTCCAGAGAGACGCGCTGCTGACCGACACTGCTCGAGGCTGTGGTAACAGCAGTCGTCGCAGCGGTGATTTGTGCGGTTGTCCCCGTCTGGAGGGCCGTGATCAGAGTGGAAAGTGCGCCGATCACGTTGGTCCCGGTGGTGAACATCTGGCTGCCGGGCATATTGGTTTGGACGCTCCGTGAATCGCCCACCTGAACAGTATTGATTGTAGTGTTTCCCACGTAAGCGTAGGCGTTGGCGACCGCGGTGCCGGCAGTTGCGGTCATGGATCCGAGAGCTGCGGCATTGGAAGTAACTGCAATCCCTGCGGTGGCCGAATTGGTGGCGATCGATAATTGGCCGTTGGCATCGATGGACGCCGTTGTACCGGCCGAGAGTGTGCCCGCGGATACCGCACTGACGATCGCGGCCTGCAACGAAGCGATTGTGGCGTTGGCCGGAGCTGTGTAGGTCAACGTCCCACCTGTGCTGGCATCGCCGATGGTGGTAATGGAGCCGGCGGTCAGTGGAGTGGAGGTCGTCAAAGGGCTGCCAGCTGATCCTGTTGACGAGGTGTACGTTGTGGAGGCCGCCTGGAAGGGAGGTGTGCTGGTCTCTGAACCACCGAAGACATACATCCCCGAGTACGAGGTATTGGCCTGCGAAACTACACTGGAGAGAATGGTTTCCAGCTGTTCTGCAGTCTCCTGCCTCTCCGCAGTGGTATTGGTACCACTGGCGCCCGAGGTTCCAAGTGTGATCGCAGAGTTCAGCGACGTGACCACGGAACTGATGGCCGAATCCGCTGTCTGCATCTGCGGGAGCACAGCGCTGACATTCGTCGTGTACTGGTCGACGCTCGCCGAACTTGCAAGCGACACAACCATATTGGCTGAGGCGGTGGGGTCATCCGAAGGCCGATTGACTCGCAGGCCGGTAGCCACCTGCTGTTCTGCCGTCGCGAGGTTCTGCTGGCTCTGCTGGATGTCGTACTGCATGTCTGGAACCGTGTTCGTAACTCGCATGTTGACCCCTTTTGCTGCGGCGGTTCGCCGCGCCCTTGATGGTTTACTCCGCCGATGCGGTACCCATGGCCATGGTCACCTGGAACATAGCCTGGACGGTGGTCACGACGCGCGCAGCTGCCTCGTAGGCCTGCTGATACGTGATCAGATTGGTAGATTCCTCGTCGATCGACACGCCGGAAACCGAGCTGAGTTGATCGTTGAGCTGTAGCAGGCTGGCGGTCGTGGCCGACGACTCAGCCTTGGCGTTCGAGGTGAGACTGCCCACCTGGTAAACCATGCTTGAGTAGGCGTCCCCTGGAGTTTGACCGGAAGCAAGCGCCGAGGTCTGCACGGCGCTGAGGTTGGCCAGGTTGCCATTGCTTCCTGATGTGCCATCCGAACTGGATGCAATCAGCGCCGGATCGGTGATAGCCATCTTGATCGAGCCAGCCGAGCCGGCGATGGTGCTGGACACGGTGTAGAAGTTTGTTCCGGCGTTTCCGTTTTGATCGAAACCGGTGGCCTGTGCAGCGTTCATGGCTTTTCCAAACTCATTGGCCAACGTGTCCAAATTGGTCAGAATGCCCGGAATGGTCGTGTCGCGCGTCTGAACTGTGCCGCCCAAATCGCCGCCTGTGAGCGAGGCTGTAATGTTGTCGCCGTTCTGATCCAAGACCTGCACCATGCCCGCAGTAGTCGAAGGAGTGGTGGTTGCCTGCAATGCGTAACTCTGCGAACCCACGACCAAAGGACTTCCATTTCCAGTCGTGACCGTCTCCTCGCCGTCTGCGTTCTGAGTTACGGCGACGCTGGTCAGCGCCGATAATTGGAGAACGAGTTGGTCCTGCTGATCTTCAATCGTACCGCCATCTTGCCCGGTAGCCTTCAACTGGGCCAGTTGAGGATTCAGCGCCGCAATCTGCTTGCTCAGTTGGTTGATCTGGCCCACATCCTGTGTAACCTGGGTATTGAGGGCTGTCTGCTGCGATGTCAGAGTGTTCGACGCTGAGTTAAAGGCCGCTGCAAGATTCTGACCTGCGGCTAGAACTGCCGCTTGTGCCGGGGCGTTGGTGGGTTCCGTCGAGAGAGTTGAGATGCTCGAGAACAAGGCAGACATCTCTGTCCCGATGTCCTGTGTCGATGTCGTAAAGGTGGGCTCTATCTGTTGCAAAGAGGCCAGGGACGCATTTGCGCCGCCCTGCGCTTCAGTCTCCTGCTGGATTTGCGACTGGATCAGCTCATCGCGCACACTCTGGTAGCCCTCGAGAACAACGCCGTTGCCAGAGCCTACACCGTCCCCACTCACAGGCCCCGCCTCTTGGAGAACGGCTATCTGCCGGACGTAGCCGGGCGTGTTCGCGTTCGCAATGTTGTTGTTCGTCAGTTGAAGGGCGCCTGTAGCGGCGTCCAGAGAACGTACGGCTAGGGAAAGTGCGCTATTCAGAGAAGCCATGAATTACATCTCGCAAGACCAGGTCTGGTATTTCAACCTGGGCCCGCGAGCCTCCTGGAATCGTCCTGTATGGTTGTTGCACAATGCGGCGAGAACAGCAATTGACCTGCCGGAGTGCTTCAGCAGGGCTGCGTACTGCAAATTCAATTCACGGATAGCTGCGCTTGTCGTACGGATATTGCGTTCAACTTCAGTTTCGACGCCTGAAGTAACCGGAGCAGCGCATGAACGAACCGCTTGGATGGCTGTATCGTCCATCGAAGCCAGCCTAGCGCAAAGCATTTCCTGCTTGGCCACACTTTCCTTGAACCTGGGCAAAGCATTGGCAGCAATGGCGTCGATTGCAATAGAGATCTCAGATGCCAAGTCCTGCATATGCTGCAGGTAGGTAGCGGCAACCTCATCGCGCATTTCGAGTGCTTCGCCCTTCATGTTGTAAGCCCTTCTGCCAATGAATTTGGTATCGGGGCCATGAACGTCTTCACTTGCCGTTCAATCCCCTCTACTTGCCGTTGCTCCCGACAATTGCATCGGCGGTCTTTGTTGCGTCGAGCGCGTAGGTGCCGCTGCTGACGGACTGCCGCAGCGTGTCCACCTTACCTTGGCGGACCTCAGGGGAACTTAGCGCCTGAGTGGTCAACGATTGAATCGACTGACTGTCGGAGTGCAGCGTCGTTCTGTCTTCCGTCGCACCTTGGGCCGTTGCAGCGGTGCCGGTCGAAACTTGCTTCGCACCCCGGTCCACTGACTGCAGACTTACCGATGGACTGTTCAAATCAATCTTCATTGCACTTTCTCCTCTTCCAACGGTATTGATATCGGCGTTTCAAGACAATCGTTTCAGTCTAACCGCCAAAGTTGGTAAAAAGAGGCGTGCTGCGATGGCTGACCTTTCTATTTGGTGTGCGCCGGCGGGGTTCCCGCGGCAGCCGCAACCTGTGCGTCCTCCGCCTTATGTAGTTGTTTTGAAATCATCTTGGCGATCCCTATGCCGCCGGCTGCGGTCATCGAGGCTCCCAGGGACTGCATGGCCATGCTCTGAAACTGCTCTTTCCCTGCATCTGCGTCCTCATCGTCCCCACCCGGCAAGGATCCGAAGCTCTGCTCTGCCTGCTGCAACCAATTCCCAAGAAGGATCGACTCGAAATCCTTCGCCGATTTCTCGATCTTGGCATTCTCAGCCGACAACGCGGGTGCTCGCCGTGCAATCAGGTCTGCATTCGTGGTGAGTGGGCCAACAACGGACGAGGAGATCGTTCCAAAAGAGGATGCGTTTGACACTAAATCACCTCCAGATCGGCTTGCAGTCCACCTGCCGCCTTGATTGCCTGCAAAATCGATATGATGTCGTGCGAAGTGGCGCCAATGGCATGAAGACCCTTGATCAGTTCGTCGACGTTCGCTCCCTCTTCCAACTGGATGGATTGTGCAGGCGCATCGCCGACCGATACCTTTGTCTCCGTTACGACCTCGGTCTTGCCACCTGAATTTGGCGCCGGCTGCACAACGACGTGCGCGGTTTGAACGTCAATGGTCAGACTGCCTTGGATCACGGAGACTGGCGACAGCCTCACATCGCCCCCCATCACAACTGTTCCCGTGCGTTCGTTGACAACAACCTTAGCCGGTGAGCGGAAATGAATGGACAGATTCTGCACACGCGAGATCAGGATGGGTACCGAGGGCGAACCGCTGGCGGCAACATCGATGTCGATGCGACGGCTGTCAATCGCGTTGGCAATTGGCTTGCCAAACTCTTTATTGATCACGTCCGCTACATCCCGTGCCGCCGTGAAATCCGAATTGAGCAGCAGCAGAGAGACGGTCCGAAAGCGGCTCAGGTCGACAGCGGCATCGCGCTCAATCAGGCCGCCCTCGGCGATCCTGGCGGTTGTCGGATGATTGACCGTCTTGGAACTCCCCGATTGGCCTTCCGAGTAGCCTCCAATCACCAAGGGCCCTTGCGCCACGGCATACACTTCCCCATTAGGTGCGCGAAGAGCCGTAAGCAGCAGCATTCCACCTTCGATGCTTCTTGCATCGCCCACTGAGCCCACCGTTACATCGACCTTCATTCCTGGACGCGCGAAGGGGGGAAGATTCGCAGTTACGAACACCGCCGCCACATTCTTGACCACCACCGAACCGGGAGCGATCTGCACGCCCATCCGCTGAAGCGAATTGGCCAGCGTCTGCACGGTAAAGAACGTCTGTTGCGAGTCGCCCGTATTCCTGAGACCAACCACCAAACCGTATCCGACCAATTGGTTGTCGCGTACGCCTTCGATTTGGGTTATATCGCGAATCAGCACTTTGCGATCAATTTCGGACGCCAGCAACGGAAACGTCGAGAGAGCCCAAACAGCAATCAGGAGTAGGAGCAGCACTGGCGAACCAGAACGACTTCTTCCTTGCCTCTGTTCGCGGCGCCGAGGATCTAAAAGTTCAACAGCCATAGGACCGCCTTGGTAAGGAAATTCGGCGGACGCACGCCGTCTGAGATGATCCCCTTGCCCTTCATTTCAATTTCAAGGTTGCTCAGCGATGCCGAAGACACCGTGTTGTTGGGGCCAATGTCGCCCGGCCGGATCATGCCCCGCACAACCACATCTTCGTGCTGGTTATTCATGAAGATCTTGCGCCCGGCTTCGACTACGAGATTTCCGTTGGGAAGCACGGCAATTACCTGGCCAGTGAGGCTGGTGGCGAACAGCGTATTGGACGCCGTTGCTCCCTGCCCCTTGAGCACGGAGGACGAATTGGCTGACAGGAGCGGATTGGTCACAGAAGGAGTCCTGCCCATGACGCCTGTGACTGCTGAATTGGTTGAGAATGTTCGTTCACTGTCGACGGTGCCGGACTGAGTCGCCGTTGTCTGGACTGCGACTTGAATGGTGATGGTATCGTTCAGGCGAAACGCCTTGTAATCGACGGAGAAGTTGCTCAGTGAGCCGGTCGACGACCAAAGACTCCCTACCGTCCGCTCTTCGGCTTGCGGAGTATAACGTTGCTGCAACTGTGCGATGTAATCTGCGCGCAGCTCCTGAGATGATTTGGAATGCGGCTTCAGCGCATGTAGACTGGGCGCGCAAGTCGATGCGAAGGCGACCAGCGCAAGGGCTGCGATTCGTTTGATGATCATCCGGCTCGGTCGCATCTTAGAAGCTTCCTTTCAGCAGATTTGCGCTCACCACTTCGGCGACATAGATCTGCTTGTGATCCGGACTTGCGACGCGGATCTTATGACCCGCTACGCCGTTCTCGAGACTTATCACGGCCACTTGGATATGAGCGCGGTCATCGTCCAACACCATGGTCGCGTGCGCACCGGCGCGGATCGTGAACGCTGCACTGGGCTTCAGCGCATCTTTCCCCGCAGCATCGGAAGCATTTAACAACCCGGCCATATTTCCAACGCTGCCGTCCGGCCAACTCACGATGGCATAAAAGGGCACACAGACCCCGGGCAGGTGACAGGCCAGCTTGATCAGGGAGCGGATACCGGAGGGCTGGTTGGAAGACCGATCGCCGAGTCGCACAACTGAGACGACATCCAGCATCGGATTCGGCTCCGTCGCGACTACCTTGGCGAGTAACGACACCTGCTGGCCATCAATCTTGACGCCGTTGACGGATAGAGATTGCGCCACACCGCTCGCGACGAGCGGGAAGCGAGCCCCCCCCTTTGACTGCCCCCGTACCGGGGCATTCAAGGCCACCATCAACGCAACAACCGAAATCCATCTCACTGTCATGCATCCTCTGAGCTGGGTTCTGCCCGCGGACCCGTGTTTCTTACTGAGCCAATTGGTTGAGCTGCTGCAGCATCTCATCCGCAGCCTTCACCACTCGCGAGTTGGATTCATAGGACCGCTGCGCGAGAATCATGGCCACAAATTGGTTCACCACACTGACGTTCGATTGTTCCAGCTGGCCCTGCAGCAGGGTTCCCAGTCCCTCTGAACCGCCCGGCGTTCCAATCACGGGTTGACCGGACGCGGTGGTCTGCAGATAAGTATTGTTTCCCACACTGTTCAGTCCGCCTGGGTTGACGAACAACGCCGTCTGAATGTTGCCCACCTGTGTAGCCGCCGTTTGGCCCGACTGAGTTACGCTGACCGTTCCATCGCTGCCAACAGTGATGCTGAGCGCGCCCGAGGGAATCGTGATCGCCGGCTGCAAAGGGTTGCCATCGGCGGTGACGACCTGTCCGGTTGCATTGGTGGTGAAAGACCCATCGCGCGTATAACCTGTCTGTCCATTCGGCATCAGGATTTGAAAGAATCCCGCACCTGATATCGCCATATCGAGGGGATTGCCCGTGGTTGAGAAATCACCTTGCGTCTGGATGATCTCGGTCTCTGACGGCCGCGTGCCGAGGCCGATCTGCAAGCCTGCCGTTACCGTTGTCTGCTGCGTTGAAGCCGCGCCGGGCATGATCTGATTCTGATACAGAAGGTCAGTGAAATTCACTTGACGCTGCTGAAAACCGGTCGTGTTTGAGTTCGCCAGATTGTTGGCGATGTTGTCGAGGTTCAGCTGCTGGGCGGTCATTCCACTAGCGGCGGTGTAAAGAGCACGAAACATGTAAGGGTCCTCTCAAAAATCGGCGGTGCTGTACCTGAGCTCGGATCAGCTGATACGCGGCAGGTCCTGCGCCGCGGTTTTGTCCATCTCGTTATTGAACATCGTCAGGACGCGGCGCATGGTCTCGACCTCGCGCTGGGCTGTGATCAACTCGACCACACTGGTAACTGGGTTGACGTTTGAGCTTTCGAGCATCCCCTGACGCACCTTGGAGGTCGTGGCGACCAAGGGCACTGTAGGAGGCGTTGTGACAGGCATCTTGTAATAAGTCCCGCCGGCGCTCTCCATCTTCACGGTGGACGGAAACTCGACCAGCTTCAATCTGCCGGCGATCGCGCCATTTGCAGAAATTGTGCCGTCATTGCTGATCGAAACGGGTTGTCCCACAACTCTGACCGGGCCAGTATCGCCCAAGACGAGGTCGCCTGCGGCGGTTGTCAACTGCCCTTGCGGAGATACGCGAAAATTGCCTCCCCGCGTGTAGGCAACGCCGGACGCAGTCTGCACCGCAAAATAGCCGGGGCCTTCCATGGCCAGGTCCAGGTCGTTCCCTGTCCGGGTCAGTGCACCTTGCGTGGTGTCCAATTGCGTGCCGCTCAGCACGCCGTAGTCGTTGGCGTCCTGGTTGAGTACGGAAAGAGAGGAGTCATCCGTCGTGGCCAGAATGGAGCTGAAAACATTGTGGGTGGCGCGGAAACCAGCGGTGCTCACGTTCGCCACATTGTTGGCAATCGTGTCAAGCGCTTCGGTGCGGGCTACCAGCCCTGTGCATGCTGCGTAATATCCACTGCTCATTCTGCGGCCTCGGTAAAGTAATCTGCACGCCGCGGGCCAATTCGCGCTGGGAGGAATTTATCTCAGTTTCTACTGCATTATCAGCGCCCGAGATGTACAACCCGGAGTTCTCTTCGCATCGCTGGTGAGAACTCCATGAGAAATATATGAGCGGAACACCAGTGCCGGATCAAGGGTGTGAGGCGATCACCACGGGATTCAAGCTGTGAAGAGCCGAGGCATCAAAGTCTGTCCTGGTCCCGGCGAGTTCGTGCGCGGCCGTAAGGACGCATCTCCAAACAGAGGAGCGGGACGAGTCGTTCATGCTGCGGATGGCTTCGAGAACGAAAGGAGGGAGTGCCCCTTCCACGGCAGACAACACGTCTTCATGCTGGCTCGCAGGGTCGTCTTGTGAGCCGCCCAATGCCGCGGGAATGGCCTCGATTCCGTGCAGCAGCCCGACCATGTACGCGTCCTCCGGCGAGATGTCATCAAGAGACTCGGCAACAAGCTGGGCGTACTGTGCAATCAGTCGGGAGTGCTTCCAAAGCGCAGTTGTTGCGGAGTGCTCCTGATCGCCTACGAAGGTTCGGGCTGAGATCGCAGCGAACCATGCGCTCACGTCCAGACTGGCTATGCAGTCGCCCATCCGGCTCGGACGTTCTGCGGCGATACGATATTCTCTGCTTACCAGCCGAAGAACATGGATCGTTGCCCCAACATCGCTAAGGATGATTTCGGAAGCCATCTGCAAGTCGAGATAAGGCTCATTCAAGAGAATGTCCAAGCCCAGGACCGTTGAAGACATGACCGGAATCTCATCGAGGAAGGGTGCACTCTTGCGCATCTGTTCTCTCTGCTTGAGGGAATCAACATTGCGCCATGTGGCCGACGGGACCCAGCCAGAATCAACTACCGGGCAAAACGTATCGTTGAGCACTTGTTCACACCTGCTCCCTGTTTATCGGCTCTGAAACGCTGTTTGTCCAAGCAAATAATCCGATTTCTCGGCCGACACGACACCTCTGATAACGTGCAGCAGGTAACAAGGACTGTCAACCGCCGATGCAGGAGAATGGCCGCTCACTCGGCCTTGAAAAGTAGATCAAGATCCTTCGACCCAGACTTTAGACGCGCCCAGAAATATTCTTTGCACTTTCCGATAACGGCTTCATCGGCCTCGATATGAACGCCATAATTGCATAGAATTCGAGCCATCTCGGTTGGAGTCTGGACACAATCGAACTGCACCTCGCTGGGAATCGCATCTTCTGACTTCTTCTTCGCCTGCTCCCTCCAGTGCATTTGAAGCTGAAAATCGCTTGGCGTCACGAAGCATGGTTGTGTTTTGCAACCGGTCACCTTTTCGATTGCGTAGAGAAGGCCGTACTCCACGTTATAAACGAACCCCACAAGCAGCAGATTCGTAGCTGCTGCGTAATGGAGAGGAATCATGGAATAGAGCTGCATAAGGGTTGAAGGGATGTGGATCTTTGCCGGTATGCCGCGTTTGGACACTGCAAATATGGGGCATCCCCACTGGGTCGCGCGGGCTGCGGTAAGCTGCCTTTCGCTCACAGAACCGCGGCGCACAAGCAACTCGCCGATCTCTCCACCCTCTTCTTTTTGCTCATCCCTTATTTCTTTCAATTCAGTGCCAGACAACCAGCCGCGACTGACCAGCGTCAGTTCCAGTGGCATGCGCTCGACGCGGGGCACTCGATCCTGCACTGAGCTCACCAACTCCGAGAGTTCCTCTTCTGCAGCCGAGGCGAAGCAGGCCGAACCGCAATACCAATGGCCACCCATTTTGATCCCGGCCTTATGTGCGGAGAAACGGCTGAGGGTCATCGATCGCTGACATCTTTCGCACCGGGCAGTGATCACCTTGAACCCTGCGTTCCAGGCCCGCGTCGCGATTGAGTGGATCAGATTCATGGACTCCTTCGTTCCTTCGCCGTTTCCTGTGACCGTTGCCCACACAGCTTCGGCGCTCACCCCAGCACCAGTGAAGAAACATGCTGCGTTACTTCGGTCACGCGCAGGCCGTAATTGCCGTCGATCACAACTGCTTCGCCCCGGGCGATGACCATGCCGTTTAGAAGTAGCTCAACCGGTTCCTCAACCTGGCGATCAAGTTCAACAACTGAGCCGCTCGTCAACTCCAGCACTTCGCGCAAGGTGAGCTGGCGCTGACCAAAGCGAAGCGTGACGTTCAGTTCAACGTTCATCACCAGATCCAGGTTCACCGGCTCCGGTGTCGCGGTGGTCTCAGCAGCTCTTTCAGAGGTGTCGATGCCCGCAACCTTGTTCACAGCCTGGCTACGAGCCGTCAGAGCTTGCGTCAGCACGGGATTGAAGTGCATCGCGACTGAGACGCGCGCGGCTTCCTCGTTTGCCGCTGCGGTCCTGATAGGGTCCGTGGAGTCCGTCGGCGGCTCGGACGCTACGGCGGCCTTGATCGTGAATGTGCCATACTCCGGCAGGGCCGCAGGACAAAACGCAGTAACTCCCGCAGTGACCAGTTTCAAAAGGGCGTCGGCATGCTCCGCGGAGAATTCAGCGACAGGCGCTCGAAGCAGCTTCGAAGCCAATACGGCGACCTCGGCGCGACGGAACTCCAGTAGGATCTCGCCTCTCAAGCTGCCGTAGAGCGTCAGGTTAATTCGAAGTGGCTCCGACTCATCCGGAACCGAGTCTGAATCCTTTACAGGAGCGAGACGCCACGACGATTCACAACCCTCCGTCATAGCCGCAAGCAAAGATTTGAAAAGACTGCTTGAGAAGGAAGAATTCTCCCTGTTGGTTGTCATGCTGCTCCTTTGGCATGCGGTTCTTGCAGGCGGGCTGTGAGTTGCGCCGCTTTTCGCGCTCCGTTACGGACGGGCAGAGCCTCAAATATCTCGACGTTCTCGACTGTAAGCCGGCCGGGACTTCTCACGGGGGCTTTCAACTTTAGAATCATTCCGGTGTGCAGATCGACCAAGTCCTTGACCAGGACCCGCATTTGAGTGATGTCCGCAGCGACAACGAACTCTCCGTCGAGAATCCGCTCGCGCAGGCTTGGGCTGCGCAACGAGCGAAGGTTCGATATCTTCTTCGACTGCGCTGCCTTAAGGTGCCTCAACAAGAAGCCAACGAAGGAGGTTGGCAGAACAACACTGATGCAGCCGTTGGTTTCGCCCAGGCTCATCTCGAAGATCAACAGCACCAGCTTTTCGTTCGCCTGGAACACTTGCGAGATCGCGCCTGGCTTGATGCAACGGCTTGGCGTCAGTGAGAGGTTCAAGGCGCGCCAGGAGTGCTCCAGTTCATGGGCAATCACAACAGTGACACTCTGCAAGATCTCTTCGTCGATCTCTGTCAGTTCGCGCGCCTGTTCCGATGACGTGCCCGCACCACCAAGCAGAAGGTCGATGATAGGGAAGATCAGATCGATGTCCATCTCCAGCAGCGCATTGGTCTCCATCACGTTCAGCGAACAAGGCACCAGGTAACTGGTAGGGGGCGTCCTGCTGTAATACTCCGAGATGGACACTTGCTCAAGCGCCGCCAACTTCAACTTAAGAGAGGCGCCAAGGTACAGTTCCAGCGAGTTGCTGACACTCAGGGCGAATTTCTCGTGCAAGGCCGTCAATTCGCGCGCATTCTCATTGGACAACCGGCCCGCCGAGCGGAAGTTGCAAGAGTGAATGGAGCGCGGCTTCGCCGGCGGCACATTGCCTGCCGCGGTTTTCACTGTTTCTCCTGTACGGGTAGGAGCGCTCATGCGTTTCTTCCTGGCTGGCGGCTACGCGCCGCTTGAGATGGTGGCTGCAATCGAGTTGCCGGCGCCGCTTCCCGTTCTTGAAGATGAATGAGTGATGCGCGCAGCTTGACCATTGCAGCTGCGTGAATTTGCGAAACACGCGACACCGCGATGCCCACCACCAGCGAAATCTCTTTCATCGTCAACTCTTCCTTGTAATACAACGAGAGAATCAGCTGCTCTCTTTCGGACATTCTGGATATCGCATTCGAAAGTTGCTCTTTTCGCTCACCTTGCAGGCACAAGTCAAACGGATTGTCCGCTCCCAGGCTTGGCGCCGACTCAATCAGATCGTGCGGATCGGAACGGTCATGAGAAGGGTCAGACCGCTGGCCCACAAGATAAAGACCGTCCAGTTGTGACAGTGTGCTGTGGAGTTCGTCGAGCCCCATCTGCATCTCATCGGCGATCTCCTCCTCCAGTGGCTGTCTGCCCAACTTCGATTCGAGCTTGGCGACAGATTGCGTGATCTCGCGGCCTCTCTTGCGCAGCGTGCGAGATCCCCAATCCAACACACGAAGGCTATCCAGGATTGCGCCGCGGATACGAAACTTGGCAAATGTGGAGAACTGCGCGTCTTTCGAGCTGTCGTAATTACGGCATGCCTCGATCAGGCCGATAACACCTGCCTGCACCAGATCTTCCATGTCTACATTCTTGGGCAGCCGCTCGCGAATTCTCGAAGCCAGGTAATAAACCTGGGGCAACTCACGCATCACGAGGTCGTTGCGCTCGTCCATGGAATCACTACTCGAACGGTATGCCAATTCTGCTGATGTCATTGCATCGCTCCCTTTTTGAGACATTTGATTCTGGTCCTATATTCGGGACTTGAGTTCCTGTCCCAGCATTCTCATTTTTCTATCTCTTACTCACTCTTGCATCAATGAAGAACTCCTACGGACTGCACCGGCGTCAAAGGTGGAATCTCCCCTGGAGAAATCACCACGATCTTGGGAATAAACGGCTCCAACAGGCGGCGAAGGTAATACCGGCCCGGAGAGGAACAGAGCAAAACAGGTGGAGCGCTTTGGATATCCTTGCCAAAGTTCGTACGTAATCCATCAAGCACGCGACGGGCCAAAGTAACCTGCTGCGGAGTCGAGGCTGTCTGGGTCATGGGGAGGTTCGACCCGCGCAGGCACTCATCCTCGATCGCCGTATCGAGAGTCACGACGCGCAGTTCGCCCTGTTCGTTGAGCAACGGGCGGATCAGCGCCCTGCCCTGCGTATGACGAACCGCTTCGACCAGCGCGATCGGGTTCTTGTTGAACGATGCGGCATCGACCAAAGTCTCGAGGATGGTTCCCAAGTCACGGATCGAGACCTGTTCGCGCAGCAACTGCTGCAGAACCCTCTGCACTTCGCCGAGGCTCATCACCTTTGGAATCAGATCCTCAGCCAACTTGGGATGAGACTCGCTGAGGCGGTCGATCAGCCTTCTGGTTTCGTGCCGCGAAAGGAGTTCAAACGCATGGCGCTTGATCACCTCCGCCAAATGCGCGGAGAGTACAGAGGTCGAGTCCACAACGGCATAGCCAGCGGCAATTGCCTGTCCCTGCAACTGTGGAGTGATCCACTTCGCCGGCGCATCGAAGGCAGGTTCCCTGGTGTCCTGACCAGGCAGATCCGCAGCATTGGGATTCGAACTGATGGCGAGCAGGGAGTCGCGGCGCAACTCCCAGCGTGCGATTTCGACTCCGCGCAGGTAAATGACGTACTCTCGCTCGCGCAAGGAGAGGTTATCGGTGATGTGGATGGAAGGCACCAAAAAGCCGAGTTGCTGAGCCAGATTCTTGCGCATCGACTTCACGCGAGCCAGCAGTTGGCCGCCCTTGGTGACGTCGACCAGGGGTACCAGGCCCATGCCGACTTCGAGCATGAGTTCATCGAGTTTTAACACCGTATCCATCGGATCGGCGGCCGGAGCCGCAACTCCTCCTACCAATGCCGGTTTCGCGCTCGCGCCCTGCTCTTCTGAGTCCTCTACGACCTCTGACTTCATCTTGTGTGCCGCGAACATCAGCACGGCGGCCAGGCTGAAAAAGGAAAACTTGGGTAATCCCGGAATCAATCCCAGGGCTACCAGTGAGCCGCCGGCGATCCACAAGATGCGCGGGCTGCTGAAGAGTTGTTTGCCAACAACCACGCCCAGAGACTCTTTGGATGCAGCTCGGGTAACGACCATTCCGGCGGCGACCGAGACGAGCAGTGAAGGCAGGATCGAAACGAGGCCATCGCCCACCGTGAGGATGGTGTATGTCTTCAGTGCTTCCTGCATTGGAACGCCTTGCTGGAAGACGCCAATCAAGAACCCGGCAATGATGTTGATGGCCACGACCAGGATGGTGGCCATGGAATCGCGCTGACTGAAGCGAGCCGCTCCATCCATGGCGCCGCAGAACTCCGCCTCGCGGGCCACCCGATCCCGTCGTTCGCGGGCTTGCTGCTCATTGATGACGCCGGCGTTGAGATCGGCGTCGATCGCCATCTGCTTGCCTGGCATGGCATCGAGGGTGAAGCGCGCCGTAACCTCTGCTGTTCGCACCGTGCCGTGACTGATGACTAGAAACTGAATCGCAATCAGGGCCAGGAACAGGACGAAACCCACAATGTAGTTACCGCCGACAACAAACTGACCAAAAGCTTCGATGACCTTGCCGGCGGCGGCGGTGCCTTCATTTCCATGCAGCAGAATGCGGCGCGAACTGGCCAGATCGAGCGACAGGCGAAGCAACGTAAGCATCAACAGCAGGTTTGGGAAAACAGAAAACTGCAGCGGGCGCAGAATCTGGATTGCCGTAAGCAGCACCAACATAGATAGCGTGATGCTGACGGTCAGGAGCAAGTCGAGGATGAAGCTGGGCAACGGCACCAGCATCACAAAGACCACCGATACCGCAGCAATGGGCGCAATCCACTGGCCGCATTTCTGGAACACAGATACTAACTTCGCCATCATTGCTTCACCTCCGGTCGTCCGCTGGATGAACTGCCTGGGCGCTCGGTCTTCTGTCCCGATGCATTCCTGTAGCCGCGCTCCGCGTCTCCGCGGCGCACCTCAGCCTGAGCGCGGAAGACAAGGGCGAGAATCTCGGCGACCGCCTGGTACAGCTTCGACGGAATCGCATCGCCGACTTCGACGCTCTTGTAGAGCGCCTGCGCCAGGGGCCGGTTCTCGACCAGCATGATGCCGTTATCGCGCGCCAATTGTTTGATCTTCTGTGCGAGCAGGTTGCGCCCCTTGGCCACTACGATTGGCGCCGGCATATCTGTTTCATACCGAAGGGCGATCGCATAGTGAGTAGGATTTGTCACGACAACAGTGGCGGTGGCCGCTGCTTTCAACGATTGCTTCTTGCGCATCGCCCTCTGCAACTGGCGAATTCGCGACTTGATAAGGGGATTGCCGTCGGATTCTTTGTATTCCTGGCGAACCTCCTGCTTGGTCATTTTCATGTCGCTCTGATTTTTTCTCAGAATCAACACATAATCGATAGCGGACCAAGCCACCAGGACCAGCGCGGATTTCCACGTGAGGTCAAACACCATCGAACCAACAAAACTGGCGAAAAGCCTCAGCCCCAGGTTGGACGCATGTACCATCAACTCCCAGTGCTCGCGGACCTCGACGACGGTCATCCACAAGATCACTGAAAACGGAAGAAGCGACTTCAACAGATTGCTCAGGCCCACGGGCGAAAATATTTGCCCCAGCTTGCTGGCTGGATTGAATCGATCGAACTTCAACTCCAGTGCCTGGGGTGCGAAATTGATGCCACCCTGCGCCAATCCGGCAAACAGCGACATCGCCATGCCAGCCAGTAAAATGGGGACAATCCAGCGCATCACTTCGACGGCAGTCCAAAACAGCACAGGTCCGTTGCTTTCAATATTGCCGGTCGCCGCGGCATCAAGGGTATTTCGATATAGGACGCTCCAGTGAGTGACGGCGGTACGCGCCATCATCGCCATCACTCCCGCCACGGCAACAAGGGCAAGGACGCCGGGGAACTCACGCGAACGGCTGACTTGGCCCTTTTCCAGAGCCTTTTGCTTCCGTTTCGGCGTTGCTTCTTCGGTTTTGCTGCTGTCTGCCATAAGCCTCTATGTCGCCATTCGTTATTGAGCCAGGTGGAGGAGATGGTCTGCGCTGTGGATCGAGTTGAGAAACATATGTTCAAATAGGTCCGGCCAGTATTTGAGCGCCGAAATCAGAATGAGGAGTCCGAGAACGCTTTTTACTGCCGGCCCCAGGAGCATCAGCGGCAGTTGCGGAGATGCCTTGCCCATCAAGCCAAGAGCGATGTCGGCGAGCAGCGTTGCCGACAACACAGGTGCTGCAATCTGAATGCCAATGGCGAACACCCCGGCCCCTGATTCCACCACAGCTGAGGTGAACGCCGCCCCAAAATGGCCGGAAGAGGGAGGCAGATAGTCGAAGCTGTGCACCAGAGCGCGCAGAATCCAGAAGTGAACATTGAGCCGCAGGAAGATCAGCATCGCGATGGTCTGATGAAACGTGGCCATGACCGTTGATTCCACTTGTGTTTGCGGATCGAGGATATTGACCAGCGAGTAGCCCATCTGCACGCTCAATACCTGTCCCGCCATCTGCACGCCGTCAAAAACGATATTTGTTGCCACCCCAAGAGCGACTCCGATGAGCAACTCGCCGAAGACCATCATGGGCCACTGGCTTATGCTCAACAGCGGAATCCGGGGTGAGAGCGCTGGATAAAGCAGAGCCGTCATGGCCACCACGAGAACCGCCTTAACGCGGCTCGGAATCACGACGCTGCCAAAGAAAGGCGCGAAGAGCATGATGCCGGTGATCCGGATGCCAATGGTCAAGAAAGCTCCGAAGATCTGAATCAGGGATATGTTCATTGCAGGACCGAGTGAAAGTCGGTCAAGATATTGATTGCGTAGTGCGCCAGGTGACGCCACATCCATGGCATCAAGAGGAAAAGGGTTCCGCCAGTGACCAGCAGGCGGGGAACGTGCGACAACGTCTGATCCTGCAATGATGTAAGTACCTGCAACACGTTGACCACCAAGCTGACGGCGACTGCAGCGAACAGCACGGGTGCAACCAGGATCACGACCTCCTGCAGCATCAGACGCCCCAACAGTACGACTTGATCGACGCCCATTAGTTGAAACTCCTCATCAGGGCGCCGATAAGAAGGTGCCAGCCATCGACCATGAGAAACAGGAGCAGTTTCAGTGGTGTGGAAATGACCACGGGAGGCAACTGCATCATGCCAACCGATGTGGTGATCGACGCAACCACCATGTCGACCACAAGGAAAGGTAGAAAGAGGACGGCACCGATCTGAAACCCGGCCTTCAGCTCAGACAGGATGTATGCCGGCAGCAGAACGCGGAAGGAAAGATCGTCGATGCTCGCGGGGCGCGGCTCCTTGGCCATTTCGAGAAACAGCGCCGCATCCTTCTCGCGAACGTAATGGGACATGAACTGGCGCATCGGCGTGCCGGCGCGGGTGAGCGCGTCAACAGCAGTAATGCGACCGGCTTGAAGGGGTACAACGGAGTCGCGATAAATGACTACCCCAATCGGTTGCATGATGAAGAAGGTCATGATGATCGATAAGCCGATGAGGGTCTGGTTCGAAGGCGTCGTCTGAAGTCCGAGTGCCTGCCTAAGAAAATGAAAGACAATCAGCAGGCGTGCGAACGGCGTCATGCAAATGAGAATCGATGGGATGAGGGTCAGGAAGGTGAGCAGGACGAAGATCGTCCATTGCGCCGAGCCGCCACCCAGGCCTGTAATGCTCAATTGATTGGGATTCGGCGCCGTGGTGCTCGGGATAATGGGCACCGTTGTGTTTGGCTGAGCAGTTGGTGCGGTGCTCGGAGTTGCAGGCGCCGCGGCGCCGGGCTGCGCAGGCGCAGGGCCGACAGGTTGAGCAGCGGGTGGAGCAGCCGGTTGATCTGCTGCCGGAGCAACAGGCTGGGCAGCAACCGGAACAGCAGCCTGGGCTCCAGCCATCGCTGCCGGCTGGGCAGCCGCCGGAGCGGCTTGCGCTGGATTTACTTGCAGGGCAACTCCGGTCAAGAGCATTGCCGCCGACGGCCAATGTCCCGTCACGGGTCTAACTTCCGCGCCTGCACTCACTGGCCAGGACAATGCATCTGCAGATGCCGTCGCGAGGGACAGCAGCAGGCAAAGCGCCGCGGGAATGATTACCCGGTTCTTCAATCCTGCTCCCTCATCTGTTCTGCCGCCGATTTCCCCGTCCGTTTTCTCGTGCGCTTGGCTGGGACTTCGATAGGCGCAGTGGGAGCGGATGTAGCGCCCATCGTTTCCTGGAGCAGGTCGCCAAACGGTTCTTTGGAGTCCAACCAAGCAAGCAGTTGGACATTTCCGGCGCCACCGCCTACCAGGAATTCCTGGCCGTCCACCTTGAGCACGGCAACAAATCGCTTATCTCCCAGCGACACGGTTGCGGCCAGCTGCAATCGCTTGTTGCCAGAGCGAGCTTCCAATTGTTCCCGGATCCATCGCCACGCACGCGAGACCAACCCTCCGGCATTTCCCAAAGATTTCAAGGAGACGCCACTGGGGAATACGAGCTGAGGTCCTGCCGGGATCTTTGCCGGCGCGAACACAGGAGCTTCCATTGTGCGCAGTGCACCCGAGCGTTGAGTCTTCATGACAGGTCCGTCAGTCGCACGGCTAGGCGTTCACCCACGACTTCAAATTCGGTCCAACCGACCAGTTGTCCATTTGCCCGCAAGGGCAGATCGCTGCTTTGGTGAAATGCGGTCTCGACAATCGAACCACTCACAAGGTTCAGCAAATCACCCACCGTGAATTTCACCACTGGAATATCGAGCACGAGCTTGCAAGGGAGCCACGGCAGCAATTCGGACGGGTCCCGGTCCGGGTGCTTCTCCGCCAATTGGGAACCCGGCACCAACTTTGCTTCCGCCATCGGCATCGCGGTATTCATTGCCGTGCTCATTGCAGTGTTCATTGGTCTCACTTCCCTGCCTTTGCAATGTTCATTTTGCGGACATACTGCAAATGTCTGGTACGTTCCGGAATATGCATTCAGAGTGCGGCCGCCGGCCACACACTGCAGACCTTCGATAGGGTTGAATGCAATCGAGAGGCCGTTGTTGCCAAGAGAAGAAACGGGCAGGGCGGGAAGAATCGGAAAAGTGCGGGAAGTGTCCGTGCAATAAGGGGAAAGCCGCTATGAGGCGCTGCTCCTTGAGTTCACTTGGGGTGAGTGGACTGACGGCAAGGCAGCTAATTTGTGAGGTCGGTATGAGAGACCATCATTAAAGGTGCACCTGGCCGCTCGGCGGAGCCGCTGAACGGCCAGGTCGCTAATGTAATGCTAAGAAATCGCAATCAGGACGCTTACTGGATCATTGCCAGCGTCGCTTGCGATACCTGGTTGAAGGTTGTGATCGACTTGGCGTTTGCCGAGTAAGCCTGCTGCGCCACGATCAGTTTGGCAAATTCGGTAGCGATATTGACGTTGGACAGTTCTACGTCGCCACCGATAATTGTGCCGCGCCCTCCCGTATTGGCTGCCCCGACTACGGCTAATCCAGAGCCAATTGTCGGTTGGTAGTCGTTGTTGCCGATGTCGGCCAACCCCTGAACATTTCCGAAGGAGGCCACTGCCACCTGGCCTATCGCGAGCGTCTTCTCGTTTGAGTAGGTGCCCTCGATGGTTCCATCCGTCTGCACTGCGTAACTTTGCAGCGTGCCGCTCGGATAGCCATCCGTGGTTTCACTAGTGGATGTGCTCGCCGATGCGGTCTGTGTGATGGTTGGAGCAGCGACGGTTCCAAAGGGCCCTGAGAGCTTCAGGGGCACCGCGGCGCCACTCACAAGGGTTGGAATGCTGATCGGAGTAACGTTGGTGATCGAGGACAGCACGCCACTCGTGTTGAAGTTCAAAGTGCCCGATCCAACGGTGGTAGTGCCCGTTCCACCAGCCGTCACGTCGGAGCTCGGCACGGTGACCGAGTAGGTCCAGGTATTCGCTGCCGTCTTGGTATAGGAAACAGTCAATGTGTGTGCGGAGCCGAGCGAGTCGTAGACCGCGACCGTGCTGGTCGGCGCTGTGCCCACCGAGTCCTGTTTCAGCGCGCCCGTTGGTGTGATTCCCGTGGGCCCGACAACGGTAAAATTGCTACCGGAAGCCGAGACCGAGATGGTGCTATTCAGACCTGCGGTGGTCAATGCAGCGTTCACGTCCGTCGCGTACGTGGTCAACGATTCACCCGCGGTGACGGTAGGAGGAACGTAAGCAGGTGTTCCCCCACTGAACATAAGATTCGTTCCTGCATCGACCGTTCCGTTTGAGTTGAACGCATATGTAAGCGTGTCCTGTGTCGCACTGGAGGTGGTCGTCGGGGTCACGGTGCCGCCATTAATGGTGGTTGTGTCGGAATCGAGATTGGCGGTGATATCAATCGCCGTGCTCGCCACCGCCGGAGTGGCTGTTCCAAGTCCAACCTGCATCGGTTGCAGAGTCCCCGACGTGTTGACCACGCCATTGACAGCAGGATACCCCATCACCAGCTGTCCGTCCGGCGTTGCGATTTGGCCAGCTGTGTTTGGCTGAAAGTCGCCGGCTCGCGTGTAGCTTGTGGTACCGTCTGCCCCTTGGACCACAAAGAATCCGTTGCCGGAAATGGCCATATTCGATGCGACACTGGTCGCGTCCAGACTGCCTTCGGTAAAATCAGACGCCGTCGAAGAGACCTTGACCCCTCCTCCTACCTGCATGGGGTCGCCTGCGCCGTTCGTGGCCCCGGTCGATGCAAATATATCGCTGAATGTAAGGTTCTGGTCTTTATAGCCATCGGTGTCCTGATTGGCAAGGTTGTTTGAAACGTTTTGCAGCTGCTCTTGAGCCGCCTGAAGTCCGGAAAGAGGTGTTGAGAACGAGCCCATTATTTGCCTCCTGAAGTGTTGTTACTGGTGCCGGAAAAGCCCATCATTGCTGCGTTCATGGACGAGTTGATCGAGTCTGCCACGGCGCCGCTATTGCTGGAGCCGAGGGGCATCATCGTGTTGGGGTCGAACGGCAGTTGATTGCTGGCCGCGGCAGCTGTCGAAGGTGAAAGCATGCTTGCAGCACTACCGCTCGTCGAATCGGCAGCAGCGCTGCTGGCCGTCGAACCCACGGCTTGCGTCGAAGAAGCGGTTGTTGAAGTGCCCGTAATCCCCTGATTGATGCTGATGAGCTGCTCCAACTGATTCAGTGAGATCATCTGTCCAACCATGGCGGTCGGATCGACAGGAGCGGTTGGATCCTGATTCTGCAGTTCCTGCGCCAACAAACTCAAAAACGTGGTGCCCAGTCCACTAGCACTGGTGCTTGATGTCGAACTGGACGAGGCCGTGGCGGCTTTGGCGGCCGCAGGCTTTGCGATAGTCGTGGTGGCTGCTGGCTTCACCGAATTCAAAATCGTTGGCATTGTATAACTTGCTGAAACACTATGCATGATCGTTTCTCCTCAAATGCTCTGGTTTATCTGGATCTTGCCTAAACTCTGATGTCGAGACGGGCATCAAGCCGGTCGTAGCTTGCTGTCGCCGTCGATAAGACGGCGGACGATTGCCCTTCGACCACACTGTTGCCTCCATAATTCGAAGCAGAGTTTCCCGATTGTTGTCTACCACTGCGCGATTGATCGGCCGAGCCGTTCGACATGGAACTGGACGTTCCCGCTCCCTGTCCTGATCTATCCCCGTTCACATCGATACGTACATCCATCGCCTGATTGCCGCTTAGCTTGGCCTGCATTTCCGGCAAATGCGCCGCGATCACCTTGGCCAATTCGCCGTGATCGAGTGAAATCTGCGCTGACGTCACATCTCGTGTGGTGGAAGTGCTGATCGAGATATTGCCGAATTCGCTGGAGTGCATCCCGACGCGCACCTCGGATTGGCCGATGCTCTGAATCAGCTTGGCCGTGTTGATGGCCGAAGAAGCCTGCGGTGAGGCGGCCGACGCGGCAGAGCTGTCTGGCGTCGTTGCAGAGGCAGGTACGTCCCTGTGCGTCGATGAGGTCTGCGCCGGAGATGCCGTGGCCACATTCTGAATGCTGGAGGCCGTCGCTACTGCATGGCCCGCCAAATTCATCTGGTTCGGGACCGTGTTTTGTCCCTGCGAGGAGGCGCCGCTCTGGTTCTGACCGCCCGATGACGCGGAATCTTGAGAGCTCGTCTGCGTCCCCGTCTGCTCTGAAGCGGACGATGTATGTCCTTTCAGTCCGGTAGCGTCGCTCGTGGTGGCCTTGGATGCATCCTTGCCAACTGCCGACGGCGCGGAAGACAGATTCGAGGAAGAAACCGAACTTAGGCCAACACCCGTCGCCCGCGCCGTCGCGAGAGACCCACTGGCCTGCTGGGTAAGCGCGACGAACTGATCGGTAGGCCCGCTGGAATTGCTGACGCTCGAAGTTCCGCTTGTCTGTTGGAGGGCAGCTGCCAGCGTGGCGGACTGAACTGTCGAAAGGTCGACCGGCGCCGTGGCCGCAGTGCTTTGTGCCGTCCCGCTCAGCGCATCATGCAAGACAGGCGCTGCAACTGGTTTGGAAGCGGCGTTCGAGATCGCATCCAGGACAGCTTGGGCGTTTGAATCCTGAACTCTATTTGCGGCCCCCTCTTGAGCCCCTGTCGAAGTCGACGTTGCATCGCCGGTGTTTGCGGTTGTGACGTGTGCTGTCTTCGAATCCGCATCAGTGGAGGCATTCCCGCTCGCCGATTGCACAGACTTCGCAGCAGCATCCGGAACGACCTGAGCGACGGGCGCCGGCACCGTTGTCGAAACTGCAGCCGCAGATTTATCTCCAATTGCTGATTGAGACGCTATGGACGACGCGTCCGCGCCTGCATTAGCAGCGGGCGCTTGGACTGCTGTCGACCCTGTAACCGAGTTTTCATTTCCGGCTGGTGCTTGTGGCGTTTTCACAGCCGCGTCCAGTCCCACATTGGCGGCTGCGATTGCCACTCTCTTTGACGCCTCATCCAGAACTCCATTCGCCGCTGGAGCCTGCGCTGTATCCAAGGCCGCATCGGGACTGGAATCTGGGACTGCAGCAGGCACCAAGCCCGAAGCTGAAGCCTGTGTTGCATTCGCGACTGCTGCCTGCGCCCCGTTCAATGTCATATCCGGAACGGCATTCACGGCTGCAGACTGCGCTGTCTTCAATGTCGAATCCTGAGCGACATTTGCAAATCCGGCCGGCAGTGCTGCTGCAGCCGAGTCGACGACGACATTCGCGACTGCAGGCTGTGCTACCTTCAATGACGAAACCTGGGCAGGATTTGCAAGGCCAGCAGGTACTGCTACCGCGACCGAATCGGCGACGACATTCCCGGCTGCGCTTGAGACCTGATCCGCGATCTTCGTTACGGAAGCCGCCGAAGCCTTTATGTCGCCGAGGGCGCTGCCGGACGAAATCGGTTGCGATTGCTGCAGATCCGCGCTCGACGAGATGGGTGACGATTGCAGCGAATCGATGCCCGACTGGGCGGTGGTTGAGGAGGCTCCAGCCGCCCTTGCTGACGAGTCGTCGAGTCCAAGCCTGCTGACCACCGTGGACGACGAAGCATCCGCAATCGAATCGACCCCTGCCAGAGGCGCCTGCAACGGGACGACGACCGGACTGGTCACTTGCGTCTGCTGCACGGCCGAGGCTTGTTGTTGTGGTACAGCATGCTGCGCTGCGGACGCGGACGTACCAGACTTGCCACGGGCTACTGAAGCGAGCTTGCTCGTGTTGCCAGTCGATGCCAGCGTTGACCCTGAGTCGCCAAGCGTTGACTTGGCCGCTACTGCGGCCGAAACATCCGCGAACGACTCGGCACCACTGGCGGACGCTTGCTGTGCGGTAATATCCGATCCTGTCACTTGCGTCTGCTGAATAGTCGCCAGTTCCTGGGGCCCAGTTAGCTGAGACGTGATCGGCGATCCATCGGCGTTCCGAGCCGAAGCTTGATCGATCTCGCGTGCATTCTCTGTATTCGTCTTTTGGCGGTGTGCCGCTTTGGCGGCGCCGTCATTCGTGCCATCGGATCCTTGGGACGCATTTGACGCAGCGAGCAGCGTCAAACTGAATTCCTGCAGAGGCTCACCGGAAGATGACTCCGGCACCGAACCGCGAGTTCCCGCTTGCATCGCGGAGGTTAAATCGAAATTGCTTGCGACGATCACGCCTATACAGTGGCAATTGGCGGGCCAAACGCAACTCGCCTACTTTTCATCAAACGGCTAGGGTTTCTCCTTTGAAATCAACGTGCCAAGTGTGGACGGGATGTGCGCAGCGCGAGACTTGTCTCGAGGGAGGCAACATTTGCCGGTTCATAGGTAGGCAAAGGTTGCCGGGTTACACCCATGAACCGAGCCGGGGTCTCTGCGTGCTCTTCAGAGTGCGGAGTCGGCGCTTCCGAGGGCCACGTCGACTTGGCTGCGCTGCCCTTGGGATGCGCCAATAGGAAATAATCCAACGCCGGCGACAGCACATTCGGTAGGAGTTTGGAGATGAATAGAAAGGGGAGTTTTGTATGACTCTCGGCGCGGCTAGCGGTGCAGCCTCAAACCGGTCGGTTAGCTGCGACCGCGCCGGGCAATGAAATTGTCATCGAGAGTCTTTTGCTCAAGGCGAGCAATATCCGAATCATACGCTGTACGCTTTTCTTCGCGCATGTCAGTCAGCATCTCTCGATTGCGCCGCGCGTTCTCATAGACTTTGAGTTGCTGGTCTCGCAGTTGCTCGAGCTTTTCAATCTGTTCTGCGAGTTTCTCTCTATTTTGCTTGAACTCTTCCACCTCTCCGTAAGAGGCATGAAAATTGCGCCCCATGAAGGGCTTGAATAGATCGTCCTGCCGAGCGGCATCTGACCCGATAATCGCCGCGTCAGTCCGCGCGAGGGCCTCCCGCGTCTGAGTGATTTCAAACAGTATTTTTTGCAGGAGGCGTTCTTCTTGTTCTTCAATAATTCCGCGGACCCGGAGCACAGTTGCGAGTGAGAATTGAAAGCTCATATTAGCTCGGAATTTCGATCAGAGATTTTACCGTGGTTGGAAGGGCGATGATCTCTTCGGCGCGTTGGTGCAGGAATGCGTTCAGTTGCGGCAGAATGGCGACTGCCTTGTCAAGCGTAGGATCGGCGCCTTTCTGATAAGCACCAATGCGAATCAAATCTTCGGAGCGTTCGTAGGAAGCCATCAACAGACGGAGTGCCTTGGACTTCTGCATGTGCTCTGGAGACGTAATGTTGGGCATGAGGCGGCTCAGGCTCTCAAGAATCGAGATAGGCGGATAGTGGTTCCTCATGGCCAGGTTTCTGTCCAGAATCACGTGCCCGTCGAGCAAAGACCGCACGGTATCGGCAACCGGATCCTGTTGATCGTCGCCTTCCATGAGGACCGTGTAAAAAGCAGTAATACTGCCGTTTTTGAAACAGCCTGCGCGTTCAACCAATCGTGCGAGCATGTTGAGCACAGATGGCGTATATCCCTTTGCCGTCGGAGGCTCGCCGGCAGAGAGACCGATTTCACGTTGCGCCATTGCGAATCGCGTTACGGAGTCCACGACCAGGAGCACGTTCTTCCCGGTACTGGCAAAATACTCTGCAATGGCCGTTGCCGACAGCGCGGCGCGCAACCGCAGCAGAGGCGACTGATCGGAAGTCGAAACGACAACGACAGAGCGCCTTCTGCCCTCATCGCCAATCACTTCAAGAAACTCCCCAACCTCGCGTCCCCGCTCGCCTACCAGCGCCAACACCGTCATATCAGCACTTGTCCCGCGGGCCATCATGCCCAGCAGAGTGCTTTTGCCGACGCCGCTTCCGCCGAAGATGCCAATGCGCTGGCCACGCCCGCACGTTACAAACGCGTCAAGAGCGCGGATGCCACAGCCGAGCGGTTCGCGGATCGGTACACGATCGAGAGGCAATGGCGCCGACCCGTCCACCCAGACCGTGCGCTCCCCACGGTACTCACCTTTCGAATCAAGTGGCTTACCTGTTGCATCGATCACGCGACCCAGAAGATCGCTGCCAACCCGAATCGAGGGCCGTGTCCCCCAGGCCGCAATCCGGTCACCGAAGCGAATGCCCTGCGGATTCTCGACAGCCATGGAAAGCAATGTCGATCCGCGAAAGCCCACGACTTCTCCAGAGTATTTTTTGCCGCCCGCGTTGGTAATCTCGCAAGACTCTCCGATGGAGCAGAAGGGTCCCTCCGACTCGATCAGATTGCCGACCACCTGCAATACCCGTCCGCGCCAGCGAAGGGTCGATCCGCGGTCCAGCCGATCAAAGTACGGCGCAAGGGGTCGCATAGTATTCACTTGACTTGAGGCCTCTGCGCAAGCAGGTCAAAGAATCCCTGCTCCACTTCTTTCAACTGCGCATCGATGCCGAAATCCGCGGAGCCCAGGTCGGTTTCAAGAATGCAATCGTCAGTGCCCAGGTGCGTATCTTCTATCACTGCAACGGTCGAGCCATTCAACGGATTCGCCAGGTATTGGCGCCATTTCTCTGCCTTTGCCGGCGAAACCCGCACGGACACGCTCGATCCGTCGTGCAGTTTCTCAACAGCAACCCGAACCAATGCCGCGACCAACATCGTGTCCACCTGCGCCTCACGATGCAGAATCTTTCCTGCGATGGCGAGGGCAAGACTGACTACATCGGATTCTACGCGGGAAAAGTAGTTCTTACGCTCACCGATAAAACTCTCCAGTGCCTGGCGAACCCTGACTCCCTCTGCCGCTGATCTGGCTTCATACTCTTCCCGCAAGCGCTTCTCGGTGGAGGACACAGCCTCAAGGCGGGCGCGATTGAGCAAGTCGGTAATCTCTTGCTCCGACGGCCCGGAGGGCGCCTGCTCCTTCGTCTCTTGAACCGGCGCGCTTGTATCTCGCCTCGTCTGGTCTAAATGACTTAGAACAGCATTGCCAATGTCCCGATATGAGAATGAGGCGATCGGGTCTGGAAACACGCCATCGACTGCTTCGCTATACGAGAAATTCGTCATTAGCCTCGCCCTTCAATACGATCTTTCCATCGGACTCAAGTTGGCGCGCAACTGCAACAATCTCAGTCTGCGCCTTGATGACGTCCTTGCTGCGCACAGGCCCCAGCGCCTCGACATCTTCCTTGAGCATCTCCACGGCCCTTGAGGACATGGTACGGAAAAAGTGATTCTTCAGCTCTTCTTCCGTCCCCTTCAGCGCCGTCGCCAACACCCTCTTGTCAACCGCTCCCATGAGTTCGCGAATATGTGATTCGCCAACCTGGAGCAGATCTTCAAAGGTGAACATCAGATTGCGAATGCTGATGGCCAGCGTTGGCTCCTCGTTCTCAATATTCTCCAATATTTCCTGGGCTGCGGACGTATCAATACAATTCATGATGTCCGCTACGCTCTGGAAGCCTGAATAGGCCCTCTTACCCTGTTCACCAACTGACTTCAGGCGCTGGCTCAGCAAGATCGAAACCTTCTCCGCCATGGCCGGGGAAAAGCGCCGGAGGTTTGCCAACCTTTTGACTGCGTCCGCGCGAACATCGCTGGGAAGGCTCATCAGCAGCGCCGATGCCTGGTTGTCGCTTAACTGACCAAGAATGAGAGCGATCGCCTGCGGGTGTTCGCCTTCCAGGAATCGCGCCAGCTTCTGCGGATCGGCGCGCTGCAAGGCCTCTAATGGCTTGAGTTCGCGCGACTGCGTAAGCCGCTGCAGAATCGAGTCCGCCTCAACTTCTCCGAAAGCCTTGACGAGGAGTCGCCGTGCGAGGTCGTAACCGCCTTGAGTTAGATAACCCTCCGCCTGGGTCATCTGCTGGTACTCTTCGATCACCTGGATCGACAACTCCACGGGGATGGTCCCAAGACTCGCGACTTCATCTGCAACGCGCTGCATCTCGTGCTCACTGAGGTCGCGGAAAACCGTCGCCGCATTGTCCTCACCAAGAACCGTCATCAGGATCGCGGCTTTGCGAGGGCCGCTAAGGCTCGATTTGTCCGTAGCAGTTGTCATTTCGCCTCTTCCCGCAGCCATGCGCGTACAACGTTGGTGCTGCTCTCCGGCTCAGCCAGTACAAACTCGGCAAGTTGCTTCTTAAGCGCAATGGAACGCTGCGTGAGGCTGTCGTCGACCGGCGCCGGTCCCGCCTCATCGGGGCTGCCAAGCGTTTGTGCATTGACGACGGCTAACTCAGGAACCGGAGTTGCAAGAGCCCGTTTCTGAATGGGCCGGATCATCAGCAGGTACACAAGAATAAAGAGCGCCAGGAGCGCAGCATAGCGAATGACACCAGCGAGGTCAGTCATGGCTTTCCGAATGCGGTCCACCAAGGTTAGGGGCTCCGGGCCATCCACCGCGGGACGGTCAAACGCAAGGTTCTGCACGCTGATCACGTCGCCGCGATCGCTGTTGAATCCGACGGCAGCTTGCGCGAGTTCGGTGATCATCCTCAACTCGTCAGGCCGGCGCTTGCGATGAGTATCGACCCATTTGCCGCCTTGATATTGGCGCTCGATCGCATCGTCGAGGACCACTGCCGCGGTGAGACGACGTATACCGCCAGCCGGTGCAATCACATGGCGAGTCGTTTTGTTCACGCCGTAAGTGTTGCTGTCTGTTTTCGAAGACTGCCCGGGGTTGGCGGTCACCTTTGGAGGAGTCGTCTTGGCGCTGGGCACATTGCTTGAAGTTCCGGGCACACCGCCTGCGCCAGATCCCGGACCAGAGTTCTCCTCTGAATGCTGCATGGTGAGCGTCGCGCTGACGGCAGGATCGTATTTCTCGTCACTCTCTTCACTGCTGTCGGTCTCATATTCCACGTTGACCGTCGCGTGCACGTGATCGGCTCCAACCACCGGCCCCAGCGTCGCTATCAAGCGCCGTGTCAACGCCTGACCGGCTCCATCATCTCCATCCGGAGAGTTGTCGCCCTGTCGAAGGGATTCGTTCGAGTCGGCATCGACAATGACGACGTCCGCCGGCTTGAGTTCGTCGACCGCACCTGCGATAAGCCGCGAGATGGCTGAAACCTCTTCCCTCGACAAGCTCCCGCGCTTGAGCTTCAGCGTAACCGACGCTTTCGCACCGCGCCCTTTGTCCAGGAAGACCGAGTCGCTCGCCATGACGAGATGCACACGGGCCGTCTTGACGTTACCCATGGTCTGAATGGTCCGCTCCAGTTCACCTTCGAGGGCGCGCTGGTAGTTTACTTTTTCATCGAACTCGGTTTGTCCCCAGGAAACTTTATCAAAGATCTCAAAGCCAATGCGCCCGCTATGAGTCATATCGTGCGAAGCGACTTCCAACCGCGCCGCGTCGACTTGATCTGCGGGCACGTTAATCGACGTCCCATCCGGACCGATCACGTAGGGTATCTTTTTTGCAGTCAATTGCGCCGTGATCGCCTGCGCATCAGCAGGTTCAAGCCCTGTCATCAGCGGCTTATAGGTGGGCGTTGCAATCATCTTTACGAAAAAAGCTGCAACCCCCAAGGTAACGGCTAAGCCGACGCCGAGATAGATGCGCTGCTGCGGACGAAGGCCCGCCCAGAAGAGCTTGATTCGCTCCGTCACCTGGGCCGCGGCCACCGGCGGCTTGGGGGCCGCTATTTGATTCTTGGCTGCCATATGCTTCCAATCTCGTGTGGTTTTTCAGTCCGCTTGCACAAAACTGCCTTGTTAGCCAACCTTCGTGCCGGCATCTTCTTCAAGGAACATATTCTGCAACAGCTTCTTGGCAACGGTACGCCGGGTTGACACACTCTACTGCTCTCTCTTCAAACGAGAGCCAGCAACTCAAACTTCCGCAATAGCATGGAAACCCGGAACTGGGCCTTAGAACTGCATCTTTTCGATATCCTGATATGCTCCCACAATCTTGTTGCGGACCTGCATCATCAACTGAAAGGCCACATCCGCCTTCTCGACCGCGATCATGACTTTGCTCATGTCTGTGTTGCCCCCGGTCAGCAGGCTGCCGACCTGTTGCTCAGCGCCGCCGCTCAATTGGTTCACTTGCTGTAGCGCACTGCTTAGAACGCTGCCGAAGCCGCCCTCCCCACTGGTCGGCTCAAGCGACGCCATCTTAGGAAGTGAACCGATGCTGCCAATGGCGCCAAGGCCAGAAATTGCACTGCTCATGTTTTATGCTCCTGCTTAGCTCTTGAGAATGTCGATCGTCTGCTGGATCATCTGCTTGGTCGCGGCCACTGCCGACGCATTCAACTGATAGGAACGCACGGAACTCATCAGGTCGACCATTTCCAGCGCCGGATTGATCGCCGGAAAGGCCACATACCCGTCCTTGTTTGCATCCGGATGGCCCGGTTCATAGCGCATGATTGGAGGCGTCGGATCGTCCACCACTTCGGAGATTTGCACGCTGCCCGGAGCAGGTCCGCTGGAATGGCCAGCGCTGGCAAGCGTCAACCGAAAAGAGGAACTGCCTGAAGGCTCGAAGACGACTTCCCGGCGACGATAGGGTCCACCCGCTTCGGTGTGCGTTGTCTCGGCATTTGCCATGTTTGCTGCGATGACTTCGGACCGCTGGCGCTCGGCTGACAGCGCAGATGCACTGACCGACAAAGAGTCGAAGAGATTCATGATTAACTTCCTCCGCTGATCGCACTAAGGATCTGGTGAAACTGGTGCTTTACGAGTTGAACGCCTATCTGATATTGCAATTGTGTTTCGGACATCAGAAGTCCTTCGCGGTCAAGACTCACGTTGTTGCCGTCCGGCCGCTCCATCAATCCTGAAACTTCCTGAACCACGGGATTCATCTCCGGGGTTGCCGTGCCGTCCCCGGTTTGACCCCAGGACGAATTCATGGCCTTGCTCAATTCGCCTTCAAAGTTGATGTCCTGCGTGCGATAGCCAGGCGTGTCGACGTTGGCCATATTTGCCGAGATCGTCTGCTCGCGCTTTACGGTCAACCTCAAATAGTTTTCGAGTGTTGAAAGCAACGGTGTCGTTGGCATTATGCAAAACTCCTGGGCGGGAGTCCGTACTCCCTGATTTTGTTGCGCATTGTCCGCAGGCTGATCCCCAGCATGACGGCTGCGTGCGTCCGGTTTCCGTGCGCCAAAGCAAGCGTGTTTTCGAGATGCATCTTTTCGATCACGGAGATAGGCGTACCGGGAGCTGGCATCGACTGCTGAGCCACTTGCATCCTTCCGGTTGGCTGAAATTCCTTATCAAAGCATTCCGCGTCAATGACAGCTCCCTGGTGCAGGGAGAGCACTCGACGCATAAAGTTTGCGAGTTCGCGAATGTTGCCCGGCCAACTGTAAGCCTGCAGCTTGTCCATGAAGCTCGGATCCAGCACAGGCATCGGACCTTCCGTTTCATTCGCAAATCGCGCTGCAAAGTGATTGACCAAAGCAGGAATATCGTCCAACCGTTCGCGGAGACCGGGGAGCGAAAGAGGAATGACATTCAGCCGATAGTACAGATCACTGCGGAATCGGCCTTGCTCCACCATGGAGGCGAGAGATGCATTGGTCGTAGCAATGACACGAATATTGACGTGGATGGACCGCGTATCGCCAAGCCTTTCAAACTCGCGCTCCTGAAGAATTCTCAGCAGCTTGGGCTGCAGATTGAGCGGCATCTCGCCAATCTCGTCGAGGAGAAGTGTGCCGCCGTCGGCCAGTTCAAACTTTCCCGCCTTGGCGGCGTTGGCGCCAGTGAAAGCTCCCTTGGCGTGACCGAACAGCTCGCTCTCCAATAAATGTTCCGGGACCGCAGCACAGTTCACGGCAACGAACGGCTTGCTGCTCCGATTGCTGGTTTGATGGATGAACTTCGCCAGCAGTTCCTTGCCGGTGCCACTTTCGGCCTCAATCAAAACGTCCGCGTCGGTGCTTGCGGCAGCACGCGCGCGATGGAGCGCCTGCAGCAACAACGGGGACCGGCCCACGATTCCTCCCTGGAGGATCTCAGGGGCAGCGGCTTTACTCGGAGGCTGGACGAAAACGGCATTTTCGTTCATCCGCTCCATCACGCGGGCCGCCGCAGCTTGAAGCTGTTCAAAAGAAACTGGCTTCGTCAGGTAGTCAAAGGCTCCGCTGCGCATCGACTCCACGGCTTCAGGAACACTGCCAAATGCTGTCAGCAGGATCACCGCGGTGGTAGGCGAATTCTTCTGCACTGAACACAGAACTTCGAAGCCATCCCCATCGCGCATGCGGACGTCTGTCACCACCAAATCGAAACTTGTCAGTTCGGAGGCACGCGCCGCTTCACGGACGCCGGCTGCTGTTTCGACGCGCCATCCGTGACGGAGAAAATTGGCCCGCAACGCAGTGCGCATACCGGGCTCGTCGTCAACGACCAAGACCGAAGAATTGCTACTACTTGTAGGGACGCTGTTCATGCTGTGGCCAACTCCTCTTGCAGTAATGGAAAACTGATGGTGAATAGGGCGCCTGAATTCATTTGATTAGAGACGTAAATTGCGCCGCCATGCTGCTTCATAATGCGCTCGCAAACCGGCAAACCCAGTCCGGATGTGTCGCCACTTCCGCTGAATCCTGGCTCGAAGACGTGGTCTATCTGGTCGGCGCGAATACCGCAGCCAGTGTCGGCAAATTCCAGGATCGTCTGGCCTTCATCCTTGAGAGGGCCATGGTCAGTCCGAAGTGATACCGCGACCTTGCCGCCTGCCGGCGTGTGTCGAATCGCGTTTGAAACCAGATTCAAAACCACCTGCTGCAGCGCGCTTTCATTGCCCATCACCCGAGTCTGCTCGTCTCCGCTGCCGGTCTCGAACTCCAGCGAGACCGCCGCCTGGCCCGCAAGCGGCTGAACGAATCGGATCGCATTTGCTATTATCTCGGCCAACCCGACCGGGACCAGCGTCAAAGACCTGGAACCATGGAAGCTCAGCACGTTGTTGACTGTACCGGAGAGCGACCGGATGCCAGCGCGCAAGTTTGAAATCCACTCGGCGCGACCCTCGCCATCCTGCTCGATCAATTCAGCAAACAACTCCAGGCTCGCTAATGGGTTTCTAATTTCGTGGGCCAGGACTGTGGTGATCTCAGCAAGCGCCATCGCTTTACGCGCCGCCTCGCGCTCCTGCTCTGCGCGCTTCTGGGTCGTGATGTCGCGTAGTATAAGGATCGTTTTGTCTGGGGCACCGCTAACCCCTGCTTGATGGAACAGACGGCGGTTGCGCACTTCGAGCCAGCGCTTGCCTGAAGCACCGAGCACGCAGAATTCCTGTTCCGTGTCGCCGCTGCAAGAGCTTTTGTACGATGCCTCGAGGTTCACGCCACTGCACGCAGAGATTTGCTGCAGACTGATCTTCGATCCTTCATCGAATCGCACTTCAGCGAGTCCGAGCAGGCGTTTGCTCTCCGGATTGATCATCGAAATTTGTCCGTCACGGTCCAGAACGAGCACGCCGCAAGGCATTGAGTCCACGATCTCTTGCAGACCCAGCCGCATGCTTTCGATCTCCGCTAGACTGGTATTCAACGCCGCATTGCGCTCCGACAGCTCTCGGCCAAGCTCGGACACTTCGCCTTGCAACTGACGGTAGGAATTCTCCAGTCGCGAGGCCGCTGTGATGAATTCGGAGAATTCACCGGCCAGAAGCGCAACATTTCTGGATTGCAACTCCGAGTCAGCCTCCGATGCATTTGAACGGCGAAGCTTCCCATCAACTTCGATTTGGTCGGCGCATTCATGGAGTCGCCCATCGCTGGGTCGATGGATGAGCGGGCCATTTATTTGCGCGGGATGAGAACTAGGCAGCATCTGCCTATTGAATAAGCACGATGAGGGCCAACTGCGAGAATCGATGGGAAAGAACTGGAACGAATGCTCGAAACAGCGTCTATTAAAGGAGAAGCGTCGTCAGGCTTTGCTTTTAAAGAAGAATGTGCTGTGCCAGGATTTCCCGCTCGCTGCCGGCAAGTATGCTGGAGCGCTCGATCACATTGCGCAATTCGCGCACGTTGCCCGGCCAGTTGTGCTGCTCGAGAACTGCCAGAGCCTCCGCGCTCATGCTCACGCCGGGGCAGAACTTGGCCAGAAAAGTTTCGGATATTTTCTCGATGTCTCCAATGCGCTCGCGCAAGGGTGGCAGCCGGATGGGAAAAATAGCAAGACGATAATATAAATCCTCGCGGAACAAGTTCTTCTTTACAAGGCCCTTGAGATCGGCGTTGGTTGCGGCTACAACGCGGACATCCACTTTCAGATTGTCGTTGCCACCGATTCTCTGCACCTCGCCCTGCTCAAGAAAGCGCAGAATCTTGCTCTGCAAGGAAAGCGGCATATCGCCGATCTCATCCAGAAAGAGCGTCCCGCCATGCGCCGCGTGAATGCGCCCAATGCGCGACTGAACGGCACCCGTGAAGGCGCCCTTCGTGTAGCCGAACAATTCAGCCTCAAGAAGCGACTCAGGAATGGCAGCGCAATTAATGATGACCAGCGGCTGTTTCTGGCGCTGGCTGATGAGATGGACCGCCTGCGCAATCAGATCCTTGCCGGTACCGCTTTCGCCGGTCACCAAAACGGTGGTGTCACGGCGAGCGACCATGTGGGTCAGTTCATAGACGCGCAGCATGGGCTCTGAATCTCCGACCATTCCGCGAATGCCCACTCGCCCATCGCTCCGGGCACGCATTCTTTGCAATTGTTCCGGTGAAACGGAATTGGGTTGCGCATTCCCTCCGCGATAGAGCATCTCCATCAGTTGAGAAGACAGCACGGTGGGCGAAGAGGCGCCGAGAACCAGCTGCCCGGTGTGCGAATTCACGGAGAGAATCTGAACGTTGGGGAACTGCTCACCAACCATGGCACTGAATTCGTTTGATTCCAGATCGGGGAGCAAGGGATCGAGGAGGAGAATATCGCTGGGGCCCTCGTGCAGACACTCGAGTGCTTCGGCGCCGCTTGCCGCTTCAGTCAGATTCCAGCGGTCCTGATGGAGTTTATCGCGCAGTTCCAGGCGAAGCCTGCTGTTCGGGCTGACAAGCAGCACTCCAATCGAGGTGTGCTCATGTGCGCGAAACTTCGGGATAGGTGGTGCGCTCATCAATCTGCCTTCTTGTAGTGCCGTGGTTCCAACTTGTTTTGAATGAATACGGCCGCTGCGGTTGGCGTCCGCCTCTGATCCAAATCATTGCGCAAGAGGCGGGGCGGAGAACTCGACCTGCACACGAAACGGCATCGTGCTGCACAAAAACCTGGCTTCCTGGCTCCTCATATTAGCCTCGGCAAGCGCGATATTGAGCCTTTGCTCAGCATTCATTGCCTTGATGCTTCCTCGCGCGTTTTGCACCACGACGCGAACGTCGTTGCTGACGGAAGTCGAGGTGATCAGTTCAATAGTGTCCTCGCGATCGGAGACTGCATGGGCAACGAGCAGGATAGTCGACAGCGCTTCAAGAGTTCGGGTCCGGTTGATGAGAACCGGCGGACAACTCGCGGGAAGCACCACATTCAAAATCATTCCGCTCTCTTCAAACAAGAGGCTCGCTCCGTCGGCCACCTGCGCAAGCAGCGGCAAGATCGCTGTCTCAGACAGATGAGGCTCGATGTTTTCGATATTCAGAAGCTGCTGCAGGCAACTGAACAGTCTGCAAACCCGCTCAACCTGGGTGGCAGAGTTCGACGCGAGTTCCAGGAGTTCCTCCCTGGCCATCCGATCCAAGTGATCGTTGCCCAGGCTGGCTCGAAGAATCGAAAGCGGTTGTGCGAAAGCATGCAAACCCTCTGAAAGATTTGAGCAAAATGCCTTTGATGCAGATATGGGCAATGATCATTCCTCTTGTTTCGACTCTTGCTTATTCACTACTCAAGACATAGCCAACACCGCGAACAGTGCGGATCAATTTCACATCCTCATCCAGGTCAATCTTGTCACGCAGATATTTCATATATACGTCGACGATGTTCGAAGTGGAATCGAACGTAATGTTCCAGACCTCTCGCATTAATGTCGAGCGCGACACAGCCTTGCCGGCATTGTTCACCAGATACTCAAGGAGAACGAACTCGCGCGCAGTCAAATCGATTCGGCGCTCGCCGCGCATCACCCAGTGTTCCTCCCGGTTGATGGTCAAATCGCCCACCTTCGATGCACTCACCGGAAGGGGGGAATTGCGCCGCAGCAGGCTTCGGAGACGCGCCAGCAACTCCAGGAATGAGAATGGTTTGACCAGGCAATCGTCAGCGCCCTGCTCGAGCGCGGACACCAGATCTTCTGTACGGTTTCTGGCCGTCAGCACGAGTATCGGAAGCCGCGGCAAGGTGGAACGCACCTGCTTCAAAACGGCCATTCCGCTCATCTTGGGTAGATTCAGATCGAGAATGACCAAGTCGCAGATGGCCTCTTGCAGGTCCGCACAAGCAGTCTCGCCATCATGCCGCACCGCTACAGAAAAATCCTTGCGCTTGAGTTCTCGACTGAGGAACTTTCCCAAAGAAACATCATCGTCAACGATCAGGATGCGAGGCCCGGTCGGCAATTTTGGTTCATCCGTGTGGGGGGTATCTGCCATATGTTGTTTTGAAAATGCCGCCCGCACGAACCCGCTCCCCGGTGCCTTAGCCGATTCGAGCGGCTAACTCTTCTCGATCTACCTATATACTCATCATACAACAATCCTCACTCGTCCAACAGCGCGCGATTCGGCGCTTGAGGGCTGTTGATTCCAAAGACATTCGCGCATCGACAGTTTCATCGTTCCGTTCGCGGATAGAAGCCGTAACCTGGAGAGGTATCTTCATTCATCACCGTCTGCGAACGATTGCCACGGCCCGGATTTTGTTGATTGGCCGTTTCGCAGTTCACGAGAAAATGGTTGAAACTCGGGAATGTTTCAGCCGATAAACACTAGAGTTTGTTTGGCCGGAACGTGCCACCAGCCTCCAAAACCAAGGGGAACGCAGAGATGACTGATGCGCGCAACATTCGCAGATTCGAATACCGGCCTTGTCGCATCGCAACGGGCTTTGACATCGACTTCGTGTCGGGTGGGGAAACCATCCATGGCATATGCAGGGATGTCAGCGATTCGGGGATTCGAGCTACATTCGATGGCTCGGTGGAAGTGGGTGGGTCCGGGCTACTTGTCCTTCGCCATCCTACAGGCGTGTTGGAACTTGAGGCGCAGGTGGCCTACATCGAGAATCGCCAGGTGGGGCTTGTCTTTCTCTTTGAGACGCCCTGGCAATGCGCTCTGACAATTGAGTTTATCGCCTCGATCTCAAACCACGATGCTCCTTGCCTGATTGTCCGATTCCCCTAAACGCGAGCAATTCCTAAAGCCCGATGGAGCTAGAGCTATTTTGTGAAATGCGGCACTGGCCTTGCTCCCCGTGCCGTACCCATGACCGGTTACATTTTGTAGCGACCCAGATCTTCGTCGTTCAAGCCTTCGAGCCAGCCGCGCAACTGTTCCGCAGTGGGGCCTTCGGGAGGACCGGTGGTGTTCAGTTTGGCGGTCAGCATCACCTGCTCCGCCACGTAGATCGGGCAATCCGAGCGCAACGCCAAAGCGATGGCATCGGAGGGCCGCGCGTCGACGATCATCGGTTCGTCGCCGTGACGAAGCCACAGCGTCGCAAAGAACGTGTCGTCCTTCAGTTCGGAAATAACGACTCGCTCCAACCGGGCGTTCAGGTGACGCAGGAGGTTTCTCGTCAGGTCGTGGGTCATCGGCCGCGGCGCCGCCACCTTCTCGATCTCGATGGCAATGGCGTTGGCCTCGAAGATGCCCACCCAGATTGGCATCACGGTGTCGGAAGCGACATCCTTGAGCACAACGATCGGCATATTGGTCGCCGGATCCATCATGAGCCCGCGAATTCTCACCTCGATATCCATGGCTTCCCTTTCCTTGGCTCGCTTCAATCCTGGACCGCCTCGCCAGCCAAGCTGTTCGGATGCGTGGCGGTTATCTTTACTTGCATGTAGCTGCCGGGCGCCGGCGCAATGGGTTGTGCACAACTGAAGTTGACTGGCTTGTTCTGGCTGCTGCGGCCGGCAATCTGCCCTCGCGCCGGGTTCACCCCTTCAACCATCACTTCCATGACCTCGCCCAAGTGACGGGCATAATTCACTCTTTGGATTTCCCGCTGACGATCAAGCACTACTTGAAGTCTGGCCGCCTTCTCCGCTTCGGAGATGGAGTCGATCATGGTGAGCGCCGGAGTGTTGGGCCGCCCCGAGTACTTGAAACCGAAAACGCAATCGTACCCGACCTCGCCCAGAAGGTCCATGGTCTGGATCAGGTCGTCGTCGGTTTCACCGGGAAATCCGACAATGATGTCCGTAGAAATCGAGATGGGCCGGCGCGCCTCCTTGATCCAGGCGATCCGTTCCAGGTACCACTCGCGCGTATACTCGCGGGCCATGAGCTTGAGTATGCGCGAGGAGCCGGATTGAACCGGCAGATGCACATGGTCGCAGAGCGTTGGGACCGCATCGATGACATCGACAATGTCCCGGGTAAAGTCGCGCGGGTGGCTGGTGGTGAAACGCACGCGGCGAATTCCGCCCACTTCGCCCACCGCCGCGAGCAGTTCCGCGAAGCTCCGCTTCCCTTCCGGGTCGTGGTAGCTGTTCACATTCTGGCCCAGCAACTGGATTTCGGTGTAGCCCATATCGGCGATGCGGCGGGCTTCGGCCAGCACGGAGGCCGAACCGCGGCTGCGCTCCTTGCCGCGCGTGTATGGCACCACGCAGTAGGCGCAGAACTTGTCGCAGCCTTCGATGATGGTGATGTAGCCGCGATAGGGATTCCGGCGGGCGGTGAACTCGGTCTCAAAGGTTTCGTCGGTCTGGCGGTCATCGAGTCCGGTGACGCGCGTCTCTCCGGCTTCGAGGCGGGCGAGCATTTCGGGCAGTTTGCGGTAGGACGCCGAGCCGGACACCAGCGAAACGTAGGGCGCCCGGTCGAAGATCTTTTCGCCCTCTTGCTGAGCGACGCACCCCAGCACGCCAAAGCGTTTGCCGGCGTTCTGCTGTCTCTTGTAGTAGTCGAGGCGGTGAAAGACCTTCTGTTCAGCTTTGTCGCGGATGGAACAGGTGTTGTAGAGGATCAGGCCGGCTTCTTCTTCCGACTCGACCTGCCGGTATCCCTGGTGCTGCAATGTGCCAATCACCTTTTCGGAGTCATGGGCATTCATTTGGCAGCCGAAGGTTTCCAGGTAGAAGGTTTTGTCGGTTGCCATAGCAATCCCAAGTATATCCCGGATCAGGATGCGCCCGTCGAAAGCGAGGGCGGGCGTTGACTCAGGCTATCAGGTTCCAGACAAGGCGATTGTCCATTAATGACCAACAAAGCGAGAAGAACAGACAACGACGATCGTCAACGCGCTGGCTCCTGGAGATTTCGATAGGCTAACGATCGAACGCCGTCGTGGGTGCCGTTTCTCACGAAATACCTGGGGAGGATGGTTACCTTAGTGCGACTGCAATGTTACCTCCGGAAGGGGGGAGGGGGGGGGTGCGATTGCGGTGAGCGATCCGGCGAACCGCTATCTGACCATCGGCCTTTGCAAGGAATATTCGTTCTCCATGGTCCATTGTCCGCCGAGCGAGCAGTATTTTCTGCAAAAAGAGCGGAACGCCGAAGCGCTCCGCTCTATTGCCAGAACTCGGGCATCTCCCTCAGTACAACCGGAAATTCACTTCGACGTTGATCGGCACGGGCACCGGCGTCTTGCCATCCTTCAACGCTGGCTTGAACTTGTATTTGCGGACCGCTTCAATAGCTTTTTCGTCCAGCCCCATCCCAAGCGCGCGCACCACCCGCGGATTCTGCGGATTGCCCTGCGCATCAACAATGATCGAAATGATGCAGACGCCCTGATACTTGCTCCGCCGCGCTTCATCGGAGAACTCCGCCTCGACGCTATTCAAAACCACGGGGGCGGAAACCTGGCCGCCGACCTTGTACAGCCCCCCGCCGGTGTTGCCGCCGGAACCCGGACCGTAGCCGTTTCCACTGCCGGAGCCCATGCCGCCGCCATACCCGGTTCCCATTCCGCCGCCCCCGCCTTGGCCATTCGAGGCTAATTTGACGTTGACGGAGTTCTTCACGCCAATATTGGGCAAATTCGGGTTATCCGGAAGGGTGATTTCCTTCTGCACATTGATGGCCGCTTCCATCGGCAGCAACGGATGCTCGACGGTCTGCACCTGCGGAGGCGTGATGGGGTTCTTTTGGAATTTCGGCAGCTTCCCCTTGGTGGGGTCGATGATGCTGTGATCTCCGCCGCCACCGCCACCGCCCGCTTGTGTGGCCGCCTTGGGAGCTTTGAACTCGCCCACATCAATATTGGTGGTTGTCAGGTTGGTGGCTTTGACCGTTTCGACGATCTTCTTGCCCACGAAGAACAGCATGACCAACACAATAGAGATGTTGAGCGCTGTTGAGATGCCAATGGCCCATGGGTTGGCCTTCACCGCCATCCGGTCCGGCACTGGAATTGGCTTCGACGTCAGCTCCAGCGGGGGCAGTTTGGGCGGGAAAAAGAAATCGCGGAGATTCTCGTAAAGCCCGGCCCAGATGGGCTTTTCCTCGAAGGCCTTGCCGAGGAAAGCGTTGAGTTCGAGCCCGTCCGTAGAAGCAGGGGCGCCGGTGGTTTCCGATTCGGGCTGAATGAGTGTGTTGTTTGCCATATATGCGGCTGGTTCTGGTGCCTCTGCGAGCCTGGTTTCCCGTCCGGAGGGGAGCCTTCCTGGCTCCAGACTCATCTCATCATTATGCTCGACTCCGCCCACTTGTGTCTTGTCCGCGGAGCGCTCAAACTCCAAACTCTCATATTTCGGACGCGTCGTGGTTCCCATAAACAATAGACGCCCAAACCCCTCAGTTTGTTACCTGGAAAATCTACTTCTCCCGTTTACACTAAGGATTGCACCAAATCGCACCATCCCAGGGAGTGACGATGTCCCCAGCGCCGGAGTTGAAGGCGACCCTTAACTTGCCGCAGACCGCTTTCCCGATGAAGGCGAATCTTCCTCATAATGAACCACTTCGGCTGGCCCGTTGGGCCGCCCTCGATCTGTATGCCGAGCTGCGCAAGGCTGGCACAGGCCGTCCTGCGTATCTGCTGCACGATGGCCCCCCTTACGCCAACGGCCCCATTCACCTGGGTCACGCGCTGAACAAGGGCCTGAAGGATTTCGTCGTCAAGTCGAAGACCATGGCCGGTTTCGACGCCCCCTATGTTCCCGGCTACGACTGCCATGGCCTGCCCATCGAAATCAAAGTCGACGAACAATTGGGCCACAAAAAGCTCGAAATGCCGGTCCCGGATGTGCTCGAGGCCTGCCGCGCCTACGCGCAGAAGTACGTTGATCTGCAAACCTCGCAGTTTGAGCGTATTGGCTGCTTTGGCCGCTGGCAGAAGCCCTACAAGACCATGGCCCGCGACTATGAGGCCCGCACGCTGGAGGCTTTTTACGGCTTCCTCGAAAAGGGATTTGTCTACCGGGGCCTGAAGCCGGTTTACTGGTGTATTCATGATCGTACCGCCCTGGCCGAAGCCGAGGTGGAGTACGACAATCACACCAGCCCGTCGATCTATGTGCGCTACCGGCTGACCTCCGCCCCGGAATTGATTTCGCCGGCGCTGGCTGGTCGCCAAGTCTCGACCATCATCTGGACGACCACCCCCTGGACCCTGCCCGCGTCCATGGCCGTGGCTTTCCATCCCGACTTTGAGTATGTTGCGCTCGCCACCGGAAACTCGGCCAACGCGCCGGTCTACATCGTCGCTGCCGAACTTGCGGCCGCGGCCATCGCCGCCTGCCAGTTGGGCGAGACCGTTGAACTGGCCCGCTTCAAGGGCAGCGTGCTGGAACGCGCCACCTTCCAGCATCCGTTTCTGGAGCGCAGCATCCTGGGCGTGCTTGCCACGTACGTCACCGCCGACCAGGGCACAGGCGCGGTCCACACCGCTCCTGCCCACGGTGTCGACGATTTCTATACCGGCCAGCGCTATGGCCTGGACCAGACCTGCCGCGTGGATGCGGCCGGCCGCGTTCATGTTGACCCAGCCGCGTGGCCGTTGGCCTCGCCTCCCGCGTTTGAAGGCAAAAAGGTGTGGGCCGCCAATCCCGTGATCCTGGCCATGCTGGAAGAGGCCGGGGCTCTGCTGGCATCGGGCGACCTGAATCACTCTTACCCACACTGCTGGCGCTGCCACAAGCCAGTCATCTATCGTGCCACGGAACAGTGGTTCATCGGCCTGGAAACCCCGGTAGAGCGCGAGGACGGTTCCAAGACGACGTTCCGGCAGTTGGCGATTGAAGAGATCGACAAGGTGGTCTGGGATCCGGCCTGGGGCAAGGAGCGCATCACGAACATGATCGCCACGCGCCCCGACTGGTGCATCAGCCGGCAGCGCATCTGGGGCGTACCCATCGCCGTGTTTATGTGTGAGGGCTGCAACCAGCCGATCATGGACCCGGCCCTGAACCGGCAGATCGTCGACCTGTTTGATCGCGAGGGCGTCGAGGCCTGGCACACCACCGATGTGGCCAGCCTGCTGCCTGCTGGCGCTGCGTGCGCCCATTGCGGCGGCACGGCGTTCCGCAAGGAGACCGACATTCTGGACGTGTGGTTCGACTCCGGCACAAGCTGGTTTGCCGTGGCCGAATCCGATCCCGAACTCAAAACGGCCTATACCGCCTTCCAGAATGGTGAAGGCGTGGAGACGCTTTATCTCGAAGGCGGCGATCAGCATCGCGGCTGGTTCCATTCTTCCCTGCTGACCTCGGTAGCGCTGCGCGGGCATGCGCCTTATTCTCATGTTTCAACCGCTGGCTGGACCCTGGACGAGCAGGGCCGCGCCATGTCGAAGTCCTTGGGCAACGGTGTGGACCCGGTGGACATCGCCGAGCGGCTGGGCGGCGAGATCGTCCGGCTCTGGGTGGCATCGGTCGACTTCCGCGAAGACATGGCGGCCAGCGAAAACCTGATGCAGCGTTGCGCGGAGATCTATCGCAAGCTGCGCAACACGTTCCGCTTCCTGCTGGGCAATTTGAACGGCTTCTCGCCCGCCACGGACCGCATTCCCGAGGCGGATCTTTTGCCGCTGGACCGTTACATGCTGGCCCGGACCCGCGAACTTTCAGAAAAAGTGCAGGCCTGGTACGCGAGTTTCGAATTCCATCGCGTCTACCACGCGGTCAACGACTTCGCGGTCATCGATCTCAGTTCCTTTTATCTCGATGTGCTCAAGGACCGCATGTACACCTTCGCGCCGTCGAGCCACGCCCGCCGCTCCGCGCAAACCGTGCTGTGGCAGATTGCCGAAGCGCTGGTGCGGCTGGTTGCGCCCATCCTCAGCTTCACTGCCGACGAAGTGTGGGAGTATCTGCCCGCGGTCGAAGGCCGCGAAGTGTCAGTGCATCTGGCGCAGTTTCCCAAACCGGAGGAGATTTTCTCCGAAGATCCGGCGACTTTGCTGGATGAGTGGAGGCAGATATTCGCAGTACGCGACGCAGCGCTGGTAAAGCTTGAAGAGGACCGACAGGCCAAGCGTATCGGCAAGGGCCTCGAAGCGGAACTTGAGATCGCCGCGTCGGGCGATTTGCTTGCGCTGCTCCAACGGCACGCCGCGGGGCTCAAGGAGATCGTCAATGTCTCCCGCGTAACGGTGGTACCCGGCGATGAGTTGCGAGTCACAGCCCTTCCGGCCAGCGGCCACAAATGCGCCCGCTGCTGGAACTTCATGCCTGAGGTTTCGAACTACGGCATCTGGGAGAACGTCTGCAACCGCTGCCAGGACGCGCTCACCGAAATGAAGATCGTGCCACCGCAGGCCGCCCAGACGCAGCCGACGGAGGCCGCCTCGTGAGCCATCTCATTCCGCGCCGCCTGCCCTGGCTGCTGCTTATCTCCGCCGTAGTCATTTTTCTTGACCGCCTCACCAAAGCCTGGGTGACGCTGCATATTCCCATGGGCGGCGCCATTCCGGTGGTGCCACATTTCCTGCGCATCACCCACTGGCTCAACGATGGAGCGGCCTTCTCGCTGTTTGCCGACTCCGCCTCGCCGCATACCGTTCGCTGGGTTCTGGTCGGTTTTTCGCTGGTGGCCGCCTTGGCCGTGCTGGTCTTCCTGGTTCGCCTCGGCAACCGCTTCACCGCAACCACCATTGCTCTTGCACTGGTCTTTGCCGGCGCACTGGGCAACGTTCACGATCGCATCGCCTACGGCTCGGTGGTGGACTTCAT
>Ga0224528_1000253_pt1 | contig 44421 bp, 37 predicted proteins | sample CBST25metaG_2_FD_179888 | JGI IMG/M metagenome (GOLD analysis project Ga0224528, IMG submission 179888) | Peat soil microbial communities from Stordalen Mire, Sweden - C.B.S.T25 | ecosystem: Environmental > Terrestrial > Soil > Wetlands > Peat | place: Sweden: Norrbotten County, Stordalen Mire...
GCTTGCGGCGTGGCAGTACCGGGGGCCTGATCTCCAGTCCGCCACTCATGCGGAGATGGCGGCGATAGCGCGGCGGATGAACCGGATTCTACGGCTTGGAAGCGGCTGGATGATTCAGGTCGATTCATTCCGCTCGTTTTCAAGTGGCTATTCCCCGGAAGGCACGTTTCCGGATGCTGTCACCGCGCTGATTGATCGGGAGCGGCGGCAGCAGTTCGCCCTTGAGGGCAGTCATTTTGAGAACGAATACTTTCTGGCTCTGACGTATATGCCGCCGCTGGTCGCATCGGAGAAGCTCACAGGCTTCATGATGTCGGGTTCGGACTCGACTCATAGTGAAGGGACCAATGCGGGCGCAGAGGCGTTGCGGTTCTTCAAAGCAAAGATTCGTCAATTCGAGGATGTCTTCGCGGCACAGTTTCCTGTGTCGCGACTGAAGGCTGCTGTTACGAAACTGGGCGATGGATACGAGCGCGTGGACGATGAATTGCTCGCCTACCTCCGCCGCTGCCTGACCAGCGTGAAAGGTCCGGTCATGCAGCCGGAGATTCCGGTTTTCTTAAACGATCTGCTCTCAATGGAGGACCTCCGCGGCGGGACCGAACCAATGATGGGAGACCGCCACCTGCGCACGTTGTCTGTCGATGGCTTCCCCCGCTCGACGTATCCCGGCGCACTTTCGGTGCTGGACACCGTGCCTTGCGAGTACCGCTGGAACACGCGCGCGATCTTGATGGACCCGTCTGAGGCACAGGGAATCATCGCTAAAATCGGGCAGAAGTGGAAGTTTCAGCAGCGCGGATTGAAGGACCAAGTCTTCAAGTCAAGCGGTGGCGGTCAATTGAATCAGTTCGCCATGACGATGGTCTCTGACACAGATGGCGCGCTGGCCGAGGCAACTTCTGGAGACGTGCATTTCTGCTACCTGTCCTCTTCCATCGTCCTCGAACACAAGGACCGGAAGTTCCTGGAGAACATCATCGGCGAGTTCCGCAAGGTGCTCATCAATCGCGGATTCGGTGTGCGGGTTGAAGACATCAATGCCGTCGATGCCTTCTTCGGCACGCTGCCGGGAAACGGCGTGGCGCAGGTGCGCCGCGTCATCGCTCATACACGCAACTATGTAGACTTGATGCCGATTTCCGCGGTGTGGGCGGGCGAGAAGAAGAATCCCTCTTCGCTGATGCCTCCAGATTCGCCCCCGTTGCTCTACGCGGCGACGCAAGGCGGGGTGCCGTATCGTCTGAATCTGCACGACTATGACGTTGGCCATACACTTCTTATCGGTCCGACAGGCGCGGGCAAGTCCGTAAGCCTGGCACTCTTCGTTGCGCAGTGGTTCCGTTATCCCAATGCCCAGGTTTTCGCTTTCGACAAAGGGCATTCCCTGTATGGCCTGTGCAAGGCCGCTGGCGGGCGGTTCTATGACATCGGCGAAGGCGGTCTGTCCTTCCAGCCGCTTCGGGACATTGACGACGAAGCGGAGTTCGGGTGGGGGCAGGAATGGGTAGAGACCGTACTGCGAATGCAGAAGGTCGAGATTGGGCCGGGGGAACGGAACACCATTCATCGCGCCCTGCAGCAGCTCGCCAGCGCCCCGCGCGAACGGCGGACGCTCACGGAGCTTGAGGCCAACCTTCAGGATGAAAAGCTCAAGGCCGGCTTGCAGCCTTACGTCATTGATGGAGCATTGGGCGGATTGCTCGACTCGCGCAACGACGGCCTGACGACGGCGCGATTCGTTGTATGTGAGATGGAAACGCTGCTAAGCGGTTCCTATGGCGAAGCAACGGTCATGGCCGTTCTGCTGTATCTGTTCCGGCGCATGGAGCGGGCGCTCGATGGCAGCCCAACGCTCGTTCCCATTGATGAAGCCTGGCTCTTCCTGAAGCATCCGGCCTGGCGCGACAAGATTCAGGACTGGCTCAAAACGCTGCGGAAGAAGAACGCAGTCGTTCTGCTTGCAACGCAGAGCATGGCGGACGTGAAGGAGTCGCCGATTGCATCGGCGATTCTGCAAAGCACTGCGACGAAGATTTACCTGCCCAACTCGGAAGCCGGAAACGAAGGAATGCGCCAGTTCTACGAATACGCCGGTTTGAATAGCCGGGAGATTGAACTGCTACAGAGTGCGACACCGAAGCGCGATTACTACGTCGTCCAGCGGCTTGGACGGCGCATGATCTCGTTTCGGCTTGGGCCGGTGGCGCTCGCCTTCCTCGGCGTCTCCGGACAAAAGGATCGGGCACGAATCGACGCCCTGGCCGCAGAATTCGGGGAGGGCTGGATTTCTGAGTGGATGAAGGAAAGGAAAGTTGAGAAAGGGTGGATCGACTACTACGAAGGAGGAGTGAATCATGCAACCCAAATGGCTCGCTAAGAGCGCAACCGCAATCGCCCTGGTCGCCGTGATGGCGACTGAAACCGTCAACCCGATCCCGGCTTACGCAGGAGTGCCGGGCATCTTCGCAACCGAATACACGCAGATTCTCAATTACTTGCAATTGATTGGTTCCCTCGAAAAGCAGGTGATGATGGTTGAAAACCAGCTTACCCAAATCGCAGACATGGCGAAGCACGGGGTCACCATCACCAATCAGCTATTCGGGACCGTCACGTCCGATATTTCCAATCTGAATCAGATTGTGAAGACGGGTCAATCGCTCTCCTACACGATGGGCAATCTGGATGGAACATTCCGTCTGCGGTTCCCCGGCTACTCTTCCTCAACCAACTACGGGCAGTCGTATCAGACCTGGAGTCAAACGAGCCTCGATAGCACGCTCGGCGCCCTGAATGCCGCCGGGCTACAAAACTCACAATTCAACAGTGACGAAGCATTGCTGCAAACGCTGCAAGGTCAGAGCGAATCGGCGGTGGGCAGAATGCAGGCTATCGAAGTCGGGAACCAGATTGCGGAGAACCAGGCTGAGCAATTGATGAAACTGCGGCAACTGATGATGGCGGATATGCAAAGCAAAGCGTCTTATCAGGGAGCGCTGGTACAGGCGGAGGCAACAAGGCAGGCAAATTCTGACTTGTTCTTCGGCCAAACTCAGGTGATGAGCGACGGCGTTTCATTTTAGGAGAATGCGATGAAGATGTTCTGCGCTTTTGTGGTGAGTGCCGGCCTGATGATCTTGGCAGGATGCAGGCACATTGAGCCGAGCCCGATCGTGACGGCTTTTCACAATGCCGGGGGTGGCGATGTTGACCATGCCACTTCCGGTAGCATTTCGGCATTTCTTGCCAAACACGAGGATCTTCGCAAGCAACTCACTCCACTCTGCAAGCAAAGACAGGCAAGTGCTCCCGCAGACTGGGCAACCACGGACGAGGGGAAGGTGTGCGCGGGCAATGCAAGCGCCAACTTCTTTGGAAAACCGACACTGAAGTCAGACGGTGTGGCCTTTTGAGGTAGCAAATGACTCAAAGACGAAAACTGCTCTTGGTGGTGGCCTTGGCAATTGCCTCGGCCTCCACAGCCCATGCTCAGGCTCCTGTCGATGTCGGCGGAACATTCCAGCAAATCGAGCAGGCTGCGAATGCGTGGATTCCCGCAATTATGCAGGAAGCCTCATTCCTGTTCTACGTTCTTGCCCTACTAGATTTTGCGTGGGGAGCGCCGCAACTTCTCAGGGAACACGACTTCAATGGCCTGTTCCTCAGCCTGATTAAGAAGCTGCTGGTCGTCTCTTTCTTTTACGGCGTGCTCATCAACGGTCAGGTCTGGATACCGGCCATCGTCAATAGCTTCGCCCAGCTCGGCGCAACCGCGGCGGGCGTTTCCGTGGCGCAGAATCCATCGGACATCATGAGCCAGGGGCTTCAGATTGTCTCGGACCTTTTCACCAAAGTCTCATCTACAAGCCTCCTGACGGAGCCGGGCGGAGCCATCACGACGATCCTCGCTGCCTGCATTGTGCTTGCCTCCTACATCATCATCACGCTTCATTACGTTGTTACCAAGCTCGAAGCGATTATCGTGATGTCGGCGGGTTACATCTTCCTTGGCTTCGGTGGGAGCCGGTGGACTTCGCCTTATTTTGAAAGGTACATTTCTTTAGCGGTCAGTACCGGCGTTCGCCTGATGCTGATTTACCTCATGCTGGGCGTTTTCAAGACGATCTCGAACAATTGGATCGCAACAATGAACGGCTATACCGCCGATCAGCCCATCACTCAAATCTTCCCAACCTTGATGTCGATGCTGCTGTTCGCCTTCGCGTCCTGGATGATTCCGAAGATGGCGGCGTCGATTGCCTCCGGGACGCTCGGAACCGGAGCCGCGGACCTGGTAGGCATGGGCGCGGAGATTGGCAAAGCGGCTGCGCTCGGCGCGGCCACCGTTGCCGTGGTCGCGGCAACCGGAGGAGCCGGGGCAGTGGCCGGCGGCGCATTGGCGGCAACTGAAACAGCCGGTGCGATGGGAGGCGCGGAGGCCGCCTCGGGCGCTGCTTCCGCTGTTGGTGGTGTGGGTGAAGCGGCAGTGGAAACCGCCAGCGCGCCAGCGCCGCCGGTTCCGGCAGCGGAAGCGGCTGGTTCTCCCAGTTCTCCTCCGCCTCCACCGCCCCCAGCGGGCGCGCCATCTGAGACTCCTTCTGCGCCTCCTGCGCCACCGTCTTCTGCCAATAATCTTCAGTCCTTGGCGAGGCACGCAAGCAGCGTCAACGTCCCGCACGATGGCAGCGGTCACGCGCCATCTGCACAACTGCGAATCGAGAGGGAGGAATAACAGTGCCAGAAACAGCTATACCCCAAACACCTTATGTTCGAGCCCGTCAAGAGTGGGATGAAAGGTTCGGCGACCAGATCAAGAGCAAGAACAACTGGCGTCTTGCCGCATTCATCGCCATGGGAACGACATTCGTCTGCGTAACAGGCATGGTCGCCATTGGCTATCGCTCGAATACCGTGCCCTATGTCGTCGCGCTTGACGACGTGGGGCGGGCAGTTCCCGTCATCCCAGCTAAACAGGTTGCGGTCAAGGATGTGCGTTTGCAGGAAGCGGTGGTTGCCCGCTGGATCACTGACTTGCGGACGGTCGTCACGGACGCCGTGGCCGAACGGCGCCTGGTCGATGAGGTCTATGCGCAGACCGGGAAAAACTCACCGGCGTCGGCCACCATCACAGAGTTCTACTCGAAGAGCTCGCCCTTCGACCTGCTGACGAAAGAGACCGTTGATGCCTCGGTCGAATCCATAGTCCAACAGTCTTCCAAAACCTACGAGGTGGCCTGGACGGAAGTGACCCGCGACCTGAGCGGTGGACTCGTCGCTACACATCGGTATCGGGCCTTCGTCTCGGTGGTCACGCAAGAGGTCACGGATGCAAAGCAGGCATTGGTCAACCCCCTCGGCCTCTACGTCACGAATCTGACCTGGGGCGAAGTTGTTACGACAGGCGGCGACGCTCAAACCGGAAATGCCCAAACAGTGAATGGAGGCAACAACAAATGAAATGGCTCACGGCATTGACAATGGCAACCCAAATAGCGAGCGCGGCTGTGGGCGTGACGGCCAACGCCCAAGCCTCTCCGGCACTCACACCACAGCAAAAGCAAGAGCTTTCTACCTACAACTTCAAAGGCGCGGAGACGGCTCTGGAGGCACAGGCGAATCAGCCGACACAGAAGCAAGGCGCGCTCACCCCGATTCCTCCGCTGAAGGTTCCGCCGATCACAAGCCGCGGCTCCTTGGCTCAGCCCTCACCTGCGGGCGCTTCGGCGGATAAGGGTTCGGAGGTTCCACTGAACTGGAAGTCTCCCCACGCGGAATTGAATGCCGCGGCGCTTAGCGCGGCGGACGTTTCTCGTCAATGGGAGACCGGAGTCGCAACTCCAACACCCGGAGCTGACGGTCGGGTGGTCTACATCTTCGGCCAGGGAATGCCCGTCATGGTCTGCGCTCCGCTGCGCGTTTGTGCTATCGAATTGCAGGTAGGTGAGCACCTCGAAAGCCAACCGCAAATCGGAGATTCGCGCCGCTGGGAGATCACGCCCGTTCTCTCGGGCTCGGGCCTCGATGAAACCCCGCTGCTAATCGTGAAGCCGATTGAAGCGGGGCTTGAAACCGACTTGATCGTTTCCACAGACCGGCGAACCTACGTTTTCCGGCTGATCTCCGATCCCACACGCTTCGTCTCCCGGCTGGCCTTCCAGTATCCAGGCGAGGACGCCCAAAAGTGGGCGTCATTTCAGGCCCGGCAGGACGCAGCAAAGCATGATGCCGAGGCCATTGCGGAGCAGGCGCGGGAGAAAGACAAGCTGGCTGGCGTGCTGCCGATGGCTGAGAACGCCCTCGACAACCTCTACTTCGACTACAAGCTCAACGGAGACGCGGCCTACCGTCCACAGCAAGTATTTGACGATGGGCAGCACACCTATCTGATTTACCCGGACGACGGCCGGTTCCGCGAGCTGCCGACGCTTCTGATTCAGGTCAACGGCAAGTCGGAGCTGGTCAACTTCCGCGTCGATGGCTCGCGTTACATCGTGGATCGGCTGTTCGATAAGGCCATTCTGGTGGTCGGCGTCGGCAAGAAGCAGACCCGTGTGACCATCACGCGGGCGACACCTTACTCCGGCAGCACCGGGAAGAGGAGCTGAGTATGGCGAAAACAGGAGAGAATCCCAAGCCACTCGATCTTGAGAGCGCGGCAGCCGAGCAAAGTCAAGACGAGATCCGAAACGCCGCACAGACCGATAAGGTCGTCCGCGGCGTCAATGGCAGCCTCACCCCAAAGGCCCGCAAGCTCCGTCCGCTGGCCGGAGTCATCCTCATCGCCCTGGTCGTTCTGGCGGCGGCGTATATGCGGCATGGACTCGCAAGCCGTAACAATAAGACGAGAAAGCAGACGGAGACAGCGCAAGTTGGCTCGGGGCCAGCCACTACGGTTGAAAAGGGGATGTTGTCGGACCAGGCGCGGAACGGACTGGACATTGGCCAGACCCACGTTCCGGATTCTGGACAACGCTCCTCCATTGCAACCGGATACTCTCCGAATGGCCGATCATCTCTGTCGTCTGGCGCAGGGGCCGGTAGCCAGGCCAACTCGATCCCACCGCTTGAATACCGGCAGACTCCAGTGTCGGCCGCCGCGAATGGTTCGCTATCGTTTGCGGAACAAAGGAGACTGGAAGAATACAACCGGGAACGCGAGGCGATGGAGGCGGCAACCTCTGTCAAGGGGAACCTCCCCGGCGAAGACAAGGAAAAACAAAATGCGGAGACCGATCCGCTACAAGCGATTCAGGCCGCCCTCATTAATGCCCGTTCCGCACTGGGAGCCAATCCGACGCAGGGCGGCCTTCCCCAACCCGTCAGCTCACAGCTTGCCGGGGCGGGACCACAGGAGCAGCGCACGGAATATGAGCGCCAGAACGATCAGCAGCAAAAGGCCGGCTTCGGTCAGCAGCACGGCAAGCAGGAATCGGACTATCTGAACAGCGCGCGGAAACCTGCCTTGGGCAAGTTTGAAGTCAAGGCTGGCTGGCTCATTCCAGCCGTGCTGGAACAGCAGCTCAACTCCGATTTGCCGGGGCTGATCCGGGCTCTCGTCCGAGAAAATGTGTATGATTCTGCTAGTGGCAGGTACATTCTAGTACCGGCTGGAAGTACACTGGTAGGGATTTACAATTCCCACGTCGGGTATGGGCAAAGTGCATTGCAGGCGGTTTGGCAGCGCGTCATATTTCCTGACGGAAGCAGCCTCTCGCTCGGCGGCTTTGAAGGGGACGACAATACTGGTGCGGCGGGCTTCCGAGACCAGGTGGACAATCACTGGGGCAGAATCCTTTCCGGCGCTCTGCTCACATCGCTTTTCTCCGCCGGAATTGAACTGAGCCAGGGGACGAACTCCTCGGTGTTGCAATCGCCGAGCGTCGGGCAGCAAGTGGGGCAGGCAGTTGGCCAGCAAGTCGGCCAACTGGGAGTTGAGGTGACTCGCAGGAACCTTAACATCCAGCCAACAATCGTGGTGAGACCGGGTTACAGATTTTTTGTAAGGGTTGAGAAGGACATTCTGTTCAATGGTCCTTACTCACCAATGAGAGCTGTGAATGAGTCTCAACAGAGACTCGGGAACAATTTTGGAAGGACATCCAGTGGCAGTGAAGAAGGCGGCAAAGAAGGCAGCGCGGAAAGTGAACCGCGACGGGCAGCGGTGGACGGACGACCGTCCGGGAATGACGCTACGCCTCCCCATTGATCTGCGCGAAGCAGTCACCGAAGAGTCTCGTGTAAAGGGCGATCTGGCCAGGATCGTCCTTTTTGCGTTGAGCCACGTTGAGCGCGAAAAGGTTGACATCATGCAGACCCGCAAGGCCGGCATGGAACTTACCAACCCTCAGCTCCTCCATGTCGGCGCAGAAGCCCGCAACAAGCTCCGGGAATGGGCTGAAGCGGAAGGCGTCAGCGTCAACGCCATCGTTGTCAGCGTTCTCGATGAATTCTTCAAGCGCCTGAAGAAGAGCAAAGCGCTCCGGGAAGAACTGCGGCTGGAGATTCGGGCGCATCGGGGGTTTATGCCGAGCTGAAACACAACGTGAAGAACTCGGGGGTTGCAACCCACAATGGTAGATTCCGTTTATCGTTTTCGATCTACAAATGCGCTGCTCGACGGCTTTCACGAGCTTCAGAATCAAGAAATCTATTTTGCTTCCCCCACTGAGCTTAACGATCCGCTTGAGGGATATAAGGATCTGTCCTGGATAGGCGATGAGATTGCATGGAAAAATCTGCTTCGTCATTACCTTCTATGCCTGATGCAGGCAATCTTAAGGACTCTGGAGAACGGGCCGAATTATCAGGTAACGCCAGAGACGTTGCCCGTTGAAATGATTGACGAAGACCTTCAGCATGAAGTTCGAAAAGTATTCGATGAGATTTGCACGAGAGTTTTTGGGGATCCGGAACTTGCTCTCCTTCCGGGCTTGTTGGCTGAACACAGTTCTCGCATGTCTAGAAACGAACTACTATCACTACTGTGGCCTATTCATTCTCGCCTATTTACGCTGGTATGTACCTCGCTTCAACCGGAACATCCAATCCATGCCATCGACGCTAGCTTTCGCGAGAGGGGTAGCAACCCGTTGCGTCTTAAAGAGTCGTTCGCTGCGTTCAAAGCATTGAGCGAAGAGCACACCAATAGCACAGATATAGTAGAAGCGATGACTTCAAGAATGGTAAGCGGGATAGTGCAAACGATGTTCATCCTGAAATTTAATGAAGCCAACCAGCAACACGATGCAGCTTGGCGAATCATCGCGTCTACTTTTCCCGAGATCTATCTCAATTCCCTGGACAGGCTCCTATATTCCGACTGGTATACCGCATGCTTTGTGGCAAAACCATCGCAGGCTGCGATGTGGGGCCATTATGGCGACAGCCATAGTGGCGTATGTCTCAAATTCAAGACTTCCGCTCTCTCTTCAGGTTTGCCCGCGCTCACACTGCGCCATCTTGTCGGAACGTGCGGATCGTCGAAAAATATGAAGCCAGTCTATAAGTTCGGTCCATTGGAATTGCACGAAGTGCGGTATCAGGATCGATATGCAGAGCTTGATTTCTTTCGATCATTGGGAAAGCTCACGCATCGCCAGCTTGCGTTTTGGTTTAGGGGCGACAATGGTGTTTTCAGCAAAACTGGAATGGATCTCATGCAGGAGAGTGTGGAGTGGCGTCAAGCGTACTGGGAAAACTTTCATAACGCCGTTACAACCAAGCTGAAAGACTGGCAGTACGAGCAAGAATACCGAATTACCGTGCAAAGCTCCGCCGATTGCTCTGACGGAACGTCACGAAAACTGCAATATCGGTTTGAAGACCTTCAAGGCATTATCTTCGGCATGAAAACATCCACTCAGGACAAAGTAGAAATCGTGCGTATCATCCAGGAGAAATGTAAGGGAACTGGCAGGAGTGATTTTGTGATTTACCAAACGGAATATTCACGGCGGACCGGGCGGATTGAAATCTCGTCTTGGGATTTGGTGAAACTGGTCTGACACTGTTTCTGCAAACAGACAAATGGTTATGCTTGTCTGTTCGGGTGCGGCATAAGCCCGTCGGGTGGCCCAAACGAAGTCTGATGCGAAGCGGCTGCACTTCAAAAGGGGTGAAGCCGGGCGAATAGAAACATCGGGAGACTGATGTTCGGGGATGCGCGAGGGAGCACTTGGCACCAAATCCAGAAGGTTGAATATGGATCTCATCCAACAAGAAAACAGCTTGAGCAAGTTCTTGGCGCAGAATGCGAGGAGCGCTGCGTATCACGAAACCGGGCATATGGTTGCGGCAGTTCTCCAGGGTTTGCCTCTGCGAGATGCGGGCATTCACATCGATTTGGAAGGTTCAGGGGTTTCGTACTATTGTCACAGACTGCCTGGTAACCAGGTTACCTCGGAAATCGATACGGTCGAGCGGGAGAAGACCACAATTGCAATCTACGCAGCATGGGTCGCGCAAAAGAAACACTTCCCAGATTGCGAAGATGGCGATTCATGGGAGTCTGACAGGACGGTGGTTACCGGACTCCTCAGAGAACTGAAACCAGCATCGCCGAAAGTGACGCAGCGAATGCTCTGGGAGCGCGCGGAACAACTGGTTCAGGCAAATTGGCCGACCATAGAGGGCTTGGCGCTTGCTCTCCTGGCGAAGCCAGTTATGGCCTTGACTCAATTAGAGTTTAACAAGGGATGGTCGAAGGGTACAAAACTGCAGGAGAGATCTATGTCGCGCGCAGAAGTTGAGACTTTCTTCAAGAATATTCATTTGCAATGCCTCTAACGAGGAACGACTCGACTGCATACTCAGCGTGCACTCTGAACCCTTTGGTTCGCATCTGCGCGCATGAAACAGCACACTAAATGCGCTGAAACTAGGCCTATTGAGCTTACTTCTTACTTGGCTTCGGATGTGCCACTAACCACTCACGTGTCAGACGTTGTCCTTCCGCTATTTCTTCGGACGTCATCAGCTTTTCCATTTTTTCTCGATTTGATCTAGCGTTATCATCATTGGACGCGGCGAGGTTAATCCACATGTACCCTGTAGCTCTATCCTTTGATACGCCGTCACCTTCAAAGTACATAACACCAAGGTTTGTTTGTGCGCGAGCCTTGCCTTGGTCTGCCGCTTTCTGATACCAATATGCAGCCTGTTTTAGATCCTTTTCAATTCCATCACCATAGTCGTACATTTGCCCGAGGTTAAACTGAGCTTCTGCATCCCCCCGGTCGGCCGCCTTATGAAACCAGAATCTTGCTTGTTCACCGTCTTGCTCTGCGCCATTCTCGCCGCCACGATATATCTTTCCGAGCATCTCCTCAGAATAGAAATCACCCTGCTCCGCAGCCATTCGAAACCATTTAATGGCCTCGCTGACGTCTGCGGGCACGTTGAATCCGTTTAGATAATCACTGCCGAGCATTGTTTGCGCTAGTTCACTCCCACCTAAAGCGGCCTTGCGGTACCACTCCAAAGCGGTCTGATTGTCCTGCGTTACGCCTTCTCCGGATTCATACTTGGTCCCGAGACTAAGCTCCGCATCAGCATTTCCCTGCGCAGCAGCTTTCTTGTACCAGAGAATTGCCTTGTTGGGGTCCTTGGGCGCTCCCCTACCGTAATCGTACATTCCACCGAGATTCCATTCTCCCCTCGCGTTACCTTGCGCAGCAGCCTTTCTGAAACACTCAAATGCTGCGTCAAAGTTTTGCGGCAATTCCTTGCTGCCAACAAGGTATTTCTCTCCCAATTTGGCTTGTGCCTCAGCATTCCCAGCACGAGCCGTCGCCAACAACTTGGAAAGTGGAATTTCCGTACTTTTCTTATTCTGCGCCGAGCAGCCGCCAGGACAATCCACCATAGGCATCTTCGGCGTCAGAATCGGGCCTTCCTCCTGAGGGGTGCCAGCCGATCCTACGCCGCCCGCTAGAGCTAGCATCCCGACCAGCATACATACTGTCGACCGTCGCACTATCATGCCGTTCATCCCTTTACGAGCAACGGAAACCGTCGCATCCCTGTACTCTGATGGGCCTTGGGCTGCACCTCAACGGAGTTTACGGAGGCTTTCGCAGGCATCCTGGTTTCCACCGTCGCAGGCCTTCCCAAAAAGCGTGCGCGCTTGGGAATTGTTCCGTGCTACGCCTTTGCCGTCTCTGTAGAGTTCGCCCAGGTTGCCGCAGCCGTTCGGTTCGCTGCCGTCGCAGGCCTTCTCAAAAAGCGTTAACGCCCGAGAATAGTCCCTTGCCACGCCTTCGCCGTCTCTGTAGAGTTCACCTAGGTTGCTGCAGCCGCTCGCTTCCCCACCGTCGCAGGCCTTCTCAAAAAGCATCAACGCCTGAGAATAGTCCCTTGCCACGCCTTGCCCATTGTAGTAAAGAATGCCGAGGCGGGTACATCCGTCCATTTTTCCGCCGTCGCAGGCCTTCTGAAATAGCGTACGTGCGTGGGGGTAGTCCTTGGTCACGCCCATGCCTAATCGGTAGAAATCTCCGAGTTCGCTGCATCCAAGTGCACCGTCGCTGTCACATGCCATTTTATAAAGAGTGCGTGCCCGATCATCGTTGGGTGTTACCCCTTGGCCAAATTCATAAAGTTTACCGAGATGAATGCAGCCCCACATGAATCCACCGTCACAGGACTTCTGAAACAACTTGTTGGCCTGGGAGTAGTCTTTGGGAACCCCATCGCCAGATGCGTAAAGACTACCGAGACTTGAGCACGCGGCCATTTCTCCGCCGTCGCAGGCCTTCTGAAATAATCCGGACGCCTGAGCATAGTCCTGAGTTACTCCGTCGCCAGATTCGTAAAGATATCCGAGATTAGTGCATGCAGCCATTTCCCCGCCGTCGCAGGCCTTCTGAAACAAAGGTCTCGCCTGCTCATAACGCTTCGCCTCTGTGAGTTCCAACCCCTCCGCAAAGTCTTTGCTCCATTTGCTTGAACTGTTATCGAGGGCCGCAAAGAATGCCTGGGATAGCTCTAGGTGTACCACGGTCTGCCCGGTCGTCTTGATGTCAATATCTTTTTCGACTTTCGCCTTGGCCAGACCGAACGGGACAGTTGCTTTCAGAAAGTGCTGGCCAAGATCAACTTTCGTCTTGGCCACCCCCCCAGCGGCGATGAGGCCCATCGCCTCGCCGTCTAGCTCCCAGTTGCAGGCCATATCACATTCCACGAGCAGTGTGGAACCTCCCGACTTGACAGCCGAATTCTGCGGCCGCAAAATTGGTCCCTGATCTTCTTGGGCCGTTGCTTGCAGAGCCGTTACCGCCATGAACGCAGCAAACGCCAGACCTACTATCGTCTCGCCCCTCATCTCATCCTCCTGTGTACTCTGAACGGAGGGACGGTATGCATTACTGTCCGTCGGTTCATTTCAGCCGCCCTCGAATTCCTCCACATCACACAGCAGACCTCAAGCTTCGTTACTTCACCTTGACTGGCCGTTAACACTTCCCGAAGCCCAGTGCACTTGCCCGCTAAAAGAAAGTTTCCTCGGTAGGTAATGTCTCATCACGCTCGCCATAATTCACCCGATCAAGTCTTGCGTCAAACATATGACCACATTTTGAATTGGCACAAGTTACCATCCGCTTTGGATACCCTCTGCGGCGAAGTGTTTCTCGGAATGCGACAATGTTAATGTTGGGCGCGATATCATCTGCCCCTTCTGGATTCACTCGGCCACATATTGGGCAAGTGGGTCCGTATTTCATTCTCACGGGTTTTGTGGCGGTTGTTTTGACTTGGAGTTGTTCAGTCGTCATGATCTCCTCATTTCCTGCAAGCAAGCGGATAGTTTGAAGCTCCCACATCATTCTCCGGAACGACGCACACAGAGAGCTCGTTTGATGCCGCCAGCATCGAGAAGGCCGGAGACCCTCTCCCCTGAGTGAAAGTAAAAGGCCCACGCCTCCCACCGAGCATTTCCCTGCGAACTGGACCAGAACCACCAATTTGACAATTGGAGTTCGCCCTTCACGTGTGAGCCGTCTACGTTCGCGTTTGGGTCGTAGATGCCCTGTAGCTCATCGATCGTCGGTAAGCGCCAGTCGGAGTTACCCGCCAGTCGCAGATTCCGACAGTAATCTGTCGCTTGTCTCCAGTTCACGTCGGTGCCGTTATCTTTCCATACCCACATAAGCCTCGTTGCAGGATCGGTCCATGTCAACTTCGCCGCCTCCGCTCGCGCAACCCGCTCTCTTTCCTGCTTTTGTTGCTCTGCCTTGGCCGTCTGCTTTTTAGGGCGCAGTAGGGGGCCCTCATCTTGCTGCGCTAACAAATGCAAAGTCGCAGTAAATACCAAGACGGCAAGCATTAAGCGGAATATTCTTCTGACTTCCATCTTATCCTCCGGCTTGCATCCTACATGGAGAGACTGCGTAGATGGCTGTGTGTTCGGCCACGAACACACAGCATCTTTCTATTGCACACTGCGTAGCAGGTCACAACCTTCGTTCAATCCGCCGGTACATGCTTTCTGAAAGTACTTGCGGGCATTATCGGCATCGCCGGCATCCTGAAAAAGTGAGCCGAAACTGGCGCAACTGGTCAAGGTTCCCTGATCGCAGGCTCTCTGGTAAACTTCGCGTGCCTTTTTCGTGTCGCGTGTGCCGCCGAGGCCTTTGGCATAGAGATAGCCAAGATAGTTGCAGGCCTTCATCTCCCCATCGAACCCCGCATATTTGAACCCGTTTTCGTCTGTACCGTTACAGGCCTGCTCGAAAAGCGGTCTCGCTTCCTTGTATTGCCTCTGACTGAAGAGTGCGACCGCTTGCTTTTCGACATCGGCAACATGCGAAGCTGCCGAGGCTCCAGAAGTGGCAGCCGTTTGATTCTGGCCCGCCGTTCCGACACCACCGTAATCTGACGCACTGGAAGCGCCGCTAGGAACCGCGTATTTCTCAAACGGATCGCTCGTCGTAACCGAGGTGGACTTAGAGTCGGTTTGTGAAGCGATGTGGACGACCTCGCCGATGGCAACCACAACAGCAAGAACAATCACAATGGCCTTGGCAACATCGCTGTGTGTTTTCTTTGCTTGCCAATACCATGCGATTCCGACCCATCCAGCGGCCTCCAGAAGATAGATTGGAACAAGCCCCTTGACTATTGATACCAGCAGACTGATAGCAGAGAAGGCCCCAAATACCAAGGTGCCGACTCTGATCGCTGTTCCGGCCACTCCGTCTCTAATCGGCTCAGATTCATCGGTCGGAGCATCTGCCGCCGGTTGGACTTCCGGCGAAGGATTCGAGGATTCAATCACGGAAGGTTTAGGGACAAGTGCCTCTCCACAGTGCGGACAAAAGTTGAACTTGCCTGCTGATTCCTTGCCACAGAAACGACAGACCGTTTCGGCGATTTTCTGCTTTCCGCAATATGGGCAGAATGTGAAATCATCGGCTGATTCCTTGCCACAGCCACCGCAGATCATTTTGGTGGTCCCCTGGTGCTCGCTGGCTTTCTGGGGCGCACTTACGACTAGTGTTGGCTGGGTATCTTGGTAAGGTTCGAGCGCAGGAATCACTCCCGGTGGCTCTGTCGGGACCGGCTGCTGAGACCTAATCGGATACTCCCTGAGGCTCTTCGCTGCCTTCGCCGTCCTGGCCCTATAGAACCAGATAACCGCCGCCCCTCCACAGATAATCGCCTTCATGAGGGCTGTACCGGCCAAGTATTGAGCATTGTCTGATGAAGCACCAATCAAAGTAATGAACCAAAAGAACCACCAACAAGCAAGAGCCGCCATAAACCAACGGGTGATCAACCCTGCGATCTCTAAGAATCGATCCACTGTCGTGCTCCTTCCCTCAAGTGAGCGTTCCGCTTTGCAGGCACTTTATCCGCCGTGTTATCTGAAAATGTGTAGCAAATGGGGATTTTCAACCGGCGTTGACAGCAGATGCTGCTCCCACAAACTCTTGCGACACTGCATCGCCAGCGTTTGCCTTGGCCAGTAGAAGGGAAGGACTGATCCTGTCCGTTGGTGGCCTGGGCTTGCAGCACTCTTGGGATGATGGCGAGGGCAACTGCCGCGGTCAGGACCGATGCGAAAACGAACCTCCAAGAGAGTTGCTTCCAATGCTTGCTCATAACGTCTCTGGGGTCGCTAAAATGGTAACAGATTCAAATCGGGCAAGAATCTGCTTACCAAGTCGTCGTTGGTCAAGGAAAGGGGTCGATTCGTAGCATTATGAAAACAAATATTTTAGTAGCCGCATTGTTCTGCTTCCTGCTGTCCTTGCCTGCCGCTTTCGCAACCACACACGAAACGCACATTCCTCGGTCCTACAGCTCACATCACGGCACGGCACACTCATCGTCTGCCAACCGTCCGCTCTATGGCGGCGGGCACCACACCAAATCTCACGGTGGCAGCTACCCCGGCGAAACGAACGCTAATCACAAGAACGGCCATTACAGTAATTGGCGGAGCGCCAACCGCTATGGCGTTCACAAGCCCCGGTGATCACTGGGGAGGGGGAAACACTGGATAAGGCGTTCAAGCCCGTCGGGTGGGCCAAACCAAGTCTGGCGCGAAGCGGCGGCACATCAATGGGTGGGAAGACGGGCGAAAAAGAACGGGGCCTGCGTCGGCAGACCCCGTTTGAAATGCTTGGAAGTTGAGCGTTACGCGGCTTTGGCCTTTTTGACTGCTGTGGGTTTTGCGGGCTTCGGCTTGACCTTAGCGGCTGTCTTCTTGGTGGCTTGCGCCTTCTCTTTCGCTGCAAACTCCGATTTGACCTTCTGGGCAATGGCGTCGGTGTCCACTTTGTAATGCAGGGCCGCATCTTTGAGCGCCTTGCCAGTCTCCGATTGCGTTCGGGCTGAGTGGAGAATCACGGTCTCGACTAGAAGTCTCCCGAGTTCGCCTTCCTCAGCCTTATGAATGTAGGCGCCCATCAGCTTTCCTATGCTGTCGGCGGCTTGCACCTTCTTGATGCTGCGGCTCCGGGCGAGAACCTCGATGCGCCGCTCCTCCAACTGGGGGAGCAAACGCTCGACAATGAAAACGAGGTCGCGCTTGGTGAGGCGTACCGGCACTGCTGCAACAATGGCGGAAAGAACGCGCAAGCCTACGGCGTTGGCAAGCGCCTCCTCGCGGCGCTGCTTGTCCTGTTCGGCTTTGATGCGCTGGTCTCCGGCTGGCCGCTGCTTTTTCGGGCGGTGGACGGGGCATTCGGGGTTGGCGCAGATTTTGCGAATTTCGCCCTTCTCGGTGCCTTCGGTGACGATGGCCTCGGTCATGGATTTGCAGGTCTGGTACTCCGGCCAATCTCTGTGCTTCTTTGCGTTGGGGTCCTGCGGCTTGATTTCGATGTACCTGTTGCGGGGCAGGGCCGCGCTGGCGCTGTCGGTGGCGGTTGTGGCCGGTCCGTAGGCCGATGAGATTTGTATCAGCTTCGGCTTGGCTGTGATGGTCTGCGCGACGAATCCGTCCAGCTTGGACTGGTAGCAAGCCGGGTCGGTGCAAGCGTCCTCGGCAATATCGGCGAAGAGCAGGGCGTTTCCTCCAGTGCGCTTGGGGCAATCGACACAAGCTCCGGCGGCGGCGTTGACGTTGGGGTCGGTCTTTGAGAACGGCGCGTCTTTCAGAATGAGCAGAATGTTCTGCTCAATCCACTGGTGAAGATGGCGGACAGGGAGCAGGATGCGCTTGGCTTTGCCCTGGCCGCCGTTCCAATCCTCGCGGAAGCAAGCGGAGAGTGCTTGCTCCTGCTCGGCTGGCTGTAGCTTTGCGAGTAGCAGAGCATGGCCTACGCCAATTTCGTCTTTGGCGAATGCTTCGGTAACGGCGGCGGTGAGTTCGGTCAACTTGACGCGCTGAGCGCAATAGGCGGGAGATTTGCCCGTCTTGGCTGCGATCTGCTCAATGGAGTATTTCGGCTCGTCAAGATTGAGCAGGGCGCGGAATCCTTGCGCTTCCTCCAGCGGGTGAACGTCGCGGCGTTGCAGGTTTTCGATTAGCTGCGCCTCCAATGCCCCAGCGTCGGTAAGGTTGACGATGCGGACGGGGACGGTCTCCGCCTCGGCAAGCTGCGCCGCGCGGTAACGTCTGGCCCCGGCGACAATCTCGAAGCTGCGCTCGGTCAGAGGCCGCACAAGCAAGGGCGAGAGAACGCCTTGGCTGCGGATGCTTGCGGCCAATTCATTGAGGGCTGAATCTTCAAAGAATCGGCGCGGGTTGGTCTTTGACTCGATGAGAAAGGACAGTGGAAGGTCGCGGTATTCGGTATTGGTGTTTGCAATCGTCATTCGATGCTCTCTCCTTGGGAGCGGGTTTCGGCTGGTTGAACTTGGAAGGTCTGAGCGGACAGGGTTGTTGACCCTGTCCGCAAGGGTGGCAAAGGGGAAGCAAGCGGCCTAAGCCGCTGCCTCCGTGGTTGCTGCTTCGTTGCGTGTGCGGCGGCTGCGCCTGGGTTCGGGAGCCGTGTCTTCGGTTGCGGTTGGGGTGGCCGTCTCAGCGGTCTGCGCTTGGGAGTCTTCCGGGGAAGGTTCCTGCAAGGCAGCGAGAATCACGGCGGATGTGCGCTGGATGACTTCAAGGCTTTCCGCCAGCAATGCAGCGTTGCCGTGGTAAAGCTGGATGTAGTCGGCGGAAGCGGTGCCGGTCTGGAGTCCGATGGCTTTGCCCACGATAAAGGCGATGGCCTCGGCTTCGGTCTCCCGCACAACTTTAGTTGTCGCCGTGCGGCGGTCGGCCTTGTGCAACATTTCGTGTCCTAACTCATGCACTAATGTTGCGAAAGTTTCCGCCTTCGACTGCCCCGGCAAAAGTACGATCTTGCCGCCGTAGCTTGCGCCCTGCGCTGGCGCAATGCGCTCGTTGTATTCAAGCTCGATGCCCTGCTGCTGTACGAAGTCGATGAGCCGGTCAAGATGTGTTCCCGCCTCGCCGGTAACTGTGGCTGGTGCGGGAAGCTCGGCTCCTTCAGTTTGCGAAACATCGAAGACATAGACGGCGCGAAATCCAACCAAAACAGGGGCGCTCTTTCCGGCTCCATCCTGTTCGGCCTCCTCCTGCCTCTTGCGGCGAGTGCCGATCATGGGTGCAAGAATCTGGATGCCCTTCTCGCCTTTCTTCACGCGGCGTCCAAGCTGGTTCCATGTGAACATCCCGGCAACATTAGTTGCCGTTGGCTTTTGGCGGGCAATGGCCAGAATGTTTCCAAAGCTGTAGTTGTGGAACCGGGCCATTGCGTCGAGGTATGCAGTGAGTGCATCGCTCTTTCCCGCCTCAAGCTGGGCAATGAGGGCCTTTACGTTCTCGGCAATCACGTCCTTTGCTGTCTGGCGCTGCTGCTGTTTGGGTTGATAGGTGGACGACTGAACGGGGTTGTTGACGGTGACGGCTGCGCTGCTCATGGGTGTTTCTCCTTTGTCTTTGCTTTTGAATGGCCGTGCTGTTGTTGTTCACACAACAACGCCTTGGCCCAGGCCCACGCCTGCGGGGGTAGCAACTGCAAGGGGAGGGGAATCTCCCAGGGCTTGAAACGGAGCGCAGCGGGAGTGGAAGGCCCCTTGGTCTGCACAAACGGAGCGCAGCGCAGTGCGGAAGACTGGGGAAACCCCTTGCGGGCGCGAGGGGCGGAGCTCCTTAGGAAGGGTTTCTAAAGGGCAGGCGTTGCGGACAGGACACAGGTCCGCTAGAGGGGTAGCGCAAGACGCGCCGTTTTTTACTGCGGCACGCCTGGAGCGTAGGGCAGGAGCCCTAACTAAAACGGCAAAAAGTTATGAAAGTAGTTTTGGGGGAGCGATATGGCCAATCACTCGGCCCGCTTCAGTCCGCCTGATTCATCCGATATCACTCTCACGCGCGATCAGACGGACTCGGAATGACAATGGAAGTCTTGCGCACTCAGCTATTATGGGTACGGAAACTGATCCCTATGATCGAAGGGAACACACTTCGAGATATCCGCGACGCCGTGAAAGGCGGCCTATTGAAGGAACGATTCCGTGCGGCTGAAGTGAACAGCGCACTCACAATTACATACGCTGGTGTATTTTTGCCGAAGCATCGGGTCGGCAATCCGGGTGGGAATACGGCGCTATTCGTAGAAGTCAGTCGGGGACTTTACCGGCTGAAATGATGTCCGTTTGTTCACCTAGACGCCAGCGGTCGAGGAGATACGCGATTCCCTCGGGTCCACCATTCGTAAATGAAATCTTCGGGGGCCATTGCACGACGGGTTTCTGAATGGGCCAAATCTGAATCAGTTTCTCATCCCAATTGCCGAACTTGCATGGAATCTCATCGATATTGGCACCTTCGCTATCCATATGAACAGTTACAACCTGCGTAACAAAATGCCCCGCTACGATGGTGGATGCGGTATTCGAAGTCAAGCGCTCCCCGTTCGGGTAGAGGAAGGTGAAATCGTTCCCGACATCGGCAAGGTGCATGCCGCCCACCCTGCCAATCCAGATCAAAGTACGACTCGGAATCTGGCGCGATTGCCGCAGGTTGAGGCACTCATCTTTCGTATAAAACTTGTTCGGAGCGTTCCGCCCCTTCATGGAATCGCTCATCATGGCAGTCTTTACCGACCAGGCAGCGACCAGCTTTTGTTGCTCTTGATCAAGAGGCATTGCAATGTCTTGCAACATACTGCCTATGATCGGAATATTTTCTGCCTCAAGATCGCTCATCCAGCCGTTGTTGCATACACCGCAAACGGTCTTGATCTTTAGTTGGGGATTGGGGCGGATAATGGTTTCGGATTTTCCGATTTGCATCTTGATCGGGCCGAAGTCTTTACGGTCGTGAATCCACGCTGGCCACAAATGCTCGCGGCTTCCTGAGTTGTTATCGCAGAATAGACAGGGTTGCGACATGAGGTTGAACTCAGCAACAGTCTCTCACATTTCCATTCCCCCGAATCAAGCAAAATCGCGAATCCACGCTTCAGGGGCGGGCGATACTGGAAACGTCGTTTGGCCCACCGCTGCAAACAAGTTGACCTTGCCCTCAGAATGCGTATCTCTTAACCGGCCGGGTTTTGAGGATTAAATTCATCCTCGTGGTCGTCGTGGCGGTGGGAATGTGGGAATCGGCTTGATCGATTTCCAAGGTTTGTGGGAAGGGCGGAAAACAGTACCATCGTTTTCCGGGCTTTCCATAAACCGTCATTTCCACGGCCTTGCCTCGATCACCTCAATTTCTCAGGCGGCGATCTTCATCGTTGCGTTCATCCAGTCTTGCTCGAACTGCATCGGGCTGACGTAGCCCAGCGTTGAGTGCATTCGTGTTCGGTTATACCAGAGCAGCCATGCGATGGTTTCATCCTTGGCCGCTCGGATGCTTTCAAAACGTTGACCATGCAGCCGCTCCACCTTCAGCGAACCGAACAGCGTCTCCGAGCAGGCGTTATCCCAGCAGTTACCTTTGCGGCTCATCGACGGCGTAATGCCATGATCTTTGAGCATCTCAGTGAAGTCGTCGCTGGCGTATTGGCTGCCGCGATCGCTATGAAAGATCAACCCGGCCTCCTTGCCTGGATTGCGTTTGAACCAGGCCATCTCCAGAGCGTCGATGACCAGGTCGCGCTGCATGTCAGGCCGCATCGACCAGCCCACCACTTTGCGGCTGAACAGATCGATCACTACGGCAAGAAACAGCCAGCCTTCCTCGGTCGCAATGTAGGTCAAATCGCCGACCCACGCCTGGTTGGGCGCCGCAGCAGTGAACTTGCGATCAAGCACGTTGGGCGCAATCGGCAAGTCGTGCCGGCCGTCGGTCGTCGTGACGCGAAACTTACGTTTGCCGCGGGCCTGAATGCCGTGCTTCTGCATCAAACGCTGAACCCGCAGCTTGCCCACGCGAATGCCCTGCGCCCGCAGTTGACGCCAGATGCGCGGCCACCCATAGGCGCCGCGATTCTCCGCATAGACGGCGCTGATATGAACTAACAGCGCCTCGTCACTGAGGTGCCGGCGCTTGGCAATATCCACGCGCCGCGCCAGGTGTTGATGAAAACCGGAGACACTGACAAGCAGCACCCGGCACTGCACACAGATCGGCCAGAGACGCCGATGACGCTCGATGAAGGCATACTTCACTTCTGGCCCTTTGCAAAGTATGCCGTCGCTTTTCCCAGAATGTCGCGCTCCATCGTCACTCGCGCCAGCTCGGCTCGCAAACGGCTGATCTCCATCTGCTCGGCTGTCACCTGGTGCTTGCCAGAGGCGCCCTTCAACCTTCCGGCCCGGTGAAGCTTGATCCAGTTGCCCAAGGTCTGTTCGACCACTCCCAGGCTGCGCGCTGCTGCCGCCATCGTCTGGCCCGATTCGATCAGTCGAACCGCTTCCTGCTTGAACTCAAGCGTGTAACGACCACGCGTCCCATGCCTCATCTTCGTTTCCCTTTCGCTATTAGAGCAGCTCGCTAAGGGATACGTTTTGCGGGGGCAAGGTCAAGTACTATCCTGCACTCGTTATTCCGCTGTGTCTATTCTTTCTGGGTTGCTTCCAATCGAGGCGTTCCGTGTACCAGCCAGTTTCCGTGCGGTCTTGGAGGGGGAACTTGGGGAGACCGCGACATTCAGATGCTCATAAAACACCTCGCCATCTTCCCGAGGTCTCGGCATCTCCAAATAGTCATCAGAAACCATTACCAAATAACGGGGAGAAGCCACTTCAAAGCCTGCCAGAATGCCCTTTCGGTAGCGCTTCGCTTGCTCATAGGCTTGATCGATCTTCCCTTGGATTTCATTCTCTGAGTGGACCACCTTCCATTCTGTGAGAACAAGCCCGATCGATGACCGCTGGATCACTTCCGACTCAGCTTCGAGGTCTCCTCCCAATACGAGGTCAGTCCGTTCGCCCTCGGCCGATGTCTTGAACGCCCATATGCCGTGCGAGAGAAGATGACAAGATCCGATACCCTCACAGGCCAGCTCGCCTTTTTGGAATGCTTCTGCCCAAAGGAGCCGAGCGAATCGGTCCACCACTATCGTTCGCTGAAGATGTGTGAATGCGCGGACTACAAGACTTCGCACGACCGCGACATTGTCCTTAATCAAATACTCGAACTCTGCACGCAAGGATGCCAGATAAGTGACGACCGATGTTACACCTGAGAATCCAGAAGGGTCTCCATTAGGCGGCATCAAATCAGCCAAATACTTCTGCCAAAAGAGGGCGAGGCATTGTAATTGCTCCGGCTGAAGTTGGTTACAATAGTGGTCCATGAACGCACGAATGCTTCGTGCAGTGTCGTGGGCATTTTCGATCAGGAGGCTCGATCCTCCGTGTTGATCACTGTCAGGTGTCCCAAGAAAAAACGCCCCTGCTTCTATCAAAGAATGAATTCGAGCATCAATGGCTCGCCATTCGGTAATCCACATATCAAACCCCGCTCAGTCGCAGCATCGATTCCCATCCCACAATCATTTGATGACAATCGAGTCACTCAACGAACTTTCCATAGTGCTGCCGAGAAAATGAGCCAATATCTTTGGCTACGGGCCAGTGCTAAGTACTCGGAAGCTGGGGATTGCGATGGCGTTGACCCGGTAACGGAGGGTCATTCAGCGGGCAGAGAAAAGGCGGCTCCGAAGAGCCGCCTCCAGGTTGCGCGGATGCTACTTGGCTTGCTTGGCGGGCTTGGCAGCCTTGCTCTCGCTGGCTTCGTTCGGTGCCGAGTAGTCAATCTTGCGGATGTAGTCGGCCTTGATCGAGAACGTCTTGTACTCCACGCTGTCAGCCGTGTACGTCTCGGGCTTGATCTTGCCTTCAACAATCACCAGCGTCCCAGCCTTGAGGGTGGCGGCGGACTTGGCGAGCGGTGACCAAACCTGAATCTGGAACCAATTGGTATTCTTGCGCTCGGCGCCGCCACAGTTTTCCCCTGTGCAAGGCGTTCAAGCCCGTCGGGTGGGCCAAATCAAGTCTGGCGCGAAGCGGCAGCACATCAAAGGGTGGGAAGACGGGCGAAAACGGCGACTGCGAGGTCGCGGGCTCCGTCGCGGCGCGTTACGCCATTCTTTGCGTCATCGGTCGGCAGTTCCCCTCGTCGAAATTGCGGCCGGAGTCGCTCCGAGAGACATGGCTGCCCTCATTCGAGGCGACTCTATGCTGCTCAAATTGACGATTTCTTTTGTCCTCGTTCAAGGGTTGTTGTGCGACAAAATAAAGCGCCGGCAATCCGAGCAGATCGCCGGCGCAGGATCACTTTCGTTCTTCATGCTTTAGTGGCTCAGAAACAGTTTGCCGTCGGCATTGAATACGCTTCGGAGGATGGTTCTTGCCTCGCGCAGATTGGTATGCACCGCATACCGGTCGGTCCCCATCGCTTTGGCAATGGCATTCGGGTTGAGAATCGGCCTTCTCCCCCTTTCGCGCTTCCATTTGTCCGGATCGCCAGATTCCGTGTGGGCGTGCTCCTTGAGCGCCTCATCCGGGCCGAGCGCTCGAATACATTGGAGAGTTGCGCACACATGGGGTCGTAAGTTCGGGAAGCCGGTCACTTGGTTGAGCAGGTCACGGGTGATGATCTCCTGCTCAGACTGATTGCGGAATGTCCCCTTGCGAGTGGGGACCGTAGCGAAATCGGCGACTGTGAAAACGCCGTCGTACTCCTCGCGCCGAAAATAGGATCGAACTGTTCCGAGTGCCAGTGCGCGATAGATATAGCGTCGAAACGCATTGCTCCCCGACTCGATGACAGAGTTGCACTGAAATACTGCAATCGCGGCGGTAACCGCGCCATCGTACATCAATTCAACTTGCCAATCAGTGGGGTAAATGAATATCTTGTGCGCTCGACGGCGCGCGGACCTTTCAGCCAAGGGGAGCGTACAAGCAAGAAATACATCCAATGCGCTCGGATGGTCATGATCATGGCGGTACACGGCTTCGGCGACCTGAATGCGTTCTGTCTTATTGGAGGCTGTAAACAAATACCGCGAGAAATCCGACATTTGTCCAGCATCGAGAGTTGGAATTCTGTTGTGAGCTAGCAAATCGCTAACGGTGTCGATGAACGGAGTGACGACTGCGGCGGTTGCTGTGGTGTTCATGGGTGCTTCCTCCTTGGGCAGTTGCCTTTGCCGTTGCCTTTGAATTGGCAGCGGCATGTGACATACATGCCGAACGCCTCCTGGCGAAGGTGGGGGTAGCAACTGCAAGGGGAGGGGTATCTCCCACCCTTGGAGCGCAGCGGAAAGGGCGCGAGGGCTGCACAAGCGGAGCGCGGAAGCCTGGGGAAACCCCTTGCGGGCGCGAGGGGGAAACCCCTTAGCTGCTTTTGCTTTTGTTGTTGCTTTTGCTTTTCAGCCAATCAGGGAGGGGCGTTGCGGGGAAGGAACGGACCCGCTGAGGTGGGTGGCGAAGGACTGCAACGCAGGCCGCAGACAGGGAGGAAACTTCCTCCCACCAAATACGGCTCTTGGTAAACCGGAAAAATTGTATGCGGGCAGTTCGACAGGAATGAACAGTGATTATGAAAGACCTGGGAGGAAAGCGAAATTAGGTTTGTCTCGGCAAGCTAAAAGGAAAGAAGATGCGTTTATTGAAATGTACACTGCTATATAATGGGGAATATGGAACCGCTCTTTGAAACGCGAGTGCATTTTGAAGGCGACAGGAGCGGCAAAGAGAGGATTTGAAAAGCAATGACAATGACGGCAGAGGAGACTCTGATTAAGCAGTATGGACCGCTGCTCAGTATCAACCAATTGGCAGCCATCCTTGATCGTTCTCCAGACGGTGTGCGCACTACTCTGAGATCCTCCGGTGAGTGGGTCAACAAGATCAACGCAACCCGCTTGAGACTAGGCCGCCGTTTGTATTTCTCCACGGTCGCAGTTGCCGATGTTCTTGGAATCCGGTAGACAGACGATTGAGTTCCGAACTCACGTCCGTTAGCGCGATACTCGGCCTGAATACGATTTCGGCTGCCAATAAGCGTGCGTCAGCCTCGCGGTTCAATGCGGCTGGCTCGTCAGCCCATCCGCGAAAAAGTTCCACCGTTCCCCGGCAACCACATCCCCTGCTGTCCATCGTGCAAGCCATTCCCACCGAGAGTGCCGTGGATGCAGGCGCGCTCGGCTTCATGGCCAAGTTCCTGGTCCAAACCACTCTTCCGCACAGTGAGCAACTCGGCACACAATACGTCCGTACCGACGGCAATCTCACACTCCGCATCACGGATGTCGGCGGGACCGGCCTGCCATACGGCAGCTATCCACGCCTAATTCTTATCTGGATGACAACCGAGGCAGTCCGAACCGGAAATCGAGAGCTGGAACTTGGCACATCGCTTTCGAGCTTCATGGCGCAACTCGGACTCCAAGCAACAGGCGGCCACTGGGGAACCATGCCGCGCTTCCGCGTTCAGATGCAACGTCTGGTCGGCGCCGCCATCTCGACCCGCTGGTCGAGTGAGGCCAACGGGCAAAATCACTCCAGCGGAGAGAATCTTCTCGTGGCGGACAGGTTTCATCTTTGGTGGACGCCGCAAACGTTGCCGAACGGAAGTCTGGCAAAGTCCTCAGTGACCCTGTCGGTGAACTTCTTCGAGCAAATTGTCGCCGCTCCGGTGCCGCTCGACTTGAGGGCTGTCAAGGCTCTCAAGAAGTCGCCTCTGGCGCTCGATCTCTATGCCTGGGCGACCCGCCGGGTGAGCTATCTGTCGCGGCCCACGCTGATTCCCTGGGAGTCGCTGCGCCGGAGCTTCGGAGCCGGGTACGCCGATACGCCGCAAGGCCGCTCCTGCTTTCGAGCAAAAGCGGTCGACGCATTCCGAAGAATAGTCATGGTCTACCCCGAATTGAAGATAGAAGGCCATGAGAATGGCCTCCTGCTTCGTCCTTCAGGTCCGCACATCCCCAAAGTTCAGCGCTAGTCATCGGTGGCGCGTAGCGCCCTTTCCCCCGCGGAGGAGGGCGGAGGCTCTCGTCTTGTTGTTGCGCACCGGCACATTTCCACAGAGCGCGGCTGCTACTACAGGCTATCTATATAGGATTACATAAAGGTACTACAGGACGTTGCGGAAGCCTTTTTAAATCAATGCTATGCGGGAACTTCGTACACCGTTTATGCGTAAATGTACACCGTTTATGCGGGGAAAATCGCCCTGGATACACCGTTTATGCGTAAGAAAGTACACCGTTTATGCGTGGAAAACTTGCAGGATTCACAGCGAAATGTGGAAGCGGGTGGCGGACGACTGCAACTGTTCCTCCTGGACTTTGGCGGCGTTATCGGCGGCAAGGCCATAACGATCTACGTTGTCGTCTCGCGCGGCGAATACGACGCGCAAATCTTCACCAACGATCGCGAGAAGCTTGGCGCGGCGCTGGGGCATGATGCATGGCACAGCAGCAGCGCCCATGCGCCGAAGATGAAGCCAGAACAGAAGCAGGAGCAGCCTGTCACGCCGCAACGGGAAATTGGGCCAAAGCAAGAGCAGAGCCTCGATTTTGGCTTGGGTCTCTAAGGGAGCAAGCCGCCGCCCCCTGCGGCCCCGGCATCCCTGCCTCGGAGGATATTATGTATGCAACCACAGGGAGGGGTACTAGATGACCTCTGATACAGCCAAAATCATCAAGAGGGCGATTTTTGCTGCGTATTTCGGTATGGCCATGATGTCTTCCGCGATTGCGACAAATACTGCAGTCACCGCAGCCAGTTCAGGGACGCAGTGCCCCTATACCGCAAAATGTCCCATCGACGACACCGTGTCCAACTACGTCAATTCCGAGTTTTCAGGCATCACCGAGATTGGAGTCTATGAGCATGCGCTCGTGGGCGGAGGAGTACATCGATTCAGAGTTCGGTGCAACTAGGCGCCGCGGGATACATTGGAGAGTAGGGAACTTTCCGCGCAGATCGGAGAAACATGGCTCAGTATTTGTGCGATGACATCGTGAAGACGAAGGCAACTCAAAGGGTTGGAACAATCGTAACGGTGCGGGAAGACGAAGATAAAGACCGCTACCTCGTGGAGTTTGATAGAGACTCTGCAACGCGCACATTCTTCGTTGAAGATGAGCTACAGCTCCTGTCCAGGCCCGTCGATGAAGCCGCCCCCGGCTTGTACCCGGACCGACCGATTACCGGGTGATTGTGTTTTGCTTCGACGCCGGACTCTGAACTGCAAGCTGGGAGTCTGGCCCAGCGTGTCCGCCTTTTGAGGCGTGCGCTTTAATGTGGAGTACGGCTGGTTTGACCGGCACTTCACCTTTTGGAGTCTTGGTGATGAAGAAAGTTTGGATGAAACCCTACGCTTGTAGCTTGACTCTAGCGGCAATGCTTCTTGGCGCTCCACTGCTGGCAGGCGCGCAACACACACAGCAAGATATCGACCACATCTACCACTGTACTGATTTGATAAAGCAGGACATGCATCTCACTGACGGCATTAATTCTATAAACGAAATGATCGGCTACAAGGAAGGAACGCTGCATTTCCCCTCGGACATGGAAGATTTGAAATCCCAAATGCTCCGCAAGGTCGAGGCGTTGCAAGCGGAGAATGGGACCTCCGACCTGGAGCTTTTGAAGAGGAAGTTGTTGACAAAAAGTCTGGAGATTCTAAGAACTGAAGAGGAGGAATGCTCCGATACCGATCAAAACAAGTCGTCTCGATCTATGAGATTGGAAGAGATCGGTTCCGCGCTCGACTCACTTGGACAATCTGAAGACGCGATTCCCGTGTACCGACGGTGCATAGCGCTGGACCCAGACTTCGCGGGTTGCTACGAATCGATGGGTAAAGCTTTTTTGAGTCTGAATCGAAAGCCAGAAGCAAGAGATGCATTCAAGAAGACGATAGAAATAGGCGGATTCAATGGAGTGAACGCCAAATTTATCGAATTTGCAAGGAATTATCTGTCAATGTTAGACCGGGAAGACGCGGCCCGTGGGGAGGCTCCAGTAAGCGAGGAAGCCAAACCTACGCAACATTCTTTTGGTACGGGTTTTTTTGTCAGCAGCGACGGAGAGATACTTACAAACAACCACGTCGTAGCTGGGTGCCGCAATCTGACGATCAAGGGAGGTCAGCCTGTGCAGGTCATGAGCAGAGACGTGGCCTCAGATTTGGCCCTCGTAAAGGCAGAGATTAAGCCAGACCAAATCGCAGTTTTCAGAAGCGGCACCTCACCAAGAGTTGGTGATACTGTTGTGACCTTCGGCTTCCCATTGCCGGGGGTGCTCTCTTCCGAGGGGAACGTTTCCACCGGGGTTCTCAGCGCCACAACTGGTCTGCAAAACGATATTAGATTTGTACAGATCAGTGCGCCGGTGCAGCCCGGCAACAGTGGCGGGCCTGTGTTCGACACGAGCGGCCATGTGATCGGGGTGGTCGTTGCCAAACTCGACGCCTTGCGAGTTGCACAATTCACCGGAGATGTTCCACAGAACGTGAATTTTGCAGTTCATTGGTCAGAGGTTCGTGCGCTACTGGACGAACAGGGCGTCAGATACAAGAAACTACCTTCCCAACAGGCGATCAGTACGAGAGCGATAGCCAAGATCGGGGCAGAAGTCTCGGTCACTTTGGACTGTACTCAGTAGACCTAGGGCCGCGTATCGACTGACTACTGGGTACAACCTTGCTGTTCACGGCATTGAAGTGGACCGGGGGTGAGACTGTTCTCAAAAACGAGTGTGGCCCACCTGGCCATTTGAAAAGCCCGCCCCGGCGAAGCCGACGCGGGCGTGCCCAGCTAATACTCGCTGGGCAGGTGAATGACGTTGTTGGCGAAGTAGAGCTTCACTTCGTCAAGCGGGAAGTCCGTGAAGGGGATCTCCTGCGTATAGACCGGGTTCCCATTGCCGTCATCGCAGAACACGGTCGCGCTACGGTCGGAGTGAACCTTCAAGTTCCAGACCTGGAACTCTTCGCCGGAAACGCGGGCATCATGTTGCTGGGCGATTGCGATGATGTCGAGCAGCCAGTAAGCGCCGCCCTGGTCGGCAAGGAACTTTGCGCCGTCGGTGAAAAGGACTGCGCGATTGATGCCGTGGCGATACCAGTTCTCGGAGCCGGTGAACTGGCGGAGTTGAACTTCGGAGAGTGTTGCTGAGTTCGTCATGTTATGCCTCTTTTCCTTGAAGTGACCCCAACGGCGGGGGCAAGAGAGGCACAAAATGCTGCCGAGCAAAGCGCAGCAGTCATAGCTTTTTGGGGGGGCCGTGACCGCAGGGCAGGGGGGAGCCAAAATAGCGTCATTGACGGCAAGCGGCGGCGGCTAAAGTGCCATCCGCCCGCCGTTCATTGGGTCACGGAAAAGAGGTACGTTTGAACACAGCAATTGCAATTCAATTTCAGCTCAGATATGCGCGGTCGTAGTCCTTCGGGCTTCCGGCAAAGTAGCCGGTGCCGGAACATGTGGCCTTTCGGCCACGGCGCCAGGAGCGACCGCCAAACCGTCGGTGCCCGTCATATGGCGCACGATGAGCGATTCCAAGCCCGCTTCCGATGTATTCGTCGGCATTCGTTCTCTCCGTCAAGTACCAATCAAGTAAAGCTCGCCAAGTATGGCTCCTAGAATCAATATCTTGCAACACCACTCGACCCGGATCGGGCAAATCCATCAAGTACCCATCAAGTAAAGGCAGGTCCCTACGGAAGCCCATCAACCCGCCGGATTCCGGTCCGGCATAGCCCAGTGAGGCAAGTAGCGCATCAGTTTCGGGGCCGCGCTTTGATCGTATGGAACCAGAGAGCCAGCCTCTATTGCCTCTTTAATCAGCCGCGATGCTGTCGCGCTATTCCGTGCTTCAATCCCAAAACGCTGCCGAATCGAGGAGTTCGTCGTGGGCTGCTGGCTGACATATCGAAGGCAGGCGTGCCAGTAGACCGCACGGATTCGGTCCGCCTTGTCCATTTGGGTCAGGGATCGAGGAGCAAAGAGCATGACCCGCGTATGGTCCGGTGTCGCCTCCGCGAGCGGCGCGGGCAATTGGTAGATTTCGGTCTGCGAGACGACTTTGTCCCATCCGCTGCCACGCTCCTCGCAGATGCCGATACGACGCATCAGGGAGGCAAGTGCTTCATTGCGCGACCTTGGCGGCGAATCGACAAAGCGTTCGGTGGCGACCAAGGGGGCGCCGGGATTGCCGATCTCGATACGGTCCGTGAAGATCTCAATCATCGGGCCAGCGCCGGAAACGAAGAAGTCCTGATGAATCAGCGCATTCGCCACCAACTCGCGCACTGCGAGTTCCGGGTAAAGCGGAAGTTGCTTGCGAAGAGCCTGACCGATCACTTCGTTTCTGGGAAGCAGACCGTTGATGTATCCGATCAGCTCTTCAAATCCGTTGGCGTATCCCTTGCTCCCGTCCTGTTCTTTGATCGTTTCCACGCGATTCGTTCCGCGATATTGAATCACGCGCATGGCTTTGCGCTTCAATGAAGAGAAATCGTCCAAACGCTTGGCGAACAGAATCGCTCCAAGATTGGTAATGCTCCATCCGCCGGCCTCACAGACGCGGATTAGATTGTCGCCGGCCAGACCATGAAGAATCGCCTTCTTGTTCTCCGGCAAGGGGAGGTTGAGCAAATCGAAGTATGCCGGATAATCCAACAGCCGCAAAACCTCGTCGCCCTGAACATGATCGACGGCGATTCCATCTTCAAACAGAGCCTTATCAAACAATCGCCAGAGCGCCCGTTCCTTCTCCTGGAACTCCTTCAGCTTTTTCTTGTAGGAGCCTACGCGAATGAACTCCACTCCGCCGAATTGAACCGGCTGCCGGTAGGCGCGTTCAATCTCCAGCAGGACAACTGCTTTCCCTTCGATTTGCGCTTCCAGAAAACGAAAGTGTATTTTGGGCGTGAGCAGCCGCAGGAGCCAGTTCTCCAGCTCCTCATTGCCCACCTTGGCGGCATGTGGCTTGAAGTTTGTTCCAACAAGTGCGTGAGTTGTATCCTCGACACCCCATGCCAGATAGCCAAAGGCCTTGCCCACCAGCGCCGCCGAGTTCGACAGAGCTGAGACATATTCGCCAATATCCTGTGGATTCTGATTGTTCTCCTTGAATTCGACCCACTCTGTCTCTTGCGGCAATTTGCAGAGCTCGTGGATAAGACTCGCCAGGTATTCTGCTGTGTAGTTCGTCGTCATCCTACTGGCTCCGTGATTTCATCTTCAATCACCTCGCTGCCATCTTCAACGAGTTCCTTGTTTATCGTTTGCGTGGGCGAGGCAATATAGCTTCGGTGTTTTCTTCGGCGGCGTATCTTTCCGATGCGTCGCGCACAACCCACGATAGCGAAACTCTTTTCCGCAGCGCGATCTTCTCAAGAGCTTCATAGAGACCAGACGGGAAGGTGATCGATGCTCGGACAACCGTTTTGCTTTGAGCGTTGTGGATCTCCGTCTGCGACGGCTTCTCTCTCATTCCAAGCTCCTTTTGGTGCCGTCACCACATTACACCACTATGGTGATGTGCTGCTTTCATGAGGGCGAAGGTGTCACTGTCATGGGGTTCAAAAGCGGCTCCCAATACCTGCGTAGCGCACTGACAGGCACGTAAAATGGAACCAACCGAGAGCAGTTGATGATGGGTCAGGCAGTTTGTGAAGTCGAGATTGCCCAGACGTGTCTGGGCAATTGGCAAAGGCTGGGTGGGGCACAAATGCAGCCAACGGAATGGGCCGCATCTTCGAATCGCATACGTTTTGCGATACGCCGAATGGCGGGGTACTACGTGCTTACAAGGACTTAAGGAGCCACCGGGGTCTTGTAAGTTGTTGATTTGCTTAATGCCCGTACCTTGACACGGAAGAGGTCGCTGGTTCGAATCCAGTCGTGCCTACCATATTTATCAATAACTTATATCGGCTTTGCGGCTGTGGGGGCGGTTTTTGCGTCGTGGTTTGTGTCATAACCTCCCATTCCAGTCCCTTCGGCGGCTGACGTGTCCGGCAATCGTCATTATGGTTGAGTCTGGAGCTCCACTTTCTGCCAGTGAAGTAATCGCGCAATGCCGCAGATCGTGGAACAGGAAGCCGGCAGCCCGGCCTTCTTGGTCAACGTCTGCCAAGCTGATCGCCAACTGTTGACGTGCTTCGTGGGATCGAACCCCACCATCTTGCTGCCCACAACATTCATATCGCTGAAGGTCATTCTGGTCTCATAGGCAGCGAACACGTAACGCGCAGGGTCCACGGGACCAAAGGACTCAGCCCGTGTCCGCAACCTCGCCAGGGCGGAACAGATAACGTCCGTCGGAAGGATCACCCGGCCCCGTGCAGCCGTCTTCGATTTCCGGATGGTGACCGTGTGCTCGAAGAGGTCCACGTCGGACCATTGAAGCCCTTTTAACTCACAGCCCCGTGAAGTTGTGTTCAAGCAGAGGATAGCGGCAAGAAAGGCCGTTTCCCACTCAGGCAGCAATACAACCGTTTTGAGCAGCCGCTGCTTTTCATCCCCAGTCAAAGCCCGCCCACTAGTGCCGTGCCCCTTTAGGGGCCGAATAACGCGGCGCCTTGTCACTTTTTCCCGGTTAACTTATCGCGCAATCGCTTCAAAGTCCATTGCCTCGTCAAACCGATGGGAATCACAACATCCCTGTATTGTCGGCATGCCCTTACTCTGATGCGACGACAGAAATGTTGTGACCTAAGAGCAAGAGGGTCATATACGCCGTCGAGGTACAAACGGAAACAGTTTGAATTCGCAGAACGGGGGACCGAGCACGCGGACGCCTCCAATGACATCTGCATCTCTGGCGGAAATTTGGCGACCGCCCGGCGAGATCTATTCTCGCGTGGAAGTGCTCCCCGGTGGAGTATTGACCGCTTCGATTCCAGAACCATAGGGTGGCACAGGCACTAGCCAGTTGGCGAGACCTAAGTTCGGGACCATCCCATAGGTCTTGAACATGAAGACGTAATCGGCCGATAGGGCAGGCATATGTGATTTCAGTTTCGCTCGAAGCTGGCAAGTTGAAACAGATATGGATGCGTTTCGGTTCGAACTCAGTGAGATCCGCAGGTAGGATCTCTGCGCTCCGGTTGATGTACGAAGCTGATCAGCCTGAAGGGAACGTCTGGCTGATCGGCTGCCCGGGGATGAAGGTCGGCCCACTAAAGTTCTCGAGTAAAAGAAGGCACCTCGCTGTCGCACCGGCTGCCGGAGAACCCGAGACAAAGAGTAAAAAAACGCAGCGCGGGAGCAAATAATTGACGTCCAAATTCCGCGGATTTTGACTCAAGATATGAACGCGGATTACCTGCGAATTGGTTTAGAAACTTGAATGCTTCTCCAAGGCTGATGATTGCGTTCGGCTTCATGCGGGCGCTGACGTTGGGCAGTTGCCAACGAGCAATTAGTTCCTTGAGCAGTGCCACCATTCATGTGCGGGGCTCTAGCCGTGGCCGCACGCGTCGGACCTGGAGATGGCAGTTTCGAGGAATTGTGAGGTACCTGCTGCAGCCCGTACTGTGGATCTGACGATTCCGGGTGGCACCGCGCGAGGGTGCCTGGTATGCCTGCGAACATTAAACGGCGGGTGACCTGAATCATCGATCCCTCGATTGAAGGCAGAGGACTTCGTACAGCGAAAGATCCTCGACGAGCATTTTAAGCGTGGTGTTCTTGGCGCACATGCACCAGCGCCAAGAGTTCGAATCGGAATGGAAAAAAGGAAATAAATATGCGTAACTGGAAAATAGGATTTAGAATTTCGGCGGCCTTTAGCGTAGTGATCCTGATCTGCGCTGCGATGAGCTTTTTCAACTACAACCGTGTGCGTCATATCGACGACGAGACCGTGAGGGTCTCCGGAAATACCGTTCCTTCCGTGGTCGCTTTAAGCGGCACCCAAAGCCGGATTTATCGTAACTTCATCATTCTTGGTCTTCATGCGGCGACTACGAGCCAGTCAGAAAAGAACCAGTACGAAGCCGAGATGGCCGCTAATTCCGCGGCGGCCGGGAAGGCGCTCAAAGAATATGAGAGCTTCACCTTCGCACCAGGAGAAGCGGAACTTTACGAGAAGGTGAAGCAAGATCGGGCGGTCTTCAACGGTCTCATCGTTGAGGTGAAAAAGGTGAGCCGCGGCGGAGACGCCAAATCCACCGCTGCCGCCAACCAGATCATCCATACGCAGATGGTGCCGGCGCTCCTGAAGTATACCGACGATTTTCAGGCCATCGTTGACCTGAACAACAACGGCTCGACGTCCGGACTCCAACGTGTCAGGGGCGCGGTGAGCGCGACGATCCGCGGGACGATGATCGGGATGCTGCTCGCGATAGCGCTGGCTGTCATGATTACAGTTCTGATTGTTCGCAGCATCACTCTGCCGCTGGCGCAGTTGGCGGAAACGGCAAAGCAGATCTCTCTGGGCGACGTCAGCCAGAGCGTGGACTACCGCTCGGGCGATGAGGTTGGTTCGCTGGCCAATTCCTTCCGCGCCCTTGTGGACTACATTCACGGGGTATCCGAACTGTTGCAAAAAATGGCAATTGGAGATCTCAGTGCGCAAGCGGAACAGAAGTCTGACCGTGACATTCTGACCAAGAGTTATCAAGGTACGGCGGATGCCGTAAAAGCATTGATTGCCGATATGGCCATACTCTCCCAAGCGGCCATGGACGGCAAACTAGCCACGCGCGCCGATGCCAGCAGGCACCAGGGCGACTTCCGCAAGATTGTCCAGGGCGTGGACGATACGCTGGACTCGGTCATTGGACCGCTGAATGTGGCCGCCGATTATGTCGCGCGCATCAGCAACGGAGATATCCCGCCGGAGATCACCGACACCTATCGCGGCGATTTCAACATGATCAAAAACAACCTCAACGCACTCATCATTGCAATGAATGAGATTACCCAGGCAGCCCAGGACATTGCCGGGGGCGACTTGACTGTTGCGGTGAAGGAGCGCTCGTCGAAGGATAAGCTGATGCAGGCCCTGGCTTCGATGGTGGAGAGGCTAAACAGCACCCTGCGCGACGTGGCGGACAGTGCCGCCAACGCAAGTTCGTCATCGCAGCAACTCGCTGCCGCTTCCGAAGCTATTGCCTCTGGAGCGCAGGAGCAGGCGGCCAGCCTTGAAGAGACTTCGGCCAGCCTGGAAGAGATTACCGCGACCGTTCGTCAGAGTTCCGACCATGCACAACAGGCGAGCCAGCTTGCAGTGAGTTCAAAGGACGCGGCGGTTCAGGGACAGGAAGTTGTCGCCCAGGCGATTACTGCAATGTCGGAGATCAATGCGTCTTCCGTCAAGATTTCGGAAATTATCTCGACCATCGACGAAATCGCATTCCAGACCAATCTTCTGGCCGTGAATGCGGCCGTTGAAGCTGCGCGCGCCGGTGACGAAGGACGTGGGTTCGCCGTGGTGGCCTCCGAAGTTCGCAGCCTTGCCCAACGCAGCGCCGTTGCCGCCAAGGAGATCAAGGTCCTGATTCAGGATTCGCTGCGCAAGGTCGACGTCGGCTCCGCGCTGGTGAACCGCTCCGGCGAAACGCTCCAGGGCATTGTCGGGTCGGTCAAGCGCGTAACCGACATTGTGAGCGAAATGGCCGCGGCTGCCAGTGAGCAGAGCACGGGAATCGAGCAGGTGAACACTGCCATGACGCAGATGGATCGTGTCACGCAATCGAACTCCGCACAGACTGAAGAGCTTTCCGCTACGGCGCAATCGCTATCCGAGCAGGCCGCAAATCTGCTGGAGCTGATAAGCACCTTCAACCTGGGTAGCGGCGGCAGGAACGAGGGGCACGGACGCGGCGAAGGCCGCAGGGCCGAAGCGCACGCCCCAAACATTGATCTGGCACCGCGCCATCCAGGCAAGGCTGTCCGTAGCAACGCATCGGTGAAGGTGGACAACTTTTCTCGCGTCAAGAAGGCCACGATCCGTTCTGCATCTCCTGTCCTCGATGTAGCAGCCTCGAATAGATCCGGCGACGCCAGCTTTGAGGAATTCTGAAGCCGGTTCGGGCCCGCAGCATAAAACAATAGCCACAACGATCGAATACAGTACAACGCATCACTAAGGTGAATGAAATGGCAGCGAAAAAAACGACAGGGAATGTAGCGGTAGATTCACAGCAGTTCCTGACGTTCTTGCTCGAGGAGCAGGAATATGGGCTGGAGATTTTCAAGATCCGCGAGATTCGTGGGTATGCTCCCATCACGCCGATTCCGAATGTGCCCTCTCACGTTCGCGGGGTGATGGACCTGAGAGGAACCGTTCTGCCTGTCGTCGACCTGCGCATGAAGTTTCGTATGCCGACCGTGGAACCAGACAAATTCACCGTCATCGTGATCGCCACAGTGGGAGAGAAGACCGTCGGATTGCTGGTCGATGCAGTGTCCGACGTTCTCACGGTGGAGTTGAGCGCGATTCGCGAAGCGCCCGATTTTGGTTCTGCCGTTGATACGCGGTTCATCAGCGGCGTGTTCCAGTCCAAAGACCGCTTGGCGGTCTCACTGAACCTGGAAGAATTGCTGACCGAAAGTGAAATCGCGATACCCCTGGCTGCCGCATAGGCTGCATCAGATCGCATCGGCCCTTTTTGCTCGGGTCGCGGTGGCGTGCTCGAGGATGTTGCGATAGTCACCGTGTTGGTTGCTGAGGAATAGTTGCAAGTGGACCGAGTAGGCAGATTGAGGCAGGCCGCCGACGCGCTTGTCACCGTCGAAGGTAGGGCCACGGGATAGCTGGCCGTGGACCCCGCAGCCACGCTCGCCGTCAACGACGGTGGATGTCGGCGCGGTGGTTGTGGACGCAGAAGAATCCACTTCAAGCTGCATTGAATCGGAGGTACCCCCCCGGGTGTTGGAGTTTGCTCTGTGACAGCGGCAGTTCCAGCGGGGGTTATGTTCGCCGCCTTTACCTGCGGCGCAAGCTGGGTTGCGCTCATATAGGCTGTGTTGAGCGCGGCCGCGCCTCAAAAGGCTGTAGAATCGGAAACAGATCCACTCCCAATGATGGTAAGCGTGAAGGCAGTTCCTCCGGCACTGGCGTACGCCGGCGATATGCTGCTCATCGCCGGCACAGGATTGTTAATCCGGTGGCCGTCACCACGGTAGAGGCTCCGGTGGCAGTGCTGTGCTTGGGTGAACTTGAAGAGTCAGGCGTGTGTGTGGCCGACAGCGGATCACTGCCGATGGCTGGCGATCCGGCGGAATGATGATTGAAGTGTTGCCGCCACTGAGCGCAGTTGTCGCAGAGGCATTGCTGCCACTGGTAAGGGCCACTTTGCCGGTGGGCGTCGGGTCGACATATCCCTCGCAACAACTCCATGCATCTCCGCACGACAGGCTTGCATTCGATTCCCCTCGTGCTCAGGCGTCGAATAGCGCCGGCGTATCTTGCTGGCATCCTGTTGAATACACAGCTCTTGTCGTGCGATATTTATGAGATCGTCTAAGGTCAATTTGAGAATAACCTCTCGCATTAAGACTGCGTTAAGCTTTATTCAAATTTGGCTCCGCTCATTGCCGGGATCGCCGATATCATGCGTCTCCCGATTCTTTCCGCAGTGAGTTTGCTTCTCCTGCGGTACCGCAGCAATCCACAGACGTTCACTCTTTCGTTGCTCCCAGGATCCCGCTTTCCTCACTCGGCAAGCGCATTCGACCGTTCCCGGAATTCATCGCAAACTGCCCTTTCACCTTTTTTGCAACCATCCCTTTCACTGAGTCTGAGGACGACCCTCGCTCTTGCAGGAGTCGTTTCTTCGGCGATAGAGGACACTCATGTTATCCAGATTGAATGATTGGTCAGCCTTGTTACGACGCTTCCTCCCGCTCTGCTTGGTCGCTACAATCGGAGTCCCCACCGCAGCATTTGCTTCCACCCACCAGCCGACTGTAGCACCGCTCATCACTCAACGGGTGGATGACAGTGTCCGCGTGACACTCAAAGGTACCGTCCATCCCCTGGCGACCAGCGCCAACGACCGCGGTTCCGTGGATAGCGCCACTCCCGTGCGCCGCATGATGATGGTGCTCAAGCGCTCCGATGCTCAGGACAAGGCGCTCGCCGCCGCCATCAAGGCCATGCAAAGCCCTGGTTCGCCCACCTATCACCACTGGCTCACTCCAGAGCAAATCGGCTCACAGTTCGGAGCGGCACAGCAGGACATTGCCACGGTAACGAGTTGGCTGTCCAGCAAGGGCTTCTCCGTCAACTCGGTCTCCAAGGCGCGCAGCGTCATTGAGTTCTCCGGCACAGCTGGACAGGTCGCCTCCGCCTTCCATACAGGAATGCACTCTTACACCTGGAAGGGTGGAACCTACACAGCCAACGCGAGCGACCCTCAGATTCCGTCGGCTCTCGCCCCGCTCGTAGCCGGTTTCACCTCCATGAACAACTTCCCGGTCCGCAACGCCCACACAGCTTCGCGTTTGGTTCAATTCGACAAGTCCGCGAAAAAGTGGTCTGTGGTCGCCGACAAGTCCCAGGATCCTGCAAAGACCGCAGGAGCATCCAACAAGCTCAAATCCGACATGACCACCAACAACACCAACGACGGCCAAACCCTCTACGCCGTTACGCCCTACGATTTTGCGACCATCTACAACCTCAAGCCCCTATGGGATGCGGGTCTCGATGGTACCGGTCAGCAGATCGCCATCATGGCCGAGAGTGATATCACCACCTCCGATGTGGATCAGTTCCGCTCGGCGTTCGGTCTTCCCGCCACAAAGTTGAACATCGTGCACAACGGCGCTGCGCCGGGGCTCATGTCCGACCAGGATGAGGCTTCCATTGACGTGGAGTGGTCGGGCGCCGTCGCCAAGAACGCAACCATTGACCTGATCGTATCGGCCTCGACAGACGTCTCGGCCGGCGTCTACCTCTCCATGACCTACGCAGTTGACAACGTGGTCGCGCCGGTCATCAGCGAGAGCTACCAAACCTGTGAAAGCGCTCTCGGGCCAGCCGGCAATCTCTTCTTCTATCAGACATGGCAACAGGCCGCTGCCGAAGGCATCACGGTGGTGGTTTCGTCCGGCGACAGCGCCGCGGCGGGTTGCGATATCGACCCCTATCTGATTGCCCAGAATGGCGTGGCGGTCAACGGCTTTGCTTCGACTCCTTACAACGTCGCGGTGGGTGGAACGGACTTTGACGTCAATGTGACCAATCCCACGCCCTATTGGGGCAATACAAACGACCCGGTGACCCAGGCCTCGGCGCTTTCCTATATTCCCGAGGTGCCGTGGAACAACAGTTGCGCCAGCACCGAGGTCTTCGCAACTTTCGGTGGCGGATCGGGCGATGCGACACCGGCGCAGTGGTGCGATGACCCCATGATCATCTATGCGGGACAAGGGAGTCCGAGTTGGTCCTTGCGCCCCATTGGCGGCGGCGGCGGCGCCAGCAGTTGCTCAAGCTTTAATCCTGCCAATTACCCCAACCGCAGCTACTGCGTCTCCGGTTATCCCAAGCCCGACTGGCAAAGTGGCGTGCAGGGCATCCCCAGCGATAACGTGCGCGATTTGCCCGACGTTTCATTCTTCGCGTCCTATCTCACCTTCGGCAGCGCCTATCTCTATTGCATGACCGATGCCGTCTATGTGCCGACCTGCAACTACAACACCGGCACAGGTCTGGAATACTTGGCCTCCGGCGGCACTTCCTTCGGCGCGCCGGCCTTTGCCGGCATCGTGGCGCTGGTCAACCAAAAGACCAACTCCTCGCAAGGTTTGGCGAACTACTATCTGTATTCGCTGGCGAGCACGGAATTCGGCAGCAGCATCTCGCCGAATAGCAGTCAGACCGGCACGTGCAACGCCTCGTCGTCTCCTCAGGGCGGCAACTCATGCGTCTTTTATGACGTGACCGAGGGAACCAACGCGGTGCCCTGCTTAATCGGCAGTTGGGATTGCGTGGCCAGTCCACTTGGCAATGACGGAGTGTTGGCCGCCGACCACTCGACCCCAGGCTATGATCTGGTAACCGGGTTGGGATCAGTGAACGTTGAAAACCTGGTGAACAAGTGGTCTTCTGCGGTCGCTTCAGCGGAAGCCACCACCACCACTCTGACGGCCTCAAACAACCTCACCAGCTATGGCCTACCGGTCGTCCTCTCCGGAACGGTTGCGCCGCTGTCTGGCTCAGATGTGCCGGTTGGCTCCGTATCCATTCAGGGCGAGCAAACGAACCAGGCCTCGATTCCTCTGGTCAACGGCGCCTTCAGCCAGACGATCTCGGGTCTGCTGCCCGGTGTCTATGACATTACCGCGAACTATATCGGAGACGGCGGCTTCCTCAACAGCAGCTCTACCCCTGTCACCATGACCATCGCGGCCGGCACTGCCAGCCCCAGTCTGGTCCTTTCGGCAACCGACCAATTCAGTGGTGCCCCACTGCCAAGCGGCAACAACCAGATTCCTTATGGCTCGGAGTTTGTCGCCACAGCCTCAGTGCCCGGCGCATCCAAGTCCGGTGCTCTGGTCCCCACCGGCAGCGTCACCTTCTCGTCCGGCGGCGCCGCCCTGTCCACTGTGTCGCTTACTAACGGCGTCGCGGTCTACCAGGCCGCAGTCGCCAATGTTGGAGCCTCCAGCATCACGGCCACCTACAGCGGCGATACCAACTACAACGCAGGCACCCCAGCCACAGTCGCATATAGCACGGTGAAGGCTCCTGTAACGCTGGTCGTTCAGCCCAGTTCCAGCACCGTCTCCCTGGGTAGTCCCGTAACCCTCTCGGCGCAACTCTCCACCAATGGCCACGGCTCATCTCCCAGCGGGACTGTCACCTTCTCCTTGAACGGTACCTCCGTTGGAACAGCGGCCGTTGTCACCGCAACCGACGCTGTTACCGGTGCAGGCGCAGGCAGCGCATCCCTGCTGGTGGATTCTTCGCTGATCCCGGCAGGCAACAATCTGGTCACGGCAACCTACTCGGGTAACTCGGACTTCCAGTCTTCGACCGCCAGCGGTGCCAGCTTTGTCAGCCTGCTTGGCGATCAATCGACGGTGTTGACGATGACGGCGAGCAACACCACTCCTACCGCCGACACTCCCGTGACCATTCTGGCCACGCTTACCCTCGGAGGAGCACCGGTGCCGTTTGGCTCGGTTCGCTTCCTCGATAACGGCCAGACCATTGCCAACATACCCGTGGTTGGCCTTTCGCCTGCCGCCGGTCAAGTCGCGGGTACGGCCAGACTGGTCACGCGATTCCTGCCCGGAAGCCACGTCATCGTCGGTATCTATAGCGGTGTTGGAAACTTGCTTCACCCAACTGGCGGAGCCGCCCCACCGCTCACCGTCAGCGCTTCCAAACAGCTCACCGCAACCTCCATCACTGCTACCAACAACACCGGGACACCAGCCAACTACGACGTCACTGCCTTGGTGGTTGCCGGTGGAAACACTGCGCCGACAGGCACGGTGACGATCAACGAACCCAGCCTCAACTCCACGCTGCAAACGGCGACGATTGATACCCCCAGCGCAGTCTTCGGTCCGGCTCCGGAGATTCAGGTGTCCTCCGGTGTGCAGAGTTCTGCCATTGCCACCGGCGACTTCAACGGCGACGGCATTCCCGACTTCGCCGCTATCAATGTCACCCTCTCCACACAGTTGATGATTTATCTGGGCAAGGGCGACGGAACATTCCAGCCGGCTGTGGCAAATGTCCTAACTTCCGATCCCACGCTCACCGATCCCAGTAGCATGGTCGTAGGCGACTTCAACAGCGATGGCATTGCCGACATCATCGTCGGCTTCAACGCGGGCAATTCGCTCGCTGTCATGCTTGGCAACGGCGACGGAACATTCCGGCAAGGCAAGGTGTTGCCGCTGCCGCTACTCACAGGCGCATCCGCCGCCATCCCTGGCAATCTGGTTGCCGCCGACTTCAATAACGACGGCATTCTCGACCTTGCCCTGGGCAGCGACAACGGACTCGGAATCACCTCGGTCGAGGTCTTCTTCGGGGCCGGCGACGGCACCTTCAAGGCCACTCCCACCATCATCCCTGGCGTCGGCAACTCGGAAAGCCCCGAGCATGTCATCAATCTCGCCGCTGGCGAAGTCAACAATGATGGCAACTCAGACCTGGTTGCCTTTGATGATCTGGACGGCACCATCGGCATACTCCTCGGCAAGGGCGATGGAACATTCCAGAGCCAGGTCTCTTATCCGTCAGGTACTGCCACCGGCCTCGGTGTCCTGGTCGACATGAATAAGGACGGCTTCCTGGATATCGTCGCTCCCAATGCAGGGGACCAGAACGTCGCAATCTTCGTTAACAACCAGGATGGCACCTTTTACAACTCCAACAATTACCTGACGGCAAGCATCTTCAATCCACCGCAGTACTACTATCCGGAGCCGCGCAGCATCGCCGTTGGCGATTTGAACCATGACGGCTACCCTGATGTGGTCGTCGCAAACAGCAACATCGGGCAGGTTTCCGTTCTTTACGGCAAGTCCAACGGCGGTCTGCAGGCCATCGTACCTTTGCTCCTCAAGACCACCGCGAATCCCTACCAGGTGCTGGTCACCGATCTAAACAATGACGGTAATGCGGACATTCTCGTCAACGAGCCCCAAGGCAGTACCATCGGCGTACTCATCGACGGCTACGCGTGGAAGAAATCGTTCCCCGATGTTGCCCTCAATGGTGGCCTCGCCGAGATGCAGACCATGTCTGCAACCTATGCGGGCGATACACAAAACGATCCTTCCACGTCTGCCGTACTCACCCTGTCTGGGTCGGGAACAACCATTCCCACCAAGCTCGATTGGGCGCCCGCCACAACCACCGCTACCTTCGGAACTTCTCTTCCCGCCGGCGTCTTTGACGCCCAGGTCGAGAACAGCATTGCCGGAGCAGTTGTCTACAGCGCACAGTCGGCTGCGGCATCGAATATCCCGATCGAGGCGGGCGCATCTCTCCCCGCCGCCGGAACCTACACCCTTGCTGCTGCCTTCACTCCCAGCAATCCCAGCGACTACGCCCCAAGCGCGGCCAACAGTCTGTTTACCGTCGCCAAGGCAAACGTCTCCGAGTCCCTCAACGCTTCGGTGGCTCAAACGGCTGTCACCCTCACGGACAAGGTGATCTCCGCAACCAGTGGAACACCCTCTGGCGTGGTCAACTTCCTGTCTGGAACCACATCGCTCGGCGCTGCAAGTCTCGACGCCACAGGAACCGCAACGCTGATCACCACCAGCCTGCCTGCCGGCACCTACACCGTCACGGCAAGTTACCTCGGCGACACCAACTTCAACACGGATACTTCAGCGGGAGTTTCAGTCGTCACCGGTTCTCCCTCCATTGCCGTCACCTCAGCCTCCCCCTCCATCACCATTGTCGCGGGCAGTTCCGGCACAGATACTCTGACGGTTTCGCCGCAGTTCGGCTTCTCCGGAAACGTCGCCCTGCTCTGCGCCAACCTGCCGGCAGGGGTCACCTGCACCTTCAATCCTCAAACAGGCGCGGTTGGTGCTGGCTCCTTCCAAACCACCC